>Ga0209700_100577_pt1 | contig 70663 bp, 25 predicted proteins | sample SiratroredBW_FD_187528 | JGI IMG/M metagenome (GOLD analysis project Ga0209700, IMG submission 187528) | Root nodule microbial communities of legume samples collected from California, USA - Siratro red BW (SPAdes) (version 2) | ecosystem: Host-associated > Plants > Roots > Nodule | place: USA... | reverse complement strand
ATATATACACATGTGGATTAAAAACATCAGAAACACCCCACCAATAACATAACATACCCTTTAAACAAGGCAGATAATAAATAGGTACTGCCATATTTGTCTCTGTTGGTTACCATCCTTCCCACCACAATTATAAATATACTTTAGTTCTTAAAACTTTCTTCCTCGTTGATTATTATAAGGAATGCATGCAGCATATTTTGACTTTTGTTTCGTCTTCACAAGTAATTAGCATAGAATTTGATGCGTCTCATAATATTATAATAAACAATGTTTGCACCATGTTCCCTAATGTTTTATGCTTCTTAATCTGCTACATCCAACAAAATGCTTCACAAAATATACCAAAACCCTACCTATATTCCATTCATTCAAAAATCTCACCTTATCATCATAACGACACGTGTAACTTCCTGATAATCTTAATAAATAAATATCACACACACGCACATTTATATATATAATTTATAAAAAAAATTATTGAAAAGATTAATTACGATATTCTGATAAGTAAATAAGAATACTTATTTTATCCTTGATCTAAATTCGATATTTTTAAAACATGATACTTTTGATTTTTGTTGATGAAAAACGTGTGAAGTTCATAAAGGAAATTGGGCACGCAAAGTGGAATAAGAAGGCCCAGCAATATCATAAACTCTCTTTTATGTGTTGTGTGACCACAAAAGGAAGAGAAGTAGACGTCGTTTCTCTTTTATATTCCTTTTGTTATGGCCCATTCCTCCGTCATTTGATTTTTTGGGGCACCCCTACATGGATGTGACGCCCCATCAAATTTTAACTCTTCATTAATTGCAATACCCCATCTTATTTATGTCATTAACAACAATATATACAATTTTCATACTCTAAATACTTATTCACCACCTTTTATTTTTCACTATCTTTTCATTCTTTCTTATATATTGTTTCCTCCCCTTAATCGTGCAACATTTTTCTTTTCTTTTTCTTTTAAATTTTTGTTCTCTCCTTTAATATAACTTTTAAAGTCTCACTTTATTCTCATATTTTTCATGATCTAATTTCATCTATCAAAATTGTTAAGTTGAGAATCATTTTTACTCAATCAGCTTCAAATCACATTAAGTATCTAAGTGAGTGAGCAAAATTAAACATATATATTATAAAAGAATTTAATATGTAATAGTGTTAGAAAATAAATAAATAAATTTCACAATGTTATTCTGATTAGAAAGAGTAGAGGAATGGGAAGAAAAGAGAAAAGAAGAGGGGACAAAATGTACGACACATATTAATGTAATAGAAAAGAAAACACATATAATTGAAATGACAAGTTGGAGCAGTCAGTGGCCGAGCTGGCAATGCCAAGGAGCATAGAACCTACATGAAGGCTCATGGGATCACCATATTTATTTCTCTCCCAAATAAAATCATCTTTTCAAATTCCAAAATTGTTTTCTCTCAATATAAAACATTAATGTAATATTTATCAAGTGGATTATTGGATAAAATGAGTGCCAAGGTACACATGAGAACGGGGTCCCCACATTTGATGGTTAAATGTTAGTGATAACACTTAAGTGAGTAATTAATATGCAACCTCTATGGCAAAAAGAATGTATGCTACTTCCACCACCTTTCTCACTGTCAAAACCTTTTCAACTTTCACAACCTCTAATATCACCAACATAAGTACAATGGATTCAATATCCTTTTAATATCTCTCACTATACAAAATTTCTTCCACTTTCCTTTGATCTTCCATTTTTAGAAATGTAAGTATGCGTCTTGTTCTCGACAAAAAGAATACATTTCGGTTATAAGGTTCATTAACTCCATTCATGGACCCATCAACTAACATAGCCTATAACCTACCAAAAATTAGGTTTAACATAAATACAAACATCTCACCCTATTCATGGCTATTTACACTTCAACTTTGGCATTAAACCAAGACAAAGTATAAAAAAATGATAACAAATCTTACAAAATGAAAATACTGTTCTCCAACAAATGAAATACTTCCCAAATTTTTCCTACCATTATCCATTTCCCATTTATCAGTCTCACCTATATTAACATCCATTGATGAAGAAAACAAGTTATTTTTCTATGTATCACTTTTTATTCCAATAACAGAAATCACTATTCATGTCAAGAAACCAGTTGGAAGGAACTGATTTCTCAACATTCATTTTCGTTCTTTAAAAATTCTTTATGAAATCATTTATTGGGTAACAGATTTCTCCTCTAAGTTCTTTTTTTTTAAAAAAAAAAGTGTTAATAGTTTACTTTTTGCTAATTAAAAATTGTTTATTTGTAAAATTAATAATATTTATGTTTATTTGTTTTTTATAATATTAAGAAAAAAAGGAGCCAGGAAAACACGTATCCCAAAATTTATATTCCGTATCTTAAAGGAAAAGAACAGAGACAAATGAATAAAGACAAGTCTCAGCAGCAGTGAAAATTTTGTTGAAAGTAAGAACTACAATTGCAACTCCCATAAACATTTTCACTGCATAAGAGTGAGATATCTTTTCGTTCTATAATGTGCTTTTGTCTTTTACGTAAATTACACCAATAATTCTTTTTATTTTTTCGATAACAAACAGTATCATATATACACTTTTATTTTTATTCGTAGTTTTATTTTCTCATTACAAAATAACGTCCAAATTCTCTCATTTTTTTTTCTTTTTCTCTTATTCTTAGTCCCCATTTCCTTCTGTTAACTACAAAAGTTAAACTTGAGAAAGGATGTGCCCATAAGCACTTTATTTTCCTCTTTATTCTCTTCAAATAAAATAACAAGTTGTTCCCTCCTTCTCTTCCCTTTACTCATTTGAAATTTGAAACCTCTCCTTTTTCTCCTTTAGACCTATTTATGTAAACATGGACGTAATAAGATTATACATGCAATGGTTGAAGTTACGAACCTGAAAAATTATCCACAAATTTTAACGTGAATAAATATTATATTCGATACCTCACCCATACTCTCTCCCATCTCACACATATTATATTCTTATATTTCCTTGGATGTTGTTTAGATATGTTTTGACTAACATGTTGTACTTTAAATTGTTTTTTATTTATTTTGGCAACCTTTATAGTTAATGTTATTATTTAAGTATTATGTTTTATTAGATTGCAAGAGGAAAAATAGATTTAAATATGCTACTCTTTTAAAAGAGATAAATTCGAAATGGTGAGATTTAAATTAATTTGCAACAATCCCAAAGGTGTGCTCGTTACCTTATTGGTGCCGACAACTTGCATATCATAGAAATCATAGAACATATCTTGTTCAAAGATTCTAAAACCGTGATCATAATAATAATAATAATATCATCCATATCCACTCACAAAAAAAGTGTTCTTTGTCGTTTAGTTGGGTGTGTGGATTCACTACTTTAATCACTTTTCTATTGCCACTCTCCAATGCTACTATTACAAACACGTTATAAATCTTACTCACTATATATAAATTTAAAAGAATTAGTATTATATCTTTATCATTTAATCTAAAGTTTTCTCTTAAAAATAATATACAATTTTTTTTATTCAAAACGGGTCGAACAAATTAGAAAAATCATCTCTCACGCAACATAATCATCGTCGCACAATTAAATCTCACTCGATAACAAAAAATGAACGATAACAGAAACTAATTTTAATGGAAATAAAATCCAAACACATTTTGAGTTTGAAGATGTTTCGAACAGTGAGGATTAAGGGTGCCGAGATAAAAGAGATAAGAAAAAACTAATTTTATGGTATCAAACCAGAATAAATTTATCAAGACTAGATGAAATGCAATCAAAGATAAGATAGTTGTTAAAGGCCGTTTTATTTACCTTGTAAAATACTGTGTTTAATATGTATGAAAGAAGAAACTATTTTCCTTTTAAGACTTAAATATATTTTTGATTTCTCATTCGACACACTTATTCTTTTAGTTTCTTAAAAAATGTCAATCCTTCAAGGAATATAATATTTTTATTTATCTAAAATATCGTCAAGAATATGTAATCTCTTAAAAGAAAAAATTATGCAAACTTAAAGAAACCAATTACATTTCTGAGAGAAAATATTACATAAACATAATCTAGCCAACACAATAATTTCTATATTTCCTTATTTATCCAATCAATTTTATTTGTTAGAAACTAAATATGCATCTCATTTCTCGTAAAATGTCAGAGATTTTATAAAAATAAATAAAGAGCAAAAGTAGTACATACTTTATTTCATAACAAAACTGTTTTTCTAGAACTAATTTTTTAAATTAAGAAAAACTAAAAAAGGTTCAGAAACCCAGGAATAGAAACTCATTCAAAAAATATTTAAAAAATCATTAAAAATGAGTGGTACTTGCATGTTACGTTGCATCAAAGTGTAGAAAGAAGGGTCTGACAAGAGTTTGAGAGTAGGGAGTAGGGACCTATATTTTGACAAAAAGTTGTTTCCTTTTATATTCATAAATTTGCTTTTTTATGTATGGCACTTCACAATAATTGATCTCTCATAATGTCACACTATATTTAAGTTAAGATTACGTTAAGAGATATCTGTCAAATATTACATTGGGAAGATAATTTACATGCTGATTTAAGTTCTATTACGAAAATTTCTACAACAAGATTGTTGCTATATATTTTAATGTGTTATCATAGATATATACCTAGCCTAAAAATATTAAATATATTCCATTAAGTAATTTTAATAATTTTGAAAACAGGTGTTGGATAAATTCGAAAGTTGAATACTTAAACTAAGACGATGGCACAGTGGTTACATGGCTTTGTACCCTCTTTAATGGCGATGGTTCTCTCTTACTTTAGCATTTAATGAAGCTATATATGCTAGATAATCTTGCATGCATGAACTTGCTTGTTCGTAATTAGTTGATAATAAAAGCAATTTAAACTTTGAAAGCACTTCTTCTCACTCGTTCTCTCATTTATTAATATCTTTCTTTTACTCTTTTTTGTCCAATTTCGGTTTCTTAATTATATATTCGAATTCTTAATTTTTCTAATCAATTGATTGATGGTCTTAATGTTACTCGTAATGTTTGTAAAAGTTCATTACAAAATACATGCTATTGATGATTATATTTTGTTAACGTTAAGGTCTTCTAAACACATTACTATTGTTCGTGACATATGTAAAGAATCAAATATGGCTAGCAATCGATGAAAATAACATCCATTGGTTTTCAAAGTAGCATGTGATGAAATGTGTTATGATAATTGATTTTTTGGGAGAAAGATAAAAAGAGAAAAACAGAAATACAAAATAAAATAAACAACAGAGAAAAAAAAGAGAAAATAGACAAGGATATTATAATATATTTAACTTGCCATAATCTTGAAAAAGACTCTTTGAAATCATACGCTGTTTATTAAATTATGAGTGAAGTGTTTGCAAAGAGGCATAGTTATTAAAGACGGCTTTGAAACACACCAATAAAAACGATTGAAGTGTTTAAAATTGACGATTAAGTAACGATTACATGTAATGCATTCATACTATGGAAAGGAAATTTGTTCGACATGTTAAATCAGGGTTAATTCGATACGTTAACTCAATACGATTTTTTTTCATTAAATCCAAGAAGAAAACATAAAATTAACAACTATAAGATAAGGTTTATTAGAAACATATTAGATAACAATATTTGGAAAACTATATGTGTATGGATAAAATTTTCTATTGATTTTAAAATAGAATCAATTTAAATAAATTCATACATATAAGTTCACTAGAAAACATTATTTTATCCAAAATTAAATTTAAAATTTTAGCTAATACATAAATTAATTTAAAAAACTTTAGGAAAACTACTTTTACGCGTCTCCGTCTTTAAGAATACCTATTTTTTACTCTAAAAACATCTTTAGTGTTAAATTTTTGATAAAAATTTTGAAGAGATACACAAGATCTCTGACATAAGAAATGAGTTCTTTTATAATAATTTTTAATATTTCTCAAACAACAAAAAGTACCATATTTTTAATTTTGTTTTACTACAAGAAACTAATTAAGATTTTAAAGTGAGATTGTAAAAATGGGATGAAATGTTCTATCCTATTGAGATTGAGGAACCTACCAACAAGTATCCTAAGGTAAGGTAAGATCTTGCATCAAAGATGTTTGTAAGAACCTTATGAGTTCACAACTTAATATTTTTTTATATGATTCTTGTCAGGTATACATGTTTTTAAGAAAGAAAAAAAAATATTTTCTTTTATTTTTATGATCCAAAATTTTACTTAAGAATCATCATATTAAACTTTATCTTCTCTCAATATACTTTAAAAGAAATCTTACATCAACTAGATTTAACTTATCATTACCCGAACATAATTTATAAATCTTACAAATATATGTAGTTTATTAAGTTATTAAAAATTATAATAATAACATATACACGTTAGAAAATATTAATATATACAATATTATGGTTAGTGATGTATGATGTTTTTGTAAGAGAGTTTCTTAAAAATTTTACATCAATTAGAAAATATTAATATATACAATATTATGGTTAGTGATATATGATGTTTTTGTAAGAGAGTTTCTTGAAGATTTTCCATTAGTTAGATATAAAATTTTTTAATAATTTATATATCGTAGGTTAAAAATAATTTGTTTATAAGAAATTAATTTGAAAGTCAATTTTGGTAGAATAGAGATGAATCAACCGAGTTTATCATCTCATTTAGAGAATAAAATCAATAAACATAATTATAGAGATTAAGTAAGAAGAAGTTATGGCAATAATAAAGTCTATTATATATCATGGACGAATGAATAATAAACTGATTCAATGTTCTCTCCATGTATATAACTACTGTTCCAATAACTTTTTAGATGCATTCAGAATTAACTTGATCATTGAAGTGTTTTGCAAATATCTTCTCCTTCAAGTTAAAAAGATAAAGATAAATAAAATATCCAAATACATGATAAGTAGCGAATTTCACTTTTATTGTATTTTACTTTAGTAATAAGAGTTTATAATTAGATGCAACAGATTTATAAGATTAAATTAAGTTTAGGCTTTAGGGTAAAATTAAGTTTAAACTTAATTCTTAAAAGATGTAAGTATGTTGGTCTGGGGTAAGATGATGATTTAGAAGAGTGATTAGATTTGAGGGAAAGGAAAGATTAAACGAGGTAGCGTTGGAATGAAAAAAGGAAGTGGATAACGCAGGCCATGCCTGAGAGTAGAGAAGCACAGGGAATGAGAGTGAAAGATTTTGGAATATGTTGAGAATAAAAATAGGAGAAGGAGAAGCAAGTTGGTCTCTTCCAATCTAGATTTGTCTGAAAGTCAGAACACACTAAATAGGGCTCAACCTAAAGCCAAGTCGCCCATAATTCTTTTGTCCCATACACCCCACCATTAATTCAACCCCTTCTCTTCTCTTCTCTTCTCTTCTCACTTCTCTTCTAACTCTTCCACACACAAACATGAAGATCCAGTGTGATGTCTGTGACAAAGCCCAAGCCTCACTCTTCTGCCCTGCAGACGAAGCTGCTCTTTGCCGTAGCTGCGATCGCACCATTCACCACGCCAACAAGCTTGCAACCAAACACCCTCGCTTCTCTCTCATCTTCCCCACCTCCAAAGACTACCCTCTTTGTGATATCTGCCAAGTACCTCTCTTCCACTTTCCATAACCCTCTTCTTCACTATCTAACACATACACATTATTATTCAAACTAAACAACCCCACTTCACAAGTTCCATCTTTAGAAACCAAACTTCACTTTTCTATCTCAATTTTCTTACTTTTTCAGATATTAGTTTCTGGGTCTCCTTTTTTCTTACAAAAATAGCTTCTTTTAACAGGAGAAGCGTGCATATCTATTTTGCCAAGAAGACAGGGCGTTGCTGTGCAGGGAATGTGACCTTCCAATACACAGAGCGAATGAGCTTACTCAGAAGCATAACAGGTTTCTTCTCACGGGTGTGAAGCTCTCGGCCACTTCCATGGATTCTGCTTCCTCTTCCACCAATTGCACCGATACACCCACTGCTTCTGAAGGAAAAAACCCTCGATCTAGAATCAACAGACCCAGATCAGTTTCCCATGAAAATCTCAGCTCTTCTTGCAAGGCTGAGGACAACGTGGGCAGTGACACTGGGTCGGTTTCAACCAGCAGCATTTCTGAGTATTTGATTGAGACAATACCCGGTTACTGTTTCGAAGAACTCCTTGATGGTTCATTTGCACCTAATGGTTTCTGTAAGGTTTGCTTTACACCTTATAATAATAATATGATACAAAGTATAAATTGTTTTTTTCTTCCGAGGTTTTGTGTAACAACTTTGAACCGCGTTTGTTGTTGCTGTTGTTTTGTCGATGTGGTCGCAGGAGCAGAAGAACCATGATCATCGTTGGGCGTTTGAGGAGCAAGATCTAGTTCAAGTTAGGACGTGTTTGGTTGGAGTTAAGGAAATTCCAAATGGGGGGTGTTATGGTTGTGCCGTTCCTTTTAAAACTAGTCATGGATTGATAAAAAAATGTAGACCAACTACTTGTAAAAATCTGTTGGAAAATATCTTCCATGGTTTTGTTATCTGCATTTCTTTTTGGGTTCTGTGCTTGCATTCTTTTTATAAACTTACTTTTCATTCCACACTCCGAAGTCCCTCTTGAGTGTTTTTTATTGTTATTATTATTTTGATTTGGCTGATTAGTATAATATTTTTTTGGGTCCATACTTTTATTAATATGAACATGAATTCATTGAAGAGCACAACAGAATAGCATGCTCCACTTTCTCAAACTGGAAGTGGGCTAACATTTTTTTATATGACTTGTAACTTTTATGCGTATAAAAAATGTTGTTAATGAATTATGAATCTTTAAAGCTATGGAGTATTTCCGTAACATGGCCATCAAATTGTAATAATTCGTAGTCAATGCTATTAAAAAACAAGAACAACCGACAGTTTTTGCCTAGTTGTAATGAGAAGGTGATTGATCGTGATGGATAGCAGGATTTTTCAAGCTGTTAATTTCGTCACCTTGGGGATATTGAGAGAACGACTTCACGCAAGCTTCTAAACCTAACATGGGGGTTGGTACACGGGCCATTTCTCTTTGATTTTCATTACAACTGTATTTTTCATACAATTATTTTTTAATATTTCACATCATTAAGATGCTTAGTTAAATTAAGTTCAACCTCAAATTTTACACCAATGTTTTATTAAAACAGAGAGACTAACTCTTTCTACTAGTTCTGTTGGAAGAAACATGTTTGACGCTCACAAAGATAAAGAGAGAGGAGAATAAATTGATGGATATTACATATTGATAGTAAAGGGTGTTTGTACATTATTTCTCTTATGAATTAGCAAGTTTAATTCCCAATAATATGTTGTGGATTTAACTTCTACTAAGTAATTTGTTATGCTTATTTATTATTCTTCTATTTCCTTCTAAAAATATTTTCCTTGTAAGATGCACATTGTGTTTGAATATCAAGAAAAAGAGGAAAAAAAAATGAGAGAAAATTTTGAAACTTAAATCGAAAGAAAAAAAAAGTAAAATTGCAAATAATTCAAAAATAAAGTCGGTCAAATCATTAACTTTAGATAAAAATTAATCAAAGATTTAATTAGTATTAGTATTTACTTATTTTATTATTTGCTAATTCTTTTAATTAAATTATCATTTGTTAATTTAGTGTAATGATAATTAAAGTGTTTTTTTTTTTTTGGGTGTGAATTGAGTTTTGAATCTTGCCAGAGAAAAAATCATTTTTTTTTACCGGATCCTTACTTTTTTTACTATATTTCAAAGTTTACTTTAGACCTAAATATATGTTGGACTGACTCTTAGTAAAAGAAAATAGTATTTTAATTTTTGTTTTCACTTTATTCTCTTTCTTCCATATTTTTTTTTTCCAAAACAAGCAAAAGAAAAAATATATTTATTAATATTTTCTTTGTTATATATTTTTCCTCCCAATTAAGCATACCACACAAGTCATCTCTTTAAAAATTTGATACCGAACTTATTTATTCTTAATAAATTATAAGATAAAGTTTACCAAACATGTTTCTACCTTATTTCATAAAGTTTCCTAAAGTTTATGATATAGATTCTTATATGATGAGAGTTTAATACTAATTAAACTGCGTATTTAAACACTCTGGATATTATTTAAACACACTTTCCTGAATGCCCATCTAAGTTTTACCCAACCTGAAGAGGAAGATGTCAGCGACGCAAATGTCATGCTTTGGTTTTCTTTAAACAAGACTATAATCATAGTTTCCTTCGATACCGGGTGCATAAGGTTTCATATTAATGTCAATTACCTCAACGAAAATCAAGGTTTAAACAGACTCCAGCAGTGCTTTTTTGCTTCGTAGAATGATATAAACTTGTTAAGATGACATGTTCCATATAATTGAAGAAGTCATTTTATTTTTATTTTTATTTTTTAAAAAATAAAGATTATGGAAACCTTACCCTCGAATGAAATTAATTTCCCACTAGAACAATTCCCATGCAGATGCCCAACGTTAAACATAACTACGATTTATATGCCTACAATTGAATCAAAACGGAAGTCAAGAACATCACCTCTTGGGTATTATTGTTAATTAAGAAAGTGCATCAAACGAAGTTTATTCAGTTAAATATGCTCACCAAGTTATTATAAAAAAAATTAAAATGGTAAACATAAACAGTGATTACATTTAAATTAATCCTCAATTTTGTCACATAAATGGTAACGTCAATTTGGTTGGCAAAATAATGACTTTTTTACATAACATTTATTTAGCACCAAATCTCATTAAATAGTATTTCTTTTTGAATTGTTTGACGTCAAAACGGAGTCATTTATTAAGTAAATCAAATTAAGCAATACAATTATATATAGCTAAATCAAAATTTAACTTCGATGTTGAGGCCGAGGAAGTGAATGCTCTAGCTACAAAACTATGTATCCTTTTTTTCTTAAACAAATGTTATCTTATTTCACTTTTTAAAATATTCCGTTTTTAAAAACTATTAAACATTTTCCTCGGCGACCTCTAGAAATGACCAAAAGTGGCAACTGAGGATTGAATTTAGTTAATTAGAGCTACCCAAATAAATCACGGTTTCATTTTTTTTTTTAATGAAGACACTTTCTAAAATAAATAATAAAAAAAAAACGCAACAAAACATGATCTACAGCACCATTTACCAAGTGAGGCTATGATTTCTAAAGCTTGACTCTCTATTCACAAACACTTGTCGCTAAACATCACTAATGGACCCATGCCCATCAGTCTCGAATTGGTTATTGGAAGCAACCACCCTCTCCAAGGAGATCACCCCACGCCTAGACCTAACCATGTAAAAAACAACTCTATAATAACTTGCCTATTCTCTTCGTATATATACTTTCCTTTATGATCCTACACATTACTAATGCACAAGTTATTAGTAAAATTTTTCTCATGTATCTTTATCAAATTCTTATCTTTAATTCAAGTGCAAATTAATTTTTATTTTATTTCTTTTGATTTGTTTACTTTTACAAATATTTATAGAAAAGTTCGACTGGTCCTGGCATCCCATTAAATATGGGTATCGGACTGATAGATAATGTGTATGAAAAAACGATTGCAGTGAAGCCGGAGAACCAAAAAAAAGACCTCACTGCTCTTACACTCAGTAATGGACTAACAGGATGAGCAAAAGAATTCTGCTGGATTTCATAAAACAAAGGTATAGTGCATATGTACTTCAGCAGTGCTGTTTACACCTCTTTCCTTTTTACATTCTTTCTCCACACCCCTTTGCCTCCCCTATTATACAGTTCCCATGGGGTAGTATAAAAGAAAGAAAATATTGATATACCTTTTAAACGGCTTTACGTACAGGCAAACTAATAAAAGAATTGCACCCATTATAGCATGGAGTATATTAACTCAATGGGATAGAGTCCTGCAAAGATTAGAAAACCGAAAATGGAAATAGTTAATATTTTACACATTTTAATGGAGTTCACAAAACTATTGTAAGATAATGACAGGACCTCTGTTATGTAAAAGCAAAAATCCTATCTGTAATATTTGTGCGGCATATTGGACACTCAGAACAAGCAAGTGAACAAGATTTACACACTGCAAGATCAAACGAGAAGCTATAAGGATTTTTGACAAAAATGGGTAAACGCAAAGGAAAATCTCCAAAAAAAATTACACTAACAGGCAAGATAGGAAAAGACTTACAGCAAAAATGTCGGCATGGAAGCAGAATTGCTGCAGTTGGAGATTCAAAACATACTTTACAAACGTGGGAATTGGCGTCGCCATTCCCAAGGTACTTGAGCTCTTTTTCCTTCATTTCTTGCATGCGCGCCTGAAATCATAAATTGTACCAACATTATTAACATAACTCATCAAAGTCTCAGCAATGGGTTGCATAACAAATTTTAGGAAGTGTCTCTCAAATGATGTCTACGTGCACTAAGAATAAAATTAACATTGAATTACTGTTCATATAATCATTTTTATTCGATAACTTTTATGATTATAATTTGCTTTCTTTTAGTGACATGGAATACCCAAATTAAAGAGAACTATGAATAGTAGTCATAGATAATTTAAAAGTGCAAAAGCTAACAGAGAACGTATTTGAATAATTTCTCCTTCAACCCTTACAGTAAAATTTATTCAAACAATATCCCAGTTTCACGATGAAGGTCCAATACATTGATGATTAACTAAAATAAATGTGGTTAACTAAGTAAGATACATAAAGTCGTTCATGGCAAATCGCAATTTAAATACATAGAAATCTCATTGCTTTTTATAATTCGACGTTTGCAAGAGATTATTTTTATTTGGCTTTCTTGTTACTATCAATATGATATATGATTAAAAGAATTTAGTTATTTTGTTATATATAAAATTTCAGACAAATATTTTTTGTCAGTTTTGTATGTCTCCCTACATAAGATTGGGCATACTTCATGCGCTGTTTCGGTGTATTTTCAACAAAAGAATAGAAGTATGATAGTGCTCATTTAAACTTGCTACTCTAAAGTAATAGAAGGAATAAGTTGTAACTCCTAATCTAATTTATGCTAATCACTCTATAGACACGAAAGAGATATACATTAACGAGAATGATCTATATCAAAACAGTACATACAAGTTCAGTTACCAAAAATAATATTGAAGTTTAAACTGATAAATTATAAATAGATAAAATCATTGGGTCAGTATTTTTTTTTTTATCAAAATCAAATTTCCCATTATTCACGGTCTTTGGCTGATAAAAAAATGGTCTTTATTCTTTCTTTTCCTTATTCCCGACCTAACTCAATAATTTAAAAAATAACCGAAAATCAATTCAAAATTTTCTAAGAAGAAAAATATAAATAATTGCATAATTACCTTGAGGCGAACAACCAATGGCTCTTCTTTGGGAATTTCATCATCTGGTTTTGGTGCATCAAAAAGCTGCTCCTTGGGAACTATATTACTTTCAATGTCATTAATTTTTGTATCATTTATGTGTGCTGCACCATCATTTTTTTTATCCATGTTCGATTCTGGAACAGCATCCCCTTCTTTTTTCAACTTGGCAACAAGGATCCACATATTTGCTAGATCATTCTCCAAGGCCTCTTCTCTTTTCTTGGCCTCTTCAGCTTTTTTCCTGTACTGTTCCTCCACAAATTCCTTCTCGGCTAATGCAGCCTCCAGAGCTGCCTCTCGTTGTTTCCTAGCCTGTAGTTCCATCTTCAAATCATCAGCATCAAGACTCCATGACTCAAAATCATCAACAACAGCTCCTGAAATTTCATTAGCACGGCTAGAAATCCTCCCCTTCCTTCCAGATCTTGCTTCACTGAACTTGCGGTTAACACCATTAACTGTTTGCACAACAGCACTACGAGAGTTGACCAGATCTCGCGTAGCCATCAGTTCCTTTTCTAACTTTGCATTCTGCAATGAAAGTTTTGTCACTTCCCCAGCCAAATTTTTCAGTTCCACAGCAGCAGCAGAGGCCAGTTCTTTGGCATAAGAAGCTTCTTCAGAGAGTTTCTGATTCTGCACACGCAACCCACTATTCTCTTCTGACATGTGAACTTGCTCTAGTTTTAGTTTTTCATTTTCAATTTCCTGAAAATAGTGAAGAGAAATGTCAATTTAGTACAGAATGAAACTCTGAAGCCTTAAATTACTATAAATATTAATTTTAACACGTAATTTCATAAATAAGTACTGGGCAAAGGCAGAGGAAGTATTTTTGCAAGCAGGGAATACAAAATCATATAAAAGAAGGAAAAAAAAACCAACAAAATCAAGTAAATAGAATCAAAAGCATATCAAATATTCAACTATACTACTAGAGAAGCAACAAATTAAGTTACCTGGGATTGTATTTTCTTTTTCAATTCATCAGCGTGTTCTCTTGATGCACACTGTTCAGAAGACATTAACAATGGACCACTAGTAACTGTCGCAAGTTGCTGCTCTAGCTGCTTCACCTTTTCTAGCAACTCTCGGTTTTCAGAACACTGTTAATAAAAGAAAAATCGAAAGAGGGAAATGTCAATACAGAAACTTGTATACTGAAGAAGTTTCCATCATCCTTAATTTCAGGGAGGGAAAACAAAAAGAAAGGAATGGCATAAGGATCAAAGTAGACTTGCTTTGCTTAAAAGTGAAAAGAAAATAAATTAAAAGCAAGTACCTTATCATTTAGCTGTTCCTGAAGGACACGGTTGTCTGCCGATTTTAGCTACAGATATTACAAATTAAATTTTAGTGAGTGGCCATTTTTTATAACGGATTATATTATGCTAAAACTATAATGCAATTGTCAAATACTCGGGGAAGGGGGGCACAATTTTGGAAACAAAATTACAGCTCAATAACACCCAAACAAACTGAAGTACTACTCACCTCCAACTCAAAGGCCTTTTCATTACATTGAGTCATTAACCTTGTCACTGTCTGTCACAACACCCATAAAGAAAAAGTATAAATGAGCTTTATCATACCATTTACATAAATATCCAGGCTTCAAATCTATATTTATTAATTTCAATACCAATATCACTAACCTGCTGCATTTCAACTAGTGATGAATTAGCCATTGGAGAATCTCCAGTCTCAATTTCATTTAATCTTTGATCTAACACATTCATTTGCTTCCTTTTTTCTTGGATTTCACGTTCCAAGTTCTCAATCTGTAATTGAGACAGCATTTGGCAAGCATTTCAGTTAGGAATGAAGACGGTAACTTCTGTTAATATTTTATCACTCGCTTAAAAATAGCACGTCAAGTACTACTAAGGATTACAGCGAAATGTGTGAGGGGAATCAAATCAATACCACAGTAATGTTTGCCATCAGTTAACACATCAAACAAACTTGACTGACATTATTGGAACGTGCATTTGGAGACATCATTATTGACGAATATAAAAATATTAGAGAGAAAGTTACTGACTATTAATTTCCTAGTGTTTTTATACCAACACATTTCAACTTTGAAACAAAGCAGAATACCTGAGTTTTGGAGCCTTCAGGGTCATTTACAGATTGTTCCATCAACCGCTTCAGAGTGCTGGTACTTAAAGCAACATCTCCAGCTAGCATTTTGACTTGTTCAACAAGAAGATCCTTCTGATCAGACGCTGTCATCCCACCCTACAATCCAACTAGCAGTCCCGAGTCACAATTTTAATAAAGCATACAGCAACAAACTACTTAAATAATGAGTGCATAAATAAGAAAGGAAAAGGTAAAAGAAGTTTAGGACACATTCAATCAAGGCCAAAGCTGTGGAGATCATCGGCCTAAGGAAGCATGGGAAGCATGCTTCTATTATCAGCTTGGATAGAGGCAAGAAGAGCATCAAAACATGACCTAGGTGATGCAAGTGGAGATGATTCTAGATCCTTGCGAAGATTGGGTGCCAAATTAGAAAGGCAAGGGAAGTGTGACCAATTTTTTAATTTTCAAAAATTTGTCTTAGAATTAGAGAGGAAGCATTCAAATTAGTGATAGAACCAAAGCCGAATTTTTATATCTTGTTTAAAATTCCAAAGTACCACCCAGAAGCAAGAATGTTATAGATCCTTTGGCTTTGGGACATCCCCCTCTATATATAAGAGTCTTGTCTCATTGTATTACAGCTTTTGAATGAATAGAATTTTTTGGTGAAATTATGAGTGTGCTTTCTCTCCTTGAGTTATATCTTGAAGTTCTTAGGAATTCAAGTGGTGATTCTTCCTCTCACTAATGTTAAGTCAAACTCAAGTGGTGTGTTCTTCACTTCTTATCTTGCTCCATCTTTTATCTTTGACTTGCTTCAATTTCTGGCACCTTTATGTTCTTATGTTTTCATGTTATTCATTTATTCCTATGTTTTATTGAATTTATGACTCAAAGCTTTAACATGAATATTCTCATATGTAACAAAGCAAAAAGAAGATTCATTCCTTTGGTTCCATTGCAAATTACATTATAGTATGTGAATAGCCACTTTTGTGGAAGATCATCCTTCCATACTCTTAGAGGTTCCATCATCAAAGGAACCAAAATGAAATATAACAGTCTAGACAATAATGGCTTTGAATTTTGTGATAAGCGCATGAATTGTGTTATTCTGTATCATCAAATTCGTAAATGAATGATTTATTTATTGAATTTGCTTTTTCCTTCACCAATTTTTATCAGAGAAGTCGAAAAGGAACCGAAGAAGCACTGCCAAGTTCACCCTATTTGGTTATTCGAATTTCGATTACTTTATTTTCGTTTTATTCGGGTATCATGTTCGGTTATGTGGTTACTCTGTTTTCATTCTTCTAAAACAAAAACCACCTTACTATGCGTGCATTACTTTGCTAAATATTATAGTTAACTTGTTTTGCCAAGTTATAGTTTAAAACTACATTGAGCAGAATATAGATCATTTAAATGATATACACACACATACATCAAGTTATTTTTCATTGTCTCTAAATACTACTATGCAAGTTACGACTCACAACAACTCAAAAATTGACTTGCCAATATAGTGATTTTTTATAACCACCCGCTTAATTACTTTGGATCCACCACCATTTCACTGCCTCTAGTAATGTCATTCTTTGATCTTAAGTAACTCAATTGAAGGAGGTATCTTGCACCAAGGTCTGGCTAAGTTGCAACTGTGATTGCAGTCCTAGTTAGATAAATGCCCTCCCTAGGATAAATTAGCATGCATGTACACGCCTCCATCACTCGGGGCATTGACATCAGCAAAAGGGAAAAAAAGATGGCCCTAGAAATATGCATTTTTAAATTAATGATCTCATCCTAATACCACATCATCTATCTGAGAAATTTATATAAAACCATAAATTGAGGTCTGATAAAAAGTAACACATTGTTACAGAGAAGTTTTATGAGTTTACCACTGTCAATTTTGTTCTACTGATCAGTTCACCAGCTTGCGTTGATTCAGTAATAGAACTGCTAGCTGGGGAGAACTCTTCATTCCACCTACTAGAAGATCTTTTATGTCTACCGTCATGAAACATATCAGATGACACTGCCGAAGTATCTTTCTGACTCTCATTTTCAATCAACACACCATCAGGCAAGGCATCAAATTTCTGAAAAAAAAAAAAAAAAATACACGTTTTACAGTGTTTGCCACCTTGTCCAAAAAGTCACATAATGCAAGTTTAATTTTAACATAAGAGGGACATTCAGGAATGGTTTACATATCCAACAAGGAATTATTTACTAAATTAGTGACAGAAGAAACACAATCACAGGAAATGAAAATTGAAAAAGAAATTAAAAAATTTGCTCTAATTAACATAAGGATGAGCTCACATCATCCTCGCCAACAGAATGACTTCGCTGATGGTTGGGAACATCACTTAGATATCCAGGAATTGCATTCTTTGACGAAACCAGGATGAGTTTGGTTAGCCTCTGGATCCTACTCATAAGAGCTGCTTTGGCTTCCTCCTCTTCTTCCAATCTTGATTGCATTTTCACTTGACCTTCTTCCAGCTACGCATATAACAGTACAAATAAATTAGAAAAGCAAAGATGGTTACAAATCACAGAAAGCACGTGTGCAAAGTAACAACCAACAATGGAAATGAATATCAGCAAAGCTAAAAACCTTTTGCTTTAAGGTCAAAATTTCCTCATGATTGACACCAACTACCATCCCCTTCTTTAGTTGATCAAGTTCAAGTTTGAGGACAGAAATTTCTCTCTGGTATTTCTTAATTAGAGATTTCTCATCAATAATCTGTTAGCAAATAATTCCACAATGAATAAGCAACCTTTCATGCTTGTAGGCATAATTCAATAGATAATCACTAGCTTCAGCCAACCTTATTGCGCGAAGCATATATTTCTACTCTTTTTGCCCTGCTGGCAAACTTCAAGGTATTATGAGTTTCCTCCATATTGCTGGATGCAGGAGTTACTGTGCATATAAGCTGAAATTTCACATTGCAAGAAATTTTAATGCGGTGCCTCTACACAAAAAACCTAACATTGCAGGGACTAAATGCAAGAAAGAAACCAGAATACCCATACCTTACTAAAGAACCACATTCAAATACAATAATAACTATACAGAATAAAACAGACAGAAAAATATACTTAAACCATATAATAATTGAAAACGCTGTGTAGAACCCAGAACTCACTGAAACATGCCCATGTCCACTAAGAGATGATTGCAAGAGGCGGGTCAGCTTTGAATCTCTATAAGGAACATGAGATGCCTTCCCCTCGCTCAATTTTCCGATAACCTTCCATGAAATCACAAAATCAAGATTAAACTTAAGATTCCCCATCCACCCCCAAAAACATTACAAAAAAAAATGTGCGTGATTTCATCTACTCCAGGCACTGCTAGTCTACCTGCTATGCAGGACTGTTCTTTGAAAGTTGTTCTAGGTCTAGCGTAACAGCTACATGTTTTTTATCAACATATAACAGAATTGGATATGGTAATAAAATAATTTCTGTTTGCTTCATTACCCAATAAAACTTTCAAAAATGAATTCCTTTTAACCAGTTATGAGCATATCTTTTAACTAAAATATTGCAAGTCATACAACTAGTCAGCTCAAGTACAAACAAATTGTCACAACTTCTCCCTCGTAAAAACAGAAATTATAAATAGTGATTTGAAGTACAAAAATAAAGCATAACTAACTACTACATTGACAAACACAAATTTTGTAACACCTACAGTTCCAAGTGTCAGAAGACTTTTGTTGATGTAGGATCCTTCCTTTCTTCTTAATCCAGTTGTTTCAGTTTTTGAGCTCTCAGATCCAGCCAAATCAATCAAGTTCTGAAGAAGAAAACAAGAAAAAAATAAGTTGAACAAAAATATCCAATAAGTATAAACAGGGAAATATTTTGGGAAGCCATAAATAATTTTTACGTACTAGCTGAGAGAAGATGACTCCATCATAATCATCACCATGAGCACTGCTCTCTATCATCTGCGAATGTATTGGATAACTATAAAAATCGAGCTAGGTTGGTTTTTTTTTTTTCTTTCAAAAAATAGTAATAATAAACAGCGGGCCTGAATGGGTCCATGACCAACAAAAAGCCAAAATACATGTAATCATTAAACATATTTTTAAGCAATAATCAATCAGCTTTTAAGAAGTATGCCTTATTGAAACTACAAAGCCTCAGGCCTGATTCAGTTATTCTTTATACAATTGCAGCAACTACCATATCAAGCATGCTTACCAGTGTAAATATTGTGTGACTCCGGCTGCTAAAGAGATTAAAGTTGTTTGATCCAACATGACGATGCTCTGCCGTGTGAAAATTAAAAAGAAAAACTTGTTAAAGAATGTTTTTCAACCAACCATTAGTCAAGATTCTGGTAATATATAACATACAATCTTAAAAACAAATGGGCAGAATCGTGCCACTATCATTCTCAACATAACTACCTTCTCCAGCAGCAATAAAGGAAAGTGCATGTCCAGGAGATAGAACAACTTCTTCCTTTATACCCTCCACATAAGTTCCCTGGAAAACAAACCATCATAAAAAGTAAAGTACGTTCCAGATAGACTATAGAAAGAAAGCATACCCTATCAAGTTCAAATTTAACAATAACTTCCTAAATTTCTTTGAATTACAAATGCTGTCACTTTATTTCTTTAATGGAAACTATAACACATGATTCCAACTTAGAAGTGAATCTTTTAATATACAAACACAAAACAACAAAAACATAAATATTCTTACATGATAATGATCACGATTACATTGTAAGTGTAGAAAAAAAAAAGTGGAAAAATAATAATACTCAAATATCAGAATTCACCATGGAACCAATTTAGTATCAACAACTGCACCAAGGTAGTTTTACTTTTAGATTAAAAGTTCATATATAATTACATGAACTCCATTCCAAGATGACTAGAAATATCAGTATTCATGTATAAAAAGCCAAACGAAAACAGATTAAGAGACTCGCCATTTACAGATAGATTAAAAATAGTGAACCAAGTACTCTAAACAGAATTCAATTGAGAAGAAATAGTAAGATTCAAAACCTGAGCATCTTCTCTAACTCGTAAATTTTGGCCAGTTGGATCAAGTAGATCATTTATCACCTGATATTAAGAAGAAACAACCAAAATATTTTCATCATACCAAACACTAAAACACAAACAATATAACAAGCAAGAAGGTGACAATCAATGCCACTTACCGAGAGGCAGGATAAAAAATTTAAGGCAAGACAATAAGTGTTACTGTACAAGGGTTAAACTGTGTTTAGCACAAAATGATGGAACAAGGGCTGTTTTGTCATTTACCTCGTTGTATATTTCTAGATATGACACTCGGAGTAAGAATTCTCTTCCTGGGGTCTGCAGTAAATATATAGTTAGGCACCCCAAGCAAAATGAGAGTAAAATAAAATTAAGATGGAATATTTTGGTAATCAACTCAAGTCAAGTTAAAAAGGCAACCATAAACTATTATGAATCAGAACCTAGAGGTCAAGTATCCTTGCATGTAATCCTTTGAAAGTAACTAAAAGGAGCACCAAGATGATCATGTAGAGAATAAAACAAGAGAGTGAAACACTATCGACAAAAGATACAGCCGCCACACATGATCTCAAAGCATAAACCATAATGAACAACAATAGCATGATGCTGGATATGTGATTTAAACAATCAAAAACTACTGAGCTAGGAAAATAATCTTACATCTTGGATCATACTGAAAACATCCTTTATAGCCAGCGGTATAATACCAGGTGAATTTTGATCTCCCTGTACATTATTATTGAAAACAAAATCAGAGCTTAGAGACATAACTGGAGAGATCATGTCTACTCAGAAAAGTATAAATTAGAAAATGCAGTTCAAAGGCATAAAGTACTTTGAAACCAAAGCAAGAAACATGACAATGTAAAATGGGGTAAGAACTACAATTTAATCAAGCATTGGCAAGCTAAAGCAAGCTACAACCAAATTTAAAACTTCTGTAGTGGACATGCTAATAGGATCATTATATAAATGGCTGCTGCTTACAACATGTAAGCATAACATGTTACCATCCTTTGTATGCCTGATATAAAATGCATATAAGGAGCAGTATACCCAAGAAGATTTCTTATTGTTACTTTTGCATTAAGGACATAGTAGATCAGATCATGGTAACAAACTTTCAGAGAGACCAAGTTACTTGATAATATCATGTTTTCTACAATTCAACAAGTGGGAGCGAAATTGACAGTCCCAACGTAAGGCTATGTTAAATAGGTAGCAAGAATATGCTATCAAAACTGCATTTACTGGATGGAAATAAACAGTTTCAATGCGCATTAATGTATGTGATTTTCACAACTAAATCGCATTAGCATACAAAACTCCCTATACTTTGCTCAGTACTTGTAATGTAATCTTTATATGTGTGTGTGCACACATACCTTTTTAACTTGAACTGAATCATACTTTCAGATATACATTGTCAGCACTGCCAATATGAAATTTTCCAATTGCCACCGAAAATGATCCTAACCCTAAAAGTTGTTTCATGCGTAATTGATTGTGCTACATCAGTCATACAAGTGACACCACCCAGAAAATAATCTTCTGAGAAATTATTCTTCTTAGATTTTATCTCAAAACCAATAGGGGTTAAGTCAAGTTGTGCAACAGATATATAAACCACACTTCTAGAATTGAGGCAAGCAATATGGAACTTCTCAACAATCCTTAGCGACCGTAATATCTAAGAAAAGCTGGAACAATATTGCGGTCTATATCTTTTACAAAAAAAAAAGTATACGAAGTCAATGTTTACACATAGTACATATCATGGCATATGTGCTGCTGTGTTAAAAAATATAAACCAATACAACATCCCTAACTTGCTAACACGGACCTAGTCTGACAATAACCAACTCTAAGAAAAAGAAAATCTGTAAAATATGGATGACACGCAAGTTGCAAATTTGCAACACGGTGATTGACGAAAGGCGATACATGAAAAATGGATTTTCAGCACAAAACGTAAAATGAAAACAAAAAGGAAAATCAAATAAGTAATTTAAAAAATGACACTTACATGCATAGTGTGTGTCTTACCACTACTTGTCACTCCATATGCAAACACAGTTCCTGCAATATTCAGAAAAAAATCATCTTCAATGAACCAAAAATAATTAATGAACAACAAAGAAGAAGATGACTTCCAAATTTAACAGAATCCACTTTTCACTCTAACACTATACCAGAATACAATTAACCAGTTCCACCTAGTAATTCAAGTAGACACTAAACCAGTATACAACCATAATAGTTTTCCTCAATCCATTGAAATGACTTGATAGTACCAAAATTAGCCTCTGTTCGCTTTACATTGTTATTTCGTATCAAATCCAAAATTAACACTCCATACCGTTGACGCCCTCCATGGCAGCCTTCACCACAGGTTTTGCCGCTACTTCATACACTTCGTCAGAATTGGTATGTGGTCCAAAAACTCTATCTGCCACAAATTAAAACACAGTTCTAAATTTAGCATCCACAGTTTCTCCGCTTACATCAAAGTCAAAGTCAATTTTCCAGTAGAAGCCTCATTGACTGATAAAAAATCAATCAACACGAATGACCACAACAACACAAGAGGAAGACAATAAACAATACCAAATGCATAGGCAGTAGCTAGATTATACTCGTTTCTGACAATCTTTTCGCCATCCGCATACCACGCGATCTCGTCCCCTCTCTGATACTCCCTTTCACTGCAACCAAACCATTCAGTGAGAGAAATTCAATCTCAGATAAAACAAACTTTAAAATCGAACGATTCAATCGCGCAGCGAATGGATCTGAAACCACAACCTCAGATCTAAGCATTACCTCAACGGCCTAAACCGAATCGTGACCGAAATGCTATCGCCGGACCTCGACGAATCCACCGGCTCCGCAATCAGGTCCTCCTCTCCGAACGCCACCGGAGAACGGCCGGCGTAACCTCGAGAGCCGTTGTACGTTGACTCGCTGCGACCTCGACTCGGAGTCATGGATCGGCCACCGGAGTTGAAAAACGACGACGTAGAGGACGAGCCGGAGCGAGGCATTAACCTTCCGTTAGTGAAGGAAGAGGAGGAAGAAGTGGATGAATAAGGAGTGGAAGGTTTACGATATGAAAACGGCGAGCTACTCCTTCCGCGTGAGGAAGAAGCCATTGAGTTCACTCTCGCCGAGTAGAAAGCAGCGACGCAGCGAGCGAGAAGGAGCGAGGGGAAGAGAATGTGTCAGAATTCTCACATGACTATCCAAAGAAAAGCGATCAAAATTTGGTTCTCTTGGCTTTTCATTTTCTTTTCTTCGTTGCTTCCTTTAGACGGTTAAGGATATTATTGTACGAGACAAAGAGAGGGAAACACGCAAGCACGAAGGAGCTAGGAGACGCAGATTGTTTCGTCTTGTTTAGTACAGAGGAACTAGCTCTAGCCGTGAGTGAGGATGAGTGGGAGCAGAGAAAACGGAGAAGATGCTCATCGTCACTAGTTCAAAAAAATTTAATTTCCTTTTTTTAATATTTTTTTTAGTTTGAATCAGAAGAGTTTAAATTTTAATTTTTTTTATTACGAAATGGAATATAAATTGGATTTTTCATTTAATTTTACCAGGGACAATAATGAAGTGGGTGAAATCAAAGGGTTTAAATTGAATTAAAGTGTTTGGAAGGACCCGCGCCGCGCACGATAAAATCGCGTGCTGACGAAATGGCTTTCAAAAATAAGACACGAAGTTGAGCGGGAATAACTGCGGGCGCCGATCGCCAATAATTTCCTTTCATTCCATCATCAATAATAAGACAAAATTGTAGTTTTATTTTATAATAATTATTTTACACATTTTTTTCATTGTAAAATAGTGAATCATATGCCACACCCAGTGAGGGAATCTACTCAAATAAGACTTTTTGTTTAATCTTTTAAGCATATTACTAAATCAACTATTCGAAAGTAAGCTTTAATGTAATGGCTCCTTCTATAATGTTTGAATAAGATTGTTTTGGTTTTATATATGTTTGATTTTTATAAAAAAAAAAAGACTGAGATAAGTAAAATAAAACTCTAGTCATGCAATTTTAATTAACAACAATAAAATTTTGTCTAGCTATACTTATTTTATTTTTAAACGGAAAATAACTCATTGATTTATGACAAATTAATAATACAGAGATAATTGACTACTTTGTTTGAATTAAACTGACATCTAATTTTTTTTTCCTGACATATTTTAGTTCATTATGTTTTTTTTTAATTTCTGGTCTTTTATATTTTGAGAAGGTATTAAATTAAGTTGGTCAACAATTTATATTTTAAAATAAATGGTTGTTAAAAACTAATTTTAAAATAGTAGACTTTTTGATCACCATAGTTTTTTATTGCAAGTTTGAAGGTTGTAGAATAAGAACAATAAGACGACCACGTAAAGAAAAAGAGAGGTAAAAGAAGTGGAAGAAAAAGATCAAAATAAAAATAAAAAGAGAGATCAAAATAATATATTTTTTATTTATTTACTTATATAATATATTATTTTAGAGAAACTCAACTCTGATTATTTTTCAAAACAACTGTTATAAGTAGTCTGTTAATACTAATCAATGTATTTCTTAAAAAACATCAACATCAAGTTGTGTAATAAATGGGGCTTGTTAACATTAATGAATGCACTATAAGTAGTAAAGGTTCTGAATTTTCAAAACGAGTATGTAATAAACGGAGTTGTTAACATTAAACAACCAATTAATGTATCGCAGTAAAAGATTTTGAAATTTCGATTCTACATTTTTTGGGCATTATGGTAATTTGTCATGTTTGAACCCAAAATGAACTCACAGTGGAAGGAGAAAGAGATGTTCCGTTGGCTTCTGGTTGCTGGCGTTACGTTGCTGTGCTGGCAAAACCACAAAATGCTCAAACACAAAAGAAAGAGAGACTTTGACCAGGAAAAAAATAATTTAATAATGAGTGGTTATTAGAGTTAGAGTTAAAAAAATAAATAAGGGACTCTAAAAGTAGACAAAAATATTAAGGAATAATGACCAAAGAGGGAAGAAATTAAGAACAATTGTAACGTCAAGGTAGACAATAACATAAAAAAATTGAAAATTTGTAAGAATTAAAATCTCTGGTTGACTAATTGGTTAAGAGTAAAACAATTTGGATCCAAAAACAAGTTATGAGAGTATTACAACGTAATCCAGACTTACCTGCAAACAAACATCTATTCCCATTATCCGTATTAAAATTCTTTAAATAGGTGTTAAGTCTCTAACAAGTTATTCAATTAAATAAGCGATATAATTGAGACTATTTGTTTGCATTTAGTTAAAACTTGTTTTTGAGAGGTATGAACTTCTCTCTGTAAAATTTTTATTAATTTTTTCATATTTTAGCAAGTAATTTTTTTATATTTGCTTTGATTCACTTATTAGCGTGTACATATTCTTTTATTTTCCATATTTTGTTTATTTTAATTATATGAGTTTAATATAACTAAGAGACTATGATATAGTATTTCTTTACTATAACATGTAATATATATATATATATATATATATATATATATATATATATAATCATGACAAAAATAAAATATTAATTGAACACATCTTTTTATTTTTATTAAATTTTATTCATATTTAGGTATAATTAAAAAAAAACAAAACAAAACAACATAATTTTATGTGAATTAAATTTAATCACGATCTATCTCACAGTTTTATTTCATTTTTACACATAAATAAATACAAAATTTTAAATCCTAAATCAATCATAAAATCAACAGTGTACTCACATATTCACCAATTATAATTCATATCTAAAAACTCTTAATACACATCACAAAACATTAATCTATTTTTGGAAAATATTTGTGTTAAACTAATCTCAGATCTATGTTGTCCTACTATCTTTGACTATATTGTAACTACAATATGCAACTATATAAACAGGAATTAATTACATTCATATTATAATATAATTCTTATGATAAAATATTGTTCACACTGTCTTTGTAATGTTCTTTAACTTCTGCCACCTGATAGTTTTTTTTTTTTTATGATCTCAATATTACTAGAGTAAAAGAATTCTTAATTCAATCCACATCCTGAATATCTTGACGTATAATTATCTCCATAAAATAAATATGTTTTTAATATATCACATATCACATTACAATAATTTTTATTAATGTATATATATAATTTAAATCAAATGTAAAAAAATTGAATGTTTACCACTGTTACATTATAAAAGTGTTCATAATATTGGTCAAATATAACAATATAGTAAAAGATAAACTCATTTTAATACTTTATAAACATGTTTATTAAAAGTTTAGAAGACACTCGCTCAATTAACAAGACATCGGTTCAATGACTAGTCAAATGTGAACTTTATCGTATTGAAACATTTTGAAGATAAAATATTTAGTTTTTTTTTAACAAAAATTGGAATTACTTTGTATATATTAAACAACTCAGTTGTTCATTTATTATTAATTATATATTTAATAAAAAATATAAAATAACAGAATTGGTTGTACCTTTTAGCACTTATCTATTATCATTAGTTGTTCTATTAAAATTTTTTATTTTTACATATTTTACCAATGCCTTAATTATCTAACAAGGCGATTACATAATACTTTAAAGTTTAACGATGGCATAAAAACAGATTGTAAATTTCGTGGAATATGACCATTAAAGGGCAAAGAGTGCAATTGAGTTAAATTATAATAAATAATAAAAACTTAAAAAAACGGCTGTTAAATATTTAAGAGCTTGAAACAGTTGTTTTCTGCGTGTTTTTTTTGTCGTCAATATTATAATTAAATTATTTGATTATTAAAAAATATTTGAATATTGGATGACTTCTAATCTCTACATGTTATGACATTGATAGGTATATAAGCGACATGCATTTATTAAAGAGAGAGGTTTAAGTTTGATGTCTAATGTTGAAAATGTTATGCATTTATTTGGAACAAAAGTTGGGAGATAAAGATGAGATGGAGTAAATTAAAAACAAAGAAAAGAGAGGGAAAAAGAGGAGCATGATGGGGATTGCAAGTACTGAGAAATTATTAGCTTTTTGCTTCCAATTTAAAAAGACTATGTATCCTAATCCAAACCCATCAGTTTCTTGAATGATGGTGATTTGTAAACTTAAAAGTGAGAGAAAAAGAGTAAGATCTAATTGTGGGGTCGTCTCAGAGGAAAACAAGCATGAAAGATGTGCTTGTTTCAACTAACCAACAACCATGCCTATAAAAGAAAAACATAAACACAACAAATTCAAGCATCGCCATTGGTTGCTAATTTGGTGTTGGACTAAGTTCCAAATATTTGGAACTATTAATCCTGATTAAATTTATATAAACAAAATTCAAAAGTTAAACTTGTAGTTTTCTTCTATATTATGTTTTTTTTTTCATTTATTTATATTTAATACAACACTCAAAAACTCATACTTAAAAGAAATATCAATTTATTTTTTCGAATTGATCTTGTAAGTATGAAATGGGAAAGAAAAGTAAGATAATTAAATTAATTTTAGAATTAATTAAGTTTGAAATAATATAATTAGAAGATGCAATGGATTGTTAAATATTTAGTGGTCCATTTGTAGTGGTGATGGTTATGAGTGGGTTGAGAAGTTAGCTAGAAGGTGTGACCTCCACATTGAAGCATTGTAGTGGCTCACGTGCAAATGGGCACTTTTGTTCTGTGGGTTCCAATTTTCATCTTTTGGGTTGGAATTAGAAGGCAACGCTCCACCACAATTTTTTCGAACTCTTTCTCAATCTTAGAACAATCTAAAAAGAAATATATTTAATTTTGTCCGTAGTGAAAATCGTAAAAGAAAACGTATTTAATATTTTAAGAATTTTATGGAAAAGAAAACATATTTTACTCCTCTTTTTGAATCACACACTCACAAGTAGGTAGTTACTCTTTCACGGTCCCAGTATTGGCCAGATCAAGCGTGCATTTCTTTGATGTTGAAATGAATAACTTTTTGTAGACCCCAAAATAAACAAATAAATAAATGAGTGAACGACTTCTAAATTTCAAACTTTTGTATTTTTTTTTTCTCTCCGTTAAAAATATTAACACCGAAAGAAATAAAATAAAATAGCAAGTTGAACTCCTCACGAAGTCGCAGTCCATGATCTGTGGAAAGTTGACAAAAAGAAAAAACAGTGAATCATGGTTTGCACAACTTTGGTAGTTTACATACCATATTGTCTTTCTAGCTTAGTTATATTCATGTCTTACCATTAGTAGCAAATCATCGTGAGGTCATAGTATTTTATTTACAATGTTAATATATTTAGTTAAATTTTAAAAAATATGACACCGATTTAAACAAGATTGAGTTATCCTAAGATACAATGATTGGCATGGATAACCTGTTGCGATGGTAATAGTTAAATTATTTAAATTAAGGTTATATTTTTACAGAAAAATATATCGTAGTTTCAATTTTCTTACTTTTTACTCTTTTAATATTTGTTTTCTTAATTATTTATTTAAACTGACTTTAATGTATAATTATTTAAAGGAAAAAATTGTATATGTTTATATGTAAAAATATTCAATATAATGTAGAATTTTATTGTTTCTATATTTTATGAAACCTGAATTTTGATTTCTATTCTTTTCGTAATTTAATCTCTATTATTTAACTATCTGTAATTTTTGATCCGCAATTTTTCTATGCAATCTTGATTTTTCTTTAATATTTATTTATTCAAAACTTTTAATTGGTAACTTAATTTTTTTTATTACTTCTGACATGATATGGTGAGATTAAGAAAAAAAAACACAATACTCATGACATTTCTATAAGATTGGAAAAACAAAACAAAGACTTAAATGCAATATCACAGTGATTATTTAATGTATTTTTAAAACTAAAAATAAAGCACAGTTATGGATAATTAAATATTTAAGAGAAAAAATTCATATATATATATATATATATAGACACACCCATATAATATAATTTATTTTTTAATATTAAATATTTGAAAATTAAAAAAAAAAAACTATTTTAGATTAATTCACGCACCATTTACGTTTTCTTATTACGATATAAATTTTGAAAGTTCACCCGTCACTCAAATATTGATATTTCAATTTTAAGAACTGGAGAAATTTTAAGAACTTATCTAAAAGCCACATATCTTATCTTAATCCTATTTTTAGTTTCATCGTTTAATTTTTTAATCCTTTTCAATACATTTCTTACTTTTGATTCAAATTTAATTTTAATTTAACTAGTCTAAAAAAATATTTTCAATTATCTTAACCGTTATTGTTTTATCCATGTACAATAAAATTATACTTTATTTTCTTAATCCTCCACCAGTTTCAATTTATTCTTTTAATTTTCATTTTCAAATTAAATTTTAACATTTAACAAAATATCAATAATTATAAATAACCTTATGTTATAATATAAGCTAATTATTATAAATTCAAAATATAATTTATGTATTTAATTATTTACAATTAATTTAATTATTATAATATAGTTAATAATTTAAAAAATAAACATCTACCCTTTATTTTTTAGTAATAAAAGTAGGCCCAAAACCAGAAATCAATACCCAATTCAAAATGCCCAGTACGAAACCAAAACAGGAATGCTACAAATACCTAAGCAAGAAAAGAGCCAGCGGAACAACTCCTGAAAAACGACACATCATAAAAAAAAATTCGATCTAATTTAACTAAAAAGTGAGCAAAACCCAAATTGAAATATACAAGTACCGATTGTATATGACTGGATAGTAAAGTTATTCATTCAAATGGATTTAGCAACGAATCTTTTTTCTTAAACTCGGGTACGAGTATAAATATTTTAATACTTGAAGAAAATCATAGCTACAGATGATTTTAATACCTGCATAAATCAACTGATAATCACAAGAAAAGCTATCATCTATATATCACAAATCGATTGGTGTATGCTAAGCACACGTTATCCACGAAGCACAAACCAAAAACATACACACATACAAAACCTGAGGGAAGAAACCACCAACTCAACCCTGCTCAGCGGAAAAAGAATCAAAACACTTCGGCCACCTTGCTTGCAAGGACTCGCTCCCTTCTTTCAATGTAACCAAATGGAAACCAACCTGCTTTCCCTTTGCATTCACCCTCAGCCCATCCATTGTTCGTCACCTGTCAATCAGAGTCATATTAGGAACAATTTAAAATGATTTTTGGGTAATCTGTCCCCACCACCACCACAACCAAAGTTGCTTTTAAATATAACACGAATGTGGTAAATAAGAGATACAGGCTCTTGCAGGACCACAATTCCTTTATAGCCAAAAAAAGTATGTCATGACACAAGGTACAAGCAAAAGACCAAACAATCATGGTAATGTTGAATCATTCATTGATAACTGACAACTTAATCAACCGTTTTCCGGTATCATACTAGATTGCCTATTCTGTCTGAAGCTTAAACTGTACGAAGAGGGTCTGACTATTACATTTTGGTATACTTGTATTTTACTGCCTTTTTCACGAGTCAAATTTAAAAATTTTGATTTTACAGGTTTGTAAAGACCAAAACAATCCATATATAAAGCACCCTCCCCCTGAAAAAAAAAAAGAGATTCCCAATCAGATCCTATACAGCAAGTTGTCTACAGCCAAATCTCAGCCGTTGATTAGTTGGTACATAGTACTTAAAGAAATAGAGAGAACGTAAAAAAATGGTTTAGATTTTGGCCGCAGAGAACATGGTGCTGGAGATATGCAGTAGAGGATCCTGGTTTGATTCCTTCAAATAAAATGACATCCTTTGGTTCACCAAAAGCTGTAATGATAGACTTGGTAAGTGACAAACCTTTCTAACAACAATATAATCCCCAACTGATAGATTCAATTCAACTTCTGACTCCGCATGGTAGGGAAATAAAACCTGTATGAAAACAGCAGAAAGTAAAGTAAGCAGTCAATTATTTTTTAGCACAATATCTAATTTTTGTACAAGAAAAAATCTAACCTCTCCTAAGAAGTAACCCATACTATCAGTTGAGCCATTATGTGCTTGAGAAGCATATACACCATTTACTTCTTCATACGATGGAGGTGGTGGCATGCTGTTATCCACACTTGGTGTAGGAGGGGCTTCAATTCGCTGTCGTTCTGATATCATCTATTATTCAAATGTAAATATGTCATACAATCATATGTTGATACCAAAAGAAAATGATGTAATTTTCTTATGGCATATTTGACTTTTATATTGAGAATGTGATGAAAAAATGACCAACGGATACAATGGCTTACCTCCCCCTCAAGCTGATCAAGTATTTGGAGTACTCTTTGATGATAGGCTCGCTCTGCTTCAACCTTAATATTAGAAATAGAACATTGGATTCAAGTAAGAGTAATAATTTCCGATAACTCAGATCCAAGATTTTAAAACATAAGAACTGCAACATCATATGGTAAAACTGCAATACCATAGCTATAAGACGCTGGAGGGTTAATCTCTGTTGCTGCGCTTCTACAGCAGCCATCGCAGCAGCTGCTTCTTTTCCCAATATGGCCATGTTTGTCTTCAGGTCTTGCAGCTTTGCTTCAGCTGCTTCCAGCTTCATAGCATTCTCAGTATTGCCTGGTGTTTCTCTTACTTTTGCCTGGCGTTTGGAAACTTCAATAGCCTGTCTAGGTTTAAAAGACAGAGTAATTACAAAGTACACAGAAAAAATCATTGATGAAATATTTACTTATTCGGACATTTACCAAAAAGTAAGCTGGTGACAACTGGAAAATATACAATAATATAAATTTACAGATACCTGGGCCTCGGCTTCCTGCCGCATTCTGTCATATCGTTGAGCAAGATGTCGGGCATCCTCCAATGGTGCTCCCATCACCATTGCTCTTAAGGGCTCTGCAACCTAAGAATCAACCAAAACTGAAAATGTTCACTCTCCGAGACATTAGGTCAATAAGCAAGAAAGACTAACACGGTTCATGTATATATCAACTATTAAATTCAATTAAAATGGTAAAAAGATTTGAAAATCCGTCGCCATTCAGGATCAAAAAAATAGTTCAGTAGGATGAAGCATTAAATCTGTGAAGCCAAATCTAAACATCTGTAGAAATGTATGAAGCTCCCAACTAACGGGGTTTGTCAGGAGAGGATATATGTTTATCCTTGCAATCGGAGATGGGGCTTCTTTGGATTTGAACCTGTGGCCTAGGTCACAAAGCCGCACGGGAACAAGGCTCCCCCTCTCATTTAAATATCTATAATTCTGTATCTTATTCATTTTAGATAAAATAGTTCAGTTAGGGGTAAATCCAAGAATTACATTTACATGTATGAAGCCAGATTTGAACCCTTCAATCATAAAATTATCAATGGCTGTATGATGGACTCATGCATAAACCAAAGATATAGGTCAATGTGATAAACCCCTATTATTCCTACTTATCTTTACCAGACACAATAATGGTGTGCAATATGTACAATATAACAGAAGCTAAAAAATGTATATCTAAAAAGGAAAATGGTAGAAATGTATACTGTAGAATATGTATCAAAACTTAAATTTCATGTGAATAAACTACTTAGAGGATTCAGGAAACTGCTTGACATTTCACTGCTTCGCCAGGGACAGTGGAGCTTGGATTAAAAATAAGGCAGCAAAACATGAAAATATGTACTATCCATCCAAGCAGTGATAATATATAACTACGCTTGTATTTTAAGATGCTTTGGTCCACATTACTTTGGCACAAAATCACATGTACTGGCATGAAACCTTTTATTTAAATTCAGAACCCTATGATGTATGAGTGTGCATGTGCTAGGGCATTTTTTACCTGTGTTCCAAGTGCTTTTAGTAAGCTCCCACGCTCCTTCTCCATTTGCGCACGGGCACGTGCATAGTTTAGTGCTGCTCTGGATAAAGTACTACCACTGGTACATGTATTATCTGCACCATATTTCCTGCTATCTTCTGATAACTTTGTTCCTGTTAAATAACAAGTATAGTGGTAATTCAATAACAATACTCATAGGAGGTGGTACTTAAATTGAATTACAGTTGAACTCACGGAGAAAACCTCCATTACAGGGAAAAAACAGCTCAACATATGGAAACGTATGCCAGAAAATAAATGCAGAAATATGAGATGACAATCGTAGCTGATTATACCCTCCCTGGCCTAAGCTACCAACTTACTCCCAAAAATTCTGTTCTGCCTAGCTATTATCCCCTACTTCCGCTCATTCACATTCTTATTCCTCTCCCATTACTGCACAGTTATCTTCTCCAATATCTTTCTGTCTAGAGCACATTACCTCTCCTATCATTGTTCTCTCATTCCTCCAGCAGCAATCCTAATTCTTTGATTATAAACACACAATTCCCATCCTATCCTCCTTTTTCTTCTCTTACACAATGTCATACACTCTGTTCCCGAAACTAACTACAAATAAAATTTCATCAACCAAAATTACGGACCTATTTCAACTTGCTTGGATCCAGTTACAATATAACCTTCCACACCACGGACAATATCCCTTTGATAATGCTGAAAAACAATAAATTTCATATCAGTCAAGGAGGGAGCGTATAAGTAGAAATAAGAAAATAAAGAAAATAGAGGATTGGTTCAGAAAAACCAAATAACCTTTCCAGCCCGTGTTGATATGTAAAGCTTCTCAAGTTTCTGATGTTGTTGAAGTTCCACCTCATCAGTAACCATATTATCTGAACCTCCATATCCCCCAGCCCCAAACTGTTTAAGTACAGCCTAAATAGCAATAATTGTGGTTAAAACCTCAATAGGGGAAGAAAGCAAAACTAAGGATTAGGGAGCAGAAAAAAAAAGAAAAAGCAAGAGATGAATCGAATCCTAACATAAAAAATAACGCAAGAAAATTCATGATAGAAGGAGGGAATAAGAACAACCATGAGGGAGGATAATGTATCCTCTAAAGCATAAAATCAACTGGTTTCTGATATACACACGCACTCACCCCTTTCAAGAAAATACAAATAGAAAAGTGGTAATCACCGTATTGCAGACAATAGTCAAATGAATGAAATCTCTTTAGTTTAAGTGTTCCAATGTCTCAGAGGGACAGGATACAGATATTGTAAAGCCAGTATTGAGTGTAATCTACTTCTCTGACTTCAAAATTTACTTTCTTTTACTTTCTTGTTTGGGGAGCCAAAGTTACTGCCGCTTTCTTTTGTAGATCTTGGTTCTCATAGATTTTTTTTTTATTAAATGGTTCCAGTCACCACTCCGTAGAATTGCTACACACATCTAACGACACCAACATATTAGTAAGTGACCATTCTGCGGTGGATGCTTGTCACATCATCAGTAGTGGTAATAAAGGATGAGAACTAAAAACAAAAACAAAAACATTTTAGACCACTAAAACCAAATTAAGCCATATTTTTAGGGATTAAAAATACATTTTGCCCTAAACAATGTACTTGATTATCAAGCGCGTTGTCAGTCAAAAACCATCGCAATTCCAAGCAACTAACCAAATATTCAAGCCACCTTCCCTTCAGGATATCATCAGATCAATACAAAAATAAAAAATAAAATAATAAAAAATCTAAAGTTCAGTTATTTCAAAAAGCTTATTTCACGAAGAAACTTAATACGACTGAACGAATTGCTAATTCGGCAATCAAGTTCTAATCTATGCAACGTTTCCGAAATCGGCGACGGAGCAGCTTAAAATTAAGCTTGTTATTCCAAGAATTTGGCGAATCAAACATTACAAAATTTCTTAACCATTTCCGCAATGCAAGTGTACGACAGACAAGGTTGGTGAGAACTCGGAATTACCGATGCGAGCAAAATTATAATCCTAATCGAATTTAAGAGGCGCGTATTTGCGTTGATCTATTGGAAGGGATGCATTTGCGTTGATCGGAGAAAGATCTGGCAACCGAAATAGGGTTTTATTCAGAGAAAGAGAGAGAAAAAGAGAAGGAACCTGCTGCTGGCGAGCGACCTGTTCTCGAAGCTTCGAGGCTTGCTTTCTGATAGCTTCCATTCAGAAATCCTTTTATATCGAATCTTCCACCGCAGTGCACAGTGTTGATTTGATTTCAACCGCAACACCGGCAGCAACGGTGTTTGAATATCACAGAGAAGAGAACAAAGAAAAGGGACAGAGAAAAACAGAGGTTTTTCAAATTGCGTTGGAAATTATTACATTCTATATTTCATGGACAGGGACTTTGTTGCTTCCTTCCCCTAGACACCTTGGTTGGCTTTTTAATATACATAATTATATTTTAGTTTAATAACAATTTTAATTTTTTAAAACAATCCATAATTTTGGTGTGGGATTTTTTAAATTCTATATATTTGATTCATTTGTCCATTTTACATATGTTTTTTATTTTTAAATTTAATTAATTCAAATATTTTTCGTAGTGTTATAAAGGAATATGTTAAGTCTAATATAAATAAAAAATATAAACAAAATTGAAAATTGGATTAAATTATAAAGTTTTTAAAACATATAAACTTGAATTGTAAAAAATTAAAAAAAATTCAAAATTATATATTACAACAAATATAGAAAATATAATTTGACCCATTTTGTTATCCCCTTTCAAAAAGTAGTACAAAGTAATAATTGGATTTGAATGAGCGAACATGTCAACCTACTCCAAGCCTCTTCACGCCTTCACGTGTTTACAATTTAATGGATTTCTAACAATGACGAAAGAATTTAATTTAGTGTACTTTAACATTTAATTGTATTTTTGGAACGCTATTTTTAGTTAAATTATAAAAGAATTATATGAATGATACAGATTTAAGGCTAATTTTTTTAAGTTTCAAATAATTTATTAACATAAATTATAACGTTATCTTATTAAAGAAATAAAATTTTTAAGGAAGGTAACTTAAGAACTCTTTATTTCATTAGCTATATACTTTTTGGAAAAGATGTAACTCTTTTAAACACTTGTTACAAGTAGTATTTTTTATGATCAGTTACTTTATATTTTTTTTAATTCAATGATTACTAACATTATAGGGTTTTTGTTAATTAGAAAAATTAATTACATTAGAGAATTTAATAGTCAGTATTTTTTCCCAAAATTGAAAGTAATACTAAACATATATAACAACTAACATTACACAAGTGCTAATGGAATATGAATCATCCATTATATATTACGGATAATTAATATTTAAAATTATTCAAAATATATATATATATATATATATATATATATATATATATATATATATATATATAATTTAATATGTTTTAATGAAATTGGTTGATATTTTATATCCATTTATTTCAAACTTGATACTGGTTAAAGTAGTGCAAATAAGATACAATAATTACAATAAAATTAAATCATAATTGAATAGAGTCGTTGAAAGGAGGTGTAGAGAGAAAAAGATACGCATAAATAAAATTAAACAAAAGAAAGAAAAGCAAAAACACAAGGCATGGGCCTGTTGGGCCAGATTCTCACACTATAACTCTAACGTGGTACCTGAATAAATCCCTGAACCCTTCGAAGTATAGTAATCATCTTACCAAGTCTTGTGATATTCTTTGACATGGTCCTCGAGTTTTACTAAAGTTTGTCAATGAAGAAAACTCAAGTCATAATCAAATAGTTAAACTAATGTGATCACATGTACTTAAGTTCAATGTTCCTTTAGCTACTTTTACGTCACAAATTAAATACTTACCAACGAAATCTAGCACATAACAACTTGACACTTAAGCCTTCATCATAACTTAATTACCTTATTTTATTCATCAAAATATAGCAACATAACAAGAACATTCCTTTTAATGTAAAATATTCACAGATTCCTTATAAAAAGAAGATCATAACAAGCCTTCTGTTGGTTTTTATAATGAAAGTTGGCATAACAACATATATACTTATTTTTCCTCAAAACGTGTGGTGCTCACGCTGATTTATATATCCTGATTGGTATTTCAGAGGTTGTCTTAGATTAATTAATTAGTATTATTTTGAAAAATAATTTATTTTATTAAAAGAAACACTTTCCTTAGATAAAGTCTTGTTAACCTGGTCTTTAGACGAAATCCTGTTTTATTCTTGATTCGGTTTTAGGAAGTTTTTATTATAAATGCGATTCATGATTGACTGGCTCGTGATTTGTGATTGATGTTGTCAAAGGACAGCTAGAATAACACAGAATCAACAACATTATTATATAACATATTTTTCAAACTATTCTCACATAATTTTTTCTTTAGAATTTGCGAAGAATTTTACTCAAGAAATCCCATATTTATTAGTAAAGTTATTGAGCTTTATGTGAGTGAAGCAAAGCTTGTTTTGAGAGTTAGACCGAAGTCATAAAGACTGTTATATGTTCCGAAGAAGCATTATCCAAAGACGCCGCAAACGCATCGCAGCCATTTAATTGACCAAGAATTGAATATTGTTGAAGGAGACACTGAATAACTGAAATACTGAAATTGAGATTCATTTTAAGTTCCTACAGGAACTGTCTTGTCGTTTCTCCATTTTTGTTTCTTTCTGTTCCTATTAAATCTCTGCTCGACTTTGGTCATTGCTGGTAAATTATATATCAATTTTAGTAGAAAAAAAAACAGCGACCGAAATAGAAATACTGAAAATTAATAAGACTAAAATGAAAACAAAATTACTTTTCTGGGACTAAACAACTATTTTAAGTAAAGTTTGTAACAGAACGATGTTTGCTTTCTTACCTTTTCATTATCTGATTCTGATTTTAATTGCAAACACAGACATTTTATTTTAAATTGTTTATTGTCTTCAAATATTAAATTTTTTCAGTACAGATTTTTTAAAATAAAAATAAATATAAAATAAGGCGAGGATTCTGTTATTAACGGTAAGAATAGAAAATGAAACCAACAAAATTGATTTTTAAGATAAATACTTATATTACGCATTGTCGATAGGAAATAATTTACATTATATATAGATGTTAAAACGAATGCATCGGTGTCTATAAAAAATATATAAAAGAAAGATCTAATTTCATAACTTTTATGAAGTTATGTTTAACTTAAGGTTTTACACTTTTTATTTTGGTTTTGGTTTAAAAATGCTCACATAAATCACAGAAGCACCATTGCTTCTGTGTCGTTATTTGCCCAATTCAAAATGTTGTATCTGCACTAATGCAAAGATTTAGTGTATCATTACATTGTCTTTTTAATATTTATAACAAAAATTGGTTTTGATACTTGTAAAAAATTACGCTAAAATAAGTTTTGATGTAATTTGAAGGACAAAGTGATTACGAGCAAATCATTACATATATATATATATATATATATATATATAAAGTCTCCTTCGAGAGTCAAGCAATTATTAACCATAACAATAATTTATGATGTGATTACTTAATTTGAAAGCCAAGTTCCTAATGTCATTACTGAAGGGGAGGAGGAACAGAGAAGAAATAAAGTCGATTAAATATAATTGTAAGTTTCACTTATGAAATTCTTGTCAAAGATTGGTAGAAAAGCAAACTAATAACCTAAGCCATAATTTATCATGAGTTTTTTTTTTTCTGTTTAATGAATAATAGAAAGCATTTGGCAAAGAAATAATATTGACAATTTGAATTCACGTTATGTTTTTAATTTTAGTTTTAAACAAAAAGGGCATAGGGTGATTCAATTAGAAGAGTCGCACCACGTGGATGGAGAACTGGAGCAGGTAGAAAAGAAATGCTGAAGATATATTTGCATAACTCTCTTTAAAATATTCTAAGAAAATAATAAATATTTTTTTATATTTTAAAATTAATTGATAAATAAGGGCAATATTTGTTTTTCAAAATTTCAATTATAATTTATGCATGAATTAGAATAATAAATTTTTATATTTTTTTTATAGAAGTTCGTAAAATCCACTTATTACATTGTACTTCCAAATAGTATATGATACAAAACGTATGACCTAAATTTTATGTAGTTAAATTAAAAGGAAGTGAAAAAATTAAATGACCAAATCCATTTGTAATTATCTAATTTATTACTATTTTAGCTTTATTTTAGTGGATTTATTTCGAATTTAAATTTATATTTTAGATTTGAAATTTAATATATTTAATTAAATTTCAAAATATATAGGTTAAATAAATTATTGAATTTTAAAAATTCAATATCAATGTGTATTTAAATTACAAAATGATAAGTTAAGTAAATTTAATAACCGTTAAAGTGAAACTAAGTGAATCCAAACTCATAACAAATATCAATGTGTATTTAAATTACAAAATGATAAGTTAAGTAAATTTAATAAGCGTTAAAGTGAAACTAAGTGAATCCAAACTCATAACAAATTGAATGACTGTATCTAAGTTAAATCAAGTCCAAATGGATATAAGTCGAGACATATATTTCTTAATATAGATTCAAATAAATTAAACGAATTTATATTATCTGAGTCAAAAGTAACTAATAATTTTATTACATAAAACCTAAATAAAAAACTAAAGTGAAACTAAATTAACTTGATCCTAAGTCGAATCAAATATTTACATCTATATATTCAGAAGTTATTAATTAAGTCTAATTAATTTAAAAAGAAAGAATTCACATATAATATTTTTTATTAATTTATGGACAAAAAAATATTGAAAAAGTTTTTTAATTGATAAATTACAAGAAAAATCAATTATTTAAAGTAGAAAAATAGTTTGTATATACAAAATTAATTATGGATTCAACTAATCTTTTGACTATATATATATATATATATATATATATATATATATATATATATATATATATATATATATATATACTTCACAGTTTTCTATTTTTGGCCGTTATTTATTTGTGAACCCTAAAAAAGTTTATTTCTATTTATTTATTAACAATTTAAAAACTATATAGTGTTGTTTAATGGTCAACACTCATATATATTAAATATCTTCTATTCAACTATCATCATACTTTTATTATGTTTGGACAGTTCTCATAATATTTATGATTCTTTTCTGCTATAGATTCCAACAATATCAATGGTATAATATTTTTAAAATATTTTTTCCACATAAAATTATGTATTTGATTATAATCTTTTAATTTTCCGACCTTTTAATTTGAAATGTCATACCGAAATAAAATATAAATAACATTTCTCCACTGAGCCTCCCAAACGAGCAGGACCATCCACGTATCAGTGTTGTTTACACGCGTTCGCTTGCTGCTTTCCCTCGTCATTGCCCTCACGTGAAGCAATTGAGTATGGTCTCACATGTGTTTCTTCAAATAAATTGTTTTCTATTATTAATATTTGCAAGAGTCATAGGTAGGATTGTCAAAAGAAAGTTAATTTTAAGGTATTAATAGTCATTGGTTTTTTAACCATTAAACTCGGGTTTTCATTTTTTTTTTTTACATGCAGATGCATAAAATCTCCATTGCTTAGACATTTGTGGGCGATGTTGTAGTTGATGAAAAGGTTTATAGTGGGCTGAAAAATGAAGTAATGATCCACCATAGATTGAAAGAGGAAAATAAGCTTTGTGATATGGGAAATTGGACAAAAATGGTGACTGAAAAAAATGTAAAAAGTTGAGATTTTGAGATGAGATAGTGTGGGTAGAAGAGGGTGGTTGAAAAAAAGGGAGTAGTTAGAGTTTTGATACTAAGTAGAGCAAAAGATGGTGCCAAAAAGAATAAGGGTTGTTAACTTTTATTTTTTATTATTGAAGTTCATAATTTAAAGTAAAAATGCAATGATTAAACTAATGTGACTATATGATTAAGGTTATGTGCAGTTTTCAGTTTGGAAGTGGTTCAAATTCAACTTTGTTTTATTTGTTTTGTTTTGCTACCAAACACACCTTAAAGATGACCTAAAAGTAAAACCACATGGTGAAACAAAAGGAGGTAAATAAACACGAATACAAATGTTTAAAGCGGGAACAAGGGAACCGCATATTTTTCTGTATAAAAAGGTTCAATTCCTTAGAAGAGGACGGGACAAAACATTGAAAGCATCACAAAGAAACCACTTATTTTTTATTCCAAGAATAAAACAAAAGTATTTTCTCTGTGTAATTTCATATAAGCAAAATCCACAATTCTTATTATCTACTTCAAATATATATGAAATGTTTTGGTATGTAAATTTTAAAAAAGTATATAAACTAAGTAACGTGTAAGACATTATGAAATATTCAAATTAAAACACTTTGGTTTGATTGAATTACTATAGTACATTTTGTATTGGAGTTTAAATATGAATTTGAATTTCGCATTTGAATATAAATGAAAAAGATGAATAATTTATAAAAAATAAGATTCACAGACTCAAAATATTAGAGATTCTACTTAGAATGTGCTTTTTCTATCTTTTATAATTCGTCAGTGTTAAATTTTTTTGACGTTTTCTCTCACAGGAATTCAACAAATATTTTTTTTATTTATAAATTATGTTGATTTTTTTATATATATCATCGAAATAATAAACATTGTAGAAATTTTTATATTAAATGATTATAATAATGTGTGAAAATAACTTGTTGGCTACGTTATAATACCATAAATAAAATTAGTTTATAGTCCAATAGATTAAAAAAAATACTCGTGACAGGATAGAACAAAATGTGACTATACGAAAAATGTTAGATTCCAACTATCAATAGAAAGGAGTTAAACAAAACATTAGAGGTGAGTTTAAAAAATGAAAGTGAGGCATGAAATAAGGGATTTATAAGTTTGCATTTCTCCAATAAAAGTAAAAAACAAATAAAAAAAACATCAACCAATGCACTTACATAATTATACTAAAAAAATAATAAGATGTGAATCAAGTTCAAATAGATTACGAGTGAAAACAAAAATTATATTATTTTAATATATATATATATATATATATATATATATATATATATATATATATATATATATATATATATATATATATATACACACACACACAATAATATATAATAAAAATTATCATATTTAGAGTATATAAATCATTTTCCTGCTTTATCTTTGATATCCCACCAATCCACAACAAAGGCAGTGACCAATGAGAAAACTAGTAAAGGAAAAATCAGTAAAAAACTGTTATATCCACCAAAAAAGTTACTACACACTCTATTTTAAGATAAATAATACATAATATAAAATTGGAATTAATATAAATATTAAATTTTAATTTATTAAAATAAATTAAATACTACCTGGCTTAACTCTTAAATTCACGTATTCGACCATATAAATTGAGATAATTCAATCCAGTCAATTAACTAAATTAGGTTTACATGATTAATCCACTATACATTCTTGAAATTATTTTCCAATAAATTTACAACTATCATTATTTTTTATAGATTGACCATGTAAAAAAATTCTTACCAATAACGAAATCAAACTTAATTTCTACATAATTAACACATTTAAAATGCAATTTTCATTCATGTCAATGTAACCATCCATATGAACTAGTCACTAAAAAAAGAACAAAAACCGTCATAATTACTATATGAATCATAGATATAGAAAAAATTGTAACACACGGTAGAATTTAAATATAGATAAAACCGACTAATTTATTTCACGAGAACGATGTTACTATTATTAAAGTACTTTTTTAATAACAATTTTATTTTTTGCGATTATTTTTTAGAATTATATTGAATTGTTCTGTAATAATAATTGGCTTAATTAAGAAGAAAGCAATATCTGCGTTTGGGATGACAGCTAAGATTAGAAACGCGCGTTGGAAGTAATTGCTGGCTCCAAACGTAAAAGTTGAGGTCTGAATGAAAGCGCCTCATCACGCCGTTAAAAGTCAATACAGCATCTAAACTTCCACGCGCCTCATCCTTCGTCTGCATGTCTTTCACTCCACCAATCAGAAGCCCGCGAACAACAAAGCATGCGATGTGAACGAAGAAAAATATAACATCCGTTATCCACAAATTTAATTAACCACGTCACTGCGCGAGATCAACGCGCCCAACCAAACCAATTAATCGCTCGCTTCTTTTTCAAAACGCGCTCAATCTCAACCCTCCATCGCATCCGTAACGGAAAACCCAAACAGCCTGCCCTGTGCGATTGTAACAGTCAAAACCGGCGTGTGATTTGAACGTTTTTGTTTGTACGCGGTTACATTGGACCAGCCCCGGTTTTTTTTTAATCCTAGGTTGGGTCAAAAATAAGAATCATCGAGGGCGCAACTTTTGAATTTACGGAGCCATCAAAGAACGATCCATTCAAATTTAAAAAAAAAATAAAATGAAAGTGCTAATAATAGTGAAGCCCCACCACGTGACCAAATATCACACGCTTGCCACTAGCTAGATCACACCTTCTCCTCCAACTCTTGCAACCAAGATTTGGTACTCTGAATATATATTTCTATTTTTTTATATTAATTATTTATATATTCAAATTGAAAAAGGGTGCATGAACAGAGATCCTGATAAGAGAGAACGGAAAGAGAGATAAAGTTAAAGAAATTAAATACCACCAATTTCACCCACGAAACCCTCTCTGTCTCTCTCTCTCTATCTCCGTCTCGTTTCTCGTTCCTTCAAAGTTCAAACCTAACCAAACTTCGCTGCGGTTTCCCTTCCCTCTCGTTGTTGTTGTTGTTCTTCTTCACAGGTAACTAAAACTATAATAATTAATTAACGAACGACCAAATAAAAAAAGTAAACTTATGTTATTTCTCCTTTAACACAATTGAACTCTGCAAATACTTTAACTGAAAACTCTGGTTCAGTTTGTCGTAGAAATGGAGGTAGCAGTGGCCAAAGCGTTGAAACCGAGTTTAAGGAGAGAGTTCATCGTTCAGCAAACGAACTGTGAGGATTTTTTCAGCCTCAACGCCAACACCGTCGCCGGCGGCGACGATTTCTTCGTCGACGACCTATTTGACTTCTCCGACGGCTCTCTTCACTACGAACAACAAGATTACGTCGAAGAAAAAAAAGGTTTATCGTTTTTGTCGAAGTCAAAGGACCAAGGAGAAGACGATAGCAACTCCAATTCCACCGGCGTTTCCTATGATTCACTTTTCTCCGCCGAATTAGCCGTTCCGGTAACACTCTCTCTCTCTCTGTTCTTTGTTTTTCTAACCCTATTTTTGTTTTTTATTGGTAATTTTTGTTTTCTGATAATTGAAATTTGGTGTAGGCCGGTGACTTGGAGGACCTAGAGTGGGTTTCACACTTTGTTGACGATTCTCTCCCGGAACTGTCGCTTTTATACCCGGTTCGTTCGGAGGAAGTGAACCGGCGAGTTGAACCGGAACCCTCAGCGAAGAAAACGCCTCGTTTTCCGTGTGAAATGAAAATAACGACCAAGGCGAGAACCGTACTGAATAGAAAGCCCAACGCTCGCGTGTGGTCGTTGGGCCCGTTGCTCTCGCTCCCGTCCTCGCCGTCTTCGTGCTCTTCTTCAGTGACGGAGCCGCCCTTGAAGAAGCAAAAGAAGCGGGCCGAGGCCCAGCCCGTTGGGGCCCAGGTTCAGCGGCGGTGCAGTCACTGTCAGGTGCAGAAGACGCCGCAGTGGAGGACAGGCCCACTGGGCGCGAAAACCCTCTGCAACGCGTGCGGGGTTCGGTACAAATCGGGCCGGCTTTTTTCGGAGTACAGACCGGCTTGTAGCCCAACCTTCTGCAGCGATATTCACTCCAATAGCCACCGGAAAGTGTTGGAGATTCGCAAGAAGAAAGGGGTGGCTGCTGGGCCGGACACGGGTTCGGCCCAGGCCCAAATGGTGCCCACATGCTGATTTTAGATTAGGAAGAGACATGGCAGATTAGGTATACAGAAACCGGTTTGAACCGGTTTTTTTCCTTTTGTATGATATTTGTTTAGTGGTTTGAGTTATAGTTAGTGGTAGGCCGTAGTTAGGTGTCGGATATTATTAGAATAGGAATTAGGCATTGATTGTTTGTAACGATGTATCCCATTTTCCTTAGCATCTCGAATTTATTTAATGCAATAGAAATGTTATAAAGTTTTGGGCATATTTTTGTTTTGGGGTGAAAGTTGAAATTTGGTGAATTTGTGTTAGTGGGAAATTGAGGTGGATTGGTTGAGAGTAGTGGGTGAAATAGGTTCTCTTATGGGAAGAGCATAGTGGTAGTGCAGTGGGCAATTGTTTTTAAGTGGTATAGATTGCAATATATGTAACGTGCGTGCATGTGGGTGAAGTAGTAGTTGGTGGTGGGACTCCTAATTATTCAATACACCATTTTCAACCATCACCGCACACTAATGCTTAATACCCTGTTAATAACATAACACAATCTCACTTTAAATCTCTTTTAGCCAAACTTTCTTATATCATTTCCAAAAATGTTATAACTAGGAGTTTCCAACCTTCCGATTGATGAAGTTATTGACGAGTTGACCTTCATGTCTTTAGATATTATGCTCAAATAAAAAGAAAGAAACCAAACTTTTTCAAATCGTTCTTCCTGCGTAACTATCTTCGCAATTTACTTATGATAAATTGCTGCAAGAAGAGAAGCCCTGTTAAGATCTTCATCCAAAATAACAAATTTGGTAACTCCATTACGTAAAATAAAAAAGTGGGAATAGTGAATAGCAAGTAATTTGGTCGAAATAGTTTGTAGCACTCAACATTGCCTCGTCAAAAAGCAAAAAGTCCACAAAACAAAGAGTGACGTTGAAACGGTTTGTGGCTTGCATCATTGACTCACACATACATAAAATTTTTGGGGGATAAGGACCAAGTCTACCTCTGGTTAACTTCAATCACTGAAATGACTATACCCTTTTTTTTCTCTTAGCAATTTTTAAGAGAAATTAAATAGCTGACCTTCCTCCTATGTATAATAGATCTCATTTCATGGAATCTTATATGGAGACTTTTACTGAACTATTCAAAACTTTTAAATTGAAACACTGTGTGTTTGATTAGTAGGTTCAGTGTTTAGACTATTCTGTGCTTGCTTACAAGAGACTCAACAAGAGGACTTGGCTGGAACTTTGAACAGATAGGGCCCTCCACCATTATAATTTTTAAGTTTTTTGCATGGCGTACAGAGCATGCAACTTGCCAACTGCATATATTATAAAAAAAAATTATTTTGGCACTCTTAAAAAAGCACTTATTTTGCACTTCATTTTAATAAAATATATATATATATATATATATACACTTTGTAATAGCTTCACGATTGCTTCTACATACCAATCGGTACCTCTATAATTTGGTTCCACTTGATTTAATTTGATAAAACTGGTACAATTCAAAACTTCGCTCGAGTTTAATATAAACCATTTTTTAACCTATACTTGGCTTTATTTAAGTTTCAAATAATTCAGTAAATCTATTCATTCAATTGAATGAACTAGTCAAAATAAAATTCACTATCAGCAGCTTATATAGAGAATGAATATATATACATATACATATATATAAAAGGAATATAATTTTCATAATTGTTTTTAGTGTTATTTTTTTAATTAAATAATTTTACTTGTTATTATATTAAAGTAATTCTATTGATATATTGATTGTCAAATGGTAGTTTTTTATTGGTTGATGTCAACATAACACCTTTTTTACCACATTATTGAAATGTTCTGTACTCTTGAATATCAATATATCACATGTATAGTTCCTTCACAATAAATAGCTTGGAAATAGAAGGTTGTATATTGACTTTTATCTCAATCAATTAGGTCTATCAAATGTATAGTTTGTTTTCATTGTCAACTGGGCATTCTCTACTCCCAACTTAAATCCAATATTTCCAATGTATAAGCATAGGAAAAATGAAATTGTACCAAATTAATTACGTAAATGTGGAGTCTTACCAAACTAATAAAAGTGGTACAATCTCACTCGAGTTGGTCAATTAACGACGGCAAAGAACTCATTGCTCAATTTGCTTCTAACGACAAATCTACAATTTTTGTTCTTTGGGAAAGGTAGGATCTTGTGATAACACAATCTCATGAACCATTAATTAACAGAGTCCCAACACCACCAAAGAGGCTTGCTCATGGAAATAACAGGAATGGAAGCTAAAACAAAAGCAGAAAAGGAGAACCACATGCAGAAACAAAAGGACCCAAATGAACATGAAGACAAATATTTAAAGCAAGAAGAAAAAAAACCTCATCTTTTCTTTCTGCTATATAAGAAAAGGTTCATTCTTTTAGAAGGCAGCCAAAGAAAGCACTGAAAGCAACACAAAGGAGCCACTTATTCTCATAGTTTGTTCAAGAGGGAAACAAATAACTAAATTGCTAAAAAATCCTTCCATTCTTTTGGCCCATCCTTAGAAAAAGGATCAGACTTGGTCAAAAGTGGTGTTTAGTATCCGTAAGTCTTTGGAAACATAGGTGCCTAAAGGCGTCCACTTTCTTAGGATAATATTAATAAAATGAAAAAAGTGATTATTAAAATATAAATAAGTCATACAAAATTATATATATATACTATCTTTGATAATATTATAATTATATATAGGAGTAAATGTAATTTTTATCAAGATAACTATAACATTGTAAATATTTTTCTTTACCCATCATAAAATTTATAAAGGTGGGTTGCATTTATATGGGCAAAAACAATAAAAAAAATGTATAAAAAATAGTTATTGACATAAATCCAAATTACTAATTACTAATTAGTATAGATTATAGATAAGCAAAAGGAAGCTTTGCAAAATATATTGAACATCCATTCTTAAAATGAATTTTTGAGAAATCAAAGATTAAAGTATCATTATAAATTTAGCTTAAAATACGGCCTCTAGCAAGACTTAATTAACATTAATTTAGTAAAATAATTATTAACTAGTTTAGAAATAATAATTAACAAATTAAACAACTTTTATTAAAAACATATAATTTAAAGTTACAAATACTTTCTCCCCTTTGTTGAAAACAAAATCTTACGTTCAAGACAATAAATAACAAAAATGAAATAAAATGTTATAAAAGCTAATGTCCTCAACACAGAAAATCAGATCACTTAATTGTATTTTAGTTTACATACTGTAATGGTTCAAATTACGGTTGTCACCTTAAATTTTTATTCAATAGTTAATAGAAGTGTAATAGAGGTTTGATACATTATTAATTTTTGAATAGATTTACAAAATATAATCTACAAAATAATTAAATAAGACTAAGAAATGAATTGCTACATTTTATTTCTGAAAATGCTTTTTTTTAGCTTATGTAAACTAATGATATGTTGTATTTTTGTTACATTTTTATTAACTATTAAATAAATTTTAAGATGGTTGACTTAATTTGAATAATTGAAAAGGTGCAAAACTGCATTTTGCTGTAAACAAATTTCGAATTTCAAAGCACGGTAAATTGAAGCAATTAGGACCAAAAGAATTAAAAAAAAAAAAAAAAACAAAAAAAAAAAAAAAGGAAAAAAAAAAAAAAAAAAAAAAAAAAAACCAAAAAACTAAAATGTGGAAATAAAAAAGCAATTAAGGAAAATTTAAGATTTAGTAAGGGAAGATTAGAGGTATAAAGACCAATCAAATGTTCTTAGTACGTAATTGGAAAAAGTAAAAAAGAAAAATCAAACGAATTTTAACAAGGACATGACGGCTACCCAACAAAGTAGGTCCGTGCGAAAATTCTTAGCCGCCTCGTGTAAGTAACGTTAAAGCTTATGCTTGCAACAAAGAAGAATCTTCGTTCTTGGTCTTATCAGAAGGTTCAACTTATTTTAAAACATTTTCACTTCTATGTATCAATTTATTAATAAAAGCTTCTAAAATAGGTAATTATTTCTCCAAATTATTCTCTACCGTACATCCCAGAAAGCTAAATATAGATATAATTTTGTTATACCTTCCTTACTAGTGGAGCAGAGTCTCAGAACTCCAACTTTCGGGCAGCACCACAAGAATCCCCGGACTCATAGGACAGATGAATAGAAAAATATCTTGTGTCGAGAGACGATAACACTCGAACCTTTCACTTCACCAAATCTCAAATGTCGCTCCAAAATCAAACGCATCGAATCTTTTATGATTCTGTTACACAGCTTTTTTTGGCGGGGCTTGTAAAAATATCACTGAGGACCATTGAAATCACTAACTATATTTTTTTTTTAAAAAATTCAACATTCCACATATAACAACGTCGTTTCAATTCCTTCCATTAGTCTTCTTATTAACCAATTCAATCCCAGCAACTTCTTTTGGGGTCAGTAATCCTAAACATCGAATTCTGTACATTTTAACATTTTGTTTTGGGAGTGGGGGTAGGGTGTATTGCACATTTAGTCAAGGGTGAAATTTTGAAATTCACCCAAATGTACTACAATTGGACTTTTCGTCTTGCGGAAGCAATGGAAAAAAATGGGTGCTCCTAGTATTTTACCGAATTGCAAAGATGCGCATTACTGCGAGACCCAGTGCAGAGATGGAAACAAGAGTACCTATGCAGTATTTGATCACATCATACTTTGCAGCTTCTAACTGGGCTCTTAATTCATGAATTTCCTGAAAGAAATATCCCACTTCAGATTTCAATCGAAACTGAACATTCTCCAATAAAAACTAAACTGATCATAAACTCACCCGATCGAGTTTGTTTGTCAAATTGGAGGTTTCAGCGTTCTGATTAGCAAGCTCATCACGTATGCGTCTGTGTTTATATTTGAAAGATATATAAATAAATGAGTAACATTAGGTTAAGCCAACTAAAGATTACTACGTCAAGAGTACCAAAAAATTATAATTGTGATTAATGCAGTTTATTTTTTAAGTGATCACTTTGAATAGCTTCGCGAGAGAGCTTATAGGGGGGAAATATTATTCCCCAAAACGAATCTGTTGAAAAACATCTCATACGTTTTCATAATTTCACTTACCCTCTTTCAAGATTCAGGTCTAGACGTTGTCCAGCAGTGACTTTGTCAATCTCGTACCTGACAGATAATTGAAGACAATGAAGTATTATTTGTGAAAGTGGAAATGAAATTTACTCAGTTGGAAGAATAGATTTGTTTAATGCTCCAAGGTGCGGACCTCAATTCACTTCTCATCTTTTCAATGTCACTACGAAGCTTTTCAGTCTCACGTTGCAACAGAGAAAAATGATGCTCCTGCATCACCAATCATTGAAAATGAGTTTTAACAATAACACTTTTCGCCTAAATAGCACAACACAAAACTATCCCTGCACACAAGTTTCTTTTTTCCCCAGTAGAATTAGTTATGGTCAGAATAGAATATTGACCACCACAGTATATAAATAACTTTGATTTTCGATGCCAAATCCTAACTCCCGACATTGCATCTAAATTGACAAAGGCCTAATATTCATGAAACACAAACTGGGGCTTTTAATTTTAATTTGCAGAAGGAGTTGAAAAATTGAAACCACTGTTGTATGGCATACATCTGCAGTAGTAACCTCAAGCCAACCCTGCTCCTCTTCTTCCCTTTTCCTACTACATCTAAGTTTTTCCGCCCTTCCTAAAAGGCATCTACATTTTGAAACAAATTAACAATGGAATATACAGATAGATTGTAGAAAAAATTACTTAGAACACAAACAAAATGAAACAATGCCCTTAAGGACTTTGTTGGGTTCGCAACAATCACTAGAAAAAAACAGAAGAGCAAGAATTAAAGTAAGCAACTGCATTATAACAAAATGTTACACATAGCACATATCAACACAACGTATAGTGCTTCCCCATAGAGTTTCACATGTTCTTTATATATAGAACTAAAGAAAAAGAATAACAAAAACCGCAAAACATGTGAAAATCAAAACACTATCTACTAGACGCTTTGTAGTAGATGGTCTTTTTTGTTCTTCATCAAACGATTTAGAGCCAATATAGCACAATTATCCACCTTGACTTCAAATCATGAAAGAGTTCCCGCATCATCTTTAGTTATCTTGAAGCAAAAGATTAATCTACTTCAAGCAACATTTGAATATCGATTTTGGCAAACTTTATAAATACATCTACAAGATTCTCCTCCAAAGTTACCATCACAATCCTAACCTCCTTGAACTCAACGTGTCTGAAAAAGTGCAGTCTGGCATTGATGTTCTTGGTTCTCTCATGGAAGATCCAAGAATCAGCTAGATTTATGACACTATGACTATCAATAGTCACAAAATCCTACATAATACCAAGCTGGGTGATATACTCAACCTGACTTGTAGATAAAGTCACCACTAACTGTAAACTTTCCAATAAACTGCATTTTCAAACATTGTGAAAACATACCCAAAATTCGACTTTCTACTGTCAACATTCCCTGCATAGTCTACACTACAAACCCTTCTACAGTTCATCCACTATGGGTAGACCATCTATACACCAGTTCAAGCGATATTGTTCCGTTCAAATATCTTAGCACCCACTTGAAAGCCTTCCAACGAACACGTCCAAAATCTACTATGCACCTGCTAACCACTCTTATAACATGCGCCAAATTCAGTTTGATACACACAATCTCATACATGATGTTTCCTACTCCATTAGCATATTAAATAGTTATTGTCTTCCTTAGAATTAGAAGAGCTTAGAGTGGTGACCCAAAGGTTTATCACAGATTTAATTCATGCATCCTAAATCTCTCAACAACCTTCTTCAAATATCCTTGTTGATATAGAAGCAACACTCCAACCGTCTCATCCCTTTGTATATCCATCCCAAGTATTTGCCTCACGAGACCAAGATTTTTACATCTCAAACTCTAAGTTTAATCTTTCTTTGAGCTCTTTTATTTCATTTTTATATTGACTAGCTATAAGGATATCTCTACATACAAGAGCAAGAACAACACACTGCCTTCTTCTCCTTTCAGCATGTAGAAAACTGCTGCTATGGAACTCCATCATCTGCCTTAGGAAATCATCAAATCTCTTATACATAGTCTTAGACTTTGTTTCAAACCATACATGATTTCAACAAAAGACACACCTATCCTTGATCTTCAACAAACCCTTCAAGCACTACATGTAGATGGTCTCCTCCAAGTTTCTATGCAGAAAAGTTGTTTTAATGTCCAATTGTTCCAACACCAAATTTTATTGGTTAACAATTGATGTTAAAATCCTTATCCAACAGTGTTTTACCGCAGGTGAGAAGATTTCATCATAGTTTATCCCCTTCACTTATGTAAAACCTTTCACCGCCAATCTTACCTTGATATTTTCTTTCTCCACACCTGGTATTCCCTCCTTCTTGAATACCCACTTGCATCCAACTAACTTTTGATTTTTTGGCAGATCAACAAGTGTACATATGTGGTTCCTCTTCAAATATTTAATCTCCTCTTCCATGACACACTATCGCTGTTGACCTACTACACCTCCTATTGTGTTTTAGAAGCTTCTAGAATCTAAACCTTCTATCTATTCAACTCCAATAAAAGCATAGCAGATGAGATCAACATATTCAAACCTCTATCTTGGTTTGATCATCCTCCTCTCTCCATCACATGTAAGTTGATAGTCGAAGTCTAAATTCGCACGTCCTGACTTTCTCAAGTGAGAAGTAGAAGGTTTATTCTCGTCATCTATTGCTTCATCGTGTAACGCCTCTAGACAGGCTAATCCAACACTAGAAGATTCCACCTTATCGTAAGCTTCCTTTCTTTGAATCTCTAGACATATAGCCATTCGAGTCTCATTAAATGTGACATCCCTTCTCATGCAACATCTAGATTCCCTAGGCTCCAACCTCCACAACTTATACCCTTTTACTCCTTCAACGTTTGTGATGAAGATACATCTCTCTGCCTGTGCTTCTAATTTATCCTTTTTGACATTTGCAAATGCCACAACACCAAACACCTTTAGATTATCATAATCTGCTAGCTTTCCACTCCACATCTCCATGAGAATCTCAAACTTCAAAGCAAACAATGGACCCTACTATAGTGTCTGCATCTTCAAGTGCTATTTGCAAGATAGAAAATCTAGTTAAAAGCTCTAATGCACCAATACTTTAACTTATGTCACGTATCTGGTACATATTGGACAATAATCTAGGATTCTTCTTTGATACATATCAATGAAGTATCTAAATTTATGAAGCTCAAATAATTTTGTAGTAAAGATTTATAATTTTTTTTATTTTGGCAGTGTTTAAGATATATAGACATTATTTTGCTTGCTTTCGGCTTTTAGTTATTGCACACTAAGATTTTGAGTTTGGAAAATGTTAACAGGTAAACATAGAGGAAAACACTTGTTGAAAATTCATAAAGCTAATAGGTATTAATTAGCTATTAAAATTTTCAACTCCGCCTACGGCTCTATACCTGGTCCTAAGCCTCGATAAAGGATGAGGGTCGTCATAAGCCTTTGGCAGCCGATGTAAAAGTTGTCAATATGACATATGGATCACTCACAGCATACTTCTACTCTAAGTGTAAGTTGAATGACGCCCTGTGACATCAATCCATTTAATCAACTGCACCCGGTGAGATAAGACTTTGATTTTGTTGTTGTTATTGTTTAAATATCATATTTTGCATCATTTTTTTTTTCTTTCCTTAACAAGGGACAGGGTACTTGTTAGCTGAACCCTTCAAGTTATAATTGTTCCAAATTCCAAGACAACACAATGCTGCGCGACATAAATTCGTACAATCTCCACAGATTGCTAGTCGCGGGAATTCATGATACAATGCTGACATATATTCTCACTAAAATTTTTCCATGGGAATAACCAACTGCAATAGTGGCTATACACGAATTTCAATCTATAATTGCTATAGCTAACCAAAGGCCATAATGAAAGTGAAATCTACTTCTGAATATGCACTAATACCTTAAAGGATTTTAAAATTACACTGTCATCAACACATAAACTGACAGATATGGTAAGTTTAGCTAATTCATACCAAAGATGGCTACTAATTGGTTCTCAGCGAAATTTCTTGACACAGTAGGTAAAGAAATACCTGAGAACTTTGCACTTCAGATTTGAACTTGGACAGACTCGATTCTTGGAGCACCTCTGACTGCGAAACTCCAGACGAAAACATAGCAAATCACTTATAGCTCCAAATTCATAACGCCTAATTCAGGCCTCGCGAAAAACGGGAAAAGAAACAAGAAAACCACCTCACCTTTTGCATTTCGATTTTCGAAACAAAAGAATTAGCTACATTTTCCAAACTATCATTTAGAACTTCGGTAATTGCAGAAGTTATCGCTTCGGCCTGTTTGGACGGAACTCCTTTGGCCTCTAAACCCCTTACCTAGGGCAATAAAATTTGTCTCACAACCCAAACAACGAAAGCAACTTCTTAATCAAACAAAAAGTAATTGAAATCTACCAGCCCAAGTGTGTCGACGAGGAACGCGCGCTTTAGGTTAGAGTTCAGAGCCTGCGAAAGGTGCCTGCTACTGTGCGACGTCGTTGAAGGGAGTACATGCTCGAGGTCGCGGTACTTGGCCAGACAGAGACGATGATTGGAACACAATTGAAAAGCGCGTTTGCACAACGCCATTCAACGCAAGTCCAGAAATGTGAACTACGAAATTTGGAAAGAGAGATTTGGGCAAAAGAGAGAAAAACGGAAAAGCTGCAGTCTGCAGAGGCGGGCACGAAACAAACGCGCTCTTGTCCAAGATTGCTTGCCCGAAAAGCCAGTCGCCACTTTTTTACTTACTTGATTAATTAATTAATTAATTATTATCTGTGTGTAAATAAACTTTTAATAATGTTTTTAATCTTAAAATTTTAGATCAGTTTTTTTTTTTCTAAATAAAAAAGACGTTTTCTTTCGTCAAATATTAATATATTTTTTATTTTAAAGATTAATAATGTGTCAAAATCAGTGGTCTTTGAGTAATAATTAATGAAAATAAAATTACATTTTTTAAAATTTGAGTGACTAAGACATTATTTTTTAAATTTGAAAAATCAATGATCATTTAATCGGAGATATTTAAGTTTATATGAAGTACGGTGTTCCTCAATATGTTTTTCAAGATTTACAATGCATTGTATCTTTAAATTTTAATTTGATAAATTTAAAGTCAAGATATGTATGTTGATTTCGGATTTAAAAAAGTTATGTGTAAATAAATATATGAATTGAAGTGTTTATAATTTATTAATTAATTTAAAAATCATGTGAAATTTAAGTTTAGAAAATATAAGCCTTCTCTAAGACTGAATTTGCAAATTAATGTAGGAGTTGCAGTATTTGTTATATCCCTCTTTAATTTGTATGAAATGAGTATTTTTTATCCGTGCGATGCGCGGAACCTTTTAAAGCAGAATTTAATTATTAGTAATAAAATATTTTGTATACTGTATAAAAAAAATAAGAACATATGGATTTCAATAATATTAATAATAATAATTCAAGTAATAAATGATAAAACATGTCACTATATATAGTAGTATGAATTACCATTCAATTTTTATTTATAAAATCATGGTGTGTTGACTTTAGAAGAGATTAAAAAACATATTAGTATTGAATTTAATCAGCTAACATTCCTAAAATAAAACAATATAGAGAACATACATATGAAAACTTAATTCAAGAAATACATATTAGTATTGAATATCACATTTAGTATTTAGTTATGATAAAATATTTCTCAATTTTAATGCTTTTTAATTTAATTAAGGAATATCATTTTATGTTGATTAGAAAATTGGTAACACGTTCCTCTTAAATGGAGTGACTATCTCATTATTGCTTAAAATACTGTCAATACTCATGTTAATAATTTTATGTAGATTTATTATTTTCATCTGAACATTGATTAGACTATATTATAAACATAAGATTACACTACAGATGTTATAATTCTAAAATTTTTACTCTAAGATAAACCATCTGTAAAGTGACCTTTTATTGAATTGTGTTGTCCTTTTACAATCAATATTGTAAACGTACAGTCAACATAGTTTTAAACATATATCTTCTTATCTAAATATAAAAGACACAATGTAACTACAAAAATTAAAAAAATTATGTATATATAAACCAAAAACAAACAATAATAGTTTTTGTAGAAAAAAATATCTTAAAAACGTTGTTAAACCATGTACTTATAACCACATTTTGAACTTCTCTTGATGCAAGAAATGCATTCCATTCACCAGCATAATTCCCAACTACAGTCCATTTAATTTCAAAAACTATAAACTATTCTTAAGAATTAGCATTGATTAAATAGTTTGGAAAACGCAATATTTGAAAACTATTCAATAACATACACTAAGCTTCATTGGGCAATACGTTTGCCAAAAAAACTCTAATAAAAAGAACACTAACAAAGTTTAAAACATTAACCACTTTAGATCTTAACATACTTTGAAATCACAACATTTATTTCAAATTTTAAAATAATCAATGATAATATATTACTCACATGGAGATGACATTTAACTTTATTTTCTTTTTTTATTTAACTAATTCTTTTATAATCTTAACGTCTATGAGCACTTTCATATCTATATCATAAAAAAACTTGATTAAGTCACAAAACACATTATCTACAAATATAAAATAGAGCATTTAACAATAAGTTATCTATTAAGTAATACGTGTCTAAACCAAAAGCAAAAAAATAATATGTTATGAATTTATTTGTTAGACAAAATTGTTATTAAGTAAAGTTATCTTTGTTCCAAATTGAACTTTTATTTTAGAAGGATGGTGGGTCGTTATAAAATGACCCAACATATGAGACAACATATGAGACAATACTAACAGATTGGATATAATACACATTATCCTCAATATTTTTGTTTTAGAAATTAAAAATTATAGTAATTCTCATTGAACCATTAATTCAAACTTCGTGTTATAAAAGAACAACACATAAAAAAACAAATAAATTACTACTTAGATAATTTTAACATAAGTTATAAAAATAATATCATTTAGTTGTCTCATGGAACCAACTTATTAAAAATAAACACTTGTTTAGTGAAAATTGTTATTAATTACAATCATATAATCTTTGACAGTGATATTTCACTATTCTCTTTCTTCTCTTTCACAAGTGACTTTGTCTGTGGAGTGAATTTACTTTTATATAATATGAATATATTGAAATCATAGGCGTGTTAGAGAAAAAATGTTAGAATAAAAAAAAAATGAAGACAAAAATGTAAAAGTGAAATATTATATAATGTTATTGAAATTAAATAAACATAAAAAAATCTAAATAAACAAAATTTAAGTAATAAATCATAATATGATGAAAGTCAAGACTTTGTATGAAAAAAAAAAACTTAAGAAAGACGAAGTTTAAGTTGTAAAAAGTAAAATAGTCGAGTAATAATATATTAAAAAGGTTAATTATGAACCCTAATATAGTACAAAATAAGTCTTTCACTAAAAAAACTAATACGAAAAATATAAACAAAGTCTAAGTGTGCAAAAGTAAAAAAATAAAAAAAATAATAATGTATTTTATAAAGTTACAAATTATGTAAATCACTACAAGAAAAAAACTAAATTATCGACAAAACCTTATCGATAGAATTTTATTTGTCCATAAAATATCATTCATCGCTGATTACCGATAGATTTATTGACAGATATAATCTTTCGCTAATTATGGATATTAATTTTTATAATAAAATTAATATTTGTTGATTTATCGACGAATTTATCGAATAAATCCGTTTGTAATTACCGACAGACCCAAAAAATCTGTCAGTAATTACAACAAATTTTGAGTGTTTTCTATAGATTTATCTCGTTAGTAATTTTAATTTTTTTATACTCAGTTAAAAACATAATTACTTTAAATGACAACAAAATATGACCTTTGATAATTCAAATTTAAATTTCAAATTCAAACATGCGATGTTCGAATCTTACCCATTCATTGCCCAAAATGTTTGGGTTTTATCGTGAGTATAACTTTTAACCTTGGATGAAAATTATTTGTTTTTAGTCTATATTCGAGTCAAAAAATATATTAAATACAAAATGTAAGGCATCGTTATGACAAGATATGTACCACAAAAAAAATGCTTAAGAAAAATACATCATAGTATACGTCTCACAAAGAATATTATGAGTAATTTATAGGGTTTAGAGATATGACAACACTTTCCTATGCATTGTAACATCCTTTTAGCAAACCTTGAAACCAAAGATGAAGTAGGATTTCAGAGAAGAGATGCGAGTGGAAAAAAAAAATTAAATAAGAAGCATAGTGTTTTGTAAAGTGAGAAAGATAACAAATGTGGGAGTGAGGAAGGTAAAGTGAATGGAAAAGGAGAAAGAGAACATGATAAGAGATTCAATAGAAAATTAGAAAAAAAGTTAACCAATATAAGTATGAGAAAGAGATAAACAAAGAGCAATTTAACTTAGAAATATAAATACCTGAGCCATATGTGTTATTTTCTTTCATTGGCAAAGTTCATTATTTTTTTAATGATTTTATCCAAATGTAACTAGAATTATCATTCACACTTTCTCAATTGTCATACTTTATAAATATAATTATTATAGTTTATTATTTGTTATTTGAGTTATATATATAAGCTTGTTTTATATTTGATTGAGTTGATAAATAGGTTCATAAAAATCTAAAATTATTAATGAAAGTTGTTGAATTTGATTAGTTAACTTATTTATTTAAGATTAATAATAATAAAAGTAAATATGTTTTATATAAATTAAATAATGAATTCAAATTAAAGCTAGAAATTATGAATCTAAAAAAATAATTCGTGCAGCCACAAAATAAACATATATAAATTAATTAAATTAAATTAAATAAATAAAAATTAAGTAATATAACCCTTTAGCTCGTTTTAGTGTGTGTCTAACCTATTTCAAGGTAAAGGATACAGTTTATAATGAATTCTAAAATATAGTTAAATAAAAAAAAATATTGGAATGGGTTGAAGATTTAAATAAAAGTGGAGAATATATGTCAGTATCATTTAAATATATTCACAAATTTATTAATTATCTTTACTACTTATTTGAAGATATATGAAAAGTTTTGATATATAAATTCTTATAAAGCTAAAAAATTAAACAATATGAAGCTTATTATTTTTTTAAATATTCAAAATTCATAAAAAATTAAAGTTTTTTAATAAAAAAATATAGATATGCCATTAGAGTGATACAGCGTCGATCTGCATTATGTCTCTCAATTTAACGTCAAAGACCTCAATTTTAGTTTGTACGAATAAAATAATATTTGTTGAACTTGGATGGTCTTTCTAAATGGATTTATATAATTCCAGATATTATTTTTATGAGTGATATTTTCTTAAAATTTTGTTTAATGTGAAAAATCAGTAGTGAGATGCGAAAGTAAAATTATCAAAACAATTACTTTTAAAAGGAAATTGCCTAAATTGACACAACCAAATTCCAAGCATGTCATGTATAAGTTTGATTGAGATTTTTTTGTACATTTTATATAATTTTGGTTCAACAAACCAACATATAAGAAAACAAGCACAAAACACTTGATTATATATATATATATATATATTGCTAGAATAAGAAGTTTATTCATTAATTATAATTAACCTTCAATAATATTAGATAACTAAAAATGTCAACTTAATTAACATAATCCTGAAAGTTAAGATTAATTAATACCATTATCAACTTACCAGTTATTAACAAGGTAATCCAAAATTGTCTCCACACAGTTACAAAACTGATAATTCCACAACTAATTAAATAATAATCATCATTTAAAACTAAAATATAGTATTGTAAATGTTATCTCAATCTTATAATAACAAACTAGTTAAAGAAAAAAATTCCGAAAAAATGTAGTATTTAATTAATCAAAATTAAGTTAACAACTTTTTAATAACTCATATTTAACTTTTTATATTTTAATTTTTGTAATTATATTATTTAGTTTTTATATAAACTAGGAGATAATTTTAAGAATGAGATATAATACCCTATCAAAATATATATTAAAAAAGATGTGGATAGATTTTTATTAAATGAAAACGATATATATAGTTTTTAACAAACCAAATAAACTATTAAATAATTTTTATCCCATTTTTTATAAGATTAAAATTTATAGGATATATAAACAAATTCATATCTTGAATTTAGATCTAAAAATCATAAGACAAAGTGATTTTTATGATGAACCAAAAATTAACTAAGAAAAGAGTTGGAGGGTGACCATGTATTGTGACTGACACGACACTATTTATATCCCTCTTCGTAACTCCAACAGAGAATGAAAAAGAAAACCCTTGCGGCTCTGCTGCAAATAGCGTGTTATATAAATCGACTTCCGATCGTCCATATAGTCGTCATAACGTAACCGCAGATTTCATCTAGGGTTTCGACGGTAGCTATCTCAGGTTCTTCCCTTAATCCCTCTTTAATCGTGCTTTATTAATATTTAATCATTCGAGATGTGACTTTATGTTAGGGTTAGGGTTAGGTTTTAATTCGCTTCCGATTCATCGTACGCCTTTGTCGATTCGTGTACGATCTCCTCCCTTCGCCCTCATTTTCCGGCATCGATGGAATTTCGTTTTACCTTAATTCCCTGTGGTGTGACCGATATCTGCTCTTCGCAGGGCTTCGATTTCGAATCTGTAATTTATATAGGTTTGGGCGTGAAGGATTTGTGGCGTTTGCTGTGTGTTTTCCTGGTAATGGTTAACGTGTAAGATTGAACGGTTTTCCTGGTGCCGAGAAACAGCTTTGCTCAGATGTATGCACGAGACGGTTTTCCTGTAAATTCGTTGATGATGCAAAAAAGAATGATAATCAAGTTAAAATTTTAACTAATGCTTTTGATTGTGAGATAAATTTCTAACTGTGGTGGATCGTAGGAACTGGGAAATGGAATTCCAGGGAGATGTTTTACTTCTGGAGCTGATGGATTTGGGAGTAATATTTTGTTTGGAATTACTAACCAAGGACAGTTAATTTGGATATATCCCATGTTAGTTGCACTAGAACTGTCTGGCTTAAGTAGAGAACAAGTCCGAGTGCTGAGTGCACCTGTGGTAACTTGTGACTGTTGGGAACCAGCTAAAAAATATATAGTTTGCTGTGTGGATTTTTATTGTTCTGTCTGTGTCCCAGTCTATCATTACCTACCACAAACAATAACATGACATTTTGTTTTAGATATTTAGACGGAGTATGGAACTTAGTTTGAAATTTAAAATCTCTTAATGGGATTTCAAAGTGATTTCCTGCATGGTCCTTTCATATAAAGTGAGAATTTAATGAGGAAATAGAGCCACACCATACTGTGGTCAAATTATTCATAAGCTTATTGATAAGTGTCAAATTATTCTAACTTGCTCATTAATGGATTCCCATCTCAATTTAATGTATAGTACATGGACCAAAAATGGAACATCTCCCATAGTTGCAATGGTTTCTCCAGCAGTGCAATTGAATATGTTCTATAGCCACACCATCAGTTTGAATTGTTGCCTTTTGAAATCCATGTCAGACCCAGAACCATTCACGTACATGTAGTTAACATCTTAAGTTATTGTGATAGTTGATTCATGATATAGTATCAGAGCCTCTATGACCATGTTGTCAGGTTAGTGGTCCCTTAGCACCCCCTTTCTTCTAAATAGAATTCGTATGTTTGCACAAGGTTGGAGGATTTGGAGCATTGTCCATGTTCAAGGTGAAAGGGCTCTTGTGTTAGGGGGCTTATTAGACATATAAAACAATTCACACGCTTTTACCCAACACCTTAAGTCTTTTGGAATGCTGGTTCATAACAGCCTGGACCTTGTAGAGAAGGATTTGTGCATTTTTCACTTTAAATTATGGAGATGTAAATAATCTGTAGATGTAATGTTGGATGGGGTTAACCTGGTCCCATATAAAGCCTAATCAATACGAGGATGGTTGTTTGGGAGGGAAGTATGCTGAAGAACTTGTTTTCATTTTAAGGGCACCTGTATTTTTACGTTAGCAAGATGTAGCTGTCTATAACCGTATGTGTCTCCTTCTTTTCTCAGTGGTCATTTTCTTTATTTTGTTCCTCAATTGCCTTTACAGGATAATAGTATTTCACCATTCACCAAACCAAAACTATGCCTCCAGATGCTTTTCTGTGTGAATTAGTATTTTACCTTGTCCCTCTACTCTATTGGGTTAGCTTCGCCGAAAGATGAAGTGATATGCTTCTGTTGTTTTTTCAAAGGTAGAGTGATCTTATTTGGGAATATATTAATTGTGAGAAGCACGTGAATATTATGAAGAATGGTGCCCAGGGGCTTGCTATCAATTTTTTGGTGCTGAGTGCAGTGGTATTTGATTGATGTGAATGTGAGATGGATTGCATGTTGAAAATTTCATGTTCTATACTGTTGGAATTTGCGGTTTTTATATTTTGAAGGGGAGGTAGGGGGTTTGGCTTGGCTAGTTGGCTTAAGGATGATATTGGATGTTGGTTGTGATGTGGACAGGAAGGAGGCGGTGGCTGGTGGTGTTGGTTGTGGTGGAGGTGGTTTTGCTGATCAGTTGTTGTTGAGGGTAGGAAAGAAAAAAGGTGAAAATGAGTTCAGACAGCCGCAGCAGGAGCAGGAGCAGAAGCAGGAGCCCAATGGACCGTAAGATCCGATCTGATCGATTTTCCTACCGTGATGCACCTTACAGGAGAGATTCACGTCGGGGTTTCAGGTTTTCTTTTTGGAATTTAACTATTTATTTGCTGTATTGCTTTTCTACTTAAATGTATTGGTAGGGGCAGTTGAAGAAGATTGGAGTATGCTTTTGGTAGAAGAGATTTTGAATCTTTCTTATGCTGTTTGTAAAACCTAAGCATGTCCCATTTATTTTCTATTCTTGTGGTATGCATTCTTCTTGTTCTGGCTGCTGCTGTGATTAGTTGGGAACTTAAGTGATAGGCTTTTGACTCTCAAGCAGATGGGGTGTATTTACACAGCCATTTGACATTTGCAACACGAGCATGCATTTCTCACAGCGGCAACACTAATTTGAATTTTTTGTCAGCCGAGACAATCTGTGCAAGAACTGCAAGAGGCCTGGTCATTATGCAAGGGAATGCCCTAATGTCGCAATTTGCCACAACTGTGGCCTCCCTGGGTATGGAACTTTTTTCTTCTTAAAAGTTGGTATTTATTTAGATTTCAATTAACATGATTATGCTTTAGTTACACTTCTTCTGCAGATAATTTGCAGTGAAATTTGTTTACCTGTCATAATTTGACTGTGGTTATCTTTCAGGAATATGCCTATTATCATTCATCTTCTGTTCAGTTTTATTTCTGTGTTAGGACAAATTGGTTACGCTTTTGTTCTTAAAATTCAATTTTTCCTTCTTTCTACATTTACCTTTCCATGGATGGCACTGAACTTCATTTCAAGATTTTCTTTTTGCTGTATATTATTGAAGCATTACAACCTTCAGTATCTATTATGTTGTCTGAATTTTCTTAAAAAGAATTGGTTTTCCTTAATTCACCTGTTAGGTTCCATCTCACAATGGCATCTTTAAATTCAAGGTGTTTATCTGTAAACTATTGTACTGTATCACTTCTGTCTAAATTTGTATTGCAACTATGTGCTATGTTCTTTGTGGTTTCTGTGGATGGAAGTCGTTTTGGTTGCTGAATCGGATGGCAGATGTGTATGGGCGCCTTAGTGTTGCCATAATGACTTCTTGTTGATCCATGTAGCCACTCTTTATTTCATTATTATTGGCCTTTTTCATTGGAGCTAGGATGTCTGGGACAGAGGCAGACACTCTTTGCCTGTACCTGCTCTTTGATATTTGAGATTTGTGTTGTTTGAGACTCTACAGATTTCAAATCCGAATTTTAAAATATGGTTTGTATGTTTTTGTTTATCTATTTCTCAGTGTTTTTTTTGACTTCAAACTGTCAATTATACCGTATCTGCTACTGGGGTTTACTTTTCTGGTCTTAAATATTTGATCAGGCACATTGCTTCTGAATGTACCACAAAGTCACTCTGCTGGAACTGTAAAGAACCTGGCCACATGGCCAGTAATTGTCCAAATGAGGGCATTTGCCATACTTGTGGTAAAGCAGGACACCGTGCTAGGGAATGCACCGCTCCTCCAATGCCTCCAGGAGACTTGAGATTGTGCAACAACTGTTATAAGCAGGGCCACATTGCAGCTGAATGTACGAATGAGAAGGCATGCAACAACTGTAGGAAGACAGGCCACTTGGCACGTGATTGTCCTAACGATCCTATTTGTAACCTGTGCAATGTTTCTGGGCATGTCGCTAGACAGTGTCCAAAAGCCAATGTTCTTGGAGATCGCAGTGGTGGCGGAGGCGGAGGCGGTGGAGCTCGTGGTGGTGGTGGTGGTGGTTACCGTGATGTGATTTGCAGGAACTGCCAGCAATTAGGTCACATGAGTAGGGATTGCATGGGCCCCTTGATGATTTGCCACAATTGTGGAGGTCGTGGTCACCTGGCATACGAGTGCCCTTCAGGTCGGTTTATGGATCGCTACCCCAGGAGGTATTGATGGATTGAAATTTTCTGCTTTCAGTTGTATTGATGCTTTTTCTATAATTTTCTCGCAAAGGACAGATTGATGAGTCTTGGTAGTGTATGTGTTTGGCTTTCTTTTTATTATTTTTAACTAGCTAGAGAGACATGACCATGATGCCAATTTATCGGCCATTTATAGTTTATGGTATTGTGCCTGTGCTAGGAATAAGAATTTGCTAGACGTGGTATTGTATGCATTCAGAGTTACCTGATAACGTTATCTTTATTGGTCTAGTACATTACAAGTATTTAATGTATGCTTATATTTACATATTGTCATTAGATTTATATATATTTTTAGTTAATGTAATATATTAAGTTTCACTTTTAGATTATTTAAAACAAGATCAAATGAAATAATTATTTTTACTTCTCAATTTGATGTACGTGATGAAATTATTTTTCGTCCATCATAAAATGTCTAAATAATGAAATAAATTATTTATTTCCTTTAGTCATTTTGTCTGATACTATTTCTTTGTAGATTGGACGAGGCCGTAATTAGTAAATTGGGCTGTAAGACTTGGTTTTTAAACTTTGGACTTAGTGGTGATAACTGTTCTGATTTTGAATTATCCTTGTGATTTATCTATAAGATTTTATAACTGTAAATTGTTCCATAAATTGCTAATGCGGTTTTGACATCAAAGTAAGCATGCACCACTTACCTCTCAGATAAAATACCTTAAAGTTCTGGCGCAAGAAATTAGAAATTAAACAAATCGGCTTAAGGACACAAATCGGTCCTTTGTTTTTCAATAAATGATGGTTACATGTGATAGCTTTTCTCATTAGGTTCTATTTTTTTTTAATTAATTGATGTATATTGAAAAAACCGTGTTAGAAGTAGATTGATTTTATTTTAAAAAACATTGTTAGAAAAGATGGGAAAAATCTTGAAATTTTTTCTTTTTATTTTCATTGACATGGTTTGTTGGATTTTAATGATGAATTTGAGAGAGTTGATTTGAATAAATTTAATATGAAAGTATTTGAATTGAGAGAAAGAAGATGAGATTTGAAGAAAAAGTGTGTGAATGATGTAATTGGTATGATTAAACTATTATTGTTAATAATATTATTATTATTTTATAATTATAGTTATTATTATTATTATTAATTGTATAATTGTTTATTTTTATTGTTGTAATTATTATTTATGATTTTATTTTTTAATATTAAATTGTTAGTATTTTACTTTTATAAAGATATTATTTTTATTATTATTTTACAAATTTATTATTAATATATATTATTCTTCTATTTTTATTAATATCTTATTTTGTTATTTATAGTTATATTAAATTTATTATTATTTCAGTAATTTATTATTATTATGTTATATTATATAATTAATGTTTATTTTATTATAATATAAATATAAATAAATTTACAACAGAAGGTAATTATATAAAAAATACAATATATATTTAAAATAATAATTATAATAAAATATTTCTTATGTAATTTATGTATTTATTATAAATATTTATTATATTTAAAAAACTTTCAGGTCTTTTTATACATGCGAAAAAATGGAAAGAATGAGGTGATTCAAAAAAATTTTGTTGTTTATTTTTATATTTCTCGATTTTTACATTTTCTCCTTTTGTTTTTTTTTGTTTTTTTTTTTTTTTTTCGCGGTATGTTTCCTCGCCTTCGTCCAAACGTAAAGTAAACGATACGCTTCGTTATTTGAAAAAAATAAAGATATATTATCGAAGCATCCCGTGGGTCAATGCCGACGGCCGAAGACATCATTAAAGCGAGCCCATTCCCAAGTTCATTGCGTTGACGTTTGTATCCGCAAAACATAATCAGTGATGGAAGAAACGGGTAAGGTAGAGACAGTTGGTACTCCTGTCCAAGAGTTGTTGTTGAAACCTCAAAATGTGCCAAAAAATTACTTGTACGAGGAAGGCGGTTCTGGATTTGGAGATGCTCTTATGCCATCACAGGATGATCATATTCCTGTGGTCGATCTCCATCGCCTCTCATCTCCCTCTACTGCGCAACAAGAGCTTGCTAAACTCCACCACGCACTCCATTCATGGGGCTGCTTTCAGGTATCCCTTTCTATATTTATGTTAAAATATATTAGGGAGTAAATTAGAATTCAGTTATTTGAGGTTATTGCTAAATTTAGCTGAGTTGCTTTCTTCACGAGTTTGTAAAATCATAGGGTATCAGGAAAGATTAGAGTAACACTGCAGTTAGTGACGACATTATTTTGTGTTATTCTCAACTTTTTTTGTGGGATTCAGGCAATAAACCATGGAATGGAAAGCTCATTTCTGGACAAGGTGAGAGAAGTTTCAAAGCAGTTCTTTCAACTTCCAAAGGAAGAAAAGAAAAAATGTGCAAGGGAACTAAACGATATCGAAGGATATGGTAATGATACAATATATTCAAAAAACCAAAGGCTTGATTGGACTGACAGAGTATACCTAAAGGTGCTACCTGAAGATCAGAGGCAGTTCAAATTTTGGCCTCAAAACCCTAATGATTTCAGGTAGACATTATCATGAATGTTCTTTTAGATGAAGTAGCCAGTACTATACTAGCTCCAACAAAACCTAAATTTTTTTCTTAAATATTTATATAAAAAACATATGAAATGGGTTTAACATATGATAAACATCATTTGTTTCATTTATCTAATTAAATTAAACTTATATAGATTATTATTTTTTTGAAAAGGAATAAGAAATTTCATCCATTTCTCTTGTACTAGTGACACAAGCATTCTCTGCTATTAATATCTCAATGCAGGAGTACTGTCCTACAATATACCGAAAGCCTAAGGCTGCTAAGTGAAGTAATCCTTAAGGCCATGGCTAAGTCACTGAACTTGGAAGAAAATTGCTTCCTAAATGAATGTGGAGAGAGATCTAATATGTTTCTGAGGGTCAACTATTACCCTCCATGTCCAATGCCTGATCATGTTCTCGGCGTGAAGCCACATGCAGATGGATCCACCATTACTTTTCTGTTGCAAGATAAAGAAGTAGAAGGTCTTCAAGTCCTCAAAGATGATCAGTGGTTCAAAGTTCCAATCATCCCTGATGCTCTCTTGATTAATGTTGGTGATCAAATAGAGGTAATTAATTAATAACTTAGCTACACTTTTGTGATTATCATTCTTTAATTGATGAGTATTTATTTTGTACTACATATTATAACTGCATCATTTATCAGTGAAATTTCATCATTTAATTCATGCAAAGAGTTGATTGATACAACAGAAAAGCTTTGAATGTGATTAACAACAGATAATGAGCAATGGAATTTTCCGGAGCCCAGTGCACAGAGTAGTGGTGAATAAAGAGAAGGAAAGGCTAACTGCTGCAATGTTCTGCATCCCTGATCCTGAAAAAGTGATTAAACCGTTGGATAAGCTAGTGGACGAGACAAGGCCATTATCATACAGACCCGTCAAAAATTATGTTGAGATTTATTTCCAATATTACCAGCAAGGGAAGAGACCAATGGAAGCCTCAAAGATTGAGTTTTGATTAAGCCCAATGTTTCTCTTGCATTTGTGTTTCATGTATCTCCTCCACAAAGCAATTGCATTTTCCTGCAACTTCTTCTAAATGTTAACTGCAACATTCCTCTCCCTTTTCTCTTCACTCTTTAACACACCCTAAAACAATATAATTTTCCCTTTTATCAAATTACAATAATTTTATTATTTGATAAAATATATAATCCTACAAATCTTCTATACAAAAGTAATTGTGTAATTTCTCAACTAAAAGAAATAAACACATAATTGGTTATTTTTAAAAATTATGTTACTTTAACATAATAAAAATGTAAATCCACGTAAAGAAAAATGTGTTTCCATTGATTATAATAAGAAATTTTCACTGGTTATAATAAGAATTATAAATATTTACTTGGTCCTTGCCGGTATAAAAATATGTATTACATGCTAAAAAAATTATTACTTTAAATTACTCACAATTATACACGTGATATATGATCACATCATATTGTATAATTTAACAACTATTATACATTCTATATTTAATCATTTTTCCATTTAGCCAACATTCTAATGAACAAATATGATAATCAACTTCTCAACATATAGTAATATTTTTACTAGCAAAACTTATTTCTCCATTCGTAAAAATGTCTCGAAATTTATAGTAACCCTTAAAAGAATTCATACACCGTCAACATATTCTTTTGACAACACATTCAAAGAAAAAGGTAAAAAAGAAAAAAATGTTCAATCTTCAACAAGAAATAAATTACTTATCAAAGTTAAAAATCTAAACCACTTAATCGTTTTTACAAGACCTATTAATTTAAAATTTTAAAAAATTAACCGAACACAATTGTATGTTACAATAGAAAATCAATAATGATAAATTATGCATTTTGAATACAATAATGCAGTAGACAATGTCTGTCCGGTAGAAATAAATATTTTACTTTTGCGAGTGTCGTAATTTATATACAAACACATACATCCATATATATATATATATATATATATATATATATATATATATATATATATATATATGAAAGTTCGTTTAGACCCCCTTGAACCTTTGGTTTAACAACGCCACGTACAAAAGGGTGTTTTATGTGCTTTGTTATTTTCTGTACTATATTCTGCTGTTCTTCTTTTTATTCTTGCTCCTAAACATAACAATTTAATTAGTTAACGCCATGATAAACTTGTATTTAGTGAGGAGCGTTGGTCAGCCGGAAAGGGCAGAGTAGGGGGTTCCCGGTAGTAAGTCCCTAGGTGGTCCCGATCCAAGACCTAAAACAAGTAAAGTCATGTCTAGGCTAATTAAAATGTTATCTAAGGGAAAAGAAAAAGAAGAAGAGCTAGGAGAATCTAGTGGAGAAAATAATAGTCATATAATACACCACGAGCTAAGAATTCCCGAAATTGAATCCCAACTTAACAGATGGAAACTCCCTAAAATAGAGATTTCCTCCCTTTACAAAACTAAAATCACTGACATATTCAAAGGAGAATATGTCATTAAAACAGTTGAAAAAGAAATCGACATAAAACAAACTCAAGAATCAATTCCCCTAATATCTCGACAGCTGATTGCCGAACATATAAAAGATTATAAATATTTGCATATCGGGTCTATACAGATTGCAATAAAACCCTTGTTTAGGCAGGGGATTGACACCCCTTTATTCGCAGTTTTAAGAGATAATAGGCCCAAACAATTAAGTGACCAGATTTTGGCCATATTTGAAACTAACCTACACGAAGGACCAGTCTACATTAATAATTATCCAAATTATTCAGTATCCCTAAAAAGTTTTCATGAAACAAATTATAATGTCTTTTTAGACGTTAAAATGAAAGAAGATGACTGGAATCCTAGGGCCATTCCCATCACAATAATATATCGTCTTTATTATAAAGTAATGAAGACCCAGCTGGCCCCTCAGGCTTTACTAATATCCCCAAGGGATGAAACTACTTTATTATTAGTCAATCCCGAAAGAGTAAATGCCTCGGTCCCACGGGTACTAAGGCATGATGAAATAACGAGTGGGTTAA
>Ga0209700_100576_pt1 | contig 70681 bp, 39 predicted proteins | sample SiratroredBW_FD_187528 | JGI IMG/M metagenome (GOLD analysis project Ga0209700, IMG submission 187528) | Root nodule microbial communities of legume samples collected from California, USA - Siratro red BW (SPAdes) (version 2) | ecosystem: Host-associated > Plants > Roots > Nodule | place: USA... | reverse complement strand
ATATATATATATTTTATATATTTTTTATTTATTAAAATATATATATATATATATATATATATATATATATATATATATATATATATATTAGTTTATTTTAATAAAATTTGTAAGACTATCATATCATATAATATTAAATTATACTATAAATGAATGTAAATATTTGTAATATTTATAATGTTTCTTTTTTTCATTTCTTAACCAGTATATATCAGCATTTGTTAACATTTTTTAATAAAAAAGTTAAAAAGTTATCTACTAAAAATATAATGCAAATAATATTTTATTTGAAGGGGTGATGAAAAGTAAAAGTAGTGAAAAATGAAAAAAAAAAAAAATGAAATGAAAACTGAAGTTGTTTATATTAAAGATAAATTAGTGAAATTTTTAAGTAATTATGATTGATTTGAAATAATAAAAAGGTGATAATTTGATTATTTATTCAGTTACCATATGTTCTTGTTTGAAAAATTAATTATAGTTAAACATTATAATTTCAATCGTGACAAACAGAGATATTTTTGGATTTTACACTATGCCAAGGCTAGAATGTCTTTCATCTCAGTGAATCTTTCATCCCAATTCCTTGTCATGGAAACTCAGGTTGTATGTCACTTTATTGTTGGAGAGGATTGAAGATGACGAATTTGTATTCATAAAGAGTACTAAATAGTGAGACTTATGAATTCTACTAAAATAAATTACATATATTCATAATTTTTCTCTTTTATTTAATTCTTTCTTTTTACTTTCTTTTTTTTGTTAATTTAAAGAATCTCATTTTATATTATATATTTCTTTTCTTTCTTTTCTACCCTCTTACTTCTTACTCTCAAATTTAAAGTAAGTAAACATGTATATGTAAATGAGTAGTGAAATCCATATATTTCATCATCTTATTTATAATCATATAAATAAAAAATATTTAATTAAATTTTAAGTATCTCATAATTTTATATATTTTTTAACTGAATCTTTATTAAACTTTTTTTAATATATCATGACAAATAAAAAAGATGACAAGAATAAATAACATTTATATCACTAAAAATTTAATTAAAATATGTAAAAAGTTTAAATATTTAACAGAATAAAAAATTTAACTAAAAATACATAAATTTACTAAGAACTTAAACTTAATTAAGTCAATTAGAAAGAAAACAAAAGAGTTCAAAATAATTTACTCACTTTCATCCTCTTCAATAGAAGATCATGGAAAGTAAATCAAACGGAAGTGCATGATATTACTAAAAAATATTTTTTAAACAAAGTGTAAGTTTTATAAAAGTTAAGATAAGTTTTATATAAGTTTAAATTAATTTAGCAAATATTTTTTACAAAGGAATTTATTCATAATAAATTTAGTTTATAAATAATTTATTTTTTCATTATATAAATACTTTTGAATAAGCTTCTCTAAAGTCAAAGTGAAGGTGAAAACATGAATGAGAAAAAGGTGGAAGAAGCATGACGTTCCTTTATGAGGAGGTCTGCAAGGAAAGAAAATCGAGAATGGAAGGTAATGCTCGATTTGCACAAAACGCATTAACTATCTCCCTCAGTATATTTACTCCTTTTGAAGATGACAACTGAGATTGTGAGTCTCAAGAAATATGCACCACCACATTGGGAAATCAATTTTTTCTATTTTTTATCACTATTCTTAAATGCATAAATTATTAAATAAAAAATGGTGCATTCCTCATTTAATGCGATTTAATTTAAATATATTTCTAATTATAGATTTTATAAAACAGAAAATTATTAACATTTCAACTAATATTTTAAAATACATTTTATGTGATTTTAATAAATAAATAAAATATCCTATCTAATAAGTAGATGAGAATTAGGATTAACTTAGCAACAAAAATTAGATAATTTGAGATTTCATAGGTTATAATATATTTTAAATAATTTGCATTTAGTCCATATCATTTTATTTTTTCCTTTTTCAAACAATAAGGCGATGGATTCAAATATTATTGAGAATATTTTTTTTATTATCTTCTATTGCTTTTTAGATAACCATTTTTTCTTTCCTTGTTAACAAAACTTGATCGTCTATAAGATATCTTACTCCATTGTATCTTTTTTTTTTTTCATAGGATTAGGTTCTCTTATTCCTTTTTTACAATGGAATTAATAAAATAAAAATATTTTTTTGTACTTCTTTTATAAGAATTTTTTTATATTTGAACTCATAGGAGTTATCTTTCTATGTTAGAGCATCTTATGATCAAGACGTGATTACATTATATATCCTATTATCCGATAACTTTGACACACATCTTTCATTATATAGCTTTATTATGCTTCTTCATCATTCTAATATATGATATTCTCCGATAAATATACTATGATATTCTTATATTACTCTTATCCTTATATGTTAAGCTCTAATATTTCTTATGATATGCTTAAATATAATAACCATCTTTTTGTTGGTCAAATGTATTTTTCTTTTACTCTAACTTATGTTTGTACTATATTAATAAGGTTATTATCTATTCATAATTTTCTTACAATGCTCTAATAAATTATTAGAATACACAATATGTTTAACAAGAAAAATATTTTTTCTAAAATATGAAAATAAATTCATCGTCTTATTTGTAAAATGTTGTCTTTATTTCAAAAGAAACCAAGTAAATGAGACAAGAAATAGATATTGATATGCATGTTTTCCTCACACAAATAACATTGTTTGCTTAATGTAAAAAAAAGAAGATTTTTAAGATACAAACGAGTTTAATGTTAATTAGACACAAGTCTTAATCTTAGTCTTGCCAATAACAAACAAGACAATTTAGGTTTGTTAACATAAAGTACCTTATATGAAACAAATATAGGACAAAAGGTGAAGATGGTAACAAATGGTTTTTGTACAAAAGCAGAAAGATCACAAGATGGAAGTCATACTTCAAATACAAGACATAAGACTAGACGGGCTTATACAAGACGTAATGTTAGACATAGACTCACTACTATGAACAAAGCTCATATCACCAGCTCATGTGAAGTATGATAAATACAAGATGCATTAGCAAAACATTAAATGAAAACATCACAAGAAAAAAGGTCAATAAAAGACTAGAGTCTTAGAAGCACAAGACACATGTATGAAAACATTATTAGATGATATGTTACAAGACCAAAAGATTTTAATGACTATTAGATTTAGTTTTCAAGTGCTCAACATAAAACACATTTGTGAGATGTAATATCTTCTAATATCTATGAGTTTAGGGTTTAAGGTTGAAGGTGGTGTCATTCCCTTATGTGGGTTGGCTCAATTCTTATTGTTTGAGATCTCCCCAGTGTTTCCCCCTCGAATTTTCCCAACAAGTTGGAACATCCGTTTCGTGCTACCTAGTAATGTCCTTTTCAATGTTCACAAGATGACATGCATAGAGAGTGAATATGAGGGTGGTAACAAGTTCAACATTATTCTATTGCTACCGAATATCATTACTAGGTCAATTATGTAGAGTGTATTGTTTTGATATTGTCACAAAATAGATTCGAATGAAGAGACTACATGGAGAAGCTATGGAGCAAACGACATCACAAAGCTTACAAACGATTAGACAAATATAATAGTATAGTCCTTTCCACCAACAAATACATACACATATAGAGAGAGATTGCATTGAATTGTCAAGATTTTACACATGTACAAGACTAATATTTTTTTTATGTTACCCTTTTTGTAAGTATCCCAACCTAACTAATCACTCATGCCACACCTTCGAAGTATGGTGGAGATGTATACATTATTTTTAAATAAATAGTAAAATAATTGAATCTATAAGCTTAGCTTAGAAGATGATTTTGTCATTTTGAATGTCTAACTGAAGCCTACAATAATATGAATTTTAAATAATAAAAAGCATTCAAATTTTCTCAAACAAGTACATAAAAATCTGAGGACAAAATTCGGGACACGTTACCAAACAATAACTTTCTTTGAGTAATTGTGTTCGTAGTTTCCTACCATCTAGTGGTTATGGTTTAATCCCTATGGATAGTACCGATAATATTTAGAGAAAATTATACATGTGTTGAATTTGAATCCCACAACAAAGAAAAGGGGTATTTGTAAATGTTTCGAGAATGAAATAAGTAATGGATCTTAGATTGTAGAATGCATTTAACCTACACGCTGATGGGGTTACTTATATACATTGTCATTCTAGTAGGAGAGTTACGTTGTGTTTGTTTGTGTGGTTCATTGTTCATGACGAAAAAAAAAACATGAAAGTGTGTTTGGATTCAGTGATTTGGAATGATTTACGGGTACAAAAATGCGGGAGAAGCTCACATGCTCACCCGTGTAAGGTTATAAAAAAAGTATGATCACATGTTTTTCGTAATCTTATGCACACGTCCTTAAGTATGAGAAGACTTACTTTCACTAGATAAGATCGACAAGCACAATGTAAAAAATGGATAAAATTTTGTAGCAATTCTATATGTTGTTTTAGGACTCTTGATTTCGATAAACTCGTAGCCCTGTTTGATAAAGCTATAAATGAATGGTAGAATTCACTTACCGATGATGTTTGGGATAACTTAAAAAGACTAGAACGTGGACACTCGTATAATGAGGGACCAAACTCTGTTTCCACAAGTAAACATCATCCAAGATTGAAATGGGTTGGTTTTAAGCATCATTTGTAACCATGGAATGACAAAGATATGAATAGCAACAATGGTTAGACGTTGATCCTCTGGTGTGTGGTAGTAATCAAGAAATTGTTCTGCTTTAAAGATTGATTGTAAGACCTCACTACCATTGAAGTGAGGAAAGTCTAGCTTAACTCTTCTGGCCTGAAATGGTTGGTTGTATATCGCTTCTTTGCCTGAGCTCAAACTACCATGATTTTGTTTTTTGTACAAATCTGCAATCGCGAGCTCTAGTCCTGCAAGTTGTTTTGCTGTATTTTCTTCTCTTTTCTCGCCATCCACACAGACTTGTTCAACTACTACCAACATTTTCTTCATATCATTTTGGAGTTCCTTAAGGCATGTGTTTTTTGCCATTGTCTTAGTAAAAGCACTGTAAAGAACGTAAATGGATGTACAAGCACCAATGTAATATTAGAGGAAATATCACAGTAGAAAAATATAAGGTGTGACAAAACAATGCTCTCTATTTGTATTAACCACCAAATTATTCTCTATGACCTAGAGAGAATCATAACCTACATGGCATTCTAGAACTTTAAGAGACAAGAGAGATAAAGAGAGAATTCAATCCAGATAGAGAAAAAGTTACACACATTACCCCCTTTTTCTCTCGGTCTCCACTATCCTTAAATTGCTTAGTCATCCTGTTTGCAGTTGGGTATTCTCTCATCCTATTTGCAGTTGGGTATTCTCTCTCTTGTTACCTGTACCATATATCCTTTATCTCTAATCAACTTTGATTCTTCCTCTATACTACTTGATACTTCCGATATTCTTTTTTTTATTGATTCTCTTATAAAATATTTCTTACTAAAATAACATTAATGTAAAAAGATGAAATATATAATATTTAATATGCATCAAGGAAAAGTCAGCTATGATTGAAAAAGTTTAAAATAAATAATAAAAACCAATGGTTAAGAAGTCAGCTATGATTGAAAAAGTTTAAAATAAATAATAAAAACCAATGGTTAAGAAGTAAAGGACAACTTTACAAGAATTGAGCAAAAGGGTCCAAAAACAAAATCTCATTCCTAAAAAAAGAAAATAACTAGCTAGGGGTTAAACCCTACAAAGGTTGGGTTAAACCCTAAGGGGGGGCTTAGGTAGGGTAAATATGTTGACCCTTTCTCAAGTCCTAGTTGGACCCGAAATTGTCTTTCAATTTCAATTATTTTTGTTTACGTGGAAAGCCACTCACGTGTGCACGTGTGCACATGTGCAAGTATACATTTTAGAGAGAGAAATGGATAGATAGAGAGATGCCCAATTGCCATTATTAAACAAAAATAATAATTTGATGGTGGAAGGGAGAAGTTAGAAGGAAAAGGTACTCAATTTCTGGCAGGAAAAAAGAAAAAAGCACTAGAGAACAAAATAGAGGCCCTCGTGCAAACTTGATGTCTCAATGTACATCACAAAATTTGGTTTAATCATAAATAAATGGGAAGAGAATAAGCAAAAGGAAAATGGTATATGCTACATGCGTGCGTGTGGGTAGACATTCTTCTCTCTTTTGCATCCATTGTTATATGGCACTCTCTTTCTCTCTCCAAACCAATTATTACACACTTTTTCTTGAACCCTAACGTGCGCTATGAATCCTATCTGTAGTTCCGAGAATCATTTTCATGATCCACCACCAATGAATTCCTATCATATGCAGAGAGAGATCTTCATATCTTTCTTTTAAATAATTTGCTTTCGGAATTTAATATTATTTTTCATAAGGGTGTTTATTTCTTTCACTCCTTGTTTTTTTTTTTCATTTTCTTTTAGGGTTTGTTTACCATGATTGGTCCGACAGTACCCAACTCTATTATTTGATCTTTAATTAATGTGATCCAGAAAATGGTCCCTGTTATGCCATTTGTCTCTTCACCCCCTGCCCTCAAGTTTGCTATGAGATCCCTAAATCCATTAGTTTATTGCAATGTTCATTTCAGATTTGGAAAGAATAAAAAAGTTAACATTCAAAGTAAGAATTTCGTCCTGTGAAAAACTATTCAATGGTCTGAAAAAAACTTCGAATCATAAATGAATGACAATGAATGTGTCTTTAATTGATAACCCTCTTGATATTTTCAATAAATACATAATATATATAATTATTGTTTAACAAATTGTTTAATTTAGTATTTAGGAAGGTAAAAATTTATTTGAAAAATTGATTCTCTAGAGTGGTCCTGACCCATTTCGAATTAATTGGATATCAATGTAACGTCTGCAACTCCTACAGTTTTCGACCCAAAAAACCTTTTTAGTTTACCAATTATGTTTAGGTAATTAAGGGAAGAATTTGTTTTCGTACGACTTTAAATAAATTAGTTTTCATAAATGATGTCAGTAGTTTTGCAAAAAGAAAAACAAACTTAGGTTTTCATCCTAAGTCCATTGTCTTATTATTAGAAGTAATATTTTTTAACTTTCCACTTTTTAAGCACCATCAATCTCTTCTTTTTATTTATCTTTTTCTTCCTCCACAATCATACATACCAGTATTGAATAATAGTATTTGGAGTGTGTAAAAATGATTATTGAATTATGAAAATTTGAACAGTGGTAGTTTGAAATGAGTGATGGTAATTAGGGCATTATAGAATGGTAACTTCACTTGAAAACAAGGGCTGCATTTTGTTGTATGATGTCAAATCTCTATCTACGGATCTGCCTGTGGATTCACACTTTTCTTCTTTGTCACCATCCGATCTACCTTTTGTGCCACTTGATGACAAGTCCTCTCCCTTGAAGCAAAGTCAAAAAACAAAATGAAGGAAGAGAAGATAATATACAGAAATCAGTCACACTCCAAACTCATGTCTCATTAATATCACAAAACATGCTGATGAGACCTATGATCATCACATACACACACACCAACCCAGAAGCTGTACGGATGTGGCCCTTCAAAACTCAATTCTGTGGTGCACTGCAAGTGTGTTCATACTTCATATACATTAAACTCTAGCTAGAGGATGTTGATGAGTGAATAATCTCCACCTTGACTAAAATACACAACAAACAAGCAAACAAACAAATGCATATAAAGAGAAAATTGTAAAAGATAATAAAGTTTTTCTGGTGCTACAGTGGTGGATTTTACTGCATCGTGTTTGTTTGATTGCGATTGAACTGTGCTGGATATATAGTGAAGATTGATTCAAAAGTATTTTTAAGAAATTAATTAAGAAGGAGATGAAAAAAGAAATTAATTAAGAAAATGATTATGCTGAGATGAAAATGACAGTTTTGATAGCAGTATGGCAGGGGAAGGGCACTCATCCCATCTAGATCGGATGACTATGATTGGCCACCACCCTTTTGTATGGTTAGTGTCCAATCGTACGTTCATGCACACGGCCGAGATATGAATATCTTTAATTAGCTTTAATCTTTTATGGTAATGTTTCTCATTTTTAGGATGTTAAAAATTTTATGGTAATGTTTATATTTTACTAATGTCTTAATATAGGAGAAGATGAGTGGGTGTAAATAAATGATGATATATATATACATATAAGGTGAGATCTGTTTATTTTAGAAGTTAAATATAAGATTAAGAAGGGAGTAACTTCTTTGTTTACCTTATTCTAGAAATTTAAAACACTTCTTTAGTTCAATATTTTGAATGGAGAGTATTAATTAATAAAGTGTCGATTTAGGATAGTTTAAAAAAATAGTAGTGAGAAATAAAGCATGTGTAATGTGTGTTTTAAGTGACAAATTTGATAATCACATTTTTTTTTTCTACATAACTGCTAGATACATTTGGAGTTTATATGATATGTGGTCTGGGATAACATTGGTATACCATAATATTGCATCAATACACTTTTATCAATTTGTCCATTTAGGTTTAAGCAAAGTAGATAATATATACAATCTGAAAATATATGTTGATGACAATTATTCAGAGTATTTGGAAGTATAAGAATAATAACATTATTAAACTCTATTATAGATGTTGAGGGAGTCATCTCTTTAGCATAAATAGGCGCATGAGTTTATATCACTCTAATAAATATCAACATGTAACATTAATATTCAAATTGAGTACAAGAAATTTGCATTGACAATGATGAAAAACAGGCTACTAGGGACATCATATGAAACTCATTGCCAAATGAAGGGAAGAACTGTGGTTAAATTTATTTGACATGGAAAGTAAAACAAGCTTTCTTCATTCATGGAATGTATAATTTTGATTTTGTCAAATAGACATTAGCTATAACTATTGTTTCGTGTTCATCATACCTCACTAATAAGATTATTTAAAGACATTTTGTGTTTGTATATATATTTTTTAAGGGTAGGAACAATCTAATTATTTTCATTAATATTTTTTTTTATAAAAAAGCATATTACTACTAATAAAGGGTTGTTTCAAAGAGAATATACGCTTGTTTGAACAAATCTTGCTTTCGATGTAACTTTCAGCGATTATAAGCAAAAACACGTTTTTACATAAGCTTATCTTTGAGGAGGTGTTTGCTGCTTTAAATTAAGTTGGTTAACTTTGTTTTTAATAAAGTTAATTTTGAATTCTTGAAAACAATTCCGGAGTTTGTCCATAGTATGGTAGGTAATTTACACAAATCCTCTTGTCAATTTACGTGAAAAAATAAATTTAAATATATTTTTATTTCTTAATCCCGTAAAATAACGAATTTTTGTTTTAGTTTATATAACTTTTTACATTTCATCTCTGATAAAATTCAAAATCAATAAGTAATTAACACATAAGTATCACATAAAATATTCACTCGTGTTTCGACTTTCATGTTCTTCTGTACCTATATTTTTTAATTAAAAAGTGATAAGTGATTAAAAAGATACTTTTCCTCTTTATTAAATTTCTTTCTGAAACTATTTAATTAAAAAGACTAGGGACAAAATAACAGAGATAGGTGATTTGGTTTTAAATGAACTCGTGACATGAAAGTAACACGATTTTCTGAATTTGTAATGCAACAAATTGGAAGAAAGAGGATGAATCCTGCAAATTCAAACTGCACTGTACTGAAAAGTTTCACAAAGTAGCAAAAATCCAAAGATTCATCAATTGTATTAATTCCAGTGATGTGATTAAATACTTATCTTTTTTGCTGCAAAGCTGAACTATCTAGTCGTGTTAAATGGACACGTACCTTATTATTATAAAATTGGTAAGAAACATACTTTCCACTGTCCTTTATCTTATTATCTCATAAAACTCCAAAACTTCAACTCTCACAATTCACTCGTTATTTTCCCCTTCCCTTGTGTGATTCTAACAATTTTGTAAATTCAAAAAAATAAAATAAAATCAAAAGCGAGCCAATTCTGTAAAAGAACTCCATCTTCTTCAATAATAGAAAACATTACTACAAGAAAGTATTAAATTAATTTTTAAATATGTTAATATCCATCAAACTCTAAAACTTTTAGAATTGACATAGGTGATTCTAAATCCTTGCAAAAACTTAATTTTTTTAATTTAAGAAATATAAAATTGTTAAAATAATTTAATTTAATTATTAATAAAATATTTTAGTCCATTTTAAAACTGAAGATAACTACTTTTTTATAAATATATATATATTAATATTAAATTAGTGTCATTTTAATTAATTTATATATTTTATTTAATATTAGGCTTGAATAATTAGTTAATTTTAAGATAATGACTATTTTAAGTTACTTTTAATTAGTAAAATGTTAGTGTTAGACTAACTATAACTAAACCGATGGTAATTAAAATAAATATCTTAATTATATTTATTTTTAGTATTTATATTTTCTAAATAAATATCGACTTAAGATATATTAATTTTATTTATTTTATTATTTGTTTAAGTTGATTTGGATTTCGTCTATCACTAGTATAGTATATTTTTAATAGTCACTGTCAATTTATGTTATGAATTTAAAATCCTTTTTTCATAATAAATAAAAATTGTAAATTATTTTTAATTTAATGAATTAGATTTAAAGATAATAAATGTCTTTACTTATAATTTTCATCTTCATTTATAGTATGTTTATTTTCTTTATCTATATATCTACACTTATCTTTTTTACTGATAGTCACATTCTTTATGTACATGCATCTCTTTCATTGACACTTATTACTTTATCTCAGATCATTCATATTCATCTTTTTCATTTATACTTATTTTTTTTTTCTTATATGTATTGAGATAGAGGCCTTATTCAATATTTTTCTTTTAAATTAGTGTTATTAACATCGGTCAAACCAACACAGATTAAATTAATATTAAAAATAAATTTTATTAAGTAATTAGCATAAGAGATGCTAATATGTTTTTATTTTAAAATTTATTTCATTTAGCATCAGTTTGACCACTCTAAATTACTTTAATTCAATTTTAAAATTAGTTATGAATCAGTCTACTTAGAATCGGTTTTCAAATATTGACACTAATAAATTATTATATATGATTTTTTTAGAGCAAAGTAGATACGTGTAATGTAAATTTGACATTATTGACTAATTAGCATAGACTTTTGATCCACGTTAAATATTTATTATTGTACAGTGATAATATTTTGTAACACATCTTATGTATACTTATTTATATTAATTTGGTATTAAGTATGAATAAATGTATTTTAATAAGTATAAGGAGAATTTAATATAAATAAAAAATAAATATTTTATTATTTTATGTTATAAAATTATATATGTGTATGTCTGTCTATTTGTGTGTGTATCTGTGTGTCTGTGTAAACAAAAGATTTCATTTTTTATTTGTGTGTTGATAGTTTATGTTGAAAAATATTGTATTGGAGAATCAAATTGGACTAAAATAGGTAAATCTTGATATACATAATAAAAGGTTTTGAAATGTAAAATTTTTAAGTTTTAATTTAATTTGAAAGAAAACATGTTTTAGTGTTTAAATATTGCTCAAACAAGATATTGGTCACTCAACATTTAAGTGGTGACATTTAATACTTAGTTACTTAAACAAACATATGTGACTCAAGGGATGATGTTCAATGTTCAAGTCCTAGAATAAGAGTTTGAGTGAGAAAAAAAAAGAGTATATAAACTCTCTCTCTCTGCTTATCATGTATATCATTTTAATTTTGGAATAACACTTAACATTGGACCTCATTACTCATTGAGTAGAGTCAATATTGATTATCTCTTCTAAAATAATATTGGTCAATTGAGGGATTTTTTATCAAGTGATATTCTTGTATGTTAAATTTTCATATTTGATATATTTGAAGAGTTTAAAAAGGAAGTGATATGAGTTATTGGAAAGGGAGTGATGTATAATAAATTGTGATAAATTTGAATTGAATAATATATGGAATTGTTACTAAAAACAATAAATATATATTTATTATATTGTAATGAAATAATATTGATATATGAATGGATAATTAAGGGAATAATGATGAGAATAAAAATGTGAGAAAAATATTACCAAGAAAGTAATAATATAGTCAAATCTTAAATACTTAGGTATTAAGTATTGTTACCATTTTTAAGTCGTTTATTAAAACAAGAAAAAAAGTATAGTATGTATTTTCCTCAATGTGAAAACTAAAATGTTATATGATATAATTTTCTTATAACCAAAGTAAGTATGATCACCATAATAAATATAAGAAATGAGATAATAGAATGTAATTATTTATAAGTGAAAATAATTAATGGAATAGTGTTTTAATTTTATATGTATATTTGATTATATCTAAATCTTAAGTTAGTTTAACTGAATATTATTTAATTTAAAAAATATAAAAGTGTTCATAAGTTATATTAACACTATACTAGTTCTCTAATAAATATTATTCGACAAAGCTAATAAATAAAGGTGCAGAACGAGACTATTACAATAAGTGGGTGAATACATATATAAAATATTGTAATAAATTATTTTTTTATCTTTTGCTGTTGTAAAATTTTATATTAGACAATAGTATTTTATAAATTTATATTTTAATACGTACAACAATATAACTTTTTGATATAAAATATCTCCTTAAAAAACGTAAATTAAACTTCATAATTTTGTAAACAATTACTCTAATTTCACAAATTAAAACATTTTTACTTATACGAAAAAAAAGTGATTTTAAATAGAATATACCAACACAACTACAATAAATATTTGTAGAACACATTAAAAAATTAAAGAAATTACCCCCTCATAAATCAAGAAAATTTGACTACACATTAATTTACTAGTAAAAGATTTTGTGTAAACACCATGTTTCTTTTTATATAATAGTTTGCAGTTTAACAAAATGAAGTAAATTTTAGTAAAAACACTCTAATAATTTAATCATTTATATAAAAAGAATTGCACATAAAAAATAAAAAATCTAAAATTTTTGGGTGGCCATGAATTAGGTTTAAATTTAATCCTGTAAGAAAATGAAAAGCATAGGAAAGATGCATGAAAAAGGGAATAAAATTGTTGCATGGACATGATTGAGATTTATCTATGTTGTGTAAAAGTTCACTATGGAAGACCATAAGAGTGAAACTGTGGCAAAAGTGAATGCAGAGAGTGGGAAATAGTATATGACAGAGGTTGAAAATGAAACAAAAAGTGAGTTTTTAGGATTGAAAGTATTTAGGAGTTGGAAGGGAAGGAAACCCCCTTTGCCCTTCTCTCCACACATATTCACATGGTAACACAAGAAGAGTGTCTTGTAGTGGGATTATGTATTTCCATGACCAGATCTTATTGACAGACATGTGAAGAACTGGGGCTGGCTATGACCACCTTTTCCTTTAGGTCCAATGGGGTGCTATGCATGTGCCTTTTTCTATAAACTATTTCCACTTTTTCCCCTTCTACCTTCAACATAAACTACACAAATTTCTTTTAGTCCATTATTTTTAAGTGTATCAGAGTATTTCTTGGTCATAGATTAATTCTCCAAATACCCTTTTCAATAGATTTCTGTACTATTATTTAAGCAAATTTGAGATGAGATTATTTATCAATCATTTGTCACATGGGTGGATAATCATGTATTTGAATTTAAATTACATGTTCCTTAAAATTCCCTACTTTCCTCGATAAACTCTACACTTAATACCAAAGGACTGAACCCATTTAACCACAATCAATTATAAAGGCCACAAACAAACATTTCCAGCTTAAAATCTCGAAGGGCTAAATGGGGTGTAAATATTTTATCCATAGATCATTGAAGACTGCATATGTCTCTCGTATTTAAGTTGCTCACCTCCCCAAAATCCTCATAAAAGGCATCCCCACTTTTTTTTTATGTAATTTCTTAATTCAAATTTCATGTTAATACAAATATCCTCGGTGAAAAAAATTATACTGTCAAAAAAAGTTGTCTTTTTTTTCATAATTATTATGTTATTATTGTATAGTTTAGTCTAACAAATGTGTATGTCATTTATTTTTGAAATTTGTGTTATGGTTATTGTTGGAATAGGAGATGCTACAATACAAGGTTATAGAGTGCGGGTTTTTTTGTCTTTATGGTTAATTCTTATTCTTATATGAAATGGTAGCACAAGGTGAAGGGCATATATATATGTGTGTTTATGTGCACTCTTTCGGTGACTAGAACAGAAGAGGTTGTACCTTCTTTTTGAAGTCTCTTTTGGGGTTGGAGTGGGAGCACCAATGGCTGTGTTCATGGCAATTGTAGGTGTAGTGGTGGTGCTCTGTTTTTGCTCTGCTCTCTTGAGGTGGAATGAAGTAAGGTACAGGAAGAAAGGGTTGCCTCCTGGCACAATGGGTTGGCCAGTTTTTGGGGAGACAACTGAGTTTCTCAAGCAGGGTCCAAACTTCATGAAAAACCAGAGAGCAAGGTAACTAACTAACTACAGTAACTAACTGCATCATCACATGGTTTTCTTTTCCTCATATTTATAGGTGTATGAGTATGTGTGCAGGGAGTCTTCATCATGTTCACTTGCATAAGTGGGAAAAAAAGTTGCTTTGGCAACACTTTACAACAGCCTTTGCTTCTGTTGTTAGTTTCATGTTCTTTCAAAGTTCCATGTTTGAAGGCTGTTTAGCTTTTAACTCCACCCCTTGCATGCCCCTCTTGTTGTGGTTAATTTGTTGGGTAGGTACTACTAGGCCTAGCATATTGATTCAAGAGTTATTGAGCACAAAACCAATGAAAAGTTGTGTTTGGGGGTGGAGAAAGAAGGGAATTGGAAATGGAGATCAAGGGGAATGAGCTAATAGAGTTTGGTTTAATGGTACTTTTGTGTGTCCCTAAAGAATTATTTATGGCTTGCACACATCATCATGATGCTGCCTATTTGACAAATCTGTTTTTCTTACTTAAATGGTGGTTTCTTAAATTAGTTAAACCGGGTGTGAGGTAAGCACTGTTCATGCATGTACTTTTACCTCATTAGTAATGATTGTTAACTTTTATTTTACCTTTTGTCAAAATGGCAGGTATGGCAGTTTTTTCAAATCCCACATACTTGGTTGTCCTACCATTGTGTCCATGGATCCAGAGCTTAATAGATACATCCTAATGAATGAGGCAAAAGGTCTTGTTCCTGGATACCCTCAATCCATGTTAGATATCTTAGGCAAATGTAACATTGCAGCTGTTCATGGCTCCACCCACAAGTACATGAGAGGAGCACTCCTTTCCATCATTAGCCCCACCTTGATCAGAGATCAGATTTTACCAAAAATTGATGAGTTCATGAGAGCCCACCTTAGCAACTGGGATGACAAAGTCATCAACATTCAAGAGAAAACCAAGGAGGTTTGTGTTACTAATTCATCAATCAAAACTTACATCACACTTCAACTTCCTAAACATAACTTTCTTCCAAATTCTCAAACTTTTGAAACAGATGGCCTTCCTCTCATCTCTCAAGCAGATTGCTGGCAGAGAATCTGTCTCATTATCTGACTCATTCATGACAGAGTTCTTTAAGCTTGTTCTAGGAACCATTTCTCTCCCTATTAACCTTCCTGGCACAAATTACCACCGTGGATTTCAGGTGTGATCACTGATCTTTTCCCATCTTAGTTTGCATGATTTATGACACTTTATCTGTTTGACATAGGCTTATTTAATTCAATGCTTCTTGCAGGCAAGGAAGACTATGGTGAACGTTTTGAGGAAGCTGCTAGAGGAAAGAAGAGCATCCAATGAAACCTACCATGACATGCTTGGTTGCTTGATGGCAAGAGATGAAAATAGATACAAACTAAGTGATGAAGAAATCATTGATCTGGTGATAACGGTGATATATTCTGGCTATGAAACTGTTTCAACTACATCAATGATGGCAGTGAAGTACCTCCATGACCATCCCAAAGCTCTTGAAGAACTGAGAGTGAGTGAAAAACTCTATTTGTCCTTAGGTATCATGAACAGTCACCCTTGTGATTTCTCATGTTTCTGTGCTGACTATGTCATGTGTGGAATATTTGTTGCAGAAAGAGCATTTGACCATAAGAGAGAGGAAAAAGCCTGATGAGGCAATTGACTGGAATGACCTCAAGTCAATGAGTTTTACTCGTGCGGTAAGAACTGTGTGCCATTTCTGTCTGTCACATTATGTGGTTGTTTTTCTAAGTAACCACAGTTAGTGTCTGATAGTGGTTTGAACTGAATTACCTATAAGAAAAAGATACACGTGAGAGAAAAAGAAAGTAGTTGTTTTTCTAATGATTGCCAAGAAGATTTGATCAAGCTTTTGTACATTTTGCAGGTGATTTTTGAGACCTCTAGATTGGCCACTATAGTTAATGGGGTCCTAAGGAAAACCACTCAAGACATGGAACTAAACGGTGGGTTTCATTAGGTGCTATAATAACTTTTTGTTGTATTTTTGGGCTCAAGAAGCTGTTTTTTGACTTTAAGAGCTTCTTTTGGTCACTTCTACAGCATCAATGATTCAATATGAATATAAAATATGTAAAATTGTAACTTCCAAGATAAATTTATCCTAGGTAGTAATGATACATACACTCAAACACCTGGCAATTAGGCCATCAATTCAACAACCACACAAAGACAATTCCACTATAAAACAAGTTTTCCAGATAAGGCCCAACTTTCTTTTGCCTCTTAGCATTAAATTAAATGCGTTAGCAGAAGGAAAGGATAAAAAGAGTAAGAATGAATGAAAGGGTAGGGTGCCCTCAACGAGTTGTGAACCAGCACACAAGTATTCCACTGTTTACCATAAATGTCAGCAGCACCTTCTTGTTGCAATTAACAATGTTACTAATCCACATTGTTGTTTTCAGGCTATTTGATTCCCAAAGGATGGAGAATATATGTGTATACAAGAGAGATCAACTATGACCCTTTTCTATATCCTGATCCTCTCACTTTCAACCCATGGAGATGGCTGGTTAGTCTAACAAAACAACCTTTTTCCTTTTGTTCTTTTCTGTGTCACAAGTTTTTCTTGGTCTACTATATCAGATACTTTTCACACTACATATATTGTGACTTTTACTATCTTATAGGTTCTTAACATAAAATCAAAATTAGTATATGATTATGATTATCACCCTCTTGATAATAATAACCTTCAATTGCCAATTGCAGGATAAGAGTCTAGAATCGAAAAACTACTTCTTGATATTTGGAGGAGGCACCAGACTTTGTCCAGGAAAAGAGTTGGGAATAACAGAAATTTCCACTTTCTTACACTACTTTGTAACCAGATACAGGTATATACTAAAAACTTTACATTCTTAATCAATCAAACCTCATGATAGTGCACCAAAATCAGTTTACATTATTAATCAATCATGACAGTTACTGTAAAAAGTGAAACTGTGATTGTATAATAGTATAAAGTTCCTTAATACTACTTTATTCAATTAAATATTTGGTTGGCACAAAGAACTGCTAAAATTTTGAAAAGAACTATTGTTTACACTAACTGCTTTTGACTGATTTTGATTCTCTAAATGCCTCACATACATCTAGACAAATTATTATTATTATTATCCATCATCAAGCATTGATTTGTCTGGTTTGAAATTTTAAACTAGTTTTAAGCTGTTTTCTGACATCTTGTTACATATTTAATGATGATTGCAGGTGGGAAGAAGTGGGAGGGGATAAACTAATGAAATTTCCTAGAGTTCAGGCACCTAATGGACTGCACATAAGGGTGACATCTTACTAACTAGGCAGTGACTGTATGTACAGTAATGAGATGAGATGTAGCAGCAGATGGTAGGGTATGTGGATGACAATCATCTAACAAATAATACAAAAAATGCAAGAAATTAAATTTTCTTCTTCACATATTCCATTCCTTTTTCACTCATTATAAGTTTTTCTCATTTTGGGCAATTCCATTTATGCTCTATTCTCCATTATCAAAATAAATGGGACTAAGTGTTAGTTTAACATGTGGGAGTACCACATCGAAAGAAAATTCCTAATCCATTATTGGGACATGAGTCAAGTGGGCCATCTCATTGGGCTGCTACTTCATTGGCCCATTTTGAATTTTGTTAACTTCAACCTCATTCAATTAATAAATTTGTTAAAAGACTTCATTATATGTTTTTTACTAACTAATTCTAGTTTTTCATTTTCAAATTTATTAAATATTTTATTTACTTGCATTAAAAAAATACATTTTTAGTTCCTAAGTACGAAATTCGAGGAACTAGAATATTCTTTTGGTAACTTCCTTGGTTTTTAAATAGTAAATTTGAGAGACTAAAATTGTATTCTTTTTTTCAAATTTGAGAGGTTTAAAGAATTTTTGAAAATGAATATTTCAAGAATTGAAACTTCAATTAAGACTTTTTAAAATAATAAATCATTTAAAAATTAAGACAACAGACAAGCCCAACCCATTATAAACAATATTTTCGATTCAATTCATATTTTTTGTTGGTAGGCCTAATGAACTGAACTATGTGATTCAACCCATTGTTAAGTCGCACACTCACACTCGAATAAAATAAAATAAAGGTACCAAATCTTCGTAAACTACTCAGTGTTCCTTTAGATGCTGTTATTTATTTAACTAAATTTAAAGTTTCGCATATAATAAAAAAATATCAAATGATAATATATTATTAAAAAATGTCAGTTCTAATAAGAGAACAATATAATCTAAATGTCAGTTCTAATAAGATAACAATATAATCTATGTTATGTCCTTTTACGTACTAAAGAATAATTTCGTGTAAAACTTATAAATAAAATCATTTCTACGCGCTCATTTTAATTATATTTAATAATTCAAAATTTATCTTACTAAAATTTTAACTACATCTAACTGGATATAGAATATTAGCCCCGCAGGCCGAACGATTTTGGGCTGTAATTTACAAGCCCATGTTAGTCTAGTTCATGGAATTTGCAATAAGATAAATTTCAATTTATTAGAGATACTATTTACACTCCACTTTCTTACTTATGCATTCACTCTTCTTCTTTTTCTCTAAATTATCCTTAATTATACTAATCTTTCTAGTCGAACCTCGTTTCAAAAGATAATCCACCTTTTCTTCACTAAAAAATGTCAAACACATTAATCACGTACATGTCCATCATTTTACTTGCGGAAATTTTTTTCCACAAATTCTAGGAGAGAAACAAAAAATCGGAATGAGTTTTCTTATAAGATACAATTAGTTTAGGCACAAATTAAATTGTAAATTTTAAAATGATTATATGAAGAAAATTAAAAAATTAATTTATCCATAAGTTAATTTTAACTTCTAAAATAGTTATAGGAGAAAAAAATGAAGTTTTTATTTATAAGCTAAACTTAGTTTATATAAAAATAAAAAAATTGAAAAAGTTGTTGAAGAAAACTTGTACAAATTATCTTATACATGAACTAATTTAGTTTATAGAGAATTTTATTTTCTCAACTAAAAATATTTATTGAGAAACGGTATAATCGTGTAATATATTTTTCTACAAATTATTTGAAAATAGCACATTCATGGACTTGGGCTTGAATGTTCATTTAATATCAGGTAAGGGGATGAACTTGTATTAGTGATGGGTTTGAACTCATATTTGAGTTGTCTTTTCGTAAGATGTTTGGGTATAGAAGAACTTAATCTCTTCCTAAATCTTTCATGAAATGTAAAACACATTAAATAACCTGTGAAAACATTAATTTGGAATTTGAGTAGAGTATCACTAAACAGAAGAAAATTTTATTGCTCCCATTCAATGTTTGCTGGATTCACGACTTGAGACAAACAGTACCTATTGTGAAGGAGGAAGAAATGGTCGAGGGTAATTTGTAAGACAAGAAGAAGAGGAGTGTAAATAGCAAAATAGTTGAAGATAATTGGTAAGACAAGAAGAAGGGGAGTGTAAATAGCAAATCCCACGATTTATAATGCTATGTGCTTTAGTGGTTTTTTTTTTTTTAAATAACGCACATTTGTTTTGAATTTAAGAAAATAGATAAATTTTAAAAATTATAAATATGGATAAGTAGTGTTTTCAAACACAACTTTAAAAATGAATAAGTCGTATTTCAAAACACAACTTTGGATTGAAAATAATAATAATAATAATAATTTTGAAAAATATATTCAATTATAATAATTCAAATTTGCAATTTTATTAGATATGGAATCGGGCTTTTCATCAATTACATGAAAAACTTAAGCTTAAGTAGATTTGTAACACCAATTTCAATTATTAATTGCTTTATTTTTTCTTAAAATAATTATCAAAACAGAACATAATAAATCTTGGTCAAATTGCTGAACTTCTCTAACATTCATTGATCGTCTGCTTTAAACTGTTTTTTTATTAAAAAAAGTAATAAAAATTGCAAAAGTGGTACTTGGGCATAGCCATGGCTACACTAGCTAGCCACAATATTTTTATCACTTCAATTTCTTCTCTTTGAAGCCTCATTCACAATCTTCAACACTTCAAAAAAAGGGTTGGTCATGTGTGGTTTTATTTATCATTCTTTTGCTGAATTATAATGTGTAATTAATGTCACCAAATCTTGAAGTTACTTTCAGTAGGTATCAAGTTTTGCTTTAAAAAAAATTATAAATTCAATTAGTAAAAAAAAGAGTATAAATTTAATTTGTATGCACTTTCAACCAGTATCTGTGGGAATAGATTTATTCGTTATGCATTTTCAATCAATTTTATATATAAATTAGATTCATTATTTAAAATTAGAATTTTAGAATTTAGAATTATAAATTATGAGACAGACTAACATCTTATCATTATCGCCTAATATGTCATGTGATATTTTTTTTCCTCTTCTAAAGGTACACACATTTCCTTCCCCAATTTCAGAGTTGTATTTATTATAACCAGAAAATAAAATTTAGGCCATGCTGCCTTATTAATGGTAAACAATAAATTTTGAGAAATTGAAATTAAATAATAGAGTAATATTTAAATAGTGTTTCTTTTTGTTTGACTTAAGTATCTTCAAATGAAGTTAAAGTCTTTAAGAGGTGCCAACTATAAGACATTACTTAATACTCACATTCCCCTTCTCATATTGCGTTTCTTAGAAATCAAAGTTTCAATGCAAGATCCACTTAATGATGCTAAGATCCTTCGTTGGCTCACAGTGCTTGTAAGAAAATTATAAAATAAAAATTTTGATATTTTAAAGTTTGGTTTCGTTAATAAATAAGTAAAATAAAAATAATGCACGTTTGTTGAAAAATAATGTTTTCTTTTGGTAGCATAATAGAAGAAATGAAAAAAAAAATTATAATATTTGTCTTTAATTTTTTATAAATAAATAATAAACGACTAAAAAAATAAAAAAATGATAAGAATTGAAATAAAAATAAATGGTTTGTTCAAAAGTCTTTTGATCAAACTTTATAAGTGAATTTCTAGGTCTCAATTATAACTAAATTTGTCAATTGGACCTAACTTATATAGTTAATGTGAACTATGGTAAAAATAGTCTATAAGATTTAATGTAGATCTAATAACTAGATTATTCATATTTATACTTCTACATTTTAAGAATTTTTTCCACCGAACATTAATAACTTGTCTCGATATTTTTCAGTTGAAATAATATTATTCAATAATAAAATTTAGTCATTTAAACCATACGAATTATTTAACCCTCGTCCATGGAATGAATGTATACTTGGTTATATTTTGAGTGAACATGCATTGTTGAGATAATGAATAGAAGTTTATTAGACATACATTGTTAAGGTTCATAAAGTCATTATGTATTAATCACGCTTGATTAACCATCACACCATTGACTAGTCACGTTAATTATTGAATTTCCTAAACATGTCTTGTTATCACCAATTTTTTTGTTTTTTCAACTATGGCTTTCCTATTTTCTTCACCAGAATTTCCCCTCCTTTACTTTACTAGATTTTCTTAGAGTTTAAAATTAGCTTCTATATATTTGGGTTAATTCTCATCATATAGTAATTGATTAGGCAAACTCTCCCACATTCTCTTATAACAATATGACTAATTCCTCCTCTAATTCTGATCAAGATTTGTATCCATCTTTATAGTCTTTCTAGAGTATATATTAATTTCCTTCAAACCATCAATAAGTTGTAGTGGTCTTTCTTTGAACACTACTCTTGAGATCTAATGTACTTATCTTGTGATTGGAATTGGTCAATTAATCATTTGTTTTGTAAGTTACATGTTGGTCCACTATTTGTTGGGTATTTGACTTTTAAATAGACAATAAGCAAACTACCACTAACTGATTCAACAAAAGGCAACCCAAAAGATTTTATATTATGAAGAAGCACTTCCTACAATATATTTTAGTATCAATATTTTTGTCAATGTCATGCATGCCAAAATTTGTTCTTGATTTGGTATAATATTGTATTTTAATCTATTCTTACAAAATCAATTAAAACTTTACCAAATAATTTTAGAAAATAATGTAAGATTTGTAAGCCAACGAAAGATTTCGTCAACAAATGTGTCCTAAAAGAAGACATTTTTGGAGCTTTCTTAATCAATTATAACTTAGTGCACATTGTGAGTCAATCATAGTTACTAATATGAAGATGTGATCATCTTTACGAGGATAACTTTATCTAAATCATTATCGAGAAAACTGATGGCTAGACTAATCATGTTAGGATGTTGTTTTATATTTACTTATTATTGAACATGTATAACATTTCTTAAGAACTAATACATCATCCTTTCACGTAAATTATTAGTGATAATATTAGAATTTCCTAAATGAAGGATTTTATGTGCATCAATATCAATTTATGTTGATTGACTATAGGAGATTTGTCCTTTTGCCATCTTTACTTTCTGTTTTTGCCTCTCATAAGTGTCCTTCTTTCATAATTTTCTCAATTTTAAAAATTAAAGTAAAACAATTTTTCGTGCATGCCTATAAGTGTGATAGAACTCACATCATACAATTTTATCACTTTCTACTTTTTGGTTAGTGGGTAATCATAACCGCTTTTATTTTACAAGCTCCTTTTTAGTCATAATAAAGGGTGTTGGTTTAATATCCAAATATTCACATTGATAACATATGATTGATAGTGTCAATCATTATTCTTAGATTTGAATGCATCTTTGAGTTTGAGAACTTTTATTCTTTTTCTTTAATTCATTTCTTAGCAATGACTTTAGTGTTGATGTGCAATGCAACACAAGAAGTAAATATTATTATATCTTCTATTTTTTTTTATATTAAAGACATTCCAAATAGGTTATGATGAATGTATAATAAATCCCTGTGAAAAAATGTAACTGTTACAATATTCAGAATAAAAGGACAAAAGATCTAGAGCCTTGACCAGGAGCATGCACGAAGATTGGGCCTCCACCAACTCTTATTGAACTCGATATATATCATCTTTAAATAAATCAACTATAATGTGAAATAAATTATATACGAATAAACAAACTTATAATTGAATCAAATAGCCTAAGACATTTAAGTCTTATATTTAGGCTAAATAGACTAGTTATTTATAATTGTATTAAGGCCTTGTAGTATAAAAAAAATAGAGAATGATTAGACTTTAGAATTATCAGGATTTATAAATCAAAATCCTAAAAATTAAAAATACAAGAAATAAATATTTATTATAATAATATTTTATTGATTTATTATTATTATAATTATAATAAATTAGAAAACTCAAAATCAATTATAAAGATATTTTAAACTTTAAATTAAATCATCTCTAAATTTATAGACTTTTATATATATATATATATATATATATATATATATATATATATATATATATATATATATTAAGAATGTAAACTAGAATTCTCACATCTCAACCTAAAATCTTATCAGGTATTTGCTACTTAGGTCTCACATAAATCGTAAAGCATCTCTTTCAAAACCTTAATTTCTTCCACCTGGATAAACTTAGGTTCTCAAGTTCTTTCTAACACTTTTAAGTACGATTTTACCTATTTTTCGCAATTTTGTGTTTTTCTTCCCTAATAAGGAATGAAATGTTCAGTCTCACATTTTATTTGGTGTTCATTGACCGTTAAAGTTTAGGGTTGTTGCCAATTCCATACGTTTTCCAATTTTTTTTTCCGCCATTCCCTATGCGTGAAAAGACTCAAAACTTGAATCTAAAGTTTATTTTATAAAACAGTTTCTAAAAAGAGAAACAAAAACTATAGTGTTGTAATAGTAAGTTTATTAATTTTTATAATAATTATCTTATGATCAGATTAACTACCAATCTTGATTTAATAAAAAAGAATTTTGTTTAATCATCTGGTTATAATAAAGAAAATTATAGTAAAGAGTTTTTATAAATATTTTTATAATAATTATCTTTTTAACTTTTGGACAAAACTTTCAACATCTTCAACATACTCAAAATTGAATATATTTTTTATTATAATGTAAGGTAATATGTAATTTTGATTGTTATAAAAATTTAATATTATATATTAAATTTAAAAAAAATATTTAGGAAATAAAATAAGCACTTATTTCCTAAATGTACAAACTATAATTGTAATATCGTGTAAGTATGTTAATTTAGTTAAACTAGTTACATTATCATCAATCACAAATTACGTGTATAAAACATATTTTAACTTTTATAATAATTATTTTAAAAATCATCTCCATAATAAGGTTTAATTAGTCAGTAAAATAAATATTTTTAATAATTGTCCGTAAATTAAATTACCTCTTTATATAAGAAGTGGCAACTATATGTTAATAAAAATATACAAACTAATTTTTTTTTGTTTGATTTAGTCTGTATATTTTTGGTCCACGTAATTTTTTTTCTCTTTTTACCGTCATAACTCAATATTTTTTTTTTTCTTCTTTCTTTCAGTTACTCTTTTTCTTTTACCCCTAAAATGAGGTTGTAGATATATTATTATTTTATAAAAACAAACATATAATAACAAACATAAAAAGCATCAAACTTTCACTCACGTTTTGAATGCTATTCTAAGTTTTTAATTGTTTGTGCTTAGTACCCATATAAATAAAAATTCGGTAAATTATATTTGTATTTCTCTACAATTTACGAAGTACAATTTTAGTCTTTTTTTAAAAAAATATTCATTTCTTTTCAGTCTAATTTTAAAACATATCATTTTTAAACTGCCAAACATTATTTAATTAAACCACTTGAAAGATTAAAAGGGTCACGTTTCAAAATACAAGTTATAAAAAAGCAATAACCTTTCTTAACCGAAAGATCTAAAACTGAAATTTGAAAGTTTTAAAATAATAAAAAAATTATTTTTGAGCCATAAAGATTCAAAACACTTTGACCAGCAGTTTCTTCCTCAAAATCAGCCCACACATTCCATTTCTAAATTAAACCAAGCAAAATTATGATCCTTTGATTTCATGTTTTTCCCAAACCTCAACCAACAGCTTCAAATTAAAAACATAAAAATGTAATTTTTAATCAAAATCTGATGACTCATGCGTGAACAATATGCATTACATTACCCCATTTACGAACACGTACACATGATGAATCCTAACAAAGATCAGTGAAACACAAACCTCATATGAGATCTTGTTCTTTTGTTTCTGTTTTGTTTCATGGTGCAACACTTCTCTTTCTCTTTCATCCACAAAAGTTACCACATCTTGCGGGCAACACATGTTGAAGAAGTCATTGTTACCTTAAACATTCAGACACATCAACCTTTAAAGTTTACACCCCATACTAGTGCCGATAACTTAGGCATTGCACGTGTTACACCCTTCTCTTTTCCCTTCAAAAGCTCACTCTTTCTTCCTTCTCCTATTCACCCTCTTTCTCCTTCGAACATTTTCTGTGAGCTTAACCTTTGTTGTTGCAATGGCAGCTAACACTTCCAATGTGGCACCCTCACCTCCCCTGAAAGATGAACTTGACATTGTCATCCCCACCATAAGGAACCTTGACTTTCTTGAGATGTGGAGGCCCTTCTTTGAGCCTTACCATTTGATCATTGTGCAGGATGGTGACCCCACCAAAACCATCAAGGTTCCTCCCGGTTTTGACTATGAACTCTACAACCGCAATGACATCAACAAGCTTTTGGGTCCTAGGGCCTCTTGCATCTCCTTCAAGGACTCTGCTTGCCGCTGCTTTGGCTACATGGTGTCCAAGAAGAAGTACATCTACACCATTGATGATGACTGCTTTGTGAGTTTTTCCAACCTTCTTTTTTTTTTTACCTTTCTGGGGGGTCTCAATTTTGTTAAATGTCAACATGGATTTCCAGAGTGACACACAAATTTTGGTTAAAATGCATCAAAGTTTTGAATTTGTTTGCTCTTTTGTTCGATGTTTGGAGAGATCTTGATGTGATTTTTTTGAACTGAGTGACCAATTTCATGCCTCTGTGCAATGATTTTGGTTGCAGATTCACCTGTGCCCTCTAGATTATGGATTCTGTTATTCTGCTCTGTATCATTGTTATTGTGCAACTGGTGCTGCTTCTGTTTTCTTTTTTTCTTTTTTCTTTTTGGCCATTGCATGAGTTAGATCCATGTTTTATTGTCTGTGATAATGAACTTCCCCTTCAAGGTGTTTAGTTTGTTAGCGAAATATTATTTTGCTAATCTGTACTATGAGATTTGGAAGTTTTAAGCATTTTCTATGAAAATTGGCTTTCTTCTTACAACTCTATCTGCTGGGGTGTAATTTTTACTGCAAAAAATTTACATTGGTCCATATTCCATAGTGTTAATTTTGTCTTTTATCTGTTTAAGTCACATGTCAGCGGTGCCATATCTTCGGTGGACCTTGGATTTTATCAATGGATTTTATAATCATTTGTCTATACTTTATATAACTCTTTCTGCTGCTACTTTTTTCTAATTAAATTAAATGAGTCACTCTTTTATTGTTATTTTTTGGCCCAGGTTGCCAATGATCCATCTGGAAAAGCGATCAATGCACTTGAACAGCATATTAAAAACCTTCTGTGTCCATCCACACCATACTTCTTCAATACCCTTTATGATCCCTTCAGAGAAGGAGCAGATTATGTTCGTGGATACCCTTTTAGTCTTCGTGAAGGTGCTCCAACTGCAGTTTCTCATGGTCTTTGGCTCAACATCCCAGACTATGATGCTCCTACACAACTTGTGAAGCCTCTTGAGAGGAACACTAGGTATATATGTGCTATATAACACACCAATACTCTTATTTTGAACCTTCTGTAAAGTTTTTGGCCTATACAATTTTGATTGTGACTCTTGTCATTGTGTACAAGGTATGTGGATGCTGTTCTAACCATTCCAAAGGGCACTTTATTCCCCATGTGTGGAATGAACTTGGCATTCGATCGTGATCTCATTGGACCTGCAATGTACTTTGGTCTCATGGGAGATGGTCAACCAATTGGACGCTACGATGATATGTGGGCTGGCTGGTGCTGCAAGGTCAGTTTCTTTGCCTTATTTTCAGTATAAAATTAACACGGTTTTATAGGAACAGTTAAATGCATATTTGATAATGCTTAAATTTGTATATATAATTAGAAAGTTGGTGAAATTAAGCAGATATTTCTTCTAAATAACATGAACTAATCACACACTTATTGAATCAAATCGGTATTTGCTGTGTCAGCACTTGTCAATGCAGAAATAAGGTTAAATTGTTTTCATTAAGTTATGCTACAAAGTTTTCTTAAACACGTACACAAATGCTTATGTTATAGCTAAGTTCCTTAAATAGACTCTTTACATACATACCCTTAATAGTTATATGAATATTATAGCAAAAAACAAATGAGATATTGTGATGATGGTGGTTCAGGTGATCACTGATCATCTGGGACTAGGAATCAAGACTGGTCTTCCATATATCTATCACAGCAAGGCCAGTAACCCATTTGTTAACCTGAGGAAAGAGTACAAAGGCATATTCTGGCAGGAAGACATTATTCCATTCTTCCAGAATGTTGTGCTTCCAAAAGAATGCACCACTGTACAGAAGTGCTACATTGAGCTCTCCAAGCAGGTCAAGGAAAAGCTTTCAAAGATAGATCCTTACTTTGACAAGCTGGCAGATGCCATGGTTACTTGGATTGAGGCTTGGGATGAGCTTAACCCTGCTGGAGCATCTAAGGCCAATGGCAAAGCATAAAAAAAAGTCTTGTTTAACTGAAATTGGACTAGAAGTTTGTATTTGTTTTCAATTTACAATTATGTCACCAAAGTTGCAGCATTATTAGCTGTAATTCTATTTTTTCAGTTCATGCTTTGATATTAGAAAGAATAAAGTTCAATGGTCTAGTTGTTTTCTTGTGATTTTGGTCCCCCCTTAGTAGGCATCACTGCAGGACCTTATCACTTGCTAATACTGAAGTTCAAGAGAAGCAAGTGTTATAGGAAGAATATCAATACATGGTTCATTACCAAATCAACAGTGATCGAGTTTTCAAACGAATGTGTTCGGAAGTTTGATTTTTCTTCTGTAATTTTTCTGCCACTTTTCATCAAATGCTAGCTTGAATTTCTAAATATAAAAAAATTATAATAATGATCTCTCTCTCATGAGAAGATGAAACAATCCAATTAGAGTTTTACTTCCATACGCAGACAATGTAGAAAGTTCATTTCACCAATCAACAAATAATCATTATTAATATCACTTAAGTTAATTTCTATAAAGTTCAATATACTTCTCAAATATTACTATTTTTTATTGGATAAAGATGTAAAAACTCTTTACAATGTCTGTATGTAGACTATTTATTCAACTAGTTATGTGAATAATTACAAATAACTTTGAAAACTTGTCAAACCAACTACTAATGCAGATAGAAATAATTTCTTGTATGGTGAATTTGGAAAAACTAGTGATAGACCAAGACAAAAAAACCAGCACTTTGGTAAAATAAATTTTTCAGTGTCAAATTTTTTGTTATTAGCTGTTTGATTACTGCAAGATAAAACTTTTGTTGCTGATATTATAGTTGTTTAATTTCTAGCACTGAACTTCGGTATTTCTTCAATTGCACTAGAGCAATCCAAATAATAGCATATAAACCAAAAATACAGTACCACTTATTATTGTTTGCATCACATGTTACGTAAACATTCATAGTAGTGTAGCTGCAATGGACACGTTAGCAAGTCCTTTATGTGATGTGGAAGGTTGTGACACTGGTTTAATGTGAAAAACTGTACTGCATGAGCAGTGGCTAGCTGTATTTTGGTTCCATTGGATGGACATCATTGAAAGTTTGTAATAAACTATGTCATGTACTAAACTTGGTGACCCAGTTAGCACCGGAAATTTATTATCACATTGGGATATGTGACCTTAGGTGTCTGCATGTGGTGAATTTGTAATAAACTCTGTCATGTACTAAACTTCGGATTTGTGTTAGTACTCCCAGAACACTGTTCTGTTCTTAGCCACTGTTGTTTTACTCTCACCGACACTGATGGTGAATTTAAAAAAAAAATAGTAATTCAGGCTCTTAAAACTTTATTTTAAACTAATAAGATTTAATGGAAAGAAAAGTAAAGTTTGATTAGTGATTATTGTGATTAGAAATTGGATTTGAGCAGTGTCATTCAGCAAGTTAATCACTTCTGTTCATCAAAGGACTTTGAGGGTGAACTTTTTAGAATTGAAGACTCTTTCAAAGAGTTGTTTTAACAATGGTGTGAGCTACTGTTGCTAACATTGGTGGAATCAAACCTGCTAAAATTAACTAAAAATAAGACAAAATCAATTGAAACCGAATTAAAATCAGTGCAAAGAAAAAACTCTGAAACTCCTTTTATATTTTTTTAAAAATCTTCTTGTTCCAAGATTTATAAAATAAATAAAAGCTTAACCAAAAATTTATGTATGATAAATGTTATTTAATCATATTAATATTTCTAAACTTATAAGAAATGGAATATAAGTTTTTCTATTCGCCAAAAAATAACTTTTGTTGATTTAAAATTTCACCTTACGTTATATAATGATATGTTAATATATTATATTAAAAATATACATTATGCTATTATCAATTCAACCACAGTTTAGGCAATCCATTATAAATTAATTTGATTTGAAAAATATTATTGTTGTACATTTAGTTCACACCTCATGAATCTCAACAATCTTAGATGCCAGCAGTTAATGCTTGGAAAGAACTATATAATAAATAAAACTGGTTCAATGCACCACATAGATTGCACCTATTCAGTGACTCTTATTTTTTAAAAAATATTATGACTAAAGCCCATTTTGAACATCCTTCAAGAACCTGCATACTCAAATTTATTGGGCAGAAAGTGTCATTGTTTTTTACACAGGACGCAGAAATATCTAGAAGACTTCTCAACAGCTTTATACAAGAGGGAGGGAGAGACAGAGAAATCTGTGGAGCTAAACGTGAAGGGCAATTTTTCAATTTCCTTTTGTATTTTGCTTTTTGCTCAAAGATTGAAACTTAAACTGTAAGAAACAACAAATACATAGTCACTATAAAAAAATACTCCACACAGTACAATTTCCACAACAATGCCAAAAGTAAAAAAATAAAATAAATAACAAATTCTAACGTCTAATTTGATGCAAGGTGCCTTAATCTTCCCCTCAGCATTTTGCATACTTGTTAATTGAGAAACAAGGCACTTAATCTACTTTACTTGTTTAAATCTGCAAAATTTCGTGAAGACAAATGGATTTCTTTAGTAACCATAAATTTAGAACCCCATGACCTCTTAGATTGACGAAAATAATTATGAAACTTTTTTAGCTAAGATGTGACAGTATCTTCAGTCCTTGGCTTCTTACTTTTCGGTTCTTCGTCGTCTTCCTGATTGAGAGCTCCATTGATTGCTTCAGGACCCAAAAGAGAGACATGCTTGCTAGTAATTTGACGACCTGCCCTCAGTTTTGGACCCCAGTGTCTTTCAGGATTTGGAAGAAAGCGTGCAACTTTCTTAGCTTGAGCCTTGCTGAGAGATGATACAGCACGAGCAAAATTAGCCTGAAAAGGACATAGACAAGAAAAGTTTTAGTCACCATCACTGAACCTGATCACAGTCCAACCAAACCAAATGCCAAATATGAACCATGACCAGTGTCTAAGTTCATGGAAATTCATCACATGGCCCAAAAGTCTCGTTATACAATAATTATAATAACAATGAATATAAATTATATTACACAAATAATTTCCCATCTCTTATTAGTTCATGATTTTAACTAAAATATGCTTAATAACTTATTGGAAGATGTTTCATAATACCAAGTTTGGCCAACTAAAATTCTGTTAAAAAAGCATAAGCTTTCCACTTAGCATTGATCCACTCATTACAACTAATCTTTACAATTTCTAAACGCATAAGCTTTTGATCGCTTCTAACTCGCCCACCACAATCTGTGCACACATCTTAGTTATAGATGAAATCTACTCCATAACTTGCTTGAATTAGCCACCCAATAGCTCAAAATAAACGATAAGGAGAAGGGAAATAAACCTACATCTTGCATGTGACCAAAGCTTTAATGATTAACATACCTGTAGAACAGGTTCCTTAGCAAGTATGATGCTTCCTGGTTGATCTTCTGGCTGAGGCTTCACTGGATGATTTTTTATCTAAAGGGAGAGATGATCAACGAACAATGAGTAAAAATGCAAACCATTCTTTATAAATTTTCCCAGTATACTAAAGCAAAACAAATAAGTCCTACTGATAGCTTCTTTAAACGGGGCAATGTGTTTTATCTAGGAGCGTTTTATACATATGTCAGATAAATCAGATTCTGCAGCAAACAACAGAGCCAATATATATATGAAAAAGTTTCAACCATGTGTGATCACTTACCCAGCAGCGCATAATATCCCAAATAACATCCATGGGTGCATCTGATTTGAGCCCCAATGGATTAACATGAGTTCCAGATATACGATAGCCGGCATTGATCACTGCAGAACGGAACATAATTGCTGATGGAGAAGTGCACTTGAGGGTTGCACAGAGGTTGTGCAGACTCAAAAAGAGGGGAACATCAGGCAATTCCTGTAAAGAATATACTCATTTAATATTCGAGTTTAGAAGATTTGGGCAAACCAATGTAACGTTATGTTCATGTGTCTTAAATGAACATGGAAACACACCTCTGATATTGTAGTCAACACAGCTGAAATACGATCATAAGCTGGATATCTGTCTTTCATAGATCTCACATCTGCTAGAATAGCAGCCACCCATTCTTGGTCGTGGATAGGAGCAGACCATATAGGACCACCCATAGTAAATTTTTTCCCACAATCAGTGCATTCTTGAGGAACAACAGGACCAAAGCCAGGCAAATATCTGACACTGGTATTCTGAAAAGTAAAAAAAGAAAATAAGTTCCTCCCCCCAGCACGTCATGGTGTTTATAGTAAATGGAAACAAAGCAATGGATTTAAAGAGCCACGAAAGCAACAAGCAGTAACATGCCAGCCCTTTGGTCTATTGCTAAAGAATAACCCCAATCCCCAAAACACAGTGGTCGAGAAGAGAACAATTAAATTTAGGTATAATTAATTAGATAACTTCCCATGATGTTAGTAATATTTTACACTTTTATTTCATTTTTGTTTAAGTATTGTACCTACCTCCCTTGCTTTTTTTAAGGTGATTTCGTGTATGGTTCATGCATAAAAGGAGAGGTATGTGTGATTTCTTTAGTAAAAGGGTGTCCAAGTGTAAGAACCTTGTATAAATTAAATCTGATTTTCCAAATATGTAAGGTGTAATTAGTGCTAAGCTCAGAGGTCAATGTATTTCTCTTAAATTTATTTTGCTTTTTTTTTTCTTTAATGTGATATAGGCAAACTTCACCAGCACTAAACTCAATATATGACATTAAACACAAACTAATAGGTAAGAGTAACACTGCCAGAGATAGTAATAGAATTGATTATCCACCACAACTCCATATTAGATGTTATACTTTGCAAAGAAATACAACTATAAAAAGTTATGTATATTGAGATGAGCTAAATGCCCCCTAAAAGGCTAGTTTAACTTTTACAACTTTTATCTTGTTACTCTTGTTCATCCCTAGCACAAAAAAGGGACAGATGGATAAAACATGTGAATCCTGCTTCTCTAAAGTGAGAAACTCACTTTAGAGTGTAATTTAAGTAATATCAGTCATTGATGATGAGACAATTAACATTCAAAATTTCATGCATATACACATAAAAAATCATACAAACGTCAAGAACAGCTTACTATCATGGCAGTAGGTCTAGGTGTACAAAGAAGTTAGAAAATAGTGAAACAGAAAGCATGAATATGTCAAAATGATGACATTAACAGACTAGAACAGGGTATACACCTTGGAAGTGGTCCTTCCAATGGGCTGTAGGTGGAAAGAATCACAACCAGTGCACTGATAAACATATGAAAGCTTTAAGGGAGTGTTCTTCATCGCACTGGCAGAACTGCAACCAAGTATTTCGTCTTTCAGTCATGATAAAAGAAAATTATATTTTATGTCACATCATTAATCTGCAGACTAACAAAATATTTACTGAAGGACATGATAACAAAAGTAGAGGACTTACGTATATATACGAACAAAAACACGTAGATAAAAATCCATCTGAACGGACAGCACAGGAACGATATACCTTTTGTACCGATTAGCATGACTCTGCAATTCGCAAAAAATATAACATGTAAACTTTCAAAACATAGATAGATATTAAACTGATTCACACTTCAGCACAATATTTAGTCTTAGATTATTGATTGGCTATTTAACATTAATCTAGGCATCCAAATAACAGGAGGATACAAATTTAGGTAATAAACAAACATTCAATATGTTCGGGTATCATTATGCATGCTGCATCCCGATATGTACTCAGGAAGTAAATGACTTTCGTTTTTACATTGCACAGAGAATACGTAGCCAACTACTCCCGCAATTGTTTTACTGATTTAAATTAATAATGCTTCAGTTATCTTATTGGCATTTCATCGGCCCATCAAATTTCTAAAGAGTATGGCCTTATCCCCTCTTGTGATTCCTCTATTGCATTAATCACTTGGCCTTATTGGTGAAGCAAATCCATAGTTCCATCATCAACAATACTAAAGGACTGCACAAATATTCTCAATCAAGCAAATTCACAGTTAATTCCCATATCTAACATAGACATCAGGAATAAGATAGTTTATGATTCAATCAAATAGATATCATAATTTTAATGCATGCAAACAATAATTTTCAAATATGATGCACCAGTTCAATATATAGTTTTTATTGTATCCTACCCAAACTGCACCTGTATGATTAAGGTGTTTTCAATTCCCTGTACTTGTATCACATTTTGTATGCGTACCTCTCGTAGGGTACAAGAATACAACTAGAAAGCTGCGAATTGTATAGAACATAAAAATTTCATCTATATGTTACTACATATTAGAAAGCATACTATAGACATGAAGCTTTTGAATTGTACTTTATCATGACATCTTCTCGAAATATTACTATTCTTACATAAGGATTATTGGGGACATTTGTTTTGGTTTATTGATAAAATACCATAAATATATGAACAAAAGGCTACTTGTAATTATCTGGATTTTTTTCTCTAAGAAAGATTGTAAGATGAAGTACCAAAACAGAAAATCAGAACCAAAAAGAAAATGCAACATTTACAGCGTCATTTATTACACATTGTGTACGCAAAGGAGCTTTTGATGCTCGTCATTTCTAACATTTTCTCAAATGCTAACAGATGAATTCATTTCCATGACATTGTTCTACAAATAGCTAGCTACCAAAAAACAGATAACCCAAACAATCCCCAATTAATAGTATGATTTTATACTGATGAGGCAATCATATATCTACTTTCCTTGAAAGAAATTCCACGTTATATATATACCTCAATGCAAGCCAGCACAATCCTCAAAGCCATTTCATGGCAATATTTCCCTCTCAATGGGTATGATCCATACCTAGTACGATTAGCAATTGTTAGATGTTCAGTCCACCAATTAAACAAACGCCAAAGAAAGTTTATAGCCAATAAGAGTAATAACATTACTTTGAATAGCAGACCTCCCCATTTCCCCCACAAAGCACAGCCATGTCTGTTGCAGTACACATCAGCATACCTCCATCAACAACAGATTGAACTGCTGAATCCAGAAACACAGAAGGTGAACCATAAGGATCAAGATCAACCTGAAAAAAAAACAGCAAACATAAAGATCATGAAAAGCACATTTCCTTAGAGATTAAAAGGTTAACGCAAGTACATAACAGTAGCAACCACTTACCACGTCAAACTCTTTAGGATGGGTTAGCATATATACACGAGCATCTGCAAGATGGGACTCCACTTTTGAAACTGCAACTGAACCATTGAATTTGATGTTTCTTCTGCAGGCATCAACAGAAGCTGCCAAATGCAAAAATTTGTAATAAGCATGCAGATGCTTAAGCTTAAAAATCAAAGTGCACTAATCACAAAACAGATAGCATCAAATGTAAATACCCAATGAGCAGACAAACCATACAAAGGTAGAACTTTCTATGTTTAAAACCATACAATAAAATTCAAGGACAATATGAGCTGAAAACCCGTGAAGCACCTTGATCATTGTCCACAGCCACAACCTGACCAATTCCATCCACTTCACGGGCATATCTGAGAGACCTTAGCCCAGATGCAGATAAAGCCTGTGTGCAGGCAAGAGAAGAATTATATTAGACACATGATACTTGGTCTTGATTCGAATTTCAGTGAAAAATATTTAAATTAAATCAATATTGAATAGACACCAATGATATTGGTGTCAAGATAACGGCAAAGTGTTCTTATATAAATGAAATCTAGCAACTATACAAAACCTCAAGAACTCTTGGGGGCTTCAGTTCCCTCCGTCCTTTTCCTTCTGAAACATTGATTTGCCCTTCTGTAGTGCTGCATTCTTCAGTAACCTTAACTGAATCTTCTTCCACAGTGCGGCATGGTTCTTCTGGAGATATCTCTTCCTCTACTTTGTGTTCCCCATTAGATTTATGATCTTCTGGTGGAGTAGTGTCAGGTACTTCCTCCTTAACCAATTCAGAAGGTCCACCATTTTCAGGTATCTTTGGCACCCTTTTTGTTCTCTTGGACAAATGTGCCTCATGCTCTTGCTTCCTTTTCGATATAAATGTTCTCAAAACAGCAATTGATATATCCCTGTTATTAACCTAATAATTACAAAGAACGAAGAAGAAGGATCAGTCTACACTGAACAAATATTGAATTCATCAGTTCACAAAAAGTTTAAGAAAGTAAACAGAGAAATTACAAATAAACGTAGCAAAAGAGAATGAACAATGACTTGATGATAAAATCATACTAGAAACCATCTTAAGAACCAATACCAATAACCTTCATCTCAAACAAATTGAAAAGGTTCTAAAATCATCCAATTCTTCAACCTTCAACATTTGCTTATCATGAAAGATACAAAGGCTGTATCCGATTAAAGAGGGAAAACTACAAATTTCAACTGGGTTTTTCAGCACAAGCAATATTGGAAAGCCAACACCAAACAATCTAAAATATATAAAATAAAAAGACAAACTTCATCACCTGAGTTTTGTTATAGAAGACTTCATTTTTTGCGTGCATAAGAATCTCAGCTTCTCCTTCCTTGATAATTTTGTAATCATTGAGATCTGAAGCCATTGCCGTTCCTATATCATGCAAAAACAAATTCAGGGTGTGGTCCTTCTCGTCTGCTCGTTCTATGGTTTTGGAGCAGAAAAAAGACCAAACCTTGAAACGAAAAAGAAGAGGGTTTGTTTCGATACTAGTCCTAGTTGCTGTAACGAGCTTCAATTGCAGTTTTAGAACGTGGGAATAGGTAACCACCAGAGCAAGGGTTTATATACATGGCTTTCGATTGGGATAACTGTAAACCCTATTGCGAAATTTTCAATTTTTCTTAAGAAACAGATTTTTTTTTTTCTTCTTAAACCCTAACTGCATCTCACCACTATCTAGTGGGGTCAAAGTCAACAAAAATTACCAAAAGTCGTAAATTACAGAAACTGAAACTTTTTAAGAAATATATTAAAAAGAGTAAATATTATGTAGTCACCTTGTAATATAGTATAAATGATCGATAATAAATAATTTATTATTGATGTAATATTACGTAAATCTTAAAATCAATAATTTATATAATTGTTTATTGTTTAATTATATCAATTAAAACTATTTTGTTAATTTAAAAATAGTATAATTATAACTGTATTACTTTAAAATAATGGAATCTGTTAAAATCTCTGTTTATATAAATTATAAATATAATAGTTATATTTCGAATAAGAGTGTTTTCAACTATGAAAATGTTTTTAAAAGTTTGTCTCTGGAAAACAAATTTTGGAGATTTTGTTTTAACCATTTTGTATCTTTTTAATTTATTATTTTCAAATCTTTTAGTTTAAACTTCAATTTTTTATATACATTTTAAGTTAAATAAATAATTAATAATATTATTATATCACAATATAAATTATTTATTATAAATTTAAAAGTAACTTTCCAAAAACTAAAAACATTAATTTATCATAAAATAATAACATTTATTTACAAAAGTGCAAAAGAGTACATATACAAAATTAGATCATTAAAAATAAATTATAATCTTAACAAAAATACACTTATATATAATAGAGAATATGAAAGCAAGATAGATCTCTAATTATTTATAAACGTAGTTTTAAAGTATATAATATTTATATCAGGTCATCATGTAAGTTATGTTTGTTTACTAAAAAAAATAAGAGTAAGTACTTTTGTATTCACTTATTTGAAATAATATGTAAGTGCAGAAATGTGGGGACATGTCACATGTTAATCCTTGTAAGATTGTGAGAAAAAAGACGAGAAAGATAGTTGGCAATTATGTAATTAAATAGGTAGTTTTGTGTTTTTTACTATGGGTGATGAGATTTTCTAGAGACTCATTGTGTCAGATTCATGATGGCATTGCATGCAATATTCGACATGCATAAAAAGATCGTTTGGCTCTGCTTTCATGCTTATATCATTATAGAGTGAACGTTGAAGGGCCAATCACTTATACAAATTGAATTGTTATAGTTGGAGTTGTATATTCTGGTATAGCTTGAGGTTATGTAGCTAAATACTCTGCAAGCTGGTGTTGTGAAGTCATTCGTGGTGGTGGAAGGTGGTGGTGAGGTTCGTTAAGGAGTTTTGTGTTGCTTATATATTTTAGGTGGGTAATTGATTATCCCAATCGATTTTCGATTTCAAGTAATTTTTTTAAAAAATAGAGAGATAATCGATTATGTTAATCAATTATGTGTAGCATGTGAGTGATAATCAATTTTGTTATTCGATTATGGGTCTGTAACATTATATTTTCTCTTAATTTTTTTATATATTTTAAGTTAAATTAGTTATTAATAATAATATTATATCACAATATAAATTATTTATTGTAAATTTGAAAGGTAATTGTCAAAAAAACTAAAAACATTAATTTATCAAAACAAACTAATAACATTTATTTATAATACAAAAGTGCAAAAGGGTACATATACAAAATTAGATCATTCGTAGAAATGTGGGGACATGTCAGATGTTCATCCTTGTAAGGTTGTAAAAAAAAGACGAGAAAGATAGCTGGCTTAAATAGGTGGTTTTGTATTTTTCACGGTGGCAAATGAGATTTTTCAGCCAGAGATTCATGATGGCATTGCATGCAAGATGCCTGACATGTACAGAGGAATTGCTTGTCTTTGCCTTTCTACTTACATCATTAAAATGGAGTGAATGTTGAAGGGTCAGTTACTTATACAAATTGAATTCTTGGAGCTGGAGTTGTATATTGTGGTGTCTTTGTCAATAGAAGCTTGAGGTTATATAGTTAAATACTCTGCAAGTTGGTGTTGTGAAGACATTTGTGGTGGTGGAAGGTGGTGGTGACGTGGAGGTGAAGTTCGTGAAGGAGTTTTGCGTTGCTTATATACTTAGGTGGGTAAATGATTATCCTAATCGCTCTTAAGTAATTTTTTTTCACAAAATAGAGAGATAATTGATTATGTTAATCAATTATGTGTGGCGTGTGAGTGATAATTGATTTTGTTATTCAATTATGGGTCTGTAACATTATATTTTCTCTTTTTTTTTGTGATTTATCTGTGTATGCATGAATATTGTGATAATAGTTGTGATTCTTGTTTCAAGTGCAGGTAGATGGCGATGATTTCAGTGAGTTTGGTTGGTAGTGTGATCAATTTCTGGTGTGCAGAGTTTCGTGGTTTGATAAGTTTATTTGCGATTATTGTTCTGGTATGGTTTATTAGGTGGTCTTCATATTATCCTAATTTACATCTTAAGATGATTTAATAGGTGGTGAACAAAAGTGGTGTTCTTATGCCTGCAAGTCCACTGTTGAAGGAAGAAGTTTGTTGTTGTGCTGTTGTTGTTTGTATGTTTTTTTTTTTCCTGTTATTCATATGGTTTTTCTTCTTGTGCTGAGACAAATTCTATGTTGAGTTAAAAGCTTGAACAAGTAAGTTGTAAAGTACATGTTACGGGGTGTATGATTTTTGCTCAAAATTATTAAATACAATTTGAAATTATTTAAAATTTGCATTACTTGAAAAAAAAATATAATTTAACTACCTAAATATGTGATTATAACTTATTTAGGTTATTTAGAAATATAAAGGAATTTAATTATAGTTTATTTAGGAATTAATTTCATTTGTAATGTCATAAATATTTCAATTATATATAATTAGTAATTTAGAATTTGAATATTAGTTAATTATTTAATAAATTTAGGAATATAATTTATAATTGTAATTTCATGTAATTAAGAATTGAATTTGTTTAGAAATTTATTTTATTTATAATATCATAAATATTTTGGATTAAATATAAATACTAATTTATAATTGAACTATTAATTGATTATTTAAAAATTTAAGAAATATAATTTATAACTGTAATGTAATTTGATATATGATGTCATAATTATCTATGATTTTGCATAATAAATATTTAGGATTTCCAAATAATGAAGATTTTAATTTATTTAGGATTTTATTTTATTTATAATCTCATAAATATTTTGGGTTAAATAAAATTAGAAATTTAGAATTGAAATATTATTTAATTATTTAAAAAATTTCAGGAATATACCTTATAACTCTAATTTGATATATAATGTCATAATTATCTAAGATTTTGTATAATATGTATTAGGATTCTAAATAATGAAGATTTTAATTTTAATAGGAGTTTAGTTTATTTATAATCTCATATATATTTTGGATTAAATATAATTAATAATTTAGAATTTAAATATTGTCTAATTATTTTAAAAAATTAAGGAATATACTTTATAACTCTAATTTGATATATGATGTTATAATTATCTAGGATTTTTGTATAATAAATATTTAGGATTAGAAAATAATGACGATTTTAATTTTTTTTAGAATTTTTGTTTTATGTATAATGTTATAAATATTTTGAATTAAATATGATTTGTAATTTAAAATTTAAATATTAGTTAAAAATTTTAAAAATTTAAGGAAGATAATTTATGAGTGTAAATTTATGTATTATGTCAATGTAATAACAGTAATAATAATAATAATTTAATATTTAAATAAAAATAATATAATGATAAAAAACTACTCTTAAAATAACACTTTTTGAACTTTACTTATTTTACACTCCATATCTATTTTTTTAGTTATTATGTAGCATATATATAAAAAAAAAAATATATATATATATATATATATATATATATATATATATATATATTATAAATTTAGGTAAAATTATTATTGCATTCTATACTTTGGTCGTACTAAACAAAGCAATAGTTGTAAAAGAAAATAATGAATCTATATTAAAAATTTAAGTCAAATTATTCATGCATTATATATTTTAGTAACATTAAATAAATTAACGAGACTTTTATAAATAAAAAAATTAATAATTTATTACAAACATATACTTTAAATATTAAGTTGCAGTAAAAAGTAGTGAAGCTAGTGTCGCATCCTTACTTTTTTTATTTTTTATTTTTATCTTCTGACTGTAATAGTTATATAAATGACAAATTTATACATTAATATAAAAATAACCATACTCGTATACTATATGATAATAATATTTATTATTTTTAAATATTTCTTTCAATTGTTCTTGAATTTTGAATCTCTTAGATAAAGCACATGTTAAATGTCTACCTCAACTCAACTATTTTACTCAAGGATTTCAAACACTTCATATTATGAATTTATTAATTTTATTTATAAAATATGTTCATAAGTTAATCATAATTTCAATTCAATAGTATATTGAGATATATCTACTTTAACTATAACTCTAGCCAACTTTATGTGAAAACATTAAAAGTCTAAACTTTTTCAACTCTCTTATTAAATGGATTAATGCAAAATTAGGTTGCTTTATTAATGAGTTGGAGATAATTGAAGAGTTAAGAGTCAACTTGAAAATTCTAAATATCACAAGTTCAACTTCATGGAATAAAAAAAAAATATCATAACCATATTCAAATTAGTACTTCCAAAAAAATTACAACATTTTTTTTTATATCTAACATTAATAAATTTTAAAAATTATAAAAAAAAAAATCATACAAAACAACAGTATCACAAGTTTTGGCTCATCCTTAACTCTAAGAACGAAAATTGTGACCAGTTATTTCTCTTCAGACAATAACTTAGAACCACAAACATTCGAAACACTTTCAAATATAATTGTACATAAACCAAGAGCAATAGCACTATGAAATCTATAGGTCATAATGTTAAGAATAAAGGACTATTATTTCATTTTCAATGTTTAATGAATCAAATGATCATATTCTTATTAACTTTGTTAGTTATAAATTAATGGTGTTAACACGATAATATTCTTATTAATTATTGTTACTTATGAATTAATAGTGCTAATGATAATTTGAATAGTGTTAGATGTGAATATATCTACAAATATCTAATCAGTTTGTATAAATATTACTACAAATATTTGAATCAACATTGTTAATTCAAAAGTAATAAAATTAATATCAGGATAAAATTTAAATTTAAAAATGATGTTAAAAAAGTCACTAATTTTTTTTTAAGGTATTGATTCAGTAAAAACTAATTTTGAAAATAACAAAAACTTCTTTAACTCCAATTTATTTACTTCGTAATTTGAGTATGTAGAGATGTGGTATGATTAAATTCTAGGAGAAGATATATTTTTATTTTATGTTGTTTAATTCTATTAATCAACATTAGACAAATAAATACTCATTATTTATAAGTAACTAGTGTTATGTAAGGATATTTTATTATTAGAGAAATGGAAACAATAAATTTACATCATTACTAAAAAATTAGTCCACTTCCATTAATAAATTATTTAACTTGAATGGATCGGATTAGACTGAGTCATTCAAAATATTGTGAGACTCCTTTAATAGTGAATAAAAATGAAAAATGTTATTAAAAAATTGTCTAAGTTATTTGACCTCATATTATTATTATTTATTATTAGTTTGTTCTTTTTAATTTATACAAATATATTAAAAAGATGAACAAACCATTTTGCTCATCAATGGTCTATGAAATTCATACCCCATAGAAGATTCTATCTGACTAAGTATGAGTATCACAAACATCAGCTACTTAAAATTAAAGACAAGTCTTTAATATAAGATTTAAAAAAAAAAAAAATTAAAGACATCTTTGTTGTCAATATAATTTTGTAGTGAGAAGAGGATATAGTGTGTGAATAGAAAGTACTTTAGGTATTATCAAGATTTGATAATGTGAAAAATAATTGAGGGAGGTGGAAATAGCACCTCTAATTCTTAGCTGCTTAAATGGATGGGATTATTATTTTTTTTTTGGGTCAAAAACATTTTAGATTATGTAATTTAAGAATTTATTTCAAATTCAGCAATCAATAATTCAAAAAGGTTTTCTATAATGTAATAAAATCTAAAATATGTGTTTAAATCTAAAAATATATTTCATGTTACACAACTTAGGAACATAGTATGAATTGTGCAATGTAAAACATGTCTGTGAATTCAAAAAATAAAAAATATATTTTAAATTGTATAATTTAAAAATGTATTATAAAATTATATAATATGAAAATATTTCTAAATTATATAGCCTGAAAATATAATTTAAAATATATTTTTATAAATTATATAATATAGAAATCTTGAATATATTTAAAGATTAAAAGATGTTTTAAATTATATATTTTAAAATGTATTTCTAAATTTGAAAATATTTATGAATCATGGAACTCAAACATGTTTTTAGATTAAGAATCTTAAAATCTAAAATGGGTGTTTCTTTTTACTTCTCCAACACACTCAATGATAAATGAAAAAAAAAAAAACAGTTACATTTTTTTATAGTAGTTGATGACTGGGATTTAACTATTTTTTTATTATTTTTTCTTCTTATTTTCTGTTTAGGTTAATTTATTATGATTATTTTGTATTCTTATAATTAGTTTAGATTGATAATAAATATCATATTGAAGTTAAATTGTTTACATTAGTCACATTACAAAAGTAGAAAAAATATAAAAAGATAAAATTTTAATTGCAAAATCAAAGTTATCTACATTCAAAATACTAATAAATTACTATCATTAAGAAAAGTACATTTCCAAAGCTGAGTACCAAAATTTCATGAACAAAGAAATAGGGAGGGCTAGAAGCCAAGTGGTAAAAGACTTGAAGTTAGTGACACTTGAGAAAATTTACTATTGAAGCATTCACATATTTTGGTCTTTGGCATATATATGAAGTGGTTAGGGTGACATTTTTTTATTGGACGTGGATTCAGTAATGGTGCCAACGTTTGTTGCTTCCTTCAAACTCGTTTCTGACTCACCAGAAAAAATAAATAAGCAAGATCGTAATTATACTGTGTATTTAATGTCTTTTTTAAATATATATTTGTTTATTTTCATGTTGCTTTGTTGAAATTTGAGATATTGATTAAGAGATTTAAATTTAAAATCAAAGAGAAGTGATACTTAGAGAGAAAGTATAAATGAAATGTGTAAAGAAAAAAAAAAGTTTTGACTATTATTTAGAAGGTGATAAGATATAAGAAAATAAATAAGGTGGTCTTTCATATACTAAAAGATATATTAAAAAGTAAAATATGTATAAAACAGAAAGAAAATATTTATATATATATATATATATATATAGGTATAGTTAATATTATACAATAATTATGGTCTAATTGAGTTTAATTTCAAATTTAACTTAAAAGAATTCCTGATCCAACATGTAAGACAATATATTAGATGTTGGATTATCTTTTGAGTCAATTGGAAAGAAAAGTCAAATCAGTTTATTTGGGTTAGATTAAGTTATAAGAGACAGTATACACCCATGTTTGATAGTGGATAAATAACCACTTTAAATATAGATAAAATTAAAATAAACTAAATATTTAGCTATAAGTAAAATTTAAAGCTATAATTAAAACTATTTTGTTAATTTAAAAATAGTATAATTATAACTGTATTACTTTAAAATAATGGAATCTGTTAAAATCTGTTAATATAAATTATAACTATAGTAGTTATATTTCGAATAAGAGTGTTTTCAACTATGAAATTTTTTTTAAAAGTTTGTCTCAGGAAAAAAATTTTGAAGATTTTGTTTTAATCTTTTGTATCTTTTTAATTTATTATTTTCAATGCTTTTAGTTTAAACTTTAATTTTCTTATATATTTTAAGTTAAATCAATGATTAATAATAATATTATATCATAATATAAAATATTTATTGTAAATTTAAAACGTAACTTCTAAAAACTAAAAATATTAATTTATCATAAAAAAAAACTAATAATATATATATATATATATATATAGTATGGAAGCAAAATGGATTTCTAATTATTTTCAAATACAGTTTTAAAATATATAACATTTATATCAGGTGATCATGTAAATTAAGTTTGTTTGTGTGATTTAACTCTTCACCATAAAAAGATAAGAGTAAATATGTTTGTATTTACTGATTTGAAATAAGATGTAGATGCAGAAATGCTGGACATGTCACATGTTTATCATTGGAAGGTTGTGGAGAAAGGAAGAGAAAGATAGTTGGCAATTATGTAATTAAACAAATAGTTTTTTGTTTTTTATTGTGACAGATGAAATCTTCCAGAGATTTCCCATGTCAGAGATTCATGATGACTTTATGCATGCAAGATTCCTGACATGCACAGAGGAATCATTTGGTTCTGCCTTCCTGTTTACATCATTAAAATTGAATGAATGTTGAAGAATCAGTTAGTTATACAAATTGAATTCTTGGAGCTCGAATTGTATGTTGTGGTGTTTTTGTTAACAGGAGCTTGAGGTCTAAATACTTTGCAAGTTGGTGTTGTGAAGCCATTCGTGGTGGTGGAAGGTGGTGGCGACGTGGAGGTGAGGTTCGTGAAAGAGTTTTGCGTTGCTTATATACATTAGGTGAGTAATTGATTATCCTAATCAATTTCAGGTAATTTTTTTCATAAAATGAGAGATAATCAATTATGTTGATCAAATATGTGTGTCATGTGAGTGATAATCGGTTTTGTTAATCGATTATGGGTCTGTAACATGTATTTTCTCTTCGTATTTGTGTGATTGATCTTTGTATGCATCAATATTGTGATAATAGTGTGACTCTTGTTTGCAGGTAGACAGTGATGATTTCGGTGAGTTTGATTGGTAGTGTGATTAGTTTTTGGTTTGTTGAGTTTCGTGGTATGATGAGTTCATTTAGGACTACCATTCTGACATGGTTGATTAGGTGTTCAGATTTGATTTGATTCACCATCTTAGGATGGTTTAATAGATTCTTATGGTTGCAAGTCTATTATTGAAAAAAGAGATTTGTTGTTATGTTGTTATTTTTGTATCTGTGTTGAAGCAAATTCTATGTTAAATTAAAGCTTGAACAAGTAAGTTGTAAAATACACATGTTATATTAAATGGTAGTGTATGATTTTTGCTCAAAATTATTAATTACAATTTGAAATTATTTAAAATTTGCATTACTTAAAAACTATAATTTAGCTATATGTGATTATAACTTATTTAGGTTATTTAGAAACATAAAGTAATTTAATTATAATTTATTTACGAATTAATTTCATTTGTAATGTCATAAATATTTTAATTATATATAATTAGTAATTTATAATTTGAATATTAGTTAATTATTTAATAAATTTAGGAATATAATTTATAATTGTAATTTCATGTAATTAAGAATTGAATTTATTTAGAAATTTATTTTATTTATAATATCATAAATATTTTGGATTAGATATGAATACTAATTTATAATTGAACTATTAATTAATTATTTAAAAATTTAAGAAATATAATTTATAACTGTAATGTAATTTGATATATGATGTCATAATTATCTATGATTTTGCATAATCAATATTTAGGATTTCCAAATAATGAAGATTTTAATTTATTTAGGGTTTTATTTTATTTATAATCTCATAAATATTTTGGGTTAAATAAAATTACAAATTTAGAATTGAAATATTATTTAATTATTTAAAAAATTTCAAGAATATACTTTATAACTCTAATTTGATATATAATGTCATAATTATCTAAGATTTTGTATAATATGTATTAGGATTCTAAATAATGAAGATTTTAATTTTAATAGGAGTTTAGTTTATTTATAATCTCATATATATTTTGGATTAAATATAATTACTAATTTAGAATTTAAATATTGTCTAATTATTTTAAAAAATTAAGGAATATACTTTATAACTCTAATTTGATATATGATGTTATAATTATCTAAGATTTTTGTATAATAAATATTCAGGATTAGAAAATAATGAATATTTTAATTTATTTAGAATTTTTGTTTCATTTATAATGTTATAATTATTTTGTAATTTAAAATTTAAATACTAGTTAAAATTTTTAAAAAATTAAGGAAGATAATTTATAAGGCGTAAAATTATGTATTATGTCAATATAATAATAGTAATAACAATAATTTAATATTTAAATAAAAATAATATAATGATAAAAAAACTACTCTTAAAATAATACTTTTTTAACTTTACTTATTTTACACTCGATATCTATTTTTTTAGTTATTATGTAGCATATATATAAATAAAGTAATATATATATATATATTATAAATTTAGGTAAAATCTTTATTGCATTCTATACTTTGGTCATATTAAACAAAGCAATTGATGTAAAAGAAAATAATGAATTTATATTACAAATTTAAGTCAAAACATTCATGCATTATATATTTTTAGTGACATTAAATAAATTAAAGAGACTTTTATAAATAAAAAAATAATAATTTATTACAAACATATACTTTAAACATTAAGTTGCAGTAAAAGGTAGTGAAGCTAGCATCCTTACTTTTTTTTATTATTTTTTTAGAAAATATTTTTCAAAATATAAAATTATATTTTAGAAAATATTTTCTAAAATTATATTCCAGAAAGCTTTTTTCAAATATAAATTTTGTGCTCTAAAAAATATTTTTAGAAAACTCGTTTTTATTTAAAAAATAATTTTAATTTTTTTTAAAGTGATGGAATGAAGATCACAAGTGAGGGGTTGCCATAAGTTTTTGCCTAAATTCTTTTGGCATCTTCTTGCCTTCTTCTTACATTTAATTGATGTGTAAATAATTTAATAATTTATTTCAAATTTTGTAATCAAAAATTCAAAAGGGTTTTCTATATTATATAATCTAAGAAATATATTTTATATAATCTAAATTATGTTTTTAATCCAAAATTATATTTAAATTATATAATCTATGAAATCGTATACTGAATTCTATAATTTAAAATATATTTTTAATTTAAAAACATATTCTAAATTATATAATTTTAAAATATTTTTAAATTGTGTTATCTGAAAATACATTTCAAATCACGCAATTTGAAAATATATTTTATAAATTATATAATATAAAAATATAGAATATATTTTTACATTACATAATATAAATTTATTTCTTAATTTGAAAATATTTATGAATCATAAAACTCTGGACATGGTTTTAGATTAAGGAATCTTAAAATCTAAAATAAGTATTTTTCACTTTTCCAACACCCTATGAAAGTGCACAAAATAGATAAAAAACAATTAATTTTTTTATAGTAGTTAATGAATTGGGTTTAACTGATTTATTTTTTTGTTTTTCTTCTTATTTTCTGTTTAGGTTAATTTATTATGATTATTTTGTATTCTTATAATTATTAGTTTAGATTGAGAATAATATCATATTGTAGTTAAATTTTTTACATAAGTGATATAAGAAAAGTAAAAAAAAAAGTAAAATTTTAATTACAAAATCAAAGTTATCTACATTCAAAAAACTAATAAATTACTATCATTAAGAAAAGTACATTTCCAAAGCTGAGTACCAAAATTTCATGAACAAAGAAATAGGGAGGGCTAGAAGCCAAGTGGTAAAAGACTTGAAGTGACACTTGAGAAAATTTACTATTGAAGCATTCACATATTTTGGTCTTGGCATATATATGCATGTGAAGTGGTTAAGGTGTCCCTTTTTTACTGGACATGGATTCACTAACGGTCCCAACGTTCCTTGCTTCCTTCAAACTCATTTCTGACTCACCAAACAAAAAAGCAAGAAAGATTATTTAATATCTTTTTTAATATATATTTGTTTATTTTTTATTTTTTCTAAATTTGAGATATTATTTAAGAGATTTAAATTTAAAATCAAAGAGAATTGATACTTAGAGAGAAAGTATAAATGAGATGTGTGAGAATAAAAAATAGTGGTTTTTCATAAATTATAAAATATATTGAGAAGTAAAAATATGTATATAAGAGAAGATTTAAAAAAATATGTATATTTCATAAAAATATGTAATTGATCAATTTGTTTAAATAAATAAAATAATATTATGAAATGATATTCTTTTAATAGTTTATTTAACATGAGATTGTTCTCACTTAACAAGGACACTGAATTCATGCTGATCTCAGTACATTAAATGTCTGAAAAGAATTTTTTTTTCTTCACATGCTGATCTCACCTTTTCATTCATTCATGAATGCAATTTATTACATGTACACGGTTTTTTTTTATTTCTCTATATTAGTTTCAAAATTTATTCTATAAGTTAATGCATAAATAACATCTATATAATAATCACATTTAAATTAAATAAAAAAGAGAAACCTTATTTTTTAATTATTATACTTAAAAATAATGTCTTCTAATCTTTATATATATATATATATATACACACTAAATTAAATGATTGTAAGTATAAAGATTAAAGATAAATTTTGTACAATTATAACATAAAAAAAAAAAAAAGAAGTAATCCCAACATTTACTATGATGTTTTAAAATTATATACGTTACTATTTTATTTAAAGACTTTATGAGCCGACATAACTACCAAATGTGCAAGAACACCATTGTATTTGGTCTCATGCCAAATTTATCCAACCATTTGTGCGTTCCTATCAAGTGAATCAACCATCATTATTGGAGAATTTTCAAAAAAATGAGAAAATTGCACTAGCAAACTAGAAAGGGAAAAAGGGGCACTGAAAAAAAGTCTTTTTCTTTTGAAAAACCTTGTTTTCATTCTCACTGTGTCAAGTTTCTTGATTCAAGTATGGCAAAAGACAAAGAAAACAAAGTTTCTTGATTAAGGAATTCTCTTTCCCTTTCAAACACAACCGTTGAAGTGTTATGTTCACTCTCACAACATGTTGTTTTTATCTGTAGCGGTAGCTTTAAGAAAGGGAAACTTAAACAGAAACCCCAAGTGTGAGACAGTGATATGTAGCAATAAAAATGTGCAGGTTCATAACAACCATTAGGTGAGACATAACTGGAACTACAAGAGAATTCCCTGGAAGGTTCTTCCTACAATATTATACATTCAATGCCTTGGCATTGTGCCACTCAACAACTCTTGATCTATAAAACTTTTGTCACTGAAAGTTTCTTGGAGCCAGTTGTCGTAGTTGATAACCTCAAACACATATTCAGACAATGAGGCTTGTAGTCTCAGCTCTTTGTGTTCTTGTGTTATTCTCTTGTGCAGGTGAGATACAAATTTCACCATATGTAGATTTTGTTTCACTAACACATGAATATTCAACTAATGTTATAACTTTTTGCTGTCTCAGTTGCTTATGATCCTTTGGATCCAAACGGAAACGTAACAATCAAATGGGATATCATGTCTTGGACACCAGATGGCTATGTGGTAACACACACTGCATTGCTACTTGTTTTCTATTTAAGTGTGTTTGTATGATTGTTTGCAAAATTGATTTGCATGCAATGTTTTTATCCAACTTAAAAGTTACTTAGAGTTGCTTCAATTCAATCAGTTTTGAATCCAAATATCAATTTCTTAATGTAAAACCAAACACGGAAATATATATCTGAAATCATGTTATTTAATATTTCAAATCCAAACATACATTAATTGGATGTTTGGTATAACTTTTATATGCGTGAATTGTATTAAACGTGGATTTTAAGCCTAACTCTATTTTATAAAATCGGCTTGTAAGGTAAGATTTGCATACACTTATAAATTATTGAAAAATCTTTTTTTCAATCGATGTAGAATTTCCAACACAGATTAAAAACCAATGAATTCACCTGACTTATGTCTATTGCATTTTCCATCAGGCTGTGGTAACAGTTCACAATTTCCAAATGTTTCGGCACATCATGAGTCCTGGATGGACCTTGGGATGGACATGGGCCAAGAGAGAAGTGATTTGGTCCATGATAGGAGCTCAAGCCACAGAGCAAGGAGATTGCTCTAGGTTCAAAGGCAACATACCTCATTGCTGCAAGAAAATTCCCACAATTGTAGATCTACTCCCTGGTGTTCCTTACAACCAGCAATTCTCAAACTGCTGTAAGGGTGGAGTGGTGGCTGCATGGGGCCAAGATCCTTCACAAGCTATCTCATCCTTCCAAATCAGTGTAGGCCAAGCAGGTACCACAAACAGGACAGTTAAACTCCCCAAGAATTTCACTCTCTTGGCTCCTGGACCAGGCTATTCCTGTGGCCCTGCTAAGATTGTTCCTTCCACACTTTTCCTTACGCCTGACAAGCGCCGCAAGACTCAAGCACTAAGTAAGATCTCTAACCTCACAATTTCAATTTGATCACCAACTTCCAACATTAACAATTCTCAAAAGTCTCATTTTTCTTTGTCTTATGCAGTGACATGGAATGTTACCTGCACATACTCCCAGTTCCTGGCAAGAAAGAATCCAAGTTGTTGTGTATCTTTGTCATCCTTCTATAATGAAACCATTACCCCTTGTCCCTCTTGTGCCTGTGGCTGCCACAACAAGAAGAATTGTGTCAAGTAAGTTTGATATGGAAAAGTGATGACCTTAAGAAATATTCTAGAGTAAATTACATTTATATTCATTTCTAACTTCATCTTAAAATCAATTTTCATTGTCTTGAGGTGAAGTTACACAATAGTATTCCTTTCATTATTTCCTGAATTGTTTGGAAAACATCATACTGACATCTTTATTTATGTGAGGAATACATTACACCATGTAACCTTAGCTTTCTGTAAACGTTAAAATAGTAAAAGGGTCATGCACAATCTGAAGAAATCTGTTAATATGTGTTCTATAAATTAATAGTGAATTTCGAATAACTGTTGTCACTGTTGGTGTGGTATGCAGGAGTGACTCCAAAATTCTCAGCATGGTGGGTCTTCACACTCCCAAGAAAGACAATGAACCATTGCTACGGTGCACTCATCACATGTGTCCAATCAGGGTTCACTGGCATGTCAAGGTTAACTATAAGGAGTATTGGAGAGTCAAGATTGCCATTACAAACTTCAATTACAGGATGAATCACTCCCTCTGGTCTCTTGCTGTTCAGCATCCAAATCTTAACAATCTAACCCAAGTTTTCAGTTTTAATTACAAGCCTCTTCTTCCCTATGGTTCCATAAGTGAGTGCAAGCACATCAATCTTTATTAGCTTCTATTATATAACTTTAAGAATGGTGTATTCAAACATGTTATTATGCATGCAGATGACACTGGCATGTTCTATGGCATGAAATACTTCAATGATCTTCTAATGGAAGCTGGACCAACTGGGAATGTCCAATCAGAGTTGCTTCTTCAGAAGGACAAGGATACATTCACATTCAAGCAGGGATGGGCTTTTCCTCGCAAGATCTACTTTAATGGCGATGAATGCATGATGCCACCGCCTGACACATACCCATTTCTACCTAACTCAGCACCTCCAAGTCTGATTACCTCCCCAGCATCTATTCTCTTACTGCTCTTCTCTTTAGCAGTTTGGTGAACTAGTGCATAGTGTGTCAGAATTTTGTGAAAATTTTGAAACCATGTATACCTTCTCAATTATAACGTGACAATAGGCATGAATACTCAAATTCTTTGGAAACACCAAGTCAATTTCATGGCTGTGTTTTCCTGACATGAGCACCAGGGATGCTGAATGTAAATCTCAACAGTAGTTTTGTCCGAATCATAGAATCCTGATGCTGTTACCGCAATGCCATAATGAATAATTCACGCCTTTTAGTCTGTTCCTTTGGACTACATGCATATTTGGATGAGCGCTTTGAATTTTAGTGAAAATTTATTTCAAAGAAATACAATTTATGTTTAGAAGTTTATGATTAAAACAACAGTCATTTTGAATGGTCATACCTGAATAAAAACACGCAGGAACATGCAGCAAAAATAAATACATGTATCAAAGACACACTAAATGAATAACCACCTCCCAAAAAATACACTGATGATTCCAAGGTAGCTGCAAAGAATAAACAATGATCATTTCAAGTACAGACTTGCGTTTTTGAATTACTCCATTTATTGTGTACCTTTAAATATTTCTTATACTTACAGAACCAACTATGGATCTAAAATGAATAAACACATCATTACACTATAACATTTAGAAATCACAATGTAGTAGCAAATTCAATCGCCCCATAAGCTGAAACTTCGAAACAAATCATGGGGCAACAAAGCTACTAATGAAATTTTCTCTGGATGTCTGACTCCATCTTGGTTCAAATCCCAAATTGGTATCCCAAAATTGAGTCAAAAACTTGTCACATTGAGGATTTTTCATGACAGACTTGAGTGTGGCATGCATGGGAACTTTAAGCGTATGCATGCAATACTAAGGCCACCAAAGAGGTCATCATCAAAACAAGCAGGGAAACCTCTTGCTTGGAACCAGCATTAGGTAACCATGGATAAGCATCAGGTGGTGGCATCACACAAACGTCACCATTGAAATAGACTCTCCGAGGGAAGGCCCAACCCTTGTCAAAAGTGAAAGTTGATTTATCCTTTTTGAATAGTAGCTCTGACTGTACATTACCAGCAGGACCAGCTTGATTGAGAAAATCATTGTAGAACTTAACTCCCCAAAGCATTGCTGTATCATCTGTTAAAAGCAACACAGATCAATTACTTTTGCTGCTCCACAAAAAAATACATGTTCTATGGTGAAAACAAGAATATGTTGCTCTTGCAGTAATCATCACCAGAATGTTTAGAATGCCAGTTTCAAGTATTTGTACATTTCAAAGGTGGATCAAAATATTTTAAAACATAGATTATTAAAAGAAAAATATATTTGAGAGAAAAATGTTTAAAACTATAATGGATGTATGCAAATGTCCTCTAATACATAGGAGTGGAGGAGAAAATGTATATTATAATGAAAAAAATAAAAAATTGAGCAAGTTTTTTGAGAAGAAAACAAAATTACGATCAATTACTTTGAAAGTATATGCAATTGAGTTTTGAAAACAAAATGAGGTAGTAATTGATAAATAAAGCATTTTAAAAAGTATGCAAATAAAGTATTAAGAAACAGTGAGGCTACATGTCTTGAAGAAGAACAAACTCAGATTACAATAGAAGATAGTCTAACACTCAAGAAGTTGGACTCTTAATATATTAATAGGAAATTTACTGCTCAAGAAATTTGACAACTCCTCATAGTCCTACACTACATTCAATTTTTGCTTTGCTTTTCCACGTGTATCCTATCAGACACTGCATTCAATTAAGTTAAATATTATGAGTATTCTATGTATCTAAAGTTGTGAGTCCTTGAAAGATCACACTTACTTATTGATCCGTAGGGAGTTATTGGCAGGTAGTTGAAACTGAAAAGCTGGGTGAGATTGTCGAAGTTTGGATGTTGAATAACCAAGTTCCAATCAGAATAATTCATCCTGTAATTGAAATTAGTAACAGTGACCTTCACACGCCAGTACTCCTTGTAGTTAAGCTTAACATGCCAGTGAACTCGGATAGGACACATATGGCGGGTACATCGAACCAAAGGTGTAATACTATGTCCAGGGTTGGAAACAACTGATGCTAGATGTGGTGAATCTGGACTGCAATGATATGAAAAAAAGGACATGTGATGTTATCATACACTTTTTATTTCTGTTAAGAAAAAAATCAGTGCACCAAGCATTAAAACCTACTTTACACAGTCCCCTGTATGTGATGCGTTGCCCTGGCAGCCACATGCACACGTAGAGCAAGGTACAATAGTATCATTATAGAAGGATGACAGCGAGACACAGCAAGTGGGAGTTCTCTGAGCAAGAAATTGTGAATATGTGCATGTCACATTCCATGTCACTGATAAATCAGAGCAATGTTAAGTTCAAACTAAATTGATGGATCTTGCTAATTTGAAGTAAAAACTCAGAACAACTGTTAACTTAGGTTCTATTTGAACAAGCTTCTCAGTAAGAACTTATAGGAGAAGAAAATAAGAATTAGTTGTGTTTCCATCATAAGCAAAAATCAACTTATGCAGCTCAATTTTTTGAAAAGTTAAATGAGAGAGCTTCCATGAAAGTAAGTGTGTACAAGTAGGAAAAAACAATTCATTTTACCTTCCTTGTTTATTCTCTTATACTGTTTATGGAAAACTTTATCTAAACATGACCTTAAACCAGTTTAAAATATTACCAGAGAACCGGATTTTAGCACTAACAAAAACTACAAGAAATAGACAATTAACTGACAAGTGTGGAAATGAACATAAAAGTCCAATAACTTACTGAGAGCTTGGGTCACTCTTCTTTTATCTGGTTGTATGAATGCAGTTGGTTCCACAATTTTTGCCGGGCTACATGTGTAACCTGGTCCTGGTGCTTTCAAGGTGAAACTTTGTGGCAGTTTGACAGTTTTGTTAGTGGTACCAGCACTACCTACACTGACTTGAAAGGCTGCAACTGCTTTGGATGGATCCTGAGCCCATGAGCTGAGTACACCACCTTTGCAGCAGTTTGCAATTTGTTGATTATAAGGTGTTCCGGGAAGTAAATCTACAACTATTGGGTCCTTTTTACAGCAATGTGGGATGTTACTCTTAAATCTTGAACAATCCCCTTGTTCAGTTGTCTGACCTCCCACCATGCTCCATATTACCTCCTTCTTGGCCCATGTCCATCCTAGTGACCACCCCGGCGCTGAGATATGGCGATATTTTTGGAAGTTGTTCATTGTAACAACAGCCTGTCCATTCAATTGTTTCTTAGATATATAGTAACTAATTGAACAAAAATAAGCCAATCCATTCTAAATGGCTCTAGCCAATAATATAAATAAACTCATGTTTATACTTGCTTTTATTCAGTCACAAGAGTTTTACAACTTGCATGGTAAAAACTGAACAAAGTCTTGAATCTTCTGTGAAAATTGGCTAGGAATGTAATTTGAAATTCAAATCCTATCATATTCCTAAATGGAACGAGAGGAATGCTAGCAAGTACAAAAACACTCTTTGCTAATTGGAATTCATGTAGGACTCAATAAATACAAACTGTGATCACACAATTTTAATGGATGCCATATGAATTTCAGTCAATGGTGGAAGGTGACAGAGAACATGTTGCTTTCATTTGTATGAGAACAGAATGATTTTGCTTCTCTAGCTTTTAAGGAAGATATACTATCCAAGTAAGAACTGAAATATAACATGAGATGCAACTGATGTGAACATGCAGATCCATCACAAAAGATGAACCTCGCTAGTAGACAGAAAAAGAGCCAAAAACATAGGTTATTTGCTTCTGATATTAATAGGTGACATTGTAAAAGAATGTGCTTACAACATAACCATCAGGTGTCCAACTTATAATATCCCATTTGATTGTGATATTTCCATTTGGATCAAGTGGATCATAAGCTTCTGAAAGATAAACAGTAAAACTCAAAATTAAAATTAATTTACGAAATGGGGAACAAAGTAATTAGTAAGCTTTTAAATTTTCCTATAACCTCAAGCACATTAAACAAAAAAGACATTGATGATACTCATGAAAGGTGCGATGAAAAATTTTCTGGACTTGCTAGAGCAAATGAATAAAGAAAGTAAACAAGCAAAAAATTATACAAGCAAATAACTAGTTCGTGAAATCACACTACTACACCTTTTACTTATTCAAGCTCCGTGATCAAAAACTCAATTGAAACCACGTAAATTCATTTCATATAAACTTTAACCAGCATTTTATAATAAGACAGATAATCATAATTTCATTTCCATTGCTCGGTACCAAGATTTAGAAAAAAAGCAAGAAAAAAAATTATGAAGGAACCAAAAACCTATTTCCCACTGCAACCATCGACATCATCAACATGAAAAGCCACCACAAGCCAGTAAAAGATCAAAACTTTCACAAGTATTAACAGTGGTTTTAGTTTCTATGTTCTACAAGTTCCTGAAAAACGCGCCATCTTTGCTTTTCGTGCCCCATTTCTAAGTTTTCATCTTTGCATTTTTGAAATACCCAAACCTTGGCCACTAAGGAATTAAAACTTACGGTTTTAGGACCAAGCCTGCGAATTCGGTACTAAAAATTTGGCATTTCAAATACAGAGACGAAAATTGAAGGTTTAATAATCAGAAACTAAACCCAAAGACGACCCATTTCTCAGAAACTAAAAAGCTATCAACCCACTTCCAAAACTTGGACAAAATCCATCACCATTCACCACCCAACAAAGCGCGCCACCAATCTCAAACATTCATTCCAATTCAACACGCCGTGAGGACCACGCCATGCAAAAAGGAACAAACAAAAGAAAAACGCAAACAAACTCGTACAACAGAAAAAACACGACACCCCATCAATCGAAAGCACAGAACAAACGAAAATTCCAAAACTTTAACGAGAAAAAAAGGCCAGCATGAGTGCAGGAACCTGTTGAAGTGAAGCACATGCAAGAGAAGAGAAGAAAAAGCAGAATGCATGGACAGGGTTTGACGAAGGATCGGATCGTGGGGGTGAAGGTGGAAGGGAAAAGCATTTTTCTTTGAACAAACGGAATGTTGGGGTGTTCAGAATTTTTTTTTGGTCTGAGAGGGAGAGAGAACAGAGTGAGCAAAAAAGAACAGAGGAAGAGAGAGAAAGAGTTTCTGTGGAAAATTACGCGGCGGAAACTGACTGTTTTGTTGTGTCCAGTTGGCGAGTGTTTGTCAGAGGAAGAGATCGTGGGCTGTGAAGTCCCACTGTAAGCATTGCCAGCTTCTAGAAAATTTCAGCCCACTTTACACTTTTTTTTTTTCATTTTTCATGTTTTTCTTTTAAATGTTTTCTTATACATATATATATATATATATATATAAAGTATGTGTGTGTATTTCATAACAATAGTTAAAACTAGATGGATGAATAGTTACTTTGTTAGAAATTTTATTAGGAAATGAAAAAAAAACTATTTCATTATCATTATTCCTATCTATAATTTTGGAAGGAAATGGAAATAAATAAATCACAATGTATTCTTTCTATTAATTAACAAATGAACAAGAAAAATAATTAATTTTTAACATATAAATTTTAAATTTCAGTTTTAACTTCTATATATTTTCAATATAGTTTTTTAATATTATCAGCTAAAAAATAATGTTAAATGTAACTTACAACTTATAAGGTAATTATTGTAAAGCCAATAAAATTTACTATATATATAATTTGTTATCGATTATATAAAAATGTTATACCATCCGTAGATCAATTATTTAGTTTTTGAACGTTTTTCATTTTATTTTTTAATTTAAATTTCAAACTCTATTCTCCCTTTCTCTGTGTTCTAAACCCATGGTTTAGGTTATATCAATGACATTATATAATGTATCATAGTTAGATCGTTACTGAAAAAAGTTTGTGCTTTTATTTAATCTATTTGTATCAGTTTTGAACCTTCTAATAATGAATTGTCATTTTTAAAATAGAACATTTAAATATATTTTAAACTGTTCACATTATGGATAAGTTTGTTTAGTTTTCTTAGAAAAAAATGTCTTTTTAAATAAAATAATCATTTCTTATGAATTTTATCATATTTTGATAAACTTATTTTAAAAACAGAATTAGAGAAAAAAAAACTATTTTCTACTGGTTTCCTACAGCAACTATAGAAGAGAGAGACTTAAAAAAATGCTTTGAGATTATATCTTTAAAAAAATATTATATTAAAAATAGATTCATAAAAACATTTGCTTTTTGTTTTTTCTCCCAAAATCTTCCTCCTTAAGATTCAGAGAAGCAAACGGAGGAATGGAGCGCGCACACAACATCAGCTAAGTTAATTTATTCAAAACTAGAGAAAGAAACACTTTGAGTTATGTATTTTTTAAAACATTAAAAAATAATGAAAATAAGCAATAAAAAGGTGGGCCACTTCCCGAATATAGTTAGAAGTACGAGTAGTTAAAGGAATATTAAATAAATAATAAATAATAAATTGTGAAAGTGCTTTTTAAAAAATGGCTTTATATGAGAAGTGATTACTTGCGTCTAGCAAATCTCGTTCAAACAGACTCCCAGGGAAGAGCGTTTACTAAGTGCTTGTCACTTTCACTCCCTACTTTCACGTTTAGACATTACTTATTACATAAGCAAACAACAACACTTCTTATATATTTCGTTTTACGTAAGTTCGAGGAAATGTTTTCTTACATATTTTGTTTTCTTCTTATTCGTTAATTTTCTTTTGGTAGAAGGATTATATTGATGTTAGAATTCATTTTGAAATATATTAATTAAATTTTTACTTAAAAAAATATATTTATTTGGCCTTTTTACTCTCCTTCGTGAGCCTCTCTACGTCCCATGACTATGACTAAACCCATGCACCGATCGTCTTTGGAAGTGACTATTTTTTTTGAAGTCAACATATATAAAATAACAAAGTTATCAATTGATAGCTAAATTTCGAGAAATGAAATGATAAATATGAAGTATATATAATTATAATGGTGAACTTAGTAAATGCAAGTTAAAATTTAACCAAAGTTTTTATAATTGAATGCATGGATTAGTTTGAGGATGATTGTTCTGAAGAATATAGTACATCATTGTCTTGCGGGCACAAACATTTGAAATAATACAATCCTTCTCTTTTAAATAATACAAATCACTTGATTAAGATTCTAAATAGAATGATAAGTGATATGAGATTCTCTATTATATATAGTATGTGATGCTTAATGATCGTCATTAATTAGATAAAGATCTAAATTGTACTTTTTTTACTTAGAGGACTTGTGTGGATAAAAAATTTAATCCAACTGCTAATTTTATTAAGATAAGACATTAATGACGTTTATAAACCTATATCTTGTATTCAAATAGACTAGTGTGAATAAAAATTACACATAAAGCTCCTTTTAAAAGATACGATCACAATTTGATTACGATCATAAGTGTCTTTTGTACCCAATAGATAAATTAAAATTTAAATAAATTAGCATCTAAATTCTAAATAATTAACATATACATCATTTAAATTCTATTTTGATTTAACGTAATGAATTTTCATTCAAAATATTAAAGTATACTCTAAAATAATAAATATAATTTCAACTATAAATTCTATAATTTAAAATTACAACTATAATGAAAAATAATATACCTTAATGTTGAAACTTGATCTAATATTATATTAACTTAATAAATAACAATTTAAAACAACAAAATAAATATAATTTTAAATCTTAAAAATATTAACCTCAATTTTAATATGCTAATTTTCACATTTGAGAATTTTACAATACTTTTAAATATTATGAAAATTCAATATTATTTATCATCTAACTCACTAAATAGAACTTTACGAGAAACTCGTGATTTAACGTCTAGAAGATCATTATATTATGTTAAAAAGTATCTTGATTGCTATATTATTCTTGTTTTGTGTGTTGACAATATGTTGATTGTGGGGTTAAGTATGACATACATGAATATATTAAAAAAATAATTGATAGAAAATTTAAGACGAAGGATCTTGGTCCATCCAATCCAAACAAATTTTTGGTTCGAGAACCTTCAAAAATAGATCGAAAGGTGTTTTGAAGTTCTCATAAGAGAAATATATAGAAAAATTGCTTAACAAGCTTTAGGAACTCACTTAAAGTTTTCAAAGAAACAATATGAGATAAACAAAGAAGGAAATTACTTGTTTATAGAACCATATGCATCTACACTAAGAAGCTTGATGTGTGTTATTGTATTACTATACTTAACACATGTATGGGGGTTGTGATTAGGTTTCTATCTAATCCTAGAAAGGAGCATTGAGAGGGTGTGAAGTGGATATTAAGATATCATAAGGATACTTCAAGGATGCATTTTTCTTTTAGAAGAAGTAATCTCACTTTACAAGAATTTTATTATGCATATGTGGGAGAATATTTGAATGGTATAAATAACACAACATGTTACATTTTTCATTAGGTATTATTTTCAGTCAGAAGTCTAAATTCCAATTCCAAGAGAGAGTTTTCTTTTCAACTATTGAAGTCGAGTATGTAGTCATCTAAAAAACAACCAAAGAAATGATATGACTAAAAAATTTTCTCAAAGAACTAGGAAAGGAGCAAGATGATTCTTCATCATTTAGTGACAATTAGAGTGTCATATACATATTGAATTGAAATATCATTTTATTAAATATCACAACAGATACGTTAAAGCTTTATATTTCCTTAACTGGATTGAGAGATAATTAATAATAAAAATATTACATTAGATTATGATATGTATCAAACTCTAAATAAAAGAATTATTAGATTGTGAAATTTGATTTTAGTTCCACATCCTATAATATCTAGATATTATACACATTATATCAAACACTTCCTAATTTAATTGTGAATATAAATATACTGAACTAAATTTTTGTTTTCTTTCTTTTCTCTCTTTATTATTTTGTTCCTAACTAACGTAACTTATTTAACATGTAATTCAAAAAATATCACATGCTCACGATGTAAAGGCAGGTTTACATAATTTTTTAAAATAAGAAAAAAAAAATAATTAATTAATTTATTTAATCAAATATAATGCATGAAACTTAAGACGCCATAATTAAAAATTAAAACTTTCATATTAATTCTAAATTTTTAAAGTTTTCACGTAATAGATAATGAATTAAAGAACTAAAATTTTAATTTGACGTTAAATTTATAATTAATTGATTTTGTTTAAATGGTGAATTCGACCTATTACAAGTTCACAAGGTTTGAGTTCAATTTTTGACTTTTTAAAGAATCATTTCAATCCAATTTAATCTGAATTCATGATAGGTTCAACTGCAAATTTAAATCTATTTTGACGGTTATATATATATATATATATACTATTAATTTTATTAATGTTATCTTTTCCCAATAATTAATTAATCATTTTCAGTTGAGTTTTTTAATTGTATTTTATATAAGAAAAAAAAACGTAAATCTAAAGTCTTATAACTACAAGAAATCGAGTTCTTTCAATTTTAATTTAGTTAAACATTTTATCTATTAATTATCATTATTTTCTCACTCAATTTTTTTTTCCATAGATTACGATACCTTTATATTATATAAAAGTTATGATAAATGGAAGTTTTTCTTAGAGAAGCGTGAGCCAATATACATGTTTTGGGAAATAAATAAAGAATATATAAAAGTAAAAACATATTATTGAAATTTAGCATATTCTCCTATAAATAAAACAAAGTTCCTTGCGTTTGCTTTCTCCTTCTCCGTTTTGCTTCTCTTCCATTTTCGAAATCTGCAGCATCGAACTATCCATGCACGCTTCTCTTCTTTGCTGAAGCAATGGCCTCTTCCGATATTAATTGGGACAGGTTTTCTCACTTTCTCCATTTCTTGCAAATCCTTGCTTTTGTTAGTTCTGTTCGAGTGTGGATTGCAACTATCGCATGAACGATTAAAGATAATGAGCTGAAATTGAATTCAAGAAATATACACGATATTCACTAATAACTGTTTGAAGTAATTCCTGCAAGCAGAAATGTAGTGTTAGCTGATTATGTTTGCTCGATTAGAAGATATTAGGTTTGTGTCGCTCTGCTTGTGTTCTTGCTTTCATTTTCCTATTCACAGCTCAATGAATCTTTCATATGTGGAAATTTGGTCTTGTTAGTGGATATTGAATATGCATTGAGTAAACCATCAATTTCACATCTAAACTGTTACTCTCTTTCTGTTTGAGATTTCACATCTTTTAGATATATGACTAAATAGAGTAATAAACAGGCGCAAACCTTATCTTGCAAAGCGATTTTGAGAGTAGTCCTGCAGTATTGGAAATTTCTAATACTTTCCTTAGTGATTCCCAAAGTTAAAAAAATGAAGCAAAATTACTTGAGTAGACCTGAAAATATTGGAAATCATGTCAAGTAGTCCTCCAAATATTAAACAACGCTTCAAATTGATTCTTCAATTGCACTTAAATATATTAAGTGGGGGACCGAACTGATGAATACTCAATACTTTAAGCATTACTTAAATAATTTGGTAGGGAATAGTAGGGAGAGAGGGTAATAACTGAAGGAAGAAATTGGGGGTTTATTCTAGGTATTTGGATTGGCTTGTTTGGAATATGTTTTATGGATGATGAATTTGATGTCTTGAAGCTTTATATAGTTGTTAAGTCCCACTTATTTTTGTAGGCTAGATAAAACGAAGTTCTATGTCGTGGGAGCAGGACTCTTTACAGGTGTTACAGTAGCACTCTACCCGGTTTCTGTTGTGAAAACTAGGCTGCAGGTTGCTTCAAAGGATACTTTGGAGAGAAGTGCATTATCTGTTGTGAAAGGATTACTTAAAACGGATGGAATCCGTGGTTTGTATAAAGGGTTTTTTACAGTTATGACTGGTACAATTCCTACCAGAATCATATTTCTTACTGCCTTGGAGACGACAAAGGTGGCTTCCCTCAGGATGCTGGAGCCATTTAGACTATCTGAAACTACTCAGGCTGCCATATCAAATGGAGTTGCAGGCATGACATCATCACTTTTGGCACAAGCTGTGTTTGTTCCAATTGATGTGGTATAATAATCTAATTCAACCAACCTCAGCCGCTGTGCACAAGTGTCAGTAGTTTTGTACTTAAAAGAATATACTTTTTTGGACTCACTGAGGGCTGTATATGATACTTACGTATTCGTATATTGTGCTATATTCAAATCCATATTTAGTAAGTTAGTTATTTTGAGAGTGCAAGGTGGCCAACGATCTTATAAGTTTGTTTTTAACTTTGCCAAATATTGAAGCTTGAATATATACGCTGGTGTTCTCTGACATGTCTGTTGCAATTCAATTTTATTTTAATTCTAGAAGTATTTTTTTTACTTATTTTTGCGTATGGCTTTATAGATACATTTTTAAATTTAAACGCTATTTTGTACACTTTTTTTTTTATGGTCAAACTCCAACTTGGTTAGTTCTATAAACTCATGTATCGAAAAATTTTTAGGTTTGAAAGAAAGGTTTTCTAGTAATGTGTTTTATCAGCATACTTATGGTGTTTTTTTCCCCTCCTTATATACTGTGCTTCTTTTAAAGGGTGGTAATGACATGTTTAGATAAACAAGAACAAGTATTTTTAGTATGTCTCCCGTTATAAAACATGTCATTATCAGAAGGAAGGTTTTGTAGTAATGTGTTTTATCAGCATACTTATGGTGTTTTATTTGTTTTGTCCTTATATATTGTGTTTGGTAAAAGGTTCTAATGCCATGTTTGGATGAACGAGAAAAAAATTTTTTTTGTTATGTGTTTTCTTTTCCTGTTGATAAAACATTTTTGTTTTATGGAAATATGGATAAATGAATCCTCAATAGAATATCTAGAAAATATTTCATAATATCATTAACTAATTATATGTTATAATGTTGTAGAGTATCTTAGATGATTTGTTAGAGGTGGTCTACTTAAGTAGCTAGGAATGGGAACCTAATATTAGCTTGGCGCTTTGTATGTTTATCGCAACATAATACTGTATATCAACTTAATATCTTGTTATTCTTGATTTCCATTATCTCCTTTTCTCCATTCTTACCTAAATAGTAGTATCATTGTACCAATTTTCATATGCTAACAAACTTTATATTGAATGATATTAAGGTTAGCCAAAAGTTGATGGTGCAAGGATACTCAGGCCATACCCAATATACGGGGGGTTTAGATGTTGCTCGTAAGGTGTTAAGGTCTGATGGCATTAGGGGATTATATAGAGGATTTGGTCTGTCTGTCATGACTTATGTACCATCTAGTGCTGTATGGTGGGCAAGTTATGGCTCAAGTAAAAATTACTTATGGAGGTGAGACATGGTAATGCTTATTCTGGAGTCTTAAAGCTCTTTCATTGTCATATCACCTTTTCCTTTATACTATGTTGTTTATCAAGTGGTTAGAAAAACTGAATCTATAGAAATTCATATATTTTAACCCTGTCATTTTTTTTTTCTTTTGTATGTTTAAACACCACCACTAGGTTACTGTCTATTAAAAGTAAGAGTGTATTGAAAGAGCCTGTAAATCATTGTAATCCATCAATCAGTTAGGTTCTGATATATCATCTATGTAGATGTTCATTACAATGAATATAGTGATTTCAATATTAGCTCATTCAAGTTAAAGATGTGTAGATTTGTTGTATTAAAAGGAATGGTAAAACTGCAAAAAATCTGTTAAAGATCCTTTAAGTTTGATGTTATCCTGGTCAGATCAATGTAAAGGAGTCAGTCTGGAAGCATTGAATTGTGCTTTGCTTAAAATTCATTTATATAAGTTTGGATAGTTGATTTCTACTGGACTTAGAGGACCTATCCAAACAAAAGCATAAGCTTAGGTTTTTTAAGCTATTTTAGATTGGTGAATTTTATCATTAACAGTGTAATGAATTCAGTAAAACACATGATACTAATATGTTATTTCTGCATTACTAGTCAAGTATCTGATTTTTAATGATCATTATCACTCACTGCTTTGGCAGATTCTTGGGGGATAACTCCGGTGAGGAAGGCACTCCTAGTCTACCAAAGATTATATTAGTTCAGGCTACCGGAGGGATCATTGCTGGTGCTACTGCATCTTGCATTACAACCCCGTTGGATACAATCAAGACCCGGTTACAGGTATCCATAACCTTGTTGAACACATTTCTTTCTATTGCAAAAGTTCTCTGCATCTTTTGGTCATTACTGCATTGTGGATGTTAATGCTTGCATTTTGGTTATTACATCTTTACTAATGATTTGGTGTTAAAAGTAATACATGTTTGGTAAATTCACAAGAAACTTAAAAATGTCCCATGCCATCCTTCATTTCTAGTGTGTTTGAATACACAACTTTAACCAACATTTTGTTATTTTTCATATCTAATTTAAAGAGACGTGGAAGCTCTATAAAGTAGTTTCTGTGTCAAATGTGATCAGAAAATGTTCATTCATGTTAACAAATAATTTTTAAACATGTAAATTATCTATCTAGCTTTAGTTATATGCTTGGCACCTGTCATCTATCACCCTAACGCTTCATTAGATGTACCCAGTATACCTAAATGGTTAAACCGTTCAACTTGTATTTTGATGTGATACTTGATTTTTATCTCAAAATATTGTTGTATCTTACTACATTTGTGTTTTATATAGTTCGCCTTCTTAATTAACCAAAATCCCTTTAATTCCAAAGCTTTTTTTTTTTTTTTTCGTAAACCAAGTTTAAAATTTACTACTTCTAACTTAACTTGATCCCGTCATGTGTCTCAGAATATATGGAAATATCCAAAAATATGTTAATTATATATTGGAATATTTTAGGTTATCACTTATGACAAGTTTCCTTATTTAGTGGGTTATAATATTTTGGATAAAAGTTTAAAAACTATTGAGGATTGGTATGAATTGTTGACAACCACAATTTTTTTGGTGATTGTTACTTATCAGAATATTTACTTTTCTTTTTTTATAAATCAGTTTGTTAGGATTTACATAATTTAAATTTATTTTAAAAAGTGTTGCCAATAATATAATAAATGTCACATATGATTGGTCATATAACTGTGGTAGATATGCTTCCTTTGAAATATCTTTAATTGTGAGTGTAAGAGAATTAGTTAAATGAAATTTATTTCTTGATAAACAAATAACTGATGGGATTCCAAATGGATTGGTATTACAAGCTTTTGGATATTTCCATATATTCTAAGAATCTTCAATTTGCATGCACTGAGACATTGGCTCTTGAATGTGCCTACCAAGTAAGTCCAATACCAAGATCAAGAACTAGGAACACAAAGTCATCCTTCGTTGATGTAAAACTTTTGATATAAGAAATTTTTGGTTGCACTTGGGCTTTTGTTACTCTTTATAGTTTATATATTAGACATGTTTGAATGTCAGATTCAAAACATTAGCTTGCTTTTATATATTACATTTATAAAGAATTTGATCTTTTATATCCTTTATTATTATTATTATTATTATTATTATTATTGTTCTTGTTGTTGTTTTTTTCTTTTGACCCTTTTTAGTTTGAGAAAGATTGATGTGATGCCCACTTTATATGTTGGTCCAACTGCATCGGTTTAGATGTTTTTGTCTCCTTTTATAGCACTCTAGGTAAATATTGTCACCCCTCTTCTCTCCCTTTCTCTGCTTGACTTCTTTTCTAACTAGCCTTAGATATTATGGATGCAAAGATATACACGTATTGCTCCAGTATGTTTTGGTGATTGTAAACATCATTAATATTGTGATTGAATCTCAATCATATTTATATAATCTGTCACTGCCTACTAAAGTTTCCTCACTCAATGGCTTGCACTATAGGTGACTGGACTTGAAAAAAGAATCTCTGTAAAACAAGTTGTTAAAGATTTGATTATTGAAGATGGTTGGAAAGGTTTATACAGAGGATTAGGTCCAAGGTTTTTCAGCATGTCAGCGTGGGGCACTTCAATGATTCTGGCTTATGAATATCTGAGTAAGTCTTCCTCTCTGATTTCTTCCTGTGTTTACAGTCCTGTTTGTTTATTCTGGTTTGGTGTAGACTGTAGTTAAATATTGAAATTTACCCATTAATTTTTATTAACTCCAATTATCCTTTTTTTGGTGATTTATTGATTTTATTTGCTTCCATCTTGTTTCTGAATTATGGTCAGGCTGAGTAGTTAGTTCTGTTGGTAATTTTTTGTGGTGCTGCATATGACGTTATGTAATGCATTGTATATGATGCATTTACATTTAAAGTTATATGCATCCAGAATAAGAATGATTCAATTTTACATTTAGTTGATCTCCTATCTTTCTATCTTGCATGCTGGGCTGCAAGTAGTGCGCTTATTGAAATTAACTATAACTAGAAAGATATCATGATAAATTTTCAGAAGGGATGGTCATATTCTTTAGTCCCATTTTTAAGAATCCTAAACCCTTGTGATTGGAATTTTTCCTTGTTGATTAGTTTCCTTTTTTAGTCAAACCTTGGATCTTTATTTAAATTTTATGGACACCACTCACTCGGTGAAGAATTGTGCAAATCAAAATCCACGTATACCAGACACGCCAATTATATTAAATACTTTAGTTTATTAGTCTTCTCTCACTTAGGAATGAAGGCATGTATAATTAATTAGTTTTGCTCAAAAGAAGGGGTATTAATAATCTACGTTTTTCTCGTTGTCAGAATTTTCAACTTACTAGGGAATTGATTTATTTCTTCACACTGGATTTATCATCCTCCCCATTCATTGCATATTTAATGCTCATTTTCAAGATATTTTTTGATACCAAAGACCTGTTATTTGGCTTCTTTCATGGTTTTGTCTGTTAAAAGAGTTTCAATGTTTCTTTACTCAGAGCGCGTGTGTGCAAAAGATGAAGATGCATAAACTGATCTGGTTTGGAATTGTCCAAGAATTTTGTCCCGATCTACTTCGCTGGACATTACTGGAAAAGTCACAATGGCAATTGAGCATCAGTTTTGCTGCATTACATAACGAGTTAGCTTTTAAGCCACATAACCAGTTACATATGCACCAGATTTTCTGCTTAAAAGGTTTTAAACTTTAAGCGGACAGTTGAGCTAATTGATTGTTCTAGGAATTAATCCTTAGGAACATAAATATGGAAATTTTTGTACCAGATTATTTTTCCCATTCTTTTCGAAGACTAGATTGGATTAGGTGAATTCTATTCCAACATTCTTACTAATAATGTACAATCAGATTTTTTCTTCCTGCAGGTTTGCCTCACTCCATCACTGCTTTTTTTCTTTATTTTATATTGCACCCCATCACTGGTCATTGTTATATGAGTAGAATTGGAATTTTTGAAGAGATATCTTAGTTTTCTTATTGAACTAGTCCTGGACCGTGCGTACGCGTGGGTTTATTTATTTTTTATTTTAATTTTAGATTAGAAAATTATATTGAAGTTATTATTATATTTTAATAGTTCATTATGTTTGTCTAAAAAATTTTGGGATATTTTATGAAATATATGCATTGTACTTGAAGAAGAAACATGTTTTACATGAAGAATATTGAAATTTGTTTTATAAAAGGGCACTATATTGAATTTGTTATAATATCAAAATGGTAAAAGAAATATTTGTTCTTATGTCAACTATTATCATCAAAGTTGCAATTTGACTTAGAATTACCAGTTAGATGTTTTTAATGTAATTGTAATGGTGTTTAAAAAATATATTTTGATCATGCAATGTAGTACAAAATAACATGTTAGATGTATTCATGGATTGTATAATTCATAGTATAAGAAATAAGTAAGAAGATGACACTGTCTGTAAGAAAATTTAAGGTTATGATGAAATTATAATTTAAACTCATCAAAACTAAAATGCCTAATTTAAACTCAATTTCTAAGTTGAAGGGTCTTATAGTAGTTAAGAATCAATTTAGTTGCAAACATGGTATGGTAGATAATTTTGCATAAACACTTGGAATTATATATTATGTACAGTTAATTCTTTCAAATTAAAATGAAATATATAATGTTTGATTGAGTCGTTTTGATCTGTAACCAAAAATGCAAATATACTATTGAAAGATTAATAAAAGCAAGAATAATAATGTATGAATTGAAATATGAAGATAAAGATTTATATTGATAATGAAGAACAATTAAATTGGATATGTTGGATATTGATAATGAAGAACAATTAAATTGGATATGTTGGATATGAATTTGTATTTGCACAGAGAAATGAGATAAGGTTCTCAAGGACTATGAATATAGATTATAAAATTAAAATTAAAAAAGTACAAGGATTTGAATGAATGCATCCATCGAAAACATGAAAAGTTATAAAATATACATTTTGAGACTAGATTTGGAGCTAAGAATATTTTTAATTTTTTAGTTAAGCAGTTTTTAACAACTTTCTGGATCCTTTTGTTTATGCTGTTTTATTCCAACTCTATTTAAATAGAGTTGATTTTCTATTTATTATAAGCTTTTGCAACATAATAAAATGTATGTTTTTTTTTATGAAAAGATTTTCATTAACTTATGTGAGATGAGTTTCAACTCCATTTAGGAAGAATATACCATTTAATTTAATATGATATCAGAGCAGGTACATCTCACTCCGTCTTTGTTATACAAGACTTTTGTAAAATAAATAAGTTTGTTGTATTTCTCCTTGTTTATTTTTTATTTCTTTAAAAATATACAGTCTCTTAACATCTTTCTTACTTTTCTTGATTAATTCTACCATGACTACTTCGAAGGTTGAAAAAGCAAAATGATACAAAACCCATGGAATCTATATTATCTTCATCTGGGGGAGAACCGTGGCATGATCCTTGTCAATCCTCAACTGAATGGAAACAATTAAAATTCATGACACATAGGGTTATGAAACATACTATTGTTTCAACAAATAACTGAAAGTTTGTGGATGAAACCGTTGAGGCTTCGACTAAGACAAGTTCTTTGTACAAGGCATGAGATAGTCATTACATGAATCACTTGTCAAACCAAATTGCACAAAGCGTCATATACATTGACAATGAGAAGGAACTTTGGAAAGATTTGCAAGAAAGATTTTCCAAGCGAGATCATTTCAAAATATTT
>Ga0209700_100574_pt1 | contig 70708 bp, 43 predicted proteins | sample SiratroredBW_FD_187528 | JGI IMG/M metagenome (GOLD analysis project Ga0209700, IMG submission 187528) | Root nodule microbial communities of legume samples collected from California, USA - Siratro red BW (SPAdes) (version 2) | ecosystem: Host-associated > Plants > Roots > Nodule | place: USA... | reverse complement strand
AAAAAAAATTTTTTTTTTTTTTTTTGAAGAATTTGTAATGATTTGACATTTGGATTTTTACTAAGAAGAAAAACTAATTAGTGATGTTAGTTTTTTGTGCTAGCCAACTATCTCATTTGAACTGTGTTTGTTGGAGTCTATTGATTTAAATTTAGAAAAAAAATTGTAAAATTAAAATTGCAATGCATATGAAAATGTCAAAGTTAAAATTTAGTGATTTTTACTCTTATATATATCTTGGCAGATGTAATTTGATGAACAAGAAAAGAAAGGCTAAGACTTTATCTTGTATAAATAAAATATCATACATATCCCAAATGATCTTCTATTTATTTAAATGATATAATTGCAGACACCATCAACATGGTAGATGGCAAGCAAGGATTGGGAGAGTTGCAGGCAACAAAGATCTCTACTTAGGAACATTCAGTAAGCTTATATTTTAGATGTTAATATCCTTTGAAGCATATATGACAGTTTTTCGTCACGTTTATCCAATTTAATGTATGATTGTATGCACTATATGCATGTATAGTTAGTTCTTAAACTATATATTTTCAAAGGCCGAACTTTGAAAAACTTGATCTCAAATATAAGGTGATCAGAAAGTAAAGTAGAAATAGAGTCTGTTAATACAATATGAGAAGCAACTTGATAGAAGAAAGTAGGTAAAAAGTGACCACCACCTCGAAGTACTAAAACTGGAGAAATTAAAGACACATTTATTGTCACTCAGATGACCAAATTTTATGATCTGCAGAATTATTAATTTCGTAAATTAAATGTGCATGTTTGATGCTGATAAATTTCACTGGTATTCGTAACCGACGAAATTAACGCACTTGCAGTGCATGCATTTGTTCTAAAATCAATGAACCTGCATCTATGTTTTTTACTAATGATAAAATTTTCAGGCACTCAAGAAGAAGCAGCAGAGGCTTATGATGTTGCAGCCATCAAATTCCGAGGACTGAGTGCTGTTACAAATTTTGACATGAGCAGATATGATGTGAAGAGCATCCTTGAGAGCACTACTTTGCCAATTGGTGGTGCTGCAAAGCGTTTGAAGGATATGGAACAGGTGGAACTGAACGTGGAAGCTCATAGAACAGACCAAGAAGATCATAGCAACATCTTGAACTCTCACCTAACTCAAGGAATCAGTAGCAACTATGCAGGAGGAACAACTCATCATAACTGGCACAATGGTCTTTCATTCCATCAACCTCAGCCTTGCACCACCATGCACTACCCTTACGGACAGAGACTATGGTGCAAGCAAGAACAACAAGACAATTCTGATACCTCTCATGCTTTGTCTTATCCTGATATTCATCAACTACAGCTGGGGAACAATAGCACACACAACTTTTTCAACACCAGTTCCGGGTTGCACCCTATCATGAACCTGGATTCTGCTTCCATTGACAACAGCTCTTCATCTAACTCGGTGGTTTATGATGGTTATGGAGGAGGTGGGGGTTATGTGATGCCTATGGGTGCCACTACTGTTGTTGGAAGTGATGGTGATCATAATCAGAGAGGCAATAATGGTTTTGGTGATAATGAGATGAAGGCACTTGGTTATGAAAGTGTTTATGGTGGTTCTAATGATGCTTATCATGCACATGCAAGGAACTTGTATTATCTTTCCCAACAGCAATCATCTTCTGTAGATGCAGTGAAGGCTAGTGCATATGATCAAGGTTCTGCATGCAACACTTGGGTTCCAACTGCTATTCCAACGCTTGCACCTAGGTCTACCATGGCTCTATGCCATGGTGCTCCACCCTTCTCGTTGATGCATGAATAGGTGGAAAACTAGGGAGAAGTTTGAGTCACCAAGGTGATGACAATGATGCATATATTTCTGACTTTCTTCTTCCTCCTCTATGAAGTTGCTAATTGGATAGTGTGCACCTTTTGAAGATGAGAAGAATATAGTGTTTCTTTCATCATCTCTAACTTGCATATCCTTATTTCCCTAGGGCCTAAGTAATCTAGCTAGCCTCAAGTTTAGTCATGGCAGAACCATTTGCTGTGAATTTTGGTAATTAACTTGGAGAATATGTGGACAGGTAGATCATTGGGATGCCTTTTATTTTCATTTTCACTGGGTTTTGTAATTCTGGAATAACAAGGATCATACAAAGGGTGGAGTTTTCATCAATGTATATGCTTGGCACTAGTTTTCTTAACAGAATTATTTCTACACATTGTGCATGGTAATCTACGATCATATATTATGTTCACCTTTTACAAACATTCGATCCGTTTGGTTCATTTCACACAGACACGTTTGAAAATGATGAGACACTTCATTTTCATATGAAACGACCAATATGAAAAATATTTTGCACCTTATTACTCGCTTTACATGTATGCTCACTTACGAAAATATTACTTAAATTTTAAATTTGAACGCCTCATATATTCTATATATCTTATATATAACGAACGTGTGTTCAGATGTCTATGTTCTTTAATTATTCGAAAATAAAGGAATGTCAAAATGATGCAATGAGAATAAAGTGAAACAATGAGTATAAAGGGCAAGGTATAAAAACTAAAGTTGTAAGCACATGCCTATATAAATGGTTTTTTTACGTGATTTAGTCCATCTTAATTAATGAGTATTTTTCAAATATTCAAATGACCATAAATAAGCAAAAATGATTTAGGAAAGAAAATGGTGTGAAGACAGAGAAAGAGATGTAAAAAACAATGTTCTTTAAAACCTTAGTTTATTCGAGGTTTACATAGCTAGGGCTGTTTTGGTGGTGGTCAATATCTTTTGTCCACTGATTCATTCAATGAGAAAACAACAAAGTGAATCTTTCTTTTTTATTTCCCCTTTTTACTCCTTGTTTGTTTGTGATTCTTGTAGTACTCATGGTGGTGATAAAATTATGAAGGAATATAATAAGAAGAAGAGTTAAAGGGTAAAAGAAATAGGTGGAAATGGCATGAAAACAAGTGAAGGAAACAAGGAGGGAAGAAAATCGATATTCATCGGAGAAATCAGCGGAGTACCCGTGCCTCCTCGGAAAGAAAACCTAATATTATTTTATGAATGATTTCTCTCTCTGAGCATCTGCTTGTTGCAGGATTGTTTTCACCCTTATCCATGCACAAACACTGCCCCTTCACCAAAGAGATTTCCAAGAAAAGTGAACTTTGTTAAAGTGTTGTAGCATGTACTAGAGTAGTGGGTCGCAATCCTTTTCCTTACTTTTTGTTCCCATGCTTTATCTCTCTATTTATTACACTACTAACTTTTCATCAAGATAAACCTACTTCTTCATAACTTTAACCCTACATCAAACCATTTTTCATTTATCAGAGTTTAACACACTTTTCCATTAATTTTTTTGAAAGAATATGTAAACTTGTAAACATGGAACACTATAGGTTATATGATATTAATTATAGGTTATGATGTTCCATGCAAACATTAGTCATCGTAAGTGTTAATTAAAAGCTAATTATTCTAAAGTTTTGCATGTGTGATTAAGATTCATTAACTCACCCTAAGATGTTTTATCACCTGCTGACTGAATGCTTAGGTTTTGACCCCACTGCATGGCTTTAGTGGGTGAGTGATGGAACCACCAAATTAGGGGCCCAGAGGTTCCTATTTAACCTCTGGAGGACTTAAAGCCTCCATTTTTTAAGCTATTTTTCATGCTTTTTGGGTATGGGATATAATTTGTTGGACATGAAACAATATATAGCTAGTGACATCTTTAGCTTGAACTTTTGTCTTTTACTAAAAAAGCAAGTAAAAAATAGTGTTAGCAACTTCTTTTTTTAATGCTTCCGTTGATATATATACTTCTTTTATTTAATGATTTATAAATGAGTCTCATTGAATAAAGTGTAATTTTGGGTTATTTAATGAAATTAACTTCCACAAAATTGATCTAATGTTGACTATATTACATTTTTCATCAACAAGAATTAAGTTAGCCTCATAATGATTGAAACTCTTGAAGGTCATATTTTTCTGTTTATTTGCTTTACATATTGAAATTAATTTTGAGTGTTGAAGATTAAGTTGTTTATTGAAGTAAAACCCTTTTGATGTTGGAAGTGAAGAAGAGATTATGGGATTTGGGTTGGAATAGTCGAATATTAAAAAATTGCATGCTTCATGCATGTGCGTCTGTGTCTAACTTCTCAAATAGAATCCTATCGTAAGCTAACAAGCTCTAGGAATGCTCATTTATGTCTTTTCCTTGGGGCTTTTATTAATTTATCAAATCCAATGCCCTAGCTTTGTGCTTGTGGAAACTCTGTTTGGGATTTCAACTTTTTTGACTTTGACTAGCAACCCTTCCTTCCACTATTTATTAACATTCTTTATATAATAATAAAATATACAGCATATGTGGAGCTACCCCTAATAACTATTTTCTTAATCAAGTCTTAACACTAAGAATAACAGAGCAATTCTTCATTACTATATTCAAATTTACTTCTCAGATATACACCAGTTTTTTTTTTCTTTTGCTTCTTATTAATTTTTTATATGAATTAATTAAATCCTTCATATTTGATTTTATTTATCTATTCAAGTATTTTTTTATAAATGAAATTATGAGATTAACTCTTAACAGTAAATACATGATTTTGTTATGCTTTATCTTTAAATATATAACGTATAATTAATAAAAAAAAAGATAGCACACGCATATTCTTTTAATTAAATCTGTTTTATATAATTATTTTCGGAAAGTTAAAATAAATCTTAGGATATCAACCTATATATGTTTGAACTCAATATAATTGAGAAAATGATTAGTTAGTAAATAAATTCAACTACCATGTGGCAAGAAATTGTAGATATTGTATATAGCTAATTAAAATCACCAAAATTTTGGGTATGAATAACGTGGAAGAGAACAAAGTTATTTTAACATTTGAAGCAATCAGTTTAAATGTGTTATATACGACAAACAAAATTATATAGCAATTTTTATTGTTGATAAAAAAAATAAAGCATTTACACAATTAATAGTGTTATTTGACCAACGATAAACGAGACAATTTAATGACCACAAGTGTGTGTAATGTTACAGTATGTATGCATATATATATTCCTCTCAGTTTTAGATATTTTATTTTATTTATTTACTTTAGAAAGTGATAAGGTATTCACTGTTATTTTTTTAAAATTAACTCTTTTTTTTATATTTTCTCATCAAGTAAAATGAGACACAATTTATTAAAATAGTGTGAAAAAATAATTTAGTTAAAATATTTATTCTTATAAGCATAAATACTTTCTTAAATAATATATTAATTAATAAGTTTGTTTGCTTAAAAACCATTAACTGCTTATATTTCAAAATGGAGGTGATATATGCAAATATATGCATTAAACTAATAAACATATTTGTTTCCTTGTATAATCAGATTAATAATTAGTTAAGGATAAACTCTATCCATCAAAATTAAATATTGCTTGTTATATCTAATAACCCTAAACTGCTTATATTTCAAAACAGAAATACTGTGATATATGTAAGTTTGTATGTATGATGAATGATTAATTAAGAAAAAAAAAAAAAAAAAAAAACATAAAGAGAGTTAGAGCTGAATACTAGTTTATGGGAATGGCTCACAATCACATGAAGCAAAATGGTTAAAGAAATGCATAGTTTGTTGAGCTTCATCAATTTCCTATTCCCTCTTGAAACAATGTGTACCAATCACTAATGAAGCTCTACATTGTCTAATCCTTGTCCTCTCAAGAATACCACAATCAACCTCGCTGGGGGAAAATAATTGTAACAGTTCCCAAAAAGTTTGAGATAAGCAACATTTGAGCTCAATAAATATATTCACCAAATTTGTTTCACTTGTTTAGTATCAACCATGCCTTCACCACCAAACAAGATGTACATGCAGAAGCTATAGCACAAGATCCATCAAGACACATTCACCAACACCCACATGCAACACTACCTTTGCTTCAACTTTACATACATTACTTCTGTCGCAAAATAATGAATAATATTCTTCCTCTCTTTGCCTTGTAAAACATATATATATATATATATATATATATATATATATATATATATATATTTAATAATATTTAATATATAATAATATTTTCACTCATATTAGATCTATTTAATATATAATAACACTTATATAAATGATTTGATGGTTGATGAAATTACCTTAAATTTGCTCTATAAACTTGAATTGAAAATTTAGGTCCAATGGATATAATTTTATCTTCTAAGCTCATTTTGTAGTTTGGGAAAATAGTCAAGGCTTCGGTCTCACCCATTTAAACATAAATTTCTCCTCTTGTATTTTTTTAATAATTAACATTGAAAATTAGTTTTGATTTTTTTAAAATACACCATGAAAAAAAAATGGTGTATCTATTTTAAAGACTATTTTTTGTGAAATGTTTTAATGATAAAAAAAATCATCCCAAGATTAAGGTTATTTCTTCCTCTAACCCTAGAGTTTCTTTCTACAGTTCCATGAGAAAAGTCTAAATTTTTTTATATTTTAAGTTTTTGGATTATAGAATATAGAAGTAAAATTTGAATTGTATAATATAAAATATATTTTTAGATATGAAAACATATAATGAAATGTATAATTCATATCGTTGGAGATTCCATATTGAAAGGTCTTTCAATAGTATATAACTGGACGTAAATCTCATCTTATATGTCAGTTTTGTAAAGTTGAGTTAGGTTAAAGTTTACATCTTAAGATAGTATTAGAACCTATTCTAACAATATTGTTAGGCCTATCGGCTACCCGCTAACTGACCATCCTTAAATCTATAGTCTCACGCATGAGTTAAGTAGCACTGGTATAAGTGAGTATGTTAGAGATCCCACATCAACTAGAGATGATATATTTTAATAATATATAAGTGCATCTAAACTTTACTTTATAAATTGATTTTATAATGTTAAATAGCTTAAAAAACATGTATTTATTATATTATATAATATAAAAGTATATTTTATATAATTTTTAGCTACCCTTAAGAAGTACAAGATAAAGCTACTCTTTGACACATCGACTTCAACAACTATATTAAGCAATTCAAAAGAAATTTTTAGATTTTGAATTGTACAATTAAAAATGGATAACTAAATTCCATAATATTTCGAATCAATAAATAATTTAAACTTTTTCCACATTTATGAAAGTATGAAAGACTAAATTTGGAACATATAATTACGAGAGGTCGAACTCAATTACATGGATGTAGTTAAAGTCTAATAGAGTAACATGAAGAAGTGCGAGGAATATTTTCTATCTTATTTTTTCCTTTATCTCCAATTTTTTCATCTTCCACCTTCGTAATGTAAAAAATAATGACTAATATGTCATTGTTATAATATATATCTAAAATATATTTTAATCTTAAAGTTACTTTAAAATAAAATATTTCAAATTAAATAATCTAAAACGATATTAGGTCATATGCCAATATTTGGAACTAAGTAATAAAAAAACATGGTTATCATTTCAGATTATATAATTTAAAATATAATCTTAATTACATTATCTAAATTATGATTATTTTTAGATTATATTTCAGTTAGTTGTCATATATTTTATATTATAGTTTCAAATTAGATATTATGACAAACATATTTTGGTGATTTTATATATTATAAGAATAAGAGAATAAGTTATGAATAGCAGTAAGAAAAATGTTCTCCCATGAAAGAAAATAATTAGTCTCACATCACCAAAGTGAAGTGTGGTATTTTTTTTAATAACCTTCTGCTTTCAAATAGTTTAAAAGCGTTTGAGGCATTTTAGATCTACATATTGTTCTTGGCTATTGATCCATCGACATAGTCTTTTATATTTGTTCAATTGGTAATAATAAAACCATAGATAGAACGGGTTAATGATCTTTGTCTTCTGAAGACACCATAAAATAAAGGGCCGATCACAACCAATATAACGGACTGCGTCTTCCTGCACCTCCATACTTCTTTTTCCTGCACCTCATGGATAAGACCGAAAATACTATTTTACCCTTTTCATTTTCTTCACTTTTCAGCATATTTCTCCTCATTTGTTTTAATTATGAATCTGAAATACAACTGTATAATTTGAAATACAAATTTTAGTTTGCTCATCAAGGTAGGTAAACTTTGAACTACGAAAATAGACTTAATTTATAAAACCGATCATACTCTTACCTAGCTCTAATCGATTCAATTCTCTCTTCCTTCAGTGAAACTAGGAAATTGTGTCAAAATTTGGACAAAAAATACTGTGTAATATTTTAGAGCTTTGGTTTCGCTTTTTACTTTATTTTAAAAGGGCAAAAATTTTATCATGTTGACTTTTACTTTGTTTTTATTTTAAAACAAAGTAAAATTAGCATTTTAGCATGTTGAAGCAAAGGATATGATTAGATTCAATTATCTTTCTAACCATTAAATATAGTACACAATCCAATAATAAAATCTAAAATAAATTATAAATTTTGCCTTTGAATATATGACAGTGTCAATTTAATTCTTGAAAAAGCTAACATTTTAATTTAATCTTTAAATATATAAAAAAATCAAATTGCTCCACAATATCATAGATCTGTGACAAAATAGTTTTTGACATTATATTTTAATGACACAATAATCTAAAAAAACTTAACAATAAAACGTAATTACATTATTTTTTACATACACAGGACAGAATAAATATTTTGTTTTTTCAATAATTAAATAGACAGCACGCCACATTTAAGAATAAAATGGTCATTTACCCTAAAGTTTACAATGAAATTACACTACAGCTAGGAAATTTAGATTACCCAAACATGCGCCAAATTATTGATTGCACCGAGACACTTTAGGACTCTCTAAGCTTCTTTTCCTTTTTCTCAAAAAGAAAGAAAAAGTAAAGCAAGCAATGGCATTTTCTTTTGGTAAATGAGGAACGAAAGTAACAAGTTATAGAAGCATAGGCACGATTGGATCAGCATCTGCAACTTTAGATGTTTTAGATTGCTTGCTAACCATTGGCTCAACACCCAACCATTTCTGAATGAGTTGAAATACTGTTTGATCTCGTAATATTCCACGATGAGAAGCAGCAACTCCCACCCTTTCGGTGGCTTTCAGTCCATCAGCCTGTAATATGAAAAGGCAAGAACTCCACAAATTAATACTAATAAACTATCAATTATTTCTTATTTTACTACATTACACGTTTATAGATTAAGTAATTGCTATAAGAAGATAATTTGGAAGTACTATATTAAGAGAGCATCACATAGTTCAAACAAATGTTCTTCTCTTTGGACTACTTTCATCCGCATATCTATCTTCACAAGGTAGCAAATAATTACCTTGAAGGCATTACAACTCTGCTCAAAGCAGTTTACAAAATTTCAATATGGCTACAGGTAAGTGTTCTACAGAATACAGGAAGATCGGAGAGAGTACCTTCGCAGATTCAGTAGGAACTGTTCCATCTCCATCGACATAAGAATATTGTGGCTGAAAACATACAGGAGAAAATTTCTTAATACATGCATGCACACGCAACAACGTATTATTAGAAGAAATGAGAGAATTATATCCTATGAACAAAAAGAAAAAGGAAATGCAGAACCAAAGTGGCATAAAATAAGTAAAACTTTTAATATCTTTCACACCAGTTATTCCCTTGAAACTAACATGAATTAATTAAAACAATGCAAGGGAAATATGCACATTTCTCTCAGACTAAATATATGGAAGGAACTGCAAAAGCAGCAGCCGGCCCTTAAATCATAGCCCCCTTATTTTTATCAAATCCCATAAAAGCAAAAAAAAAGGGAAACTAAAGTTATGTTGTAAATAGGCACTAATTTATGAAAGAATATCTCTATATATTCATATTATATTTGTAATTATTACAGGAAATATAGTATTTTCCGTCTTTCCCTTCGTAGGTTAATCCTATATATAATTCCACCTTTCCCTTAGTAGGTTTAGCCTATTCCTAGCTTCCATCTTTCACTTAATAAGTTTATCCTGTTCATAGTTTCCATCTTTCCTTTAACAAGTTTAATTTTGTAATATGGCTTAGAGCTTGTATAGAATCATATAATCCGATAATACTCAGTTCTTCTCTTTTCAAGTATCTACACGTAAGGACATAAGGAGATAGGGCTACCCGAAGTCTATAAATTAGCAACATGTCACTTGTACTAAGCATATTATTATATAGCATTGCCAAAACAAGATTAGATCTCATAAAGTCTTGGACATCCCAGAGATTATAAAAAAGGAACCTTCAATTATTATGACAATGATGAACTGGAAACTCCGAAAAAAGGACATGCAAGGAAATACGCAAGATGAATCCAACATCCATACCTATCTGAGTGGGAACAGAGAACAAAATAACTAAAATCAAGTAAAAGCATGACGATCTTTAATTAGTTTCCATATCACAAGGTTCCTATCACAGTGAAAATTACAAGAAACGTGAACACCTTTAATAGGAACTTAAGGCGAACTGTGTATAAAGAATAGATTATGGAGGCAAAAAGAACCCTAAGAAAGGAACATTCCCCATTGAACTGTCCTACTTAAATTTTATACGAGACGATTATAAATCCCAAAGAAATCAACGGTTTCAAGAATTATATCCCTGAGAATAAAGTCACTGATCATTATGGGTTGGCACCCTAACCATTTTGATCTAAATCGCACTCAACATTCGTAGCTAGTTCCACGGGAATACCCAATGTTTTTCGACATGAATTTCCAAATCCCTTCATAATTTGGTTTACTGTAAACTTCCCAACAGACAATGTAATCTTTTATATGCTTTCACACCATAGCATCAGAATTTTATCTATCCTCTAAGACTACTGCAGCCATACATGGAACAAAGTCTCACATCGAATAATGTGTGATGCTTGTTGAAATATTTAATCAGCTTATCTAGCTTTTAAGGGAGAGTTCCCCAAATGCATGGGTGCTTATCCATCACATGGGATGTGGGACTTGATCACTGAACCTTCTTTACAAGAATTGCAATGGTTCAACATCACACTCAACTGTTACACTACAAGTTAGGTCCCCTTTCACCTTCCTATCAAAGGTGGGTAATTCCACCTTTAATGTCCAAGAGGCAAGAACTACCCTTTAATTCACAGCCATTCTGATCAACCCTCATACATGTTCTTTTCCAGCCCGATTGAGTGGCGATCATCCTCCCCATTCAATATATTGTGCAACATATGTTTCAGGTGTCAGATGCTGGTCTTGGAAGAGCAATGCCTTCTTCCTCAATGACCCTTCTGGTTTTGGTTAGTCAACCCACCAGCTCCATCAGAATTGCCAGCATTCAAAGGAGGGAGAGAGAAGAAAACAGATTGAATTGTCCACATGTCTCCTCATGGGCAACACCCAGTAAACTAAGGTGGATGACCTTGATAACCTTCAGCTGCAACATGAAACACTATGTTTCATGGCAAAAAATGTGTCATGAAACAGAGAAATGGAGAAGAATGGATGGGCACTTGCATATTTGTCTCTAACCCAGGACAATTTAAATTTATTTTTGGTTGCGGAAGTCTGGTTAGCTTGGTCAACATGCTTCAATCAGTTGGAACGACTTTATTTCAGCAGCCACAAATTGGTTGACTAAGGGATGAATACGCTTTAGTCAGTTAATTAGTTAGGATACTTGGTTCAAGAAATAAGGAATGCTACCTATAAATAAAAGTGGAGAAGAGAGAGATCCCTGGTCAGAGTTTGAGAGAGAACTGAAGCCTATGGGTAGGTGTGCAGACCCTTTAAGTTCTACAACTTAGGGACTTCTGGCGAATGATAAGTAGAATAAGGAGTGTCTCCAGACTTCTCAAAACATCTAGAGCCAGTATATTGCTTTCTGGGGAGCTTTTCCCAATTGTTCAGTCAATATAAAACAGTTTGTCTTGTTTTTCATACCATTTCTGACAAACAGAAACGAAGTAAAGAGATCATAGGTCATTGAACCTTCCATTGATTCTAAGCCTTTGGACTTTTATAGTAAAAAAGAAAAATTATATTTAGAGTTTTTTATCTTTGTTAGTAAATGGAGCAACTTTATGGTTTGTTGAAAGTGAGATAAAAAAGCTTAAAATTTGATCACGAGAGAATATTTGATTTAGCAGCATTAGAAGTTCACTTAAAGCAAGGATCTTCTTGCTTAAGCGAGCTCAATCAATTTGGTGAGAAAATATGAAGAGAGACTTTTGCTTAAAGCATGGTTTCTACTCGATTAAGCAAAGCCACGTTAGTATTTGCTTAAACGAGACATGTTGGTTGTTTTAAGTGAGACATGTTGGTCGCTTAAGCAAGGGTTGCAAAGATAAGGAGTTCGTGAACTTCGCCCATTATAATTCTTATAAATTAAGACCTAGAGAGAGGTTTTATATAACTTTTGATTGGTAAACAAGATCCTAAATTCTCAAAGCAATGACTGAAACATCTCTCCGAGAATTCATCACAGATCAACTACTGATCATAAGAAATTACTCTCTAATTAAAACATTGGTGATTAATTTCCCTTTTTGTTAGGGTTGGATGTAACATGACTTAAACTCATGTAAACACCTCATTTAGGTGTGGCAAATACTAGCCTCTCAGTAAAGATATAATAAAACGATGCAGAATGAATGAACTACTTTTAAAGAATGAAGACAGAAGAGTCTCATTAGCGGTCTTCCTCTTTGGCATGTAAGAGATTTAAGTGACTCACCAATGTGTGGCAAATTTCCGATAAGTCATCAATTGGAGAATCTTCCGAACCATAACTGCATTAAGCACGAAAATCAGGACATGTCAGAAGCAAACATAATATAGAAACCTTTGAAATCGAGAAGTGGATAGGATAAGATTATCCTTCTTTTTTATCAAGCTCAAATGCTGATGATAAAGATCCTCCTTCTTATGTAGACCAAAATTATGAAAAAGGGTTTTAAACTTGAATAATAAAAAGAAGTCCAGATAATGGGAACATATAAGAAACTGGTTATGGGGCTCTGTAAATTCAGATCAAAGTTTTAAGCAGGATAAACATTCCAATGTCAAGGTGATCCAGTTTCTACCAATTTTCTTATCTCTCAACCTAAATTAATGCTTCAGTCAAAAAAACAAAAATCTAAATTAATGCTTCTGGTTTATAGATTTACTATTTTCCAACAACAATTTAGTCACATACCAAACATCAAAAGGCGTGTCCAATGATGTCCCATAAATGTTATAGAAGCTGACTCCATCTGGCAGTTTAGCATTTGCGGTAACTTGTCGTGTTTTAATAGCCCAGTCAAGGATATCAAAGTTAAAGGGCAGTGGTATCGTTTTCCCATTATAACTTAGCTGCAAAAATAACACCTTAAGTCCTTGGTACAAGTAAAAGAAAAATTGCATGAGAAATCATTTCTTGTATTAGAAAAGGAAAGATAACATCTGTCATATTGTATGGTTTTCATGACTAACCCAATCATTTGTTTCTTGGCATTAGAGATAAAATTTGCATAATGACATCTACTTAGCTTACTAAGCAAAAACGTCATGTTGACTTCAGATTCTCCTTCAAGGAGAGGCCACCCGAGCTACAACCAGTGTCCTGAGAACAGGACCACATCTAAACAACCAGTTTTCCTGATTGACCCGGAACTCATCCAAGGTCTGTTCAGTTCTTATCTAATAACTACAATTGGTCATAACTGGTCAAAGAATATGCAAGTCGGCTGGTTTTTTCAGAACCAGTCAAACAAACTGCAGAGTGTAGGTGGGTCAACCAGTATACATCGGTGCAGCACAGCAGCTCAGCTCATGAAGAGCCATGTCACAAATGGTCAAGAGCTTAACTCGAGAACTTGACATGCAACGCAAAGGAGTTAGCCATTAGGCCAAAAACACCTTAATAATTGATGCAATAATATATCTATTAATCAGATTAAGTTATCACTAATATTCGGTTAATAACATTTCTTTTATTTAAAAAGAAAAGTGTAATCATGGATGATATAGTTTGAAATGTTGATTTTTTTTTACAGAAAAAAAGAAATATAAAAAGAAACGGATGACTTAAAGTAAGGGAGAACAAGTTATCCTCCAAACCAGAAAAAGGATACATGAAGAAACATGAAAGAAAAAAACTCAAGAATACAACAAGTCTAACCACAAACAGAATATTAATATATGCCAACAAATTACTTGGTAATCATACAAGAAAAATCAAAGCTTCATCACATAAATCCTTGAACATCTTAAATCATATATGCCCACATATCTTACATTCATCAACCTAAAGAAAAGTTCAAATAGATTACCTCATTATGCCTCAGTGCTTCTTCAAATAAAGATATACTCTGGGTTGGTCCATAAGATTCCAAATTGATGTTATTGTCCCCGTCCTTTGTATTCTTTCGCCACACTAGAATTTCTGGCAGCTTTTTCCATTCAAAAGATGGATTTGCCAACATTTCGTAGACTGATGGACACTCCACTAGCTAATGTGTAAGGAAGATCATTCAAAAAAACTTAGTGGTTTTACAGCATGTTATAGAGAGTAAGAAAATAGTGGCTGTTTAAAGGAATGAATTGGACTCTGACCAGGCTTTGGATCTCAAGAACCAATAGATATGAGCTGCAGACATAGGTGAATCACTGTAATGGGTGCCAGAGAGGTTCAACAGTGTGGGGCCTTCAATAGCTAAGTAAGAATGGTTAATTGTAGTGAGAAGCTCTCAGAGAAAGTGTGGAAGTGTATACATGGGGAGTGATCTAAGCCATTAGAAGCTTCATAGCAGAAAACAACTCCAGCACCCCTCAGCCATTCTGTCCCGTTACGTATGTAGCTCATATCCACTAGTTCCAAAGGATTCAAAGATAAGTCACCATCCAACTCGTTCCTTTGAAAAAAGGCAGTTCATTTGAACTGGACCACACCCACTTCTTTGTAATGAGGCCATGATTTAAACTTTTGAAAATAAAATGGAAATCTGTCCTCGGAAAAATATTTTTGCAACGGTCAAAATTCAACTCAAGTATGGTGACTGAACTAATTAATTGGGAACAAGAATTTACCAATTGATGCATAGTCCACCTTTTCACAAAAAAGTAGCTTTGAAAGCCGTCGACAAACTCTAATCCAGTTAATAAAGAATCATTGATGCACCCTGGGGCTCCTGTTCATGTGGAATTCATATTCAAGCACGGATGGTTAAGACATCTGGGAAAATGGAAACAGATGCGTATAAATGAAAAGTATCCTAAGTTCTTTACGGTTGTGATGCAGAGCATTGGCAATATTTCGATATATTCATAGTTGCACATTATTCTAACACTGTCATCACATCAATATATTTATAGTAGGGTCCATAGTTAAAAAAGCTCGACAAGAAAAGACAATTGATTCTCTTAGTAACTAATGTAGGAAGACAATCATGGCTCGGTATTTATTTCAATCCAGTGCGTGGAAAAATGTCAGAAAAAATCAAGTTCCTCATAAAGAACAGACACCTAAAATTATGGATTTTGATGGGGGACGTGCTAATCAAATCAATGAGATGAAAACATCCATTTGAATACAAAGTGTAGATGATTAGTATTAAGTAGTTTCACAAATTTGTAGAATAGCAGGTTGTCCATAAATAACATGCTGTAAAGAATTTATTTCAAATTCATCTTTTGAGTTTCACATTGACTGTATCATATGGTGTTGAACCTATTTTTCATTCATGAGAATTTTGTCGGCAAGCTTCTTACCATTCCATTTATGTGTCAGACCTTGATCACTGTGCAGATATTCTCACTAAAGTTCTCTCTCCCTATTGGTTTTGTGCTCTTCATTCAAAGCTCAGAGTGGTTGATTTGCATGTTTCTCAACCCTCATGAGCTTGCAGGGGTATTGGAGCATAGTTTTACTCCACAAGTTTACTTATACGGTAGTAATTTAGTAGCTTCTTTGACAGTTGAATTATCTAACTAACCTAGAGTTAGTTGATCCCGTTTGAAGCTAGTGTCACCAATTATATAAACCTGATGTCACTCATAAATTCTTGGAGAGTGAATTCAGTTTCGTTGTTTATAGAAACTTCTCTCTCTGAAACTCAATATATACTATAGTGAAGGGCAAGTTCATATTCAGCAAACCTAATGTTTTTAAATTTTCTATCATATACCAATACAAATGACTGCTGATTACTGAAAAGAACAGGTAGGACAAACGAAAGGAAAACACGCAACAACAAAAGAATCACCTTGGAAAGGGCAAGCCAAGCAAATCCACTTATTCACATATTTCGTAAACACCTGCCAAGGAACAATGAAAACAACACTAGTTACAATATAAGTTCCCTCTCTATATATTGTAGATTTAGTACAAGCATTTTAAGAGGTTATTGAGAAAAATTATACACACATCTCTGTGAAGCGACAGGAAACACGAGATCATAATTCCTCCCATGGAATGCGAAACTAAATTGACCTTTCTTCCACCAGAAGCTTTGTGAGCAGTCTCCAACTTTTGTTTAAGACCTTCCATTGACTTGTCAATCCTTCCAACAAAAACAATAACAATAACAACAATAAGTACATAGTGTGAAGTTAGACCCTAAACTCCTCCATAAGCATTTATAGTAGAAAATAACAAGATGGTAAAATGAAAGGAACTTCTCTTGTAAATTGCAATCAACTTATGTGAGTGAACTTTTGAAAATTTGAATGAGACATATTCAATAAAACTAGGGCAAAGGATCTGTTTGGGTAAATTTCTCTAATAAAAAAATGAAATGATTTTCTTCAAAAATTAAAGTTAACTTATCCAATTTGTAAGAATATTCTCGTGTTAGGTTTTTCAAAAGCTAATTTTTAACTTAAACACAAGCTAATTATTGAAAAATCACCTTAACTGTAGAGGGTTACCTTAATTGCAACCTCAAGGATGACTGTTTAGATCTCACTGATAAGGTCAAATTAAAGTAGATAAGTGGAGACAAGGTTTATCTTACAAGTCAATTTGGTAGAATTGAATTAGGTCCTAAATCCAATTTCTAAGACTAATTTTAACTTGAAGAAGACGTTCATTTCCTATTTCCTTATCAAGTACTTGTTCATGGAAAAAAATTATCCAAATAATTCATAAGTTGACTTGAAGTCATGGAAGATGCCCAGTTCGCTTGATATATTTTTTTCTCCTATTAGAGCATATGAAAAAAAAAATTTCAGGAAATGACGCTTATAGTTCATAGCATTACCTATTGCTTTGGCGAAAATCATAACCGAACCCAAACAGCGTGGTTCCCTTCTGGTAACCGCATCCAACAAGCATCTCAATCATGTCGTGAAAATGATACACCTCTGTCAAATGCACACACTTCGTAAACTGCCACACAGCACAAGAGAAACACTCAACCACAAGAACTAAACAATTACAAGTAAAAGCAGTTACAACCAGAGACTCACCCACGACGGATCCAAAATATCGATCGCATAGAGGCCATGATCATCGTCGGGGACCACAAGCTTAGACTTCTTGTCCAACGTTTCACAGTAGCCTGAGAGTTGGCGTCAATTTGCGAGACCAACAACGACTAAGCTGAAAACTCAAAATGGTGAAAGAGAAGAAGAAGAGTAAGGACCTGTTTGGGGATTGTAAAGGGACCAAATCTTCTTGCGGAACTCCATGTCAGCGAGCAGAAGCCTGACCCAAACCCGAGTGGTGAACCCGAACAATGTCTTGGGCTTGGAATTCACAATGGAGCCGCCCATACCCGAAACCAGCACAACCGGGTCGCGATCGGCGGGCGCCCTCGCCTCGTCGGATCCAAAGCACGGGCAAAAACGCATGGCTTTGTCTTCTTCTTCTTCTTCTCAGTGAAGCTGGTGAGGGAGTTTCAACAACTAGTGAGGGAGCACGCACCATTTATTCATTAATAAATAAATAATAGAATTTATTATTAATTAATTTTGGTTCGTGCTTGGTGGAGAAAAATGGATAAAATTAAATTGGAAGGGTTTTTTTTTTGTGTACTTTTTGGAAATACATGTCATTGGATTCTGGATTTTTCGGCTCTATCCTGTGTATGTGTGCAATTTACTCCATCTGGACCTCCATTTTGCATCTGCATCCTCTTTCTTTGGTTTATTTGCTTTAGCTTATTGTTGAGAGTCCGAATTTACACTCTAGTCCCTAACTTTTTATCAAAGTTCCCATCTTACTTCACCTTCCAATATTCATGAATATACTTGTCATCTGGAAATAGGGGTGTAAACTATTATTTTTGGGTTTACATGAAGAATCTTCTACAAAACATAGTTAAAAGGATTAAGGTTTTATTCCAATGCTATTTTCTTAAAGAAATACTTTTTAAAAGTAAAATATGGGTATAGTTTCTAAAAAAAAAATAAACTTACAACTATAAATATTTTAAAAGAAGCTTGATTTTTTTTAAGTAAAGATCATTTTTCATTTCTTTCAATGAAGTTTTTCTTTCATTTATATAGTTAAGAATTGAGTTGTTCACAGTATATTTAAAGAATTCAGATATTTACTGAATGTGTGCAGCTTTGTACGAAAAACAAAATGGCAAAGTCAAAGAAAAATAGTGGCATGCTCAGGTGGCAAATAATAAATTAATTAAAAAAAACTAGAGGTACGAAAATATGAGAGAAATAAATATAAAAATGTTTTCCGTGAAAGAAACAATTAAATAGGTGGACACGTGCGTTCCTAAAAGATAAAATTGAAAAACACGTGCCTTCCTAACAGATAAAATTGAAAAACAAATGCAGCCATGTGTTACACACTCGTAGGAAATTCTTGTACGATACCTAAATGTTCAAAGCATCTACAATGGCATATACCTTTAGGTTGGTTAAAATGGCATATTGATTAGCAGAGAGATATCTATGGATTATCTTCAACATTTCTTAATATTATGGAATTTCTTAACACCACTCTTAATAAATAAAGCATTAATTATTATATGTCAATAAATAGTTTGTGGGAATGGAAGTTTTAAGTGAGTTTCTCCTTTGTTAATAGAAAAAGCATATTAGAAAAATATTTCAGCAATATACACTATAAATTAACATGAAGAAAATTAAGATATAATATTTATTTAATTTAATAAGTAAATATTATATAAAATATTTAAAATCATTATATGTGTTGTTACAATAAAGGTCACAAAGGTGTTATATCATTTATAATTAATATTTTTGATAACCTTTAGAAAAAATAGATTAATTATGTTTATACATATATTAACATCTATAAGTTTACTCAATTTCAATCAAACATATCACCATAATTCTTTCTCACCATTTTCTTAGGTACAGTGTCATATAATCTCCCATAATATCACTTGCAAGTTAAAATATCAAAACTAGCCTAAGATTAGTTAAAACTTTGATTAGGATGGTGAAAATAAGTTAGTTTCTCTTATTTTAGATTTCCTATGTTATAAAGTACTTAGGCTTTGGAGTAGAAAATGAATCAAAACCATCTAAGAAACTTCTAAATTACTTCAAATAATGAACCTATACATATACACCCATAATCAAACTCAAAACTCAAATATTTTCTACATCCAACCAACCTACCAATCACGTATGCACTCTTTTCGTTTCGATGAAAAAGAATCTAATAAAGAGAAAAAATAAAATTTATTTGTGATAAAGTTTCATAATTAAAGGTTCTATACTTTCTTTTTACTAACTAGTTTTAGAAGCTCACAAATTCACAAATGATTAAATAGCTTATATTTTATATTAATATTTAATCACCACTTTTTAAATTATTTCATATACTTATTTTACAACAAGGCAAATCTTTACCGGGAGAGTGGTAGTTGAAAATATTAAGTAAATGGGAAAGAAACAGTGGTGTTATTTGTATTATCCTACTTTTAAGGCTTTTTATTTTTTAAATAAAGGTAGTGTACTTTTGTTTATTATTTAAGTGACGAATTACTCCCCTTTTATTTTATATTTAAGATACGAGTTTTTGTTTAATAAACTAATAAGATGTTCGACCAGAAGTTAATAAGTAGTCTTTTTAATACTGAAACTTATTTAAAAAAAATGATAGACACATGTTAAAAACAATAACTTATGCAGATTACATATAATGTTGGGTAGAATTGCATCGATTAACGTCTGACAATAATTGTTTTTGAAGTTTTTTTTTTTATTTCTAACATTTGTAAGGATTTTATTTGTTGTATCCTCAAACAAAAATATTAAGGTTAACATCTTAATTAGCATAATAGTATAATTTATCACATTAATGAAAGTTGACACAGTGTTTCATTAATAATGTCACATTTTAAGGGTGGTATGACATAATATTAAAGGGACTAAAAAAAAAAAAAAAATAAAAGAAAAAAAAAAAAAAAAAAAAAAAGAAAAAAAAAAAAAAAAAAAAAGGTACATAAACTAAAAATAAGTGACATATTTTTAAGTTTAAAAAATATATATATAGTAAAGTAAATAGCAAAAGAGATGGATACTTAACTATATACTTTTGCTGGTCTAATGCCCTCCACATTATTTCACGCTTTAAATTTCTATGAAAAATATATTCATTAATTAGCCATGCATCAAACTAAAATTAAAGAGGTATTTCCACTGTTTTTTTTTTAAGAATTATTAGCTTAAAAACAAGTCACACTTTGATAGACTTGAGTCTAACATTATTAAAAAAAAACATAAATTTTATCTCGATATTTTACTTATTATATAGTATCATCTAACTTATTTCAAGACTTAATTTGTGAACTAACAGGGACTAAAAAGTACTGGACACAAAATTTCATTAACTAAAATCATTCAAAATATTTTTAAATTAAATTTGTGATTTTTTGGAGCCTCTGATATTTGTAAAATTGTTACACGCTGTAATTTTTCGATTTTAAGTCATTGAAAGTGATCCCAGCAACAAAAACCAACTTAAAAAAAAAAAAACTCTTTTTTACTTTAGGAATCCATTTTTTCAGAAAGTGTTTTAAAATTTTGCAAATAATGGAAGGAGGTGCTAAATAATTAAACCTTTTGAGAGTTCCACGTATATTTTTTTTTATAATTATAATGAATTTAAGTAACTACTGTAAACTAATTTTTGATGACCACTTGTAACTGTCTAAATACTCCAACTTTCTAACCAACAACAATTAATATCTTTTGATGTCTCTCTGTCAACACACAGGGAAAAGTCCCTAATAATTCAAAAAAATTAAAATTTAGATTTAAAAGTATTTTAAAATATTTAATTCTAATAAATCAATCCATTTAAACAAATATTTATACTATGTAACTTCTCCAAAATCAAATGTATAACCCACCTATGACTTTCTCCAAATAAAAGTTCATACCAAATGAGTTTTTTTAGCATGAATATTAATATTAAAGTTTTTTAGAATAAGTAACTAATCAACATCATTGCCCATAACCTCTTGGTCAAATAATCACTTAACTTGCAATTTGCAACAACCAAAGTCATGCCTAAATTTAAATTAATAGCTCTATTAAACCTGCAAGAATTGCACATCTTCCATATTATTCAAAATATGTTAACAAATGGTGTCAATCTAATATATTCAAATTGAGAGCTACACCTATAAAACATAAAATTCTTAAAAACTAACTATCTGTAATATTTATATAATCCTTCATATATTAATTTAAAATATAAAAAAAGTATTTTTTTTATATTATATAAAAAAGTAATTCCCTACACGTTTCTTGATATTCTTAATTATATAATATCAACTGCTCTCTTATCAAAACAAAATCAAAATAAATTAAACAGTAACACAATAATACATTAGATAATAATAAAAATTAATCACATGTACAAATATTTTATCATTTCAAATCTTGAATGAACAACACTAATCAAACTCATTTAATTAAAATTTAACTCTATACATAATGATATATATAAACAGCTTTTGTAATATAAATATTGAACATGTCTATTATATACTACCATCTTATACAAAATCATAATCTACCTAACCACAACATCATAATTGATTAAACCACTCCCCTTTCTATCTTCTAGCATTCCCTAATTCATCTTTCTCAGTTACAAGAAGTTATTTATAAACTATCAAATTATATTTTTCATAGTCCATATCCAAAATTTCCTACTATGTGCTAATATATCTTAAATGTTATAAAGTAAATTTCCTAGTATTATTAAACTCTAAAACTTCATAATGCATAAACATCCAATTTATAGCAAATCAAAATTATATGAACTATTGTTCTTCTATGCCAGTGGAGTTTCTACAATCTTAAACTTAAGAAACAATCAACTCATTTAAATTAGGGAGTTCTAGTTATAAAATTTAATAAAACATTTTCTATAAGAACAAGGAAAGTGAGATTCTATTATATTTATAAAGTAGCAACGATCAAAATAAAAGTATTTTAATATAAGAATATATATTGGAATTTTAAAATTCTATAAAAACTGAAAAGTAATATTAAAGAGTAACAAAAGAACTCTACATGTTATGAAGATATATATATTTTTTAAATTGTATAAAGCATCTAGAAACCCTCATTAACATTGTTTTTAGTAATTGTGAGAAAAAGAAACATGTTTTAAGTATGATCTTTGGCTGCTATATTTTAAAAATATGTAATTTTAGTCTTTAATTTTTTGTATAATTTTTATATACTAATTTTTATTTATATTTTGATCTCTAATTTCTTTTATACATTTTTGATAATTTAATTTTAATCATCCGTAATTTAATTCAATTTTTAGTTTAATTATAGGTATTTTTTATTTTATTTTAAATATAATATAGTGAAATGGAAAAAGGAAAATTTTTTATGTGATTGAAAAGACTAACATTGTTGCTAAATATAGTTTAACAACAATTTCAATATAATTTTAAAATAAAAACTTAATCAAAATTTTAAGAATGAAAATTGCGTAAAAATAAATTCAGCATCAAAATTTCAGATCATTAAAAATTAATCTTAAAATTAAATAATAATAATTTTATTTTCAATATTTATTTATTTATTTAATATTTTTGTTATCAGTGAAGAGTGCGAACCAGTCTCTTATCTGGTTGTTCCCTTACCTTACGAGCTCGATAGCCATGGAGGTTGTTTCGCAGCCTCTGTGCACAATTCTATTCGCCACGCGCAAACACTCACTTCTCATTCCGCAACAAATTCCAAATTCTTATAAACACTTTCGCTTCTTATCTTTTCGCTCCACCACTCTCTCCTCTTCTTCGTGTTTTTCTCCTCCGTCTCGTAATTTCATTTTCTTTTCCGCCATTTTTTTACTATTCGCTTTTCTTTATTTATTCAATTTCTTTTCACATTTTCTAATATTCCAGCCTCATAATTAGTATATTCGTGCGTTTGTGGATTTTATGGCAGTTCTGTTCGCGGCGCCGGAGAACCAATTGAGTGTCGGTGAAGGAGAGAACACCGATGCAAGTGAATGGGCACTGCAAGGTACTTTACTTGTATCTTTAGTTAAAAATATAAGTTAATTTTTTTTTTTTTAATCTTATTTTAGCTCAACCTTTTAGTGAGGGTTTTTTAATTCAAGGAAGTTGATTAACCTGTTTTATTTTTTATAATCATACTATTATAAAATTAACTTAATCTGTAAGCCAATTTACAAAGACTCTCTCGTATAATTTCTCTAAAATAACTTGTGCTATTTATTATTCTGGAAGTCCTAGAAAATCTGACTGATTACCTTTATTAGTTATGGTGGTTTCAGATAAATGTTATAGGAAAATGTTTGTATGGTTTGGTTTGAGGTCAAGGAATTGACGTGTCCAGAATTGATTGAGTTGATTTTTGTCAGCTGGTGTGTTGGATGATAATTTTGTACCGAGCTTTACTACTATAATTGTGTTTTAATAAAAACATTCAAATGTAAATCACATCTTTCTTGAGAATTAATCTTAACGACCAAAAATCAATCTCATTCAAAATAAATTTTGCCAATCGAGCATTGGATTTGAGGTGACATGATGTTACTATAGCGTATCTGTTTCCGCGTCAATGACCACGTAGCGTCCTCCAGAAGCTATAAACCATTGATTTTGCTAAATGAATTAATTTGACGTGGTTTCGTTTCTGTGTGTTCAGTGTATATAGTAAGGCTAAGATGCCTGGTGCATGTACCTCTTTCCAATTATAAGCCAAGCCCCTTGAGTGACAAGTTCAGTGAATTAGAGATATCCAGTTTTGAACTGCAAAGTTGTTTTCTGCTATTAACTTATAGTTGAATGGAAGGGGTTCCTTGGATTTTAGGTTTACAATATGTCTCATAACCATAACCCGCTTCATTTGTTTGGCAGAAGTTGTATCTGTTTTTTTTTTTTTTTTTTTTTTTTTTTTTTTTTTTGTATTTAGTTACTGGGAGTTGGAAGCCTTTTAATTAAAGGAATGTCAGTGGCTGAAACACACAAAGACTACTGGGCAGCCTCTGATTAATATTTGTTGTTCATTATTTTCAATTTTCCAAATCGATGCCATTTAAGATATAGTTTGGAATTGAACAAGTAGATTTGTATATTCTCCTGTGCACTTCTTTAGATTTAAGGCGCTTGAAATTTCCTCTTTCCCTCTTGCTGTTTCATGATCATAATCATATAATTTATAACTCATGGATGGGTTTAATCAGAGGAAACTTGTTAAATCAATTCCGGATTTGTTGTTATAAAGTAGCACATAACTTGGTATTATTTTTGCAGATTTTTATTCCCTGAGGAGGGATGTTGAAATTATGTTACAACGTGTTGAAGAGATTAGAGAGTCTTCTGGTCTACAACTACTGGAGCAAGAACTTGCCAATTTGGAGGAGCAAGCAGCTGATAGCTCTTTCTGGGATAACCGGGCCAATGCGCAGAAGACTCTTTCGACCTTGGCTGATGTTAAAGAGAAGATAAAATTACTCAATGATTTTAAAACCCAGGTTAGTTTCTTTGATTTTCAACAATTATTTTAGGCATGTTAATAGTTATGAAGAATGGAGAACCCCAATTTTCAGTGTCCAATTATAAACTCCTGACTGAAAGAGCACTGGTCTAGATATGCTAACAATAAAGAGTGGAATGTAAAATTGAAATACATTACACAGGTTTGTTTGAACTACCAAAACTGCAGTTTTATATGTACAAATTAAAATGCAGTGTTGTTGAGTTTGACACTTTTTTTCCTGATAATTAAAACACCATGCTCTTCTCTAAAATAATTTTTGCATTACTAATACTAATTAAAATTAATTTACTTTTAGAATTCTTAGTAAGTGGGTTTATGTTTAACTCAATGTTACAAAATCGGCTTGTAGGAAGAGGATTGCATTTCACTAATATATATAATTTGGCCTTATTCTTAATCAATATGAGATCTACAATAATACTTATAAAAATAAATTAGAATATTTAAAATGTTGTTTTTGAACCTGCTATCTGGGTGCCTCTTCTGGTTTGAAAGGAAAAGGATTGATCTATGCGTTGCCTAAAGAGCTATAGGCCTATCTTCGAGATATTGGATTAAGCCGGGCTTGTTACCCATTTTAGGAGGGGTTGACTGGGGCTTTTCTAAAAAGTAATAAGAATGAAAAATGAAAAGGTCGTCTTATTCAAAACCCCAATTATGAAATCCCTTATCTCCCACTTATAAAAAGCTTGGCCTGGCCTGAAAGTTTATTCAGAGCCCTGCTGTGAAGTCCTTCAATCAGGCCAAGAAACTTAAACATTTAGTGTTCAAATTGGTATAGCCTTTAATAAAAAAAATTATATTTTGTTTAATATTGGTATAAACGAAATAAAAGAAAACTTAGTGTTAAACGAACATAAAAACCAAAAGGAACTAACCTATAGCAGACTGGGGGAAAAGGAAACCATCCCATCTGGGGACTTGGCTTTTAAAGAGGGTTGGATTCATGGTATGTTTATGGTGTATGCCTAAATCTTCTTTTTCTCTCTAAGGGCTCATAGTGTGCCCGCTTCTTCTCTTATGCAAATTAAGCTATGTGCCAATATGGATCTTCATTGCAATGAATGTAGGTTGAGGACGCAGAAACAATAGTTCAGCTGACTGAGGAAATGGAATCCATTGATAGAGGACTTTTTGATGAGGCCGCCAATCTTATTAAAGAACTGAATAAATCACTAGATCGATATGAGCTAACTCAGCTTCTCTCTGGTCCTTATGATAAAGAAGGTGCTGTTATCTCTATTACAGCAGGTGCTGGTGGTACTGACGCCCAGGTAAATAGGTTTCTATGTTCAGATGCTATAGTAATGAACTTGTTTCTGACATTCCTAGTTCTTGGTGAAAACATTTTAGTCTGATATATTGTACTGGTAGAATGTCAGAACTTGAATGCCAAGAAAAGCTACAATTTGACTTTTTCTTTGTCGTGCAGTTGAGTTATGACTTTAGAATACTACCTAGATGTCTCAACATATTTAACATTTCGTGGCTTTTAGGAATATTTGTTGATCTCTACTACATAGTATCGATAAAACAGTCATATACAATAAATCCGGACAAGTGATCTCCTAATATATGGGGTCTGGGTTTGTTAAGTAATTAAAATTCCACCATTTAGATAAAGCAGTTATATGCGGGGCCTGTTTTACTGATTTTATTTACATCCCACAATACAGGGTATTTTCCCTGTCTAGTGTGAGATGATACAACCAACGTATCCATTTTTCCTTTTCCTTTTTCTATTTGTATTATATTTTGAAATTTGAGTACTTGATGGTGATTCTTCCTATTCAGCTTTAACTTCTGTATAAAAATTATCATCTCCAGAACAGGATTGGGCAGACATGCTTCTTAGGATGTACATGAGATGGGGGGAGAAACAGAGATACAAGACCAGAGTGATTGAGAAATCCCCGGGAGAAGAAGCTGGAATTAAATCTGCCACTGTTGAAGTTGAAGGTCGTTATGCATATGGGTATTTGTCTGGGGAGAAAGGAACGCATCGCATTGTTCGTCAATCACCTTTTAATTCCAAAGGCCTTCGTCAGGTAATAACAAACATTTTGGTAGCTGAATTTCAGATAGCTGAAATACCGTGTTTCTTAATAACAATGATGCTAGTGTAATGTCCACTCCTCCCCTCCTTGCCTCACGAATCAAAATAAATAAACGTCCTTATTCATTTTCTACAGATTTGCTATTAGATATTTGCTGAACCTTTAATATTATTTTTCGCTTTAATTATCAAATTCATAATATTTCTCTTAAACTCCAATTTTGAATATCTATAACAGACAAGCTTCTCTGGTGTTGAGGTTATGCCTCTTCTTCCAGAGGAATCTATGGATGTTGAAATTCCCGAGGAGGACCTGGAAATTACTTTTTCAAGAGCAGGTGGAAAGGGAGGTCAAAATGTGAACAAGGTTGAAACTGCAGTTCGGATTACACACATTCCAACTGGTGTCACTGTTCGCTGCACAGGTTCGTTTATCTCCTTTGGGAATTATTTGGAGACACTGCACTTAAAAAATAATTTAGTGTCAAATCAACTTTAATGAATCAGAGTTTCAAACATATGCCGCAAAGTGTTCCTCATTTGGGAATTCTTATCCCCACTCTAACCCTTTCAGTATGACTAGAATCTAGAAGTAGTCATTTAGGAAACTAATCTATAAGCACAAAGTGATCCCAGCAATGTCCAGTAAGCTCATCACTACAGCCCTCTTTGTTTGGAACATGCATATGATAATCGAACTTGAAACTGTTTGAGGTGACCGTCTGAATTTTCAGTAATGATTACTTGGTTTGTGTTAAAACGTTTACGAAAGACATTTATTTTGTGCATTGCACGTTTGCATACATCTAACTGATTAAAATGTTGTGTGAATGGTCCTATGTAGTATATTTGGACTTTTGTTAAAGATGGTCTCAGGTTGATATTTGGCATGGACTGTGTATATCTAGGTTCACTAATATATGGATCCGGGACTACTAATGCTTTTGTTAAATTTTGAGGGTCACTTGCGCCATTTCCAGACTGCATCCAATTCAAACATCTGTTTTTAGTTGCAAGTTTTAACTTTAAACAATCATGGTTGCAGAGGAGAGATCACAACTAGCGAACAAGATCAGAGCTTTAAGCCGTTTGAAAGCCAAGTTGTTGGTTATAGCTGAAGAGCAGCGCGCTTCAGAGATTAAGCAGATTCGAGGGGACGCAGTCAAGGCTGAATGGGGGCAACAAATACGGAACTATGTATTCCATCCATACAAACTAGTCAAAGATGTAAGAACAGGGTATGAAACGACAGATATCATCTCTGTAATGGATGGCGAGTTGGACCCCTTCATCAAATCTTACCTCAAATTCAAGTTCAATATGTCACTGTCTACAAGTGTGGTTAACTGATATACCCCATTTGTGGACATGGATTACGGTTTTGTTGTTGTATTAGTTGCTCTCTGTAGTCAATTCCAATGCAAAATTAAGTTTAGATAATATGTTGTTTTGCAAGTCTTTCCATTGATAATTTTAATTATTGTTTTTGACTGCATTAATTATTAATATTAATTTACTGGGAGTTGTATATAATGGATAACTAATGCAACTTAGGAGCTCGAAGTATCTAGTTTAGTGCATTTTTCTTATTCCAGTGATGTTTGGAAATTCAGAGTATCACCTGCCGTTTTTTTACCGAACTAGACTCCTTACATAATCCCAATTTTCTGCAGCTCCATTTTCAACAACAAAAAAATGTACTGTAGGCTATTTCCTTTGAAAATCACTAGTTTATTTACAATTGATTGTTATGTACTTTACGCATACAAAACTGTTCTGTATTTGAGAAGTAAATGTGGAGTATCGCAGAATGGCTTGCCCATGGAAAATTTATAAACCTTGATTGTTCATTTTGGAATAGCATATAAACTCTATTCTGTCAATTGCCAGAAAAGTTGTTATTAATTTTGACAGAGAACCTTTAACTAAAATATATTTGACACAAATCTTTGAAAAAACCGTGCACAGATGGGCATCAAGGGGCCTTCTTTTTTCCAAACAGTAAGCTCAAAGAATATGTGTTTCCCTTCTTTTCAGCAGCTTCTACTCGATTTTTGCCAACCTACAGTCATTTGTACAAGGTATCAATATGTGTATTCATTTTGATCGATGTCCATTGGCAGATAAGAAAAGAAAAAGTCGTAAAAAAGTTACAAAATGCATACTATAGAGTTTCAAATTACCTTGTCCATGAGCCAATAACCAACAGATGGCATGTACTGAACAAGATACATGACAGCGAGCACAGGCTGCACGCAAAAGATTTAAGGATTAAAGTTGCAATCTGGAAATTTTAATTCATGCTAATTGAAAGCATCGATTAACCTATTTATCGTGAGAAACCAAATGCCTAGATGCAACGAAATTTTAAATTGATGAAAGCATTCAATATTCTGGGTCGAGTGAACAAAAACTCTTCTAGATTAAGTAAATTTCTAATCGATTCTTTAACCTGATAAGATATCCAAGCTTCCTTTAAGCCATGGGTTGCAGCAATGATAGTCAGCTCCGCACACCTTTCAGATGACACACGCTTCTGTGCAGACAGAATTTCACATGAATGAAACAATCTTTCAATAATGATTCAATTGATATATCCAGAGCACACAACATGACATGAGTTAAAGTGGACAATAGCAACAATCAAAACGCAAAGGGGAGACAATACTGTATACCCCAATATCTTGCACTATGCTGCTTCTTTGCAATGTCATTTTCTTTTCAAAATAACATTAAATATTGTTACATATTCTTAGCTCCAGTTTCATTTAGCAATCATCAAACATGAGATCAGCAAGCCACAATACTAGTTTAAAAATAACAATTCAATGTGTCTACTATATCGAAAGGGAAAATATGTAATAAAATTACATTCATCATTTTTTCCTAAAATTGTACAACGAGAAGTTTTTCTTCATTCTTGACAAGCATGTATCTACAAGCTCAGAAAATGGTAATGTATCTTGATTTATCACTAAGTATTAGAAGTTTCCAAAGATATATGTACTACGTACTATGGTGGGAAGAAAGTAAAGAAAAATTCACTCAAGTTTTGTCGTTCTTTGCAGTAGTAAGGGACGATGAATTAGCAAATACACAAACCTCAGATGGAACCTTTGATCCAGCATTATTTGATGTTTCTATTGGACCAGGACAGACCACAGTTACTCGGATTCCTTTCTGACAGAGCTGTCAACATTAAATGATTAGTAGTGCATTATGATAATTACAATAAAACAGCATCCATTAGACCCATTATTTTTTCTCATTAGACAAAAACTACTGCGTTCATCTTCCAGTTGTGCACATAGCTTGGTTTATCATGGTAAATTGCATTCCTTCCTAAGATAATATACACAGTCTACATACCTCTGAACGCAAGGTATGGAAGTAACCATTGAGGGCATATTTAGAAGCAGAATATACAGCCTGGCCTGGGGCAGGTGTCTTTCCTGCTGCACTACTCATCTGATTGTAATTGGAAGTAAGATTATCAGTTTATGAATGGGATAGAGGTTAAAAGAAATATTGAATAAGTTCTCCAAAAACATGTGCATTAGTTCTTAGCATAGTCAACAATTAATGCAAAAACATAAAACACGCCAATATATTTTCACCAAACAGTTAAAATTATTATTGTTCGTTGACAGATATGTAACAGAGAAGTTGACTAGTGACTACTCTCCTTTTTAGTTGCACTTGTTTTGGTTAATAAATCAATGCAGTCACAAACATCTGCCTGCAGGCTCCAGCTGCTGCAGTTTCTGATCTCTACTTAGAAGAGTGTGTTTGGTTTGCAGTTAGTGCACTTTCAAAAGCATCCAAACATGAATGGAAGAAATCCATGCATTGCCATTGAATGTGAAAATAAACGTGAAAACAAACACACATTTAATATACTATTTCCATTCAGATTTCATAACCAAAATAAGATATTATTGTGAATTCCTGCTTACCACCACAAAATGACCATGCCCCCTCTTTAACATGAAAGGTGTCAAGAGCTTTGTAAGAGTTATTGTCCCAAAAACATTGACATCAAAGGTAGCCTAATCAGGAGAAAAGAGTAATATAAAATTTCAGATGACTACTTTTAATGTTTTGAAAGAAGACTGAAAAAGGGATAAAAACAGATGTTAAAGTAAAGTATTGGTAATTAAACAGCAGGAGTAAGAGTCTCCTTTATAAAATACCTTAAGACCTTCCTCAGTTACATCTAAAATTGATGTTTTCTGCACAACAAAATAATCAATTCACAATACAGTTAATTGAATGAGCATATATGATTAGCAAATTTTATCACATCGGTGAAGAGAAGTTTTATCAGCTTTCAACAAAGCATCATCAATATATTATACTGGCATGAAATGATAAGCTAGCATCATCCAATGAAATTTTCTCAGTGCTGGTTTTCGGTTAATGTAGATAGTTGCTACAAACATCCTGAAATGCGTGCTGACCAGTAAAAAGTATCACCTTTGAAGTAGGAATTTCTGTTTATGAAATGTTTCTAAACTCATAGGGCCAAAAACACGGATGCAAACACACCCTATAGGATGAATTAGTGACTAATAATGTTGTCTTGAAGAATTATATTTCTAAATTAAAGGATGACAGTCAACCTCTATTTCCTCTTCTTTTACTCTAATAGGTGTAGCTTTTAACTTACAAGCATATGGAAGTACTAAACAAAACATTGGATAAAGCAGTCAGTCACTTACAGGACGCTCAAAAGCTGCATTATGGATCATGTAATCAACACCAGAATCCGGAAAAAAGGATTCTGCTTTCTCAACAGCTATCCTCAGAGAATCCTCTCCAGACGATAAATCCAATGGTAAAATCTTGACTTCATCAGGTGCATGCTTACCTGGTGATATGCAAACCACATATTAATAGAGCATGGTATGTGACTATATCATTATTTGTACACAATTTTCAAACTAATTTAGCACATCTAACTTCCAGTAACACAACACAAAATACCTTTCAGTTGTGTCCTTACTCGGTTTAGCTCAACTTCATTCCTCGCAGAGATTATAAGCTTGGCCCCTAAACTTGCAAGCTGTTTAGCCAAAATCTCCCCTTTATATAGATCATTGAAGGAACCAAAAAGAAGAAGGAATCAGCTCTGCAAGCAAAATTAGTTACAAATAGGGAAAAAATTCTGGCCGTTTAAAGGAATCCTTCTAGATTATGCAAAAAGGAAATCTGAAATAATAAAATAAAGTAAGAAAAAACTGGCAATATAAAGCATTGCAGATTAGAGTAGTCCTAGTGATATACTTTCTGACACACACCACTATAGCTAAGCAGGGACCCGTTAAATGAAAAGTGAGAACTAATAAAATTTGTTATTTCGAGTAATTTCAACCAATAAAAGAGTGCGTATTCAAACAAGTGAGTTAGAAAGTGTGTTGCTATCATTAATCATCCTCCATTACATTTTTCAAAGGTTAATTAATTATTTTGATTCCTACACTTATCAAAGTGATTTCTGGGCGAAGTGGAATTCAAGATGATTTGATCGAAGTCCAAGGTCAACGTGAGGGAACAAATGAATGAACCCAACGGAAATTGAAAAAAATTTAAAAAAGGAAGTGTTATTGTTATACCAATTCCACGGCTAGCGCCAGTAATCCAAACAACCTGGTGGAAATGAAACATGAAAAGACGAAGTCATTTACGTAAGAAACGAAGAAAGAAGCACTCAAGTATATGTGTGTGTGTGATTCTCGCAACCTTATCTTCAATTTCTTCGCGTTTAGGTTGCTTCTTAGACATCAAAGTGAAATCGCCTAACAAATCAAAAAACGAGAATTAGAAGAAAAAAGGATAAGTGAAAAGAGAAAGCAGTGGACTGAGAAAAATGAAATACCATAAGCGGCGACGAATTTGTATACAAAGATGAAGAAAAGGAATACGCAAATGAAGAACACCAACATGGGGCTGGGCGATGCAATACGATACAATACAGAAGCTTAAGCTGTGCAGTTATTTCTGGTCTTGGTTGCAGGTAGTGAAATGCCAACGCGATTTTCTAACGGGAACGTAAAAGCTATCGTTACATATGATATATTATAATTATAATTAGGAATTGATTTAGGATTTATTCTCGATTTCGATTTGAAGCAAATTAAAATAATCGCTGTGTTGGATTACTTAGTTTGTATATATATAGCACTAATTGTTTTTAAAATAATATATAAAATAAAAATAAAATAAAATGAGTTCAATTCTGTATAAAATCAATACATACTCGAAGTTTACTTACCTCTCGGCCCAATTAAATGTTGGTGGACGATGTTCATGAAAAAAAGAGTGATTTTGGTTATTTAATGTTTTTTTTTACATAATTTATTTGACAAATTCTTCCTCCACTCCCATACCTTCTTTCTGCACCCCATATAATTTTTTTATTCCATGACTGTCCTTCATGAAATTACATAAATACCCTTATCATTTTTTGAAATTGTGAACCGGATGGAGGTGCATCTGGTTCTCATTTTTTAAAAAAAATACAAACCGGACGACTTCATCCGGTTCTCAACCCAGCAGATCGAAAAATCCTCAAATTCGCCGTCGATAGCCCCCCAAATCCCAAATCAACTACTCTAATCATCAATATCACCTACTAATTGTTAATAAACAGCACAAATTGGTTACCTAATGCTTCTATGAAAGATTAATTGAAATATTTTGAATAACGAACTGAAGTCGCGAATGGCTTACCTAAACCGGACTAAGGTTCTCTTAACCGGATGGCTAGCTAACGAAACGGCTGAAGGAATTATTTGGCTCACTAGCACAGCGGGGAGAGCTTTGGACGATATTTATTAGCAATTAGTAGGTGATATTGATGATTAGAGTAGTTGATTTGGGATTTGGGAGGCTGTTGACGGCGAATTTGAGGATTTTTCGGTCTGCTGGGTTGAGAACCGGATGAGGTTGTCCGATTTGTATGTTTTTTGAAAATGAGAACCGGATGCACCCCCATCCGGTTGTCTATTTTGTGACAACCGGATGACCAAGCCATCCAGTTTACAGTTTTTTGAAATTGTGAATCGGATGGGGGGTGTATCCCGTTCTCATTTTCAAAAAATGTAAACCGGATGACCTGGTCATCCAGTTGGGAAGGGGAGGAGTTTTATTAAGATAGGGGTATTTATGTAATTTCATGAAGGGTAGCTATGGAATAAAAAAATTATATGGGGGTGCAGGAAGAGGATATGGGGGTGGAAGAAGAATTTGTCAATTTATTTTCTTAAAATCCAGGGTGGGTTGGAAAAAGCGTGATTGCTTCTTTCACCTCCATGTAATTTTTTCCTGCACCTCCATGCATAGTGAAAAATGTTAAAGTTATTTTTTTATGCAGTTTAATCAGACAAATTTTAGATTAAGTAATCTAAAAAATTTAAATTATACAGTTTACAGTTTTTTGAAATTGTGAATCGGATGGGGGGTGTATCCCGTTCTCATTTTCAAAAAATTTAAACCGGATGGCCTGGTCATCCGGTTGGGAAGGGGAGGAGTTTTATTAAGATAGGAATATTTATGTAATTTCATGAAGGGCAGCTATGGAATAAAAAAATTATATGGGGGTGGAGGAAGAATTTGTCAATTTATTTTCTTAAATTATACAATTTATTAAATACATTCTAATTTGAATAATTTGAAATCATTTTTTTATTCAGATTGATTTATCCAAAATTAACATTTTTTTTCCTTTCATATTGTTGAATCCAATAGTTAATTTTTTTTTTTCTTTCTTTCTTTCCGAAAGAATTTCGCTTGTTGTATGCGAAGGTGATATTTCTCTGTCTCTGATAAGGATAGAAAAAAGCAAGTGACATTAACCATTTGTGGCATCTACCAGCGTTGCACAAGACTACTAGCCGAGATAGAAATCACAAAGGGTAAAATGGGTATTTAAAAAACTTTGGAGCGTAGGAGGAAGAGAGCAAGGTTCAGAAAGTAATTTTCTAAAGAAAAAGGGCCGAGGCGGAGTTGGGCCTAACTGTGAGGCCGTAATTGTAAAGCCCAGGAAGTGTAGGAGATGGAAGAGAAGAGTTTTGGGCATTATGATCCATAATCAAGCATAACAGAAAAGAAAGAAGGGAGAATCGAAAAGACGAGAAGAGGGTAGAGAGTGAGGTTTAGGTTGGTTTGACAAGTGCAGATCCATGGCGGCGAGTAGGAGCACTTTACCACTCATCAAATACCTCAGAGTCCGCGTCGACGCTCTTCCACGCAACTCTCCCTTCACCCTCGCTCCCACCGTCCTCCTTCGCCGTTTCTGCGAAGAGGTTCGTGGCAGTTTTCTCGACAAGTCCGAGGTCGCAGATCGCGTCATCTCCTGCGTCAAAAACTTCCAGAAAGTCGATCCTTCCAAGGTTCCACTCTCCATTTCCATCTTTTACCGCTTTCCGCTCATGCCTAATTTCTCGATCCTGTTATATTTTCAATTGCTGCAACCCTAGATAAATGCCACGTCACTTTCTTCTTCATGTCAGCCACAATCAATCTTTTCCAATGATGCTGTTCAACTGCTTCGCGACTGTAACAGTCACTGATTGCATCGCTCGCATTCCTATAATTTAGGAGCTTAGTTATATGCTAATTTATAATCTTAGAGTAATTAAACCGCTAATTTTGTCGCCATTTCTGAAGTTATAAAAGGTGTGAATCGACTTTTCTACTGGATGGTTTTCATTGTGCATAATGTTAAATTTAGGTTAGGGAAACATTATTTTGTTTTATACTTTTTCTCAGAACTGTTTATGCAGAAGACTACGTAAATAAATCTAAAATTATACAAGTATGAATGTGAGTACGTAACCCATAATTTTTGCCAATTCGTTAGTGTTGTTGCTTCTCCGTTTTGTGAGTTGAAAAATGCAAATGGATGATTGGTTTCACAGAAATGGCAATTCAAAAGCACATTAGTCCTAAGTATACGTATTTTAATTAGTTTAGGGGCCAGTTTAGCATGAATTAATGCTTAAGAAATTACTTATATAGGAGAGAGGTGATATTTCAAGGATAAAATGGATGGTTTTATTCGATGATGAATTCATGTTTTCACTGTTTAATCCATGGGCTCTGTTATGCTATGTATGGATGAAATGAAACTTTTTTTCCAATTTTATTTGGCTAAATTTTGGATTTCGTTTCATTAGTTTTGAAATTTTATGTTTGCAATGCTTATTGATGTGATTGTGATTCGTTTTGCGTTTGTATTTGTCAGGTTACTCCAAATGCTCACTTCCAGAATGACCTTGGATTGGATAGTTTGGATGCCGTAGAGATTGTGATGGCTCTTGAGGAAGAGTTTGGGTTTGAGATTCCTGATAATGAGGCTGATAAGATCAACTCTATTAAAAATGCTGTGGAGTTCATTGCCTCCCATCCTCAGGCAAAGTAGAGTGTATACTACTTTTTCTTTTGTTTCCCATTCTAGTTTAGGTGCATCAGACATTTTTGCTACCAAAGTGAACTTTATTTTCTCATCCCTCAGAAGAGTGTTTGCTGGGGATGTGCCTGCTTCCTTTGGTAGTAGTACTGGCATCACAGAACTTCACATTTTGTTTCCCCCGTTATTCATGTCAATAAGAATTGTGTTGAATTTCTGATTATTCTTGAATTCTCCTCAGCATCGGATGCATTGTGCGACTCTATTTTGCTTTGTTTATTTTCTTTACTTCATTTGTAATAGTTATACTCTTGATCTGTTAGACATTGCTGGATGATTCTTATGCGACGAGCTGTTCCCGTTTTTAAGGAAGATTTTCTTTTACCCTATATTTGTTTTGGGGGATTTTCTGTTCAACGGTAAACTTTCCGTGCAGCTGGGAAGGGTGGAGGAATATGCACGTAAATAATAATAATAAGATCTTTAATTATTTGGTAATGTTTATATATGATACGATAAGAATATTTTTTGTCATGGTTATATTATTAGTATATTTTTATATTATAATAATATAGATAATATTAGTAGTCAACAAAATAAAATAACTTAATATTTTATTATATGTTTTTATATTATAATAAAATATATACTTAAAAATGTAAAATAATGAATAAAATAAATAGAGTTAATTTAAATTTTAAAATTTTCTAAAGTAATTTATTATAATATATTAGTTTTTTGAAATGTAACTTTGGATTTGATAATAAATTTTTATCTTAATTTAAAATTTACTTTTATTATAATTTTATATTTTCAAAATTATTTTTATATCAAATTATTTTAAAGAATATTTTAAAAATTATTTTTTAAATATATACTAAAAAATTATTCTATTTTACTTATGTCTATTACGAATTTTTTTATTATTTTTAATTCAAACAACCTTATTGTCTTTTTTTTTTTAAAATCTAAATAAATTATTGGAGTTTTAATATATGCTTATGTGACATGTCTTGTTGGTTTGTTGAAATTGTGAGTCGATTTTGAGATTTGACATTGGGATATTATTTTGTTGTGGCAAAGGGTGTCTCAGTGCTTGAAAGAGTGAGAAAGACAAGAAATAAGGTTTATCGTTCATAGAAACAAGGTGCTCGAAAGAGCAAGTCATGAATTTATGATATATATAAGTTAAGAACTTATAAGATATAATAGAAACTATTAAATGTGTAACATCTCCTCATTAACTTATCGTGAGACAGATAACTATCAAAATTTATCTCTAAACCTATGAAAAGATAAATCAAGAGAGTTTTGATCAGGATATCATTAACTTGACAACATATAGGAAGGTCAGCCAGCCAACCTAGCTTTTGTTACACATGATTACAGATAAAATAAAGATAAATTCAAATGCTTGGACTGGGAATGTATAAAGGGTTTTCCAACTAGGAGAATGATACTAAGATTGTTAGAGTAAATGGTTGGGATGTTAGAGAAAATACAAAACTTTTTTGTATTAAACTCTTTGATTTCATAAAGTATGACAATTATGTTTTGATATTAAACTTCTATGGTGTTGTGACAGACAACATGTCGGTCATGTAAGTTTCAAGAAACAATAATAAATTAATATATACACATTATTCAATTGTAGATTTCAAGTCATTAAGATCTGAGTTCCAATTAGCATCAATGAATATAATAGAAGATTGAGAGGATTTTGAACTTTTAAAAAGACCATAATGCTTTGTACTAGTGAGATAGTGAAGGATGTGTTTCACAACTTTCCAGTGATGCTCTTTGAGTTGATACATATATTAGTAAACTTTTGTTTGGAGAGTATGTGAACTCAAGATGAGTAATTATCACATATTGTAGAGTATGTGAGCTTAAGATGAGTAATTATCACATATTGTAATACATCGATGATGGATATATAGAAAGTAGGATCATTAAAAGTAGCTAAGCTATCTTGAGTGAGATGCAATGATGTTATCATGGGAGTAGGTTTATGTAGAAGCTCTTTGATATATTTTGTTTGAGAAAGATGAAGGCTAGCATCCTTATTCGAGACAACTTCTATGTCAAGAAAATAATGTAAAGGGTCGAGATCTTTTAAAGCATAATGTTTATTCAGTAAGGAAATAAGAGATGAAATTTCATGTGAAGAGCTACTGATTTACAATATCTTTTACATAGATGAGAATGAAACAGTAAACATGCTACCAAACTTTGTAAAGAGAGATGGATAACTTTTGGTTGAGGTAAAACCTATAGTAAGAAAAGTGTGACTGACTTTATGAAACTAGGATGATAGAGCCTATTTGAGTCGCTAATAGCTTTGTTGAGCTAGCAAATCTATTTTGGATTTGGAGAAGTAAAACATGGAGATTGGTCCACATACACAATTTCTTCTAAGTCTCAATTTGGTAAATTGGTCATCTAGAAGAGAGAACATAAGTAAGAACAATATGAAGAGTGATTGGTTTAATGATAGGGTTGAAAGTTTCGTATAGTCATAACTGATTGTCTAATGTAAACCTTTTGCAACTACTCAGAGCTTTGTCAAGTTGAAAAATGACATCTCTATTGAATTTATTTTTATACACCTATTTCCAGCCAGCATGGCTAGCACTAGAAGAAAGATAGAGAAGAGTCCATTTATTATTTTTAACAAGAGCATTATACTTTCTTTGCATGAGACTGAACTAGACTAGGTCAGTCGTAACTTCTTTGAAAGTATTAGGTTTAGTATAACTAGGATAAGCAAAAGTAGTAAATGTTTTTGGATTGAAAATACCTATCTTGATTGTTTAACCATAAGATGATTATTATGAATAGTTGGTGAAAAGACCACAGTGTCACTGAGAGACAAAGAAGAGTTATACGAAACAATAAGATCATGTACAATTTGAGAAATAAAATAACTATTATAAGGAAGAATTGTTTGGCTATTGTAAGTAGCATAGATAGGTTTAAGAACAATCATAAAAAAAAGTAGGTGTAGAAGCTAAATGTGTGGTCAAATCACTCTATACAATAAGATTGCCAGTTACAACATAAGAAAAAAGTTATTCATTAAAAATTACTTGGCATTATAGTTGCTGAAATATAAATATAACCTTTATTTTAGCACTATAACCTAAAAAATACAAAAAAAATACTTAAAATCAAACTTATATAGATGTAGTAAGGAATAACATACACAACAAAACACATTAAAAGAAATATAGCCAAGTTATTTTTCAAATAAAAGTTCATAAGCATCCATGAAGAACATCAATAGATAAAACATTGATAAAATTTATACATGTAACAAAAGTCTCAACCTAAAATTTACGAGGCCGAGAAACACCAACAAGAAAAGTCACCTAGATTCTTTCATGACGATGTTTGCATTCAATAAAGACATTTTATTCATATGTATAAGTACATATAAGACGATAACGAATACCATAAATATAAAAATAATAAACAAGATTTAAAAGAGTCCTTTATATTATCAATTTAAATGAATTTTATTTTATGATTAATTTAAGTTTTTACAAAATATAAAATAGAAGAACATGTAATTTATAATGAAACAAGTAAATTTAAAGTAAATATATAAAAACCCAAAATAATATTTGACATCGAGAATAACAAGAATTATTATAAGTCTTAAGATATCTATAAACATATATTCTAACCTAATTAAAACCAACAATTTTGTATAAATTGAATGTGTTGGAAATCAATAAAGTTATTACTCTCATTCTTTTTATTCAACAATCAAAAATATAGTTAGTCTCACGGAAAATACTAATAAAAAATTTATACATAAGTTATGACATTTGAAGTGGGAAAAAAAATTAATTTAATTTATGAAATTATGAAAATAATCAACCTACCTTTTCTTTGTCTAAGAATTTTTAGTAAGTATCATTTGTTATAATAAACCTTGTATTTTGAAAAGTTTGTAAAACAAAATTAATTCAAATGCACACTAAGTGATTATTTTAAATAATATAACAACTTTTATCTATATTTCTATTATGATTGTCTATTATAAGAAGATAAATAGATAATTATCTTTTAAAAATGTATCCTATAAAAATATAACTAAATAACTGTATTTTTTGAATTATAATTACTATTAAGCTGAAAGAAAAAGATAAATAAATAATTATTTTTTAAAAAAATGTATTTTTAAAAATAACTAATATTTTTTAAAATTATATAATATAAAATAGAACATAATTATCATTTTAGAAAATGAATCATTTAAAAATAACAAAAAAACTGAATTTTTTAAACAATTTTATTAACTGTATTTTTTAAACAATTTATTAACTGTATTTTTTTAAATGTTATCTGTAAACATATATTGTGTTTACCAAATTAATTTTCTGGCAAGTAGTTGATTGAATTAATATGTTATTTTCTTTCACTATTCTAAAGGACAATCACGTGTAATGATCATAGAGATATGATTTTCCAGGTATGTTTTAAATTTTAAAACGTTTGTTCATTCCAGATATTTAAGTGCTCAGCTAAGATTGAAGACAGAAGACCTCCTGGCCTCTGTAAGAACAATCTCCATTTAATCACTGCCATTCCATTTATGTTATTGTATATGATATTCATAGATTAGTTTGGTGTATTTCAGAATCAAATCTAAATTACACTTAGATAAGTGTAATGGATGAATCTTTTTAATAATTACATTCATGATTATGGTAAGACTATTTTATCTTACTTTGGTCTGTGTTTATTTCTTTTAACAGAATGAGAAAATTAAATGAAATTTGAAAAGGTGATTTTAAGAATAATTTTTTCTGTGGGAAAAAACTTGAAAACATATTTTTTAAGCTAAAAATATATTTGACTTTATATATGGGATAATTAACTCAAGATTCCGAAATATATATCTTAATATTATTTTTTTAAAATAAGTTGGACCTATAAATAAAGTCACCCAAGCTGTAAGATTTAACAGAGAAAAAAAGCCACCAGTTTCCATGTATTTTACAAGGAAAAGCTCAAATGTTGATGGAGCCTTTACCCCTACCAATACCAGCCATTCATCAGATTATGAACATAAAATCATGAAATGTTATTGCACTAATGAAGGCTTTCGCCTATATATATCCTTTTAACTCTAAGATTTTGAGAGAACTTTAAAAAGTATTACTCAATAAAAACAGTGTCGTTTGAATAAAGAGAATTTTTATTCAAGTAACTACTTGGTCCTTAAAATAAAAAAATATAATAAAAAATAAAGTTATGCCTATAAAATCACATGTACAAAAATACATAGACATTTAAGAAAAATCTAAACTACTGAAAAATAAGAAAAAAATTTAAACTTATTAAAACCAAAATTAGGATCAATTAAACCTACTCTAAACTACTTCAGAAGTTAGATGAGAACTTAGATGGAAACTTTTGATTTTCAATCTGTCATAAAATGAAAACAAGATTTTTATTTTAAGAGAAAAGGCATAGAGAATTAAGAGTTTTGAGGTTTAGATAAAGATAGCAATTTTTGTTAAAATAACCCTTACATTTAGTATTCCTATGGGTTTTACTTACTTTACCTACGAAAATGTTTATAAGTAATTATTTACTAATTTTATTTATGAAAAAATCCGTAAAACCTACATGTTTGTTTTTAGTTAATTAACAATATATTTTTTAGATAATATTAATAATTAATTCCATGAAAATTATTATTATTATTAAGATTAAATAATAATAATAATATTAACATTATATTATATTTAATATTATTTTTATTAGTTTTATTAATATGATTAATAGTAATAATATTAATATTATTAACATTATTTTTAATATTATTATTAACATTTTTTATATTACTAATAATATTATTGATAACAATAATATCATTATATAAATTTAAATAAAAAAAATTGAAGGCACTAAAACTAAACTTTAGTTTGAACATGGCTAAGTTGACTGTAAGTCATCATTGACTATTCATACGCGTTACTCAAGTCGTCTTGGAAGAACCGAGGAAAGAGATTGAATTGAATACAAAATGTCTTTTTCTCTAACCCTTGTCTGATTTAACGACTTTGCAAGGACTCGAAGACTTTGACTTCTTCTTTATCTCATTCTTTTTAAATAAAAATGACACAAAAATGCAACTAAGAACCATACCATTGGCTATTGCTACGTCCATTTGGCCCCTGTACACCACAATTTCAATACTATTTAGCCTTCTACCATCCACATCATTAACCAAAGACCACACCAAAGTACCATCACAAATCTATGACATAATCAAACTTACAAACAAATTTAGCTTAGCTTAATTACACCTTAGTTTTTCACTAATTGTAATTTCATGATTTTAGTCTCATTGATTCAAACCAGTTAATATTGTAAGCATGCTATTTTAGTATTAGATATTATTATCATTATAATATGTGTGAAAACTAAAACTCCACAATTATAATATTTGAAAGAGGTAATTGAAAGGGTTAGAGCTTGAGGAACTCAAATCACACGTTTGTCATGCTTTGAGACCTAATTGAGCAATTATAATGTTTAAGAGCAAAAGAAGAACTAAACTTTTAATTTAATGGTGGACCAAGATACTACTTTAGTGTGTGGCATTGAGTAATTAGGTTGAGTGAGGAGGGCAAAGAAGTACATTGCTCTCTATAAGTAAACTCCACTCTGCAATTGGAAGTACCCACTGACAGGAAACAAATATTTGCTTATTCCGCAGATGGCGGAAAATTCTTCAACTGAGCTGAACAAGCTTGTGTTTTTTTGTTTATTGCTGATACAAGTTGCAGTTTCTGAAATTATATTTGAAGAACGCTTTGAGGGTATTCTTATTTTCTTCTCTGTTCTTATTTTTTATGCTTACTTTATATAATATATACATGTGTTTCAATCAGTTACCATTGGTAGTTGGTTTGAGTTGGTGAATAGTTACATAATTGGTAATTAAATTGATGATTCATCATATATTTATATTTACTCTAGTCACGTGTGTGCATATATATATATATAGTATGGTCCATGTGTAATCAATTTTGCTTATTTAGTAAATTTTGCTTTCTTAGATCACTCTTCTCCACCAATGATTTCCAATACCAACTTCCATAACAATTGTTCTTTGTTTGTGTATGAAGAAAGCACCAGAAAAACTGTGTTGGATTTGTTTCATGTTTTCATTTCCAACTCATAATTTTGAACTGATAACTCCACGAGTGTAACTTTTTTCCCCTTTTGTCTTTTGCTTTTCACAACTTTGTATGGCTTCTCTATTCACAAAGGCAAATGAAATAAAACGATGTAGAAGCCATCACTAATTGAAGTGAAAAACTGAAAAAACAGACCAAACAGCACCTACCATATCAAAGGGTTTCAACTTATTGTTTGTTGGAGTTTGTGGTTTTTCAGTGATGATATGAACATATGATATGAGTGTGATAATGTGTTGGTTTTTGTGAAGATGGATGGCGAAGCCGGTGGGTAAAATCAGACTGGAAAAGCAGTGAGGGCAAAGCAGGTTCTTTCAAGCACACAGCTGGGCAATGGCATGGTGATCCGGATGATAAAGGTACTTTTAGATTTGATATAATTTCAATAGTACTTGCTCTTAGGTATCTAAATGTGAGTCTAGTTCTACATTGAGTAGAAATGAGAAAGTTGAGCAACATATAAAAAAACCCACAAATCCAATGTTTTAAGATTTTAGATTAAAGGTGGTGTCATTTTCTTGTGTAGGTCTAGTTCTTGTCTCATGAAAGTAAGTTCTTATTAGTAGATTTTAGCAACACATGAACATTTGCATATATATTAAAGGTATCAATGTTTAAAGGAATGGATTCTTCCTCTTTATCAACATATTAGGCTGAACAAGGGTAGGAAAGAAAGACAAACATCTAAGAGCCAATGATCCAGTTAGCATATCTGTTAAGTATGACAACATCTTGGAGTGAGGTTGTATTTTTCTTAATATAAATATAAATGTAAGAAACTTTTTGAGTAATTTGTTACGTATTCAAGTATGAATCTAAGTCTCACATTGAGTAGAAATAAAAAAATTGAACAACATATAACAAAAATTCATAAACCTAATGTCTTAAGGTTTTGGGTTGTTCTTGTTTTATTCTTGTTTAAACTCTCCAATTACTACCACAAAATTTCAGTTAGTTGATACACTTTACATTCTGGGGAACTTCTATTTGTTTGCTTTTTAATATGTACAAAATGGTAGTAACTGGAAGTTGGTTCGTCTTGTGACTTGTTGCCATTTTGTGGAATACTGTAGGTATTCAAACATCCACCGATGCCAAACACTTTGCCATTTCTGCTAAAATACCTGAATTCACCAACAAGAACAGAACATTGGTCCTCCAGTATTCTGTAAAATTTGAGCAAGAGATTGAGTGTGGTGGAGGTTACATCAAGCTTCTCTCTGGATTTGTTAATCAAAAGAAGTTTGGTGGGGATACACCTTATATGTATGTTCCTTATTCCATGTTTTCCACTATGCTTTTGCTTCTTGGTTTTGTCTCCTAATGAATGGACCTTATTACACAGAAGACTCAAACATCAGTATTCCATACTTTAATATGTTGATAATTTATACCATTAAGCGTAGTTTTTTTTTTTTCACTTCAAGAGAGGACATTGCAACAGAATTTTGTTTCTTTACAAAATTTGGGAAAGGGTCTCTGGTTATAAAGTTAGTCCAATGTCAAATTGTCTAGAAAATGGGAAATTGAGGCATATAACTTGTAAATTCATATTGAACATTACTTGTTCATGGTTTATGATCCTACCCTTCTAGGTACTGGTTGTACTATTTTTATCATGTACCAAAGTCCTGCATGATAATGTGATGCACACTACATCAGATAATAGATTGAGAATTGGCAGACTACCTTAAAAGCAAATTTCTAAAACATGTTAATATATGTTAAGGTTTGCTGAGCAAAAGGTTTCATCATCTTACTGTGTTTAGAAAATAGCATCCAAGGGGTGAAATATAGCAATTTCAGAGGGTAGAAAGTTCTGTTCCGAATAACATATATAAGGAAAGTTTATTCAAACTTCTATTCCATATACATGTTATTTTTTTCTTTTTATTGGCTTGCTCTGATCATAACATCTCTTTCTTCACCTTACATTGTTTTTATTAAACACTTTATGTACCACATAGGTTGTAACTTCATTTTTTTTTTTCTTCTTTGTCAATGTTTTCTATTTTTACCTTAAGGAAGGAAAGAAAGAAATATCCCGCTGACACATTTTCTATAGTTTAATGTTTGGACCAGATTTATGTGGCACTGATACAAAGAAACTCCATGTGATACTCTCCTACCACGGTCAAAATTACCCCATAAAGAAGGACCTACAATGTGAAACTGACAAGTTAACTCACTTCTACACATTCATTCTCAGACCAGATGCCACATACAGTGTGCTGGTTGATAATAGAGAGAGAGACTCTGGAAGCATGTATACAGATTGGGATATTCTTCCTCCACGAAAAATCAAAGATGTCAAGGCCAAGAAGGTTTCCTTTTAAGCTGTTTTATTCAGTAGTAACTTCAGATGTTACCTTTGGCATATTATGATGATTTTGGTCTTCTACATATCCTATAACAATACTATAACTCGGTTTAGATATCCTGTTTTACCATAAAGAGAATCATCATATCCCAATCAGATTATATTGTTGAAATATCTTTTTTGTTTCTAACAATAGCTTGTATTTTGAAATTAAAACATCTTCCAAATTGCAGCCTGCAGACTGGGAAGAAAGAGAATACATTGAAGACCCTAATGATGTCAAACCTGAGGTATCCAAAATCTCTAACTTTTCCCTCTAATGATAATAGAACAAGAAGTTGGTAGTTTTGCTCCATGAGATAACAAGCTCATTTATTTGGTTATTTCTATTGCAGGGATATGATTCAATCCCAAGAGAAATTCCTGACCCAAATGCTAAAGAGGTTAGTTTTAGTTGCTTGCTTATCTAGCTTGATTAATTACTGGTTTTCTGATATGATGACTTCTCAATAAAAGGATTAATTGTACAATTTTTCCCTTTTAATTAGCCTGATAACTGGGATGAAGAGGAAGATGGGAAATGGAAACCACCAAAGATACCGAATCCAGCATACAAAGGACCATGGAAAGTAAAGGTTTGTTGATCAAGTTTGGGGAGCTAACCATTGTGGCTCAAAAATTAACTTTTCCTTATTCTTTTTCAGCTTTCTTTTATAGTCCATTTTCTCTTACTTGCAACCTCAATGTTGACAGAAAATCAAGAACCCTAACTACAAAGGGAAATGGAAAACTCCATGGATAGACAATCCAGGTATGTTCAAATGTATATCTTGGTTCTCTGTGATAATTTCATATATTTTTATGCTACTAAGGAAGACTTAATTTTTTTTTTTCCTTTTTCAGAGTTTGAAGATGACCCAGATCTTTATGTGCTTAAGCCTATCAACTATGTGGGCATTGAAGTTTGGCAGGTATGATGAATGTAAACTTCCACATTTGGTGTTGGCTTGTTATACCATACTATAGACCTCTCTCCATGAAGTGCAAAGCTGTTAGGCTATAATAGGTGGATACAGTTAACATAAGCCAAATATTCTGTTTCAGGTTAAAGGTGGTTCAGTTTTTGACAACATTTTGATATGTGATGATCCTGATTATGCAAAACAAGTTGTTGAGGAAGTGTTTGCCAACAGGGAGGTGAGTATATTATTTTTGTTAACTTTGTATAGCATTGTCTAGAAAACTTAATCAAGTCTTTTGAAGTCAAGTTTAATTTGCCTAAAAAAATGTCCATTTAGTAAATAAAAGTGTATGCAGTTCTCCTTAATATGTGTCTTTTCTCAAGATACATGTTATGACCCTTAATTTTTGACATCTCAGATTGAAAAGGAAGGTTTTGAGGAAGCAGAGAAAGTGAGAAAAGCCAAAGAAGAGCAGGTACATGGACATACCCTTTTGAGTTCCATCATCCATATTGAGTCAAGCAGGTTGCCTTTTTCCAGGATCCTAACTCTTTTTTCTGCAGGAGGCTCAAAGAGCAAGAGAAGAAGGTGAAAGGCGTAGACGAGAGAGAGGTCATGATCGTAGATACCGGGACAGATACAGAGACAAATACAGAAGGGTATGTATCATACATGAATACATTCAATATTTATGCTTTTCCTTTTTTTAATGAATCTTCAATCCCTTTTGAGGACAAAACAAATGTCATAGGTACTGGTTTGGAACAAAACTCCAGTACTAGAGCAGTGTTCTGGTATTTAAAAAAATTGTTTTTGAACTATCCCCTCTGTTAAAATATGTGTGGAAGGTAAAACCAATTATGGAGTGGTAAATAATATTCTCCATGATGTTCTTTTTTCAAAGAAAAAGGGTTCTTTCCATGGTTTATGTATGTTTTAGATGCTGATTTTCCCAATACTTTCTGTTTGCCTTGTTTTGCAATAATGACAAACTTTTCTTACACTTGGTTGTTTTTCTCTGTCCAGCATCGCCATTACGAGGATTATCATGTAAGTTGAATTTCTTTTAGTCTCTCTAATGTTAGATTCATTGAAATAGAGGTGGCATTTTTATGGTCAATCTCAAAGTTGTTTACTTTTTTTGTATTTTCCGTGTCATAACAATTATTACAATACATCAATCAAAAAAGTTAAACATGAGAAAGAACTTGTCTTTGTGGAATGGGTGGGTGTGATTGAATTGCCATCTTTCTGGATGTTGTTGTCCTAACAAGTATGACTTTCTTTGATCTACAGGACGAGCTTTGATGGGATAAAACTCCTTCTCACTTATGTGGTTGATAAGAATATTTGGATTGTTATGAATTGTAGTTGATGCCATGTTCCATCTCATGTTAATTTCTAAGGGGAACTTTTTAAATTAAAGTAGTATATTTGTCACATATCAGTGTATTATTTTGGTTTTGTCTTCTTTCGGTTGTAATGCATTTCTTATAGGAAAATTATCTTGGGAATTCATGTCCATTTTGTCATTGATTCGAAGCTTGCTACAAGCAACAAAACCGAGGAACAAAAATCTTACAATAGACGAGAGTTTAGAGAGATTAATGTATTTCCAAATATCAAATATATGGTATGCATTGGAAGAGTAGAATATTAACAGTTGAAATAAAAAGAATTAATATTGTTATTAACTCGGCTAAGTCATTTACAATTCATAAATAAATGATAAAAAAACTCTAAATACCTAATAATGTGTGAAACTTAGAACTTTGGCAATATTCAAATACAATAGAAAAGATTGTGAGAAATTGTTGACATGTTTGGGGTTATTCAAACTCTATTTCTTGTATAATTTAAATTTAGCGAAAATGTATTGTCACTGCAATAGGCTTCCACCCATTTACATAGGAATTTCATTTTTATAAAGGAAAAAAAAATGAAAGCAAGAAAGTTTCTCGTAGCTCAATGCTCCCTTTGCAACCTTGCTAGGATCACCTATGCTGCTTTTAGTCAATAGTTGTAAATTAAGTAAAAGTAAATTAAATAAATCGACCAACTAAAAAAGAATTTGCGAAACACAGAATATATGCCTTGTTTGTTTAAAGTTATTCAAAACGAGTTGACTTCAAACATACCCCTGAAGGCCGAAGCCGGAAAAGGAACAGAAAACATATGATTAGTTTTTTCCTATATAATGTTTGCAGATAGGAGAGACAAAAATTAAAAATATATATTTCTTATTAGACAAAATTAGTTTATGTACAAATTAATTTATTAAATTTCTCTCATTTAAAATATTTTTTATAAGACAAAATTAGTTTATGTACAGATTAATTGACAATACATTTTGGAATACACGAATTATTAAATGCAGAAATAGTCATGAAGATGTGCAAGGAGAAGTTGAAACGTTGCATGAGATAAAATCATCAAAGCATTAATAATGGAATATTTAGGTATATAGGTTCCATTCGAGATAATTTTGGCCTTGAATGTAGCAGTAGCAGATAAGAAAAATGTTTTAAGCAAAAAAAAATAAATATAAAGAACTCGATAAAAAATTTATTCATTCTTGATTGGTGCTTTTTTAACAAAAAGTCATTATCTCAAACTAGGAGTTGACGAAGTAGATGAATTAGATCAGTTTTATTTCGAATTATAATGAATTCAATAAAAAAATTCATTAATCTATTTTGGTCTATTAAAAGTTCAATTCATCCAACGCTAACACAGTATCACACTAGGGAACCAGGATGATAAAGCTGTAATATCTTTCTTATTCGTGATCGCCTGGTTTTCGCATAGAAAATAGTTGGTACCTTCCCCCAACTCTATCAAAGTTGGTTATCTGTATTTAGTGAATGCAAATAACTTCAATTGTAAATTCGTTGTTATCGCGGCCATAAACAAATAGCGGTGAATTACGCAAAACCTTTAATGGGCACAAATGGCCCCAGAAACATCACACAATATTAGGGAACCAAAGTGATATTCGTGTCAAAATTTCAATATATAACAATAATTAGTCAATCTAAATTGGAAAACTTAAAGACGTAGCTGTTTCAATGCTTACAAGCGAATCGGATTAAAATTTCTTTTCATATGGGCACAAAGCTTTTAAAAATGCAATTAAAATTATTAAAAATGCTACATAAAGGGTCAACCTAAGATTTCATTCAAGGCCAATGTCCTCAAATAATGCTTTCCGAGGAAGAGGAAGAGGAAGCTAACTTATCATCTTCTACGCACAGCCCCGGCACTTGGTCCACGCTGTACTGCAGATCCTGCCTGCTGCTGCGCTGGAGCACCAGGTTGCCCGCCAGGTTGTTCTTCGGGCATATTCATAGCTTGAGTTACGGCATTCATTACTATGAGTCCAAGAGGGATCAGGTACATCCACTGGTATCGAGAAAGATTCCAGATGAAAAATATTAATTCAGAAATACACACATTTATAGTTTATTTTGAGAAGAAAAAAAAAACAAAGTTGTGGCTGCAAAGATCATGCCAGCTAGTATACTCACATATTTAGCCCAAAAGGACCTCTCTATTGGCTTTACAGCCTCACCATCTCCCTCCTCCCCACCAACATCTTCAGCAAATATTGGAGCTCTGCGGAAGCAAAAATATTTGTTGAATTAAAAACACAGAGCACACTAGTAAAAACATGTCAAAATGATGATGGATGCAGCAGCTACTTCATGTATGATTTTAAAAAGCCAAAAGCAAGAGGTTCAACCTTTGTTTTTCCCTAGCATATTATATCAGATAGAGACGATATTAATCTTCATCAACGAACTCTAGACAAATTCATAGAAACATTTGGTTGGGAAATCTATTTTCCCTTTCTGATTTCCGCATAATTTTGTTTTATTCCATTGGGTGATACTTCAGGAAAACATGCTTACATTGGAAACAAACTATTTTTTGTTATTTTTTAAAAACTGGACATGAATTCAGAAAACAGTTCAGAGCAAGGGACATATTCAATTATTTTCAGTGTAGTTGTATTTTAAACAATGAGCATATGAGAAATGTTAGTCGCGCACTCTCTAAAACACTCAATAAAAGAACGGATATACAGTTAACGATGTGATGTGATTACAGACTAAATACAAGTAAATAATTGTATATTTGTAGTTTGCAGAAAAATCAGTGAATAAAGAAAGGAGTGTGAAACTTGAGGAAGAATATGTTGATAAAGACGGACAATCAAGGTATAGTGCGAGGCAAAAGACGAGAAATTGAATATCAGAATAATTGCAGTGCAGAAATAGCCATGGAACAATAGTTAAAAGTCCTTATCCCTTGATAATATAATCGGCAAAATATAATCAGCAAAAAGGCCACAAAAGCCTCAAAGAACCAGAGGTCGAATTATTACAAGGAAAAGACACCTCTGTGGTAGAATATAGGAGGAAAAGGGGTAACAATTTTCAAGTTTTCAAGTATCAATTTGAAATTAACTAAATTTAAGCATTAGGAAGGGAAAAATGATAATGTTAGTGCAAGAGAAATTACATGGAACATTGAGAAAAGACCTTTAGTCTCAAAAGTATGGACTCAAATTTAATACAAGAAGCTCATATTCACAGGCAAATTCATCTAAGCAGACCTTCTATACCAGTGATAAATATATGAGAAAACCAAACACTATGCCTTATTGAAATTCCTTTTCAAGAATAATTAAAGAAAGGCAAAGAAAAAGAAAAAAACGTATTTTCCATTTTTTTAATACTGCTGCTAGTATTACCTTAGCCGCCATGACCTAGAAACACTGTATATGCCGCTTTTCTACTACTATCTGTATATTAATTAGAAGCTATTGCTATCTGTATATCAATTAACAATTAAGAGAGGAACTATCAATCATAGTACACGTACCTTGGTGCCTGTTCACTGTTCTTTAGAACTGTGTGAGACTTGAAAGACCACTTTGCAGGCTAAAGCAAAAAAAAATATGCATAATATTAGCATTTGCAAATCTAAAATCAGGCAATAGAAATTAATTTTAAGTTTGCACAAGGCTTATAAATTGATTTGAAGACATGTACATTGGGTTCTTGCCCACCTGATAACTCTCAAGAACAAGGATAAGATGTGGGATGATATGTTAACAAATCAACCAGAACATGACTATAGATAATAGAATCCTCAGGTTGTTTCTAAAGGCGTAAACATGCTAATTTTACTCTTTCAAATAAGCACGGATCCGGTATAATACATTAACAAGTTAACTGTCTTCTGTCAAAATTACCCCAATCAGCTTTGGATCTAATCACACTTTTATCTTGAAATGCAAGATCATAAATTATATCTTTTGCCGTTGACAAACAGCCATCATCATAGAAGCTTAACAAATAACTATATAATAAAACCATTGAATAATTATTCATTTATACACAGTATTGACATACAACAATCATTCTAGATGCTTAAATAACTATAATTATATATGCCAAAAACAAAACAAACGAGCTGAACAATTTCTGTATTTATACCATTATGTGTGTCAAGGAAGAGATAGTATTATTGACTCCCGGTACTCTGCCTTTTCAGGAAGTCAACAGTGTGTGTACAACAAGAGACAGATAAAATAGATGACAACAAAATATGTTGAGAAGTTTTAAAGTTTAGCTAAGCTCAATGAAAGCAAGAAATAAGAGCAGTTGTAAAAAGTAGAATTGACTTACAAGCTTCAGTTGTCTAGGATAAGGGCAAGCCCCTGCGGCACCATAATTGACAGCCAAGACATTAACACCTTCCTGAAACAGAAAAACTGAAAGTGAGTCTCAATGAATTAAAAAGAGATAAATGTGAAGTAGATATGTAAGAAAACCTATACGACCAAAGTTCAGTTTTGTCTCCTGGTTGAAGTATTCTACACTATAGCGTAGGGAAAACCACCCATGGTCCCATGGTTTCTAGTTTTTTCCATCTACATAAAATGTGTAGAGGAAAATACTAATATGTACCCTTAAGGCACTTGCTGAGGAATAAAAAATATAAAGTCAAAAATGAAAAGTAAACAATATAATGGATCAAAAATTGTTTCAAAAGGTAGCAACAGAGTTCTTGTTGGGTCAAAGGGGTTTCAACTGTGTACCTAACAGTAAAGATTTGTGGTGGTGAGAATAAAGTTTCATGAGAAGGTTATTTCTACAAAGAACTCAAAGGCTAGAATGAATAATAAACTTGGATAGTTACTAGAGAGGCTGATCAAAACTGTGTTTTTTATTGTAGAATCTAAGAAATTAAGAATTTGAAGTAAAGTAAGCACAAAAGAAGATGGACAACATAATTAAGTGAAACCTAAAGAGAAACCATTACAAAGAATTTACTCTAAATGAACTTTATTGAAATTTTGAATTTGATGAAACATACATAGTTACTTGATATACATGTAGCTTAATTGACATAACGAGGCACGACTACGAAGATTTTATTGTTGTTATATAACAAATTCATTTGTAATCCACATTCCTAAAACTATTTACAAAGAGATGAAGTAAAGCATGCCATTATCTCAAGATCCACTGCCTGTGAACAGAAAACCCATCCTATTCTACATATTCCTTCTACAAACTTGATTACCCAAATCTACATCATAACATAAGACTTCCAATACTTTTCCCCATTCCAGAAAACAGCTGAGTCTAATTATCAAGTGACACAATATATCAGAATTTGAACTCGAAGGAGAAATTATCTTTGAAAACACAAGACCACAGATGCAGCATAAAGAGCATATTTTACTGTAATAAGGAAAATTACCATGTGTATTACAAAATGCTCCTCCAATCCATCCCCCGGAAGACATCGCTGAATTCAGAAAGGCAAAACTGTTAGTTCTACTTGGAGGCAATAGCTCAAAAAGTCACTGCAATACCAAATAAAGGAGCCACAGCCACTACAACAGTGATCAATGCAATGAAAGCATAAAAAGGACTAAAGCTTTTGAAAGACTTTCTTAAAGTGAAAAAGGGTACCGGCAAAAACAAGAGAAATAGAAAAAAAGGAAACAAACCATCCTTCATAAATATCACAAGATGAGCAGAAAAAAACATGCCAGACATTATTGGAACAAGGTTGCTAACTACCATAACAAAGTACCCCCTTACTTACAGCACCAAAACAATGCTACAAAAAGAACAAACAAACCAAGGACCCAAAAGCTTAACACTCCTCAAGCACAAACCCAACAACTAAACCATTGTACTACTAAAAAAGGAACCTTATTTTCTCATTCATATTTCATCCTATCAATAGACAAGAACTTGGTTCATGTTCATATTTACCGCTTTCACTGAAGAAATAATATATTCCCGGCCAGGTGGACTCAAAACATTGGACGGCAATCTAATCCTATAGAAATCATCTCCTCGCAACAGTTCCTGTAATATGAGAAGAGTGTCATTATACAATGCAAACAAGCCAAAATACAAAGACAGTCAAACATACATAAATAGTTCAATGGAAACAAACAATTACTTGGAAATTCTTCTGCTCAATATCAGTCAAAGGATCCCGCTTAAACCGCAGCTTCGTCAGCGTCTATCACAGATCAAAACCGGTTTTCAGCACAACAACACGAATCTCGCATAAATTCTATCCAGTACAATTCAGTGGAATTGGAACTACCGCGACAGAACATTAGCGGATTTAAATAGAAGCAGATTCGAAGCGAATCGCAAATCAACTCTTCAAATTATAATAATAAGCAGAGGAGAGGGAAGGAACCTGGCCGCCGTGGCTCCAAGTCTTGAGGCGAGCAGAGAAATTGCCGGCGTCGGAGAAATCGGAGTCGCCGAACGCGTGTTGGAGAGTGAACTGGATCTTGGAATCGGAGGCAGACTCCGAAAACATCTTCCGAGAGGTAGAGGTGGCGGCGGAGGAAGGTGGAAGCGAATCGGAGTGGAAGGAGGAGGAGCGTCCACCTTCGATGCCGAACTCTTCGTCGTCAAGGAGAAGCTCGTCGGATTGAAAACCTAGAGCGCAAGTTAGCAACAGAGTCACCGCCACAACCCACCGGAAGACTAACAAACCCATTCTTTCGCCGTCTACTTTCCCAAAGCCCGTGTTAGTGTTCTGTGCACAGTGGTTAGTAATTGAATTCGTTTTTCTTTTACTTGACCTCTAGTATCATGTGGGGAATTTCAATTCTATTTTTTGTATTACCTTATATGTAATTTTCAAATAATTTAATTTAATAACTACTAATCGAAAACTTCGTTACCCCTTTGTGATATAATGCTAAATCACATTTGCTTCATCTTTAGTTTAAAATAGATCATTTTCTTATATTTTGATAGAATACATGTTTAAATAAATACTAATCTTTTTTTAGTAAATAATGTTTAATTTTACTATTTTTTTGATGAATTAACGTTACCTTTTATTTCAAAAATAACATATTAACTTAAAATTAAATAAAAATATGAAAATTTAAGAAAAAAACTATTTTTTATTATTAAATATAAAAAATTTAAAAAATATATTTATTTCTTTTAAAATTAACATTATTTTCTTATATTATTAAAATAATAAAATCTGTATTTTTTCAGGTATACTTGTATTGAAATCATATATAAAAATAATAATATATTAAAGAATTTAATTATATATTGCATAGTTATTTATTTATTTATTTATTTATTTTATATCAAATAATATTTTTAAATATAATTTTTATATTTAATAAAATGATTTATAGTTTAGTTACTGCATAATTTTTGATGATATTTTAAATATATAATATTTAAATTATTCATTTTTACTTTTAAAAATATTTTTTTTATATTTTGAATTTTTTATTTTTCATAGTTATTTTATTTAATCTTTAGTCAATAATATATCTTTTCAACTAAAATATGTAAGGTAAATTTCAAGAGATATAATTGTGGATTTAAAAACTATAGAGGTTGTAGGTATTGTTTTATTAAGAACATGGAAAAAAAGTAGGTGTTTATTTTAAAAATAAAAGTGTGAATGTTATTTCTGATGATAAAATGGGCACCCTCTATTTATTTTTATTTTTCTTTCAAGTTTTGTTTGAAAATAATACTAAAATATTTTTATTTTAATAAAATAGTTGTACGATTTTTTATTTTATCCATTTATCTTTGTCTAATAAAAAAAATACATGTATAAATTAATTAAAAATTCAAAGACAAATAAGGTTATAATACAATAAAAAAAAATGCTTATTTTTTTATCATCAATAGTTAATTTAATTAATAATTAGGTAATTAATAATTAGGTAAAAGAGATATCTCTACTCATATGCAAATGATAGTTTAGGCTATATATTCATTACATCATATTTAAAAAAAACTTCCTCAAGATATCTCACTATACAATTTAAGTAAAGTATATCAATAACCTAAGTACAATCCAATTATAACATTATCCTTAAAAAAAATCAAATACATAGTGCAAGATAATAGTCAAAATATATTGTAATGCAATAAAATTTTATTTTTCACTGTCCACGACCGATCAAGCATTTATTATATTTCAAGCACCACACCTCTTATGAATTCACATTAGTGAAACGATTAAAACTCTGTATATGCATCTTATTTGTATTCCAACCTCCAAACTTATTCCTTCACCACAGTTGTCTCTATATATAATTGTCTCTATATATAATTTATAATGGTAGTTACTTTGTATACTTCATTCATTTTTGCCACGTGTACGCAATTAACATACATCCTTACTTCTTAGTTAGTATAATTCCGAAAGTATACACCAACTGCCTATACCATAAATAGATCTTCTCAAGTGTGACACTCATATGAAATAAATTTCATAATCTTTTTTCTCACTGATAAAATAGTTAAATTATCCCAATGATTTCAAATATGTAAAAATTATCCCAATGATTTCAAACATGTAAAAGAGTTAATATACCAATTTGAAAAGGAAAATTATTTTATTTTGTATTTTCCTCTAATTGTTGTCACAATTTGATATATACTAAAGAAAAAATCTCCACTATATCACACGTATGGTTGTTAAATATAATATCATTTTCAAGTTTCTAGATATTTCAAATAATTGTCATCCAAACATATCTCCAAACATAGTTGCATTTTTTTATTAAAACCAATTAGTTAGTTCATAACCTAATAAATATATATTGGTTTTATTGTGATATACAAAATTTAGTCATAACCATTTATCACACAAATACCAAAAGGTACCTGTTTTTGTACATATAAAAAAATAGGTGATTCGCAATTTTCTCACAACTATTACACAAAATGCGCATACCATTCTCTATAGTAATTCCTATTACATATAACTCTTCAAGAACACAACTACACAACTGGACAATAGGTAACGCTTTTGACTTCCATAACTGTATAAACACCTCATTTGTTTTTCACCACTATTTGAACATAAGCCTCCTTTATTGTATATTCATTTGTACCATCTCCATTCCAAACCTAATGATCCATTTTGTCTTTTCTCATGACACAACCTTTATGCATGGCTCAAATTCTTCAAATAATAGTTTTTCCTACTCAAACCATACTCTTCTCCAACAAATATCTCATACCCACTCTTCTGAGTCATTCCCCAAGTTTCATTATTTGTAACTCATTTCAAATTGAGTTCCCATAGATTTTTGGAAAAGCTTTCTTTAGTAGACTATTCTCAACCCATCAATCATCCCAAAATGAAAATTTATTATCCTTGCCACCTAACATAATCATTAAACTACTTTCTTTTCTCACTTTTTTCACACAGATTTTCAAGATCCCTCTACCATCTAAATTCATTAGTATTGTAACACCCATCATCCAAACTCATTCAAGACTCATATTTGAAGACTAATACGTTTCACCAAAATTCTTTTTCCTCCGTTCCTAACCTCCATTTCTACTTACCTATCAAACCTTGTTAAAACTTACAATATCCTTTATGCCTAATTTATTATGGTGTTTTATAATTACTAAAAATTGGGTTGAGTCAACAAATAGAAAAATTTTATAATCATTCAAAATTTTGGATCCAACTCAGCATCTCTTAAAACCATCATGGTTTGACATGGATGGATCGGTCAATTCACCAACTCACCTATAATAAAAAAGGAAAAATATCTAATTATAAAGGTAATATTAAATTCACCTTTTTTAAATTCAATATTATAGAAAATCCTCAAAAACTTGAAATTGATGAACAAGAGTGATATTAAACATAAAGAACTTTATGTTTATGAAAATTAAATTTTAATTCTTATGTATGTCTTTTACTTTTAATTATATACTTTTCGTATATTGTGTTTTGTTAAATATATTAAAAAATGTATTTTAAATTAATAATTTTAAAATTACTTGATTAACCTACTAATATGTCATGAATTAAGTCAAATTGATATTCAATCTATCATAAACGAAGTCAAGTTGGTATTTTAAAAACAAAAATTAAATGAGTCCACGCGAACTATAGTATCACGATTTTCATTTTTGGCCTATTTTAATGTTTGTTGTTGTGAGTTTTAGATTTAGTTTATTAGATTTAACTTTTTTTCTTAATCCATCTTTATCTTTTACTAGTAGTTGACCCATTGATAAATAGTTTTAGTTTTATACTTTTAATATATGCATTAGTTAACAAGCTTTTAGAAAAAGAAAAAGGATGAAAATGCACAAATATTTATTGAAGATTTTGAAAAATAAAATTAATTATTGGTGATATTATAACTAATCCTTGTTTCTGTTATACTGTTAACAAATATTAATAAGTTATGTTAAGGTTCCACTCAAAACATGTCATTAACCCTTAACTCTAAAACTTTTCAATTAACTTAATTTGATTGGAGTGAATCATTATAGAACAAAATTCATACTTCTATTAAATGTGTTGGAATTTCTATTTACATACTCATACAACTAGTGAAAAATATATTTAAAATTATAATTTTCGTTAAGCCCTTTGAATGTTTGAATGATAGTATATTACACATTCGAATGATAGTATTAGAATTTGTACTATTTTTTTTAATCTTTAAGAAGTTTGTAAATAATTTCATAATTTTATTAAATTTATTGTAAAATGCACATGTTATTTCAATAAACAAAACAAGAAGCCATTTTAATTTATCAATAAAATATAAAGAATTAAAAAAATAAAAAATACACTATTTAAAACAAAATAAATAATAATATTGAAATAAATTCAATGTTGTCCTTAATTTGGAGACGACAATAGTTGAGATTTATTGATTCACAAAACTAGTTTATACCAATTCTCACACACACCAACAAGTTGCCTTATTAATATTAACTTTAAGAGTAAGTTAATAAGTCATTCTCATACAAAATTATTTAGATAAAATATTTTTTAGAAAATTATGATTAGAATATTTATCATTTGAGAAAAATAGGGTGATTATTTTTTTATCTTACTTAACAGTTAAATATTAGTTTTATATTATAATCTTACTCACCTTTTATGTGATTTTTTTTAATAATTAGCTTTTAAACGTGACCTGTATATTTCTTCTTTTTTTAATTTCAATGTCTAATTAAATTCTTATAATTTATTTTTTAGCGAACAAAGAAAATATTAGTTTAAAATTTCAACTTCAGCATTTTATCGTTAATGACATTCTATATTTTGAATATAATCTATCTTGACTTAAATTGTGTCAATTATTGACAATAACAGAAAAATTATTATTTACATCTTACTTGATAAATTGGTTAATTGGCCTTATTCTATTTTTACAACTTATCATTTTCTGTCTCTCAGGAAGATTATCAAAATAAAGACGAAATAGAGTTAAAGATGAATTTGTTAACAACAATATAATTATTTACAATAAAATTAATATAACTGAAAATTTTAGTTTTGATTTAGTTAAATATATTATTTTAACTTTCTAAGATTATTGGTCAATATTCATCATTATTTAAAATATTATGGGATATTTAACTCTTAGTCAGTTAAGATAAAACTCATATGTTATATCAAATTACCTTGAGAAGCCAAATGAATAATTTATCACATCTGTAATATTATTCAAAGATATATGATAATTGGAATAGTCAATATAACTAATAAATAATTCTACCAAAATAATTCATAAATAAAATCGCCCATTATAATTTTTATGTCTCTTAGGTGTTTAATCAGGTAAATAAAATAAATATTTCAAATATATAATTATAAATTTATACTAGAGACACATCCGCACATTTATATATCAAATTTTTATACTAATAATAATAATAAAATTTCAAATTTAATTATTATATCAATGAAATAAAAATTACAACTGAAATTTATATTAAAAGAATAATAAAGATCTGTATAAAAATATTTATAAAAGTAAATATTTTCTATTAATTTTTATAATATCATAATAAAAACTCTAAAAAAATCCACATCGTCCACATATTTTTTTAATAATAACAAAAAACAATGAAAGAAATTAAAAGATGGATAGAGAAATTACTACAGTAAAAAGTAATGATCAAAATAGAAAAAATAAATTTGTTATAAAAATATAAAAAAAAAACTATTTTAACTTTTATTGATTTTTATGATTATCCAGTAAAAATACTTGAGTAATTTTTTATAAATTGTAAAACTAAAATGTCAGTTAATTAAAATAAGAATAAAAAAGATAAAATAAGTAAGAAAATATATAAAATAAATCAATTGTAATTATTAGTAGTTATAAATTATAGTTACATGAAAGCAAAGGGTAGCACTACTATCACCTCCTGGGACCTCTCTTAACCCTAATACTGCAAGGTATTACATTATAGTGTTTTTAAGAGTGAATTTTCGTTTCAGATCCCCAAACTCTCAACGACCCGAACCCAATATATAAACACAGCAGAAGAGTGAAGAAGAAGATTGGCTAATAGCATAGCAGCACTGAAGTTCGTGCCAGCAAGCAGCAATGGATGCTATACGGAAGCAGCTCGATGTGTTGATGGGAGCCAACCGTAACGGCGACGTCCGTGAAGTCAATCGCAAGTACTACGATCGTGACGTCTGTCGTCTCTACCTTGTCGGTCTCTGCCCTCACGAACTCTTCCAGTTAACGGTAACTTCTGTTCCGCCATTTGTTTTCGCATTCTAGGGCTCTGTTTTTGTTTTTTTATTTTTTTTGTTTTCATTCTGTCTTTGGCTGTTTCCGTTTCAGAAAATGGATATGGGACCTTGCCCTAAGGTGCACTCCCTTCAGCTCCGGAAAGAGTATCCTTCTCGATCTCTAGGGCTAGGGTATTGCAATCGAAGCAAAAACAATTTGGTTAGCTTTTAGGTCTTTTTACGCCGTTCCGTTGCCTTAATTTAGATACTAAACTATCATTTATATACTAAACTATGAGAAAGAGCTAAGAGTTTTGGATGTCTGCGTCATTTAGATGCAGTGGCTTTGTTGTGTTTGTGTTGCTGTTGTTGCTTAACGGTTCTTAGATATGAGGAGGCGAAGGCGAAAGGGGTTGATAATTATGACAGGGAATTGGAGGATGTTATAGACAAGCTTATTGGTGAGTGTGATAGGAAGATTGGCAGAGCACTCAAGCGGCTCGAGGACGAGGATGCAAAGGCTGCCATTGCGATTTCGGTCTCTGAAGTTACTCAGGTGAGACTTGATTCAGTCCTAGTTGTGTTAGGTTTGCCGGTGGCGAGTTGTGCTAAGTAATATTATTCTGTTAATACTACTCTGTTTCGGGTTTGCAGACGCCTGAGGTGCTTGAACTGTCTAAGCAAATTAAAGAGAAGTTGAAAGAAGCTGATCAATACGGTACTGTACTGGACTGTTGTTACTTTGTGGACTTTTTGCTTTTAAATAAATAGGTGTTTCTATGTCTTTAATTGTAGAGAAGTATGGATTGCTAGTGGAGATAATTTGTTACTTGGATCTGTTATGACTATAAACCGAATGATACTTTTTGTCCCAGAGTTGTAGCTTCTTAGGTTGAATATGCACATCTTTAATCAGAATTTTTGACCTTGGTTCAAGTTGCATGTATGCACTCGTGGAATTCTGCAATTGCTTGATAGCTGTATTTTGTTTTAGGAATTGAATGGACCCTGGTGTATAATAGGTAATTAGGGTCCTGGATAACTTATATTAAAGTCGTGTAAATTCTTGTAGTATGAAGATTGTAGATCATTGATCAGATTTAAACTAATTGATATTTGATTAAATGATTTTATTCTTGACTCAAAATTGATGTGTTACTTAGTACTAAAGCTTCATTGGGGAGATTAGATTATCGTTTATCATTCAAACTTTTAGCCAATATGCCATTTAACAATAGTACTTGTAAATCCAGTGAAGAGAAGCTGAATTCTTGACGTATTTGAACTTGCTTATTTTATTGATGGTTCAAAAATGTTAATCTTGTGTTACAAGAGTCACAGCTTATGCAAATGTTTTCAGTCTGAAGCATCTCTTAAATTGTGAAAAATTGGTCTTTGTTATTTTTGTCTGCTTTGGTACTATAAAACTTTATAGCGTCATTTGATCCATTTAGCTGTACTTAATGATTGGGAAAAAGGCTTGGTCATCGTGGTTTGTGACTTTGTCTAAGATGCTCTAAATTGAATTTGTAGATCTTGAAGGAAAGACAGATCTCAAGATTCGAGCTTTAGAGGTTGTAGAGGAACTTAGAACTAAGAGAGCAGACAAACAGGTCAGTGATCTCCCTTGAATTTGTGATTGTTACTTTATTTAAGTAACTCAGTGTTGTTAGATGAAGAATATAAATTTCTGATTTCAATTTTGTGAGGAGATACTAATAACTCCTTTGGCTTCCTATTTTTCCAAACAGTCTATGCTTCTTTTAGATGCCTTTAACAAAGATAGGGCATCTTTGCCTACACCTCTGCCAAATCCACCACCTTTGGCACCCCTTCCTGTAGTTGCTCCTGATGCTCGAACGCAAGAGATGATAAATGAAAAGCTGAAGAAGGCTGAGGATCTTGGTAAGTCAGTGATAATCTTTATACAGCTCATTTATTGTTTTTATTGTTTATTTGCTTAATTTTTAGGCAGGTTGAAACTCAGCTTAAACCATCTGTACTAAATTTTGATGACATGCTGTTATGAATTGTTGAGCACAAAAGTAAAAAACAATCCCAAGCAGACTATTGAAATTGTGTATAAAGCCCTTTGGAATTTACGTAGCTATGAAAAACTTTCTATATGCATGTTTTCATATGCTGATGCATCCTTAGTGCATTATATGGTCATGAACAAACAATTTAATAGATTTCTCTAGTAACAGAGAAAAACAGAGCACAAGCACCCTGTCAGAAGGACTGATAGCGTATTTTGGTAGTAAAACCTAATCACAATATTTTCTACGGGTCTCTCTCGTGAGGTATTTTAATAACCCTTAAATCAGATCAATCAATTTGTTGTCTTAAGGAAATCACCACACTCGAGTTTATATAAAGATCATATGCAATCCGATTCCCTTAAAATAATGCATATGATATGAAGGTTAAAATAACGTCATTAAATATGGTAACTAGTCCCCTTTCTCCTGTATCAGAAATATAAACAATTAACGCTCTGATATTGCAGTAAAATCACTAAGAGGATTTTGTCTTCAGAAAAGAACAGAACCAAGAATATTTAGGTGTAAAATTGCATGTCACAAAAGAGTTTTACCATTGATATGATCTGTTTTATATAGTTGTTAGCACTTGGAAGATTTGATTTACTTGTGTTTTAATATCAATATAATTGACTTCTGCCTGGTAATCATGGCTTACATAGCATTACTTTTTATCTTGGTTTTGTATGTGTTTAGATTTTAAAAACAAATTTCAACCTCATGCTATGTTCTTTACCTTCTGCTTAGTAAATCCTAAAATATGAAAAGTTGTCTTTTTCGAAAAGGCTCCCTATTTTTTTTTTTTATCTAATGATATGTATTTTTTGAATGAACAGGTGAGCAAGGAATGGTTGATGAGGCTCAAAAAGCATTGGAAGAGGCTGAAGCACTTAAGAAGGTTTTTCATGTTTTATTTTATTATTGATTTCTATGCAAAGTTACAGAAATATTTGTACTGATTGTCTGCATACTATTTCAAAATTTGGAACCAGTGTGTAACTGGTCTGTTTGTATTTTTTCGTCATTAATTTCAGCTTTTATTCATGTAGTGGCTCTAATGATCTTATTTTTTCTATCTCAGCTTCCTGCCAGGCAGGAGCCAGTGTTGGATTCATCAAAGTATACTGCAGCAGATGTGCGGATTGTGAGTAAATTTTCCATGATCTGTAAAAAATTTTATATGATTAAATAATTACATCTACAATTTGGCAGGCCTAGTTATTTTTTATTAACTTTTTGCCTGAGAATTTATGGCTTATTTTTTATATTACATTATATTGTAATATATGTTTGTGTGTGTAAACATAACTGTTATGAGTCTTACGCCTCTTTTACTCGTACATAACAATTCAGACTGATCAGAAGCTACGAGTGTGCGACATTTGTGGAGCATTTTTGAGTGTTTATGACAGGTAACAACTGATTTTATTCCTCCCTTCATCTTTTCCCTTTTTCCTTAATTTTTGCAAGGGATTTATGGTGTTAGAATTTGGGGTTTCAAGTGCTTCAGCTTTTGACCCGTTAGTAATACCTCCTTGTCACCAGCAGGCTCTTGTGCCAGTTTTACGAGGATAACTTTTGCAGCTAAAGAATGTGCGTCTTTTCTGTTTTTTGCTTGTAGATCATGATATTCTTACCTAGAAGTTTTTGGGGAAATAATGCCATACATCAATATATTATTCTCTTGATCCTTTTGTATATTTTGCTTGAACAGTTTGATTTGTATTATTATTTACAGTGATCGCCGATTAGCTGATCATTTTGGAGGGAAACTTCATTTAGGGTATATGCAGATTCGTGAGAAGTTAGCAGAACTTCAAGTAAGACAGACATCTTTAATGCATTTCTGATATTGTGTTTTATTCTATTCTAAAGCAGGTTCTTGAATATGTATTATTTTTTTGTATGGAGAGAAATATTAGGATTTTCCAGTTTGGTTGCAAGTTGCAACATGACTCCTAAAGCCGTAGTGTTTCGTCTCTTTTTGGAGTTGTATGAAGAAAAAGAGTTTGTTAATAATGTGGTAACTGCTAAATGTATTTAATTAAGTCCATGATCTAAATCCATCATGTCTGTTTGGTTGGCCGTCTACAGAGATTCCCATATAGTGTATGATGCGAGTTCTCTAACCTGAGTATTTCTTTTTCCTTTCTACATCTTGTTGGTCTTCAATCATCATTGATAAAGTCTCTATTTGGTCTGGAAGCGTGCAAACTTGTGAATTGATATGGGATTTGTATATTTATATTTTTTATGTTTGCTCTATCATTGTACATAACCTGTTGTCTTTCTTAAAAGAGATATTTACATATGTACACGGCATCTCTCATCAATTGGCTATCATGTACATTTAACATCTAGAAATTTAATTTTAATATATTTTTTATTTGCTGATATCGTTATAGATTTGTAACTTGTGCTCCCAGTTTTGGTCACCCACACTATCTAATGTCAAAAGTTTGTCGACTTGTCAATGTTGTTCAATACTAAAGAGACTCTTCTTTTTTGCAATTGTTATGTCGAAATGTTACTTGTGATTATTTCAAAATGTTACTTGTGATTATTTCAAATTGACCATTCCTAAGAAAAAGGAAGAATCAAAAGGGTGATGATGACTTTGTTCGGTCAGGGGTTTGTGTTCTGGGGAAGTCTAGTATATTTGTCGATTGAATGTTCAATAATAGATGGACTGTTATTTTAATTGGATAGAGGATAGTCTCAGACTTTGCTATTTTCTGGCGCAGGAAGAAAGGAACAAAAGCCGAAAGACTGATCGGCATGAGGACAGGAGGTAAATTTCATGGCTTAATTATGGGCAGTTAAATAATTTTATGTTTAGTTAAAAATCCTATGTATTTATTTGGTATAGATCAAAAGAACGAAGCAGGGATCGAGACAGGGAGTCAAGTAGGGACCGTGAACGTGGTGATAGTCGTGAACGAGGGCGAGACTATGATCGTAGGAGTAGAGACCGTGACAGGCATTATGATAGAGATCGTGGGTATGAGCGAGACCGTGACAGAGACTCTGACCGCACCCGCTCCTATGAATCAAGAAGTCGTAGGAGGTCACGCTCTAGATCCCGAGAGCGATCTAGAGATTATGATCGACATAGGTACAGGCTTCCTTTACTATAATTGGATATTTTTCCCACAACATGCTGTCTGTTTAACAATACGAAACTGCAGGGGATCAATATGAATGACACAAGTGGGCCCTTGATCTAAGGGTCAAGTAGGCTTAGTAGATGTCCTCTTAAAGCATACCTCGTAGTGTATAACCATAGTAGGAGAATAGTAAATTTCTTTATCTTTCTCTGCTTGTTTATTTTTCTTTTCTTCCATTACTTTATGAGCTTGGTTCCTGGTTATACTTAGAGACAGAAGTGGGGATTTCAAGTATCAAAGGAAGAAAAATCAGGAGTTGAATTTTGAACACATCCATGGGTTGTGCATGTACATATGACTGATGAATTTAAAAAGAAAAATTTACTTTAATTGGTGTCTGTACCTAACCCGTGTTGTATTTTTTTTCAGGCGTCATGATCGATATTAGCAATTGCTATGAATCTTATGGATATGACAATCTCTAGTTTAGGTGGGTGTTGAACCTCATGTTGGACAAATAATTTTGAGATTTCTTGTGTTGAACTGTTTTCCTGATGATGGATGTAGCTTGAGCTTAGGTGTAGCTAAATTATGGTCTTGCGTTGCTTTGCAGATATTAATCCAATTTGTAATCTGCCTTACTTTGGAGCAGTTCTTGCTATTGTGCTTAAAAATAGTAGTTTGATTCGAATTGCTATTTACAGTTCTCGTGCTACAGAAAAACTCATGCACTAGTGTTTTAAGTAGTTTGATTCGAATTTGATTTAACCAAACAATTCTGGTTATCTTTTTACTGAGGCGGTAAGGAGTTAATTTATTCTAGGGATTTGTTTTATTCTCACATTTTTTTCAACCCTTCTTTTTTGTACTAATTCAATTTTTAATACTTTATCTCCCATATTTTTCGGTTTAATTCTCTTTAGAAATTGTCACAGTAGCATTAAATAACGGTTAAAATTGTCTATTTTTTTACTGTTTAACACCATCAGAAATTACTTTTTCTCTTTTAATTTTCATTAAGATGTGATCATAGCCATCCATAAACGTTTCTTCTCATGATTCGTTCAGCATGCCTTAGCATATAGAGAAGGCTAGCCCTGTGTCATAACCATAGCTTTCTAAACATATGGAGCTAGTGCGAGAACGCCCTAGCGTTCACTTGTGTGTTCAAGAATTGAACCCAAAGACTTTCCCTATGTGCAAATCTCCCTCGTCTTGCACGCTCTCCACTCTATATCAACTGTCCAATTGGCTAGTTGTTTCGTTCTTTCGCGCAATGATTTCAAATTGACAACAAAAGTTTGTGGAATTTCGATGGGGAGTGTGGTTTCCTAAGGGTTCATCGTGAGTTAACAATGAGAAAAGAAAGAAAAGAGGTAATGTATGACGGTTTAAAACTGTAAAAAATGTTTTTTACTTACAAGTTAAAATATTATTGACGAGTTTTAAATGTAAAAAAATGACAAATTGAACTTCTAATGCTGATGTGATGGAGATAAAGCACACTGAATTACGTTAAAAATATAAAAGACTAAACTAATTTAAAAAGATAAGAACACAATAAATATAAACAAATATGATAACAAATCTAAGATTGAAACTTGTGCAAATTTTATTGACTAAACATTACATTCACTATTATATATTTTTTATCTTTCAATTTATTAAAAAAGAGTGTAACTAGTATTCTTCCATGAATTTTGTATTTTCTTATACGGAGGATAGAAGTTGGAACCTTGAAAATCTCGAGAAGGTCTTCATGGTATGAAGTGTTCCATCAGAGATTACGTAAAGTCAAAACTTTTTAACAAATGAAATGGTTAGATTCACTGTGATTGATTGTGGTCGAACATAAACGAGCTTTTGGAAAACGAAGGTACATAATTTCGATTTCAAATATATCGGATTAAGTTCGTCTCAGCAGAAAGAAACTGATTTTCAGCTTCATAAGGAACACGTATCGAAAAATTTAGTTGCTCAATTTTTAAAATTGATTTACACAAATTAGAAAAAAAATATTTTATTTTTCTTCTTCTGTTAGAAAGATATCATGATTAAGTCGACTGAGTTTGATAAGTATTTTGAATTAAGTCATTAATGAATGACTTCTTTATAAATTAAACACAATTTATTGGTTAATTTTGGTAATCAAAATTGAAGAGTTTTCCATAGTTAATTCCATCTCGCGAATCAGAAAAAAGGATTCACCAAAATCAAAACCCAAACAGACCAAGATTCAGCTCAAAACTACTATCAAAACTAAACTCAACTGAACTGAACCGCTTACGAACCAAACTGCTTTTGAACATTGGATGACGGATAAACAATGAATAATCAGTAGTAGCATTTGCATTTAGAGCAATCTATAAGCGAAAACAACGGTTAACTAAATTGTGGGTGGATTGAATCAATGGTTTGCAAAAGTATGATACAAAAATGCAGAAAGATTGAATTGGGGAATAAATACAAGGAAGAAAGCAGAAAGAAAAGCCCTAATAAAATCAGATTTGCCTGGAAGCAGCGTCGGCGACAAAGGGCAGATACGGCGTGCGTCCCAAGACACACGAAGCGACGCCGTAGAGGAAGCATAGCATGCTAAAGACGAAAATGGCGTTGCTGGACCAAACCATGAGGGGGCCGCGACCAGGGGAGAAGATGCGCGTGATGAGGTGAGGGATAACGAGGAGAACGTCGAGGGTGACGGCTTGCATGGCGTTGAACCTCACGTAGCGGGGAAAGCTAGGGTTTCGCACGATGCCGAGGTAGAGGGCGAAGAAGGCAACGAAGGAGGCGTAGGGGACGGATCTATAGAAGGCGAGGAAGGGGACGACGGGATCGAAGAGGACGGCGAGCTTAGGGTACTGCGCCAGGAGGTAGCGGCCGTACTGGAGGGAGTTGAAGAAGGGGAGGGTGTAGGCGGCGATGGAGATGAGGCGCTCCGTCGGCGGAGGAGAGGTGTTGGACATGCGCGCCCCGACGGCGCCGTTTTTGGGTTTGAGAGGGAGAAAGGGTGTGTGTCTGGGGAGTGAGGGTTTGAGGGTGGGAGTAGGAAGGAAGCAGCATGGGCGGAGGAGGGGAAGAGTGGCCATTGTTCAGACAGAATCGCCGCCACCACTCTCTCTCTCTTCTACTCTCCCCTTTTCTGTTTTTTTTTTTTTTTATCTCTAGGGCTTTATCAATCCACTTCATTGATTGGGCTTCCCTGGCCCACTCTGAAAAATAAAATTAATATTTGAGTAAACTATAAATTTACTCCTTCAAAACTATTTTTTTCCTCCTTGGAACATTCCCCTTCAATATTGAATGAGTAAAACTTGTTACTTTACCTATTTGATTTTTTTTTCTAAGAAAACATGAATTTGGTAATTTAAAATTAAAAGTAACACATAACACCATGTTAATACAAACTAAGCTTATAGCGTTCATGATGTCATAGGTTATATGAACCAATGAAGATTTTGAAACATATTTTGTTTTGATGATTGACAATACGGAACAAACTTCTAGCCTATTCTTAGCATCAGAACTGAAAGATACTACGTAATTTAAGCGACAAAATAAATGACCATACTTATCCGTAAAGAAAATAGCTGTCCATCAATAAGAGTAATCTACCATTTTAATCTCTAAAATCGGTGAAGCATTACCAAAACAGTTCTTAAAATTAGAAAAGTAATAAATACATATTTAAAATTAGTCAATTTAGTTTCTAATATGTAATCCTTAGTATAAGTCTAGTCCATATTTGATAGCTTCTATCATTTTGTAGCCTCTAACAAAGCTAATGCCAATGATAAAACTACACCCACTGGGGGTAACACATGGTTTAAGTTTATTAGTTCAAATTGAATAATGCTGGAAAGCTCGGAAAATATGAATATAATAGAAGATACTCCAGTGATACATTTTTCTTTCATCACAATAGTGGCAAATTATTTTGCAATAGCTTGTTACCTAACCAAAGCACTTCATGTATATGATTGCTGCACTAAACAAGTATTTACAAATGTTTCCGATTTCTAATTAAAGGACTCAAAATGGAGACCAGACCTTAATACGTATAGTGGCCAAAGAAAAACTTGATCTGACAAAATGAGTGAACTAAGCCCACATTTATAATAATTATTACCAAGGAATAATTAAAAAAAAAAAAATCTATGAAAGCTGGTAAAATACAGCAATTGTTTGTCCAGAAAAAGTGAAGTGTAGAAAAGGGAGAAGCTAGAGGCTAGTACCCCCTTGCTCTTCTTCTAAGCTCATTAAGCTCTGTCTCAAGCTCCATGTCAGGGAATGGAAATTCTTTGTTGCTGGAAACACTTCTTCCAGGTGGAAGTTCTCCCTTCTGCCAAATAGAAAAATCAAAATGAATATACAAATTTCAGTCTTAGATTACTTATATATATACATTTATATGTATATATACATTTATATGTATATATATATATATATAGAGAGAGAGAGAGAGAGAGAGAGAATTTCATATCAATAAAAATTGCTACTTCTAAGAGTTTGTGTTGGTAAATAGTAGAT
>Ga0209700_100573_pt1 | contig 70724 bp, 26 predicted proteins | sample SiratroredBW_FD_187528 | JGI IMG/M metagenome (GOLD analysis project Ga0209700, IMG submission 187528) | Root nodule microbial communities of legume samples collected from California, USA - Siratro red BW (SPAdes) (version 2) | ecosystem: Host-associated > Plants > Roots > Nodule | place: USA... | reverse complement strand
TATATATAAAGCAAAATTATGATGTCATACTCACTAACATATGATATGATTCTATATATAATAGTTATAATTTTGAAAGGGATAATAATTTTAGGAATCATCACCCTTTTATATTTTACTATGATATAATTAATAATAATTTGTTGGCTGAGAAAACCACAACCTGTGAGAAAACTTAAGCATGAACCAACCCTCTTTATGTTCCAACTCAATTTAATTTAACACAACTAACTTGTAATATGATAGTTATTTTTTATTTATATATTTTAACTAAATAATATTGTTAGCCAAATAAAATCTTCACACAATTAAACATATTAGCATGGCTACAAAACAGAATAAACAAAAATTATGAATCTCCCATTCCAAATTAATGGTTGAATAATGGCATTGGCCCTTTGAGCAACCACATGGTTGGCTCTTTCACAACCTTGATGATATCTAATGTTATGGACCATTCATTTGTCTTTATCAATGCTTTCACATGTAACTTCAGAAACAAATTTAAGACAGAATATACTAAATAAATTATATTATTTCTTTTTTTTTTTTAATGTTACACGATAGACATTCAATCAATTTTTTTTTCTCTTTCATATTTTCTTATTATAATAAAACTTTATCCTCAAAATTATTAACTTCATTATCAATTTGCGTCATTCACTATTTAAACTTTACCAAATAAATAAGTAATCTAATACTTCTGTATGATTAGTTTAACTTTAAAAGAATAATTAGATGCATAATATATTATTGATTACTTTTCATTGCACGTCACATGGTAGTATATTAACATTAATTTATCTATCTATAATTATGAATGAAACTTTGGTCCTATACATTTTTTTATTTGTTTTCCATTTAGGCGATGATGGGTATAGATATTACTTAATCTTTACCTATAATTTCCACTTAAAATTATCAATTCAATTTTCTAAACTATTACAAATTAAACTATTTATCATTCAAATTAATTGAGTATCTAACTAGTGAAGTTTGAGATCCTTAAGTATTAATCTTGGTTAGACTTGAAAATTTGTATGTATAAAAGATATATTATTCAGAAGAATTCTTAACCTATATTGGAAGATTAACTTCTCTTATTAGGTGTGAATTTTAAAAAGGGTTAAAATTTATTAAATGTAAAGAACTTTGTGATAGGTTTTTATGTGATGGTCATGCCTTTGAAGATATATAATTATGAAGTTTAAAAAATTATTCAAAAATATGATATTTTCATCCACCTTAATCAGCAAACGTTATTTTGATAAGGTTTGACGAACGAGGATTTTATAAAACATTTGTTCAGAAATTAAAAATATATTTAATAAAAATATAACATGCATTATTTAATTAAATCAATATTTTTTATTTCAAAATTGATATCAATGGCTTCAAAGGGAACTTATTATACTTTATTGTTCTTATAGTATTGCTTTCACTAAGTTATTCGTATAATCAAAGCTAATTTGTGCATAGACAATTTTGGATGAAAAAAAATGAAGCTAACCACTCTATCGTAATTTTATTAATTAATTATATTTTTGTATGTTTTAATTTTAAAAGTTCAATTTAAATTTGATCATACATGGTTATATATTTCATTTAAGTGATAAATTATAACTTATTTCCATATAAAACAATAATTTAAGTTCTCTCGTTTTTTAAAAGCTTAAATCAATTTGAATACCCCTTTAAAGGTAAAAAGCATATAAAAAGCAAAATTTTAATTGAAATTCCTAATTTCATATTAATACCATGTGTATATGTAATTAATATAATTTTTTATATTCATTACAAAAATAAATTTGAATACTTCATAAAACTAACCAAACTCTTTTTCATTACACTACCTTCAATGGCTCAACATAATATCAATCACTCAGAGAAATATTATTCATAAAACATCTTCTATCTCTTTTTTTCTCATCATTATTACATATCATAATAACAAAAAATAAAAAATAAATGCAAAGATAATACTTACAGTGTATATATCACATCTCTATTAATTATTAATTATTAATTATCAGAATCTGTATTATAATATTCTGTTTACTGCATATGCATGGTAAGTTATTAATAGCATATAATTGCACAGTGTGGTTTCTAACCATATGATCATGACATGTCTCTGCACCCCTTTTATTAACAACCTTCGCCCTTGTCAGTGCCATATATATACACTTCAGAGGCTTCAATCCTCCATAGATAGCTTTCTTTCTTCTGATTTGACTCTCTCCTGTGAAGAAGGGTTGAGGGAGAAATAAAGGGTCATTGGAGTTTTCACAGAAATTATAGACACATGGCTGTGGCTGATGCATTTGATGAGCAGTGTGATTACCTTTTCAAAGCTGTTCTGATTGGAGACTCAGGAGTTGGGAAGACAAATCTGATATCAAGGTTTGCAAAAGATGAATTCAGGTTGGATTCCAAGCCAACCATAGGAGTTGAATTTGCATACAGAAACATCAGAGTCATGGACAAGCTCATCAAAGCACAGATATGGGACACTGCCGGCCAAGAGAGGTAACCAAAAAACTCATGAACTTTGATTTTTCTTTCCAACTACTTCTAACCAATCACTGTGTTTCTTTATGTCTCTCTAATTAATTGTTCATCATCATCATCATCACTTTATCTTTTCTTTCTCTTCTTTGTTTGTCAAATTCTTTCAATTTGTCTTCATGATCTTGACAAACTGGTTAGGACAACATTTGAATACAATTCTTTAGACCTGTGCTGTTTCGTTTAGTCAGAAAATTGAAGTTTTATGCAGTTCAAGTAACTTTAATGCAGATCTTTATTATATAGATTGTCTGAGTAAAAATTTGATTTTGATTGAAAAACTGTGTTAAAGTTTTGTTCTTGTGGTGAACCAAATTCTTGGGCTAGTCAAGAAACAAATACATGAAAAGAAAACGACCCTTTTGGCAAATTGAATTGAGTGGTTAAGACAAGATTTATATACAATTCTTTAGACCTGTGTTGTTTCTTTTAGTCAGAAAATTGAATTTTTTTATGTAATTCATGTAACATTATCTAGATTATCTTAGTAAAAAATTAATTTTGATTGAAAAACTGTGTTAAAGTTTTGTTCTTGTGGGGAACCAAATTCTTGGGCTAGTCAAGAAACAAATACATGAAAAGAAAAATACCCTTTTGAAGCAGCAGAATGCAGAGAGCAGAAGATGCAGAACTCAGTTGCATGGTTCTTTGGGATTTTGTCTCCTTGTTGGTGTTGGTTTTATTGTTTCAATTTTTATTTTATTTTTCAATTAAAAGTTAAGCTCTTTTCTTTTCCCACTGGCATTTTCAAATTCAGAGTCGGTGTTTTGGGTTTGCTTAGTCTAGAAGAATTTAAGGAATTAAATTAATTTGACTTTGTTATATTAGACTAATTAATTTCAATTTTTAACACTTTTCAATTCCTTGCCTTATCTACTTTCCCACAATATCATGTCCCCACCACCTTTTTCTTTTGGCTGCAGTTTTGTTAGCTTCCTATGACTCTGCCATTTGGTGATGAAAGAAAATATTTGTGTTAGTAGGTAAAGATAAATATAAAGAAAATAAATATATTCACAGCAAATTTTTTTCCCAATTATATTTGTGTAAGTAGTGAGAAGACATTCATTATTTATTGGAAATAGTTACTAACTACCTAAAATTCTCTCCGAGCAAATAATAAAAATATTATTTCAATTTTTTCTAAAGGAACTATAAGAACAATAATTTTTTTTTTTTTTGGATTTGATTACTTTAAAAGATCAATGTAAAATTCAGTGGGGTGCCAATTGAGTTTAGTTTTATTGTTATTAATAATGATAATGAAGTTTGAATTTAATATCTCATAATTCTTGCTTACTGAGTCATAGATTAATTGAATAGAGATTAGGTTTTGGGGGTGGAAGCATATCCAGAAATCCTTTTGTGTGGGGCCTATACACATTTGATACACTGAGATGATAATGCTTTGAATTCAAAGCACAACATAGGAATTATATGCATCTTTTAGGGTTTATATATAGAAAAAAATGCCCATAAACACTTGTATATCATTGAGTTGTGGAAGACTTGGTTGCTTTCTTCTAAAGCAAACACTTCAAAAATTAATTTTGGCCACTTTTTTAGGACAAAAAAAAAAAAGTAGACGCACTTGGTCTGTGACATCACCCAAACTTTAAGACAAACATTGTAATTAGGTTTAAGCAAATTTAATCTTTGAATCAATGTCAAAGAAAAGTAGATGCACTTAGTTTGTAGGAAAACTCTTATACTCTGTGATCTCTTTATAAGAAAATTAACACTTGAAATTAAAATTGTTTTAAATTGCTACTTTGAAAGTTTTAGTTTGTTTCAAATTGTTTCTCACTTTAAAAGAATTAAAATTTAAGGTCAATTACATAAGTTTCTCCTAAAACTATATATATAATTTTAGTATTTCAAGTTTATTTTCAATAAATTATTTTTCTCTATTTTAAATATAATCTCATTTCTCTAAAAATTAAAAATATTAATATTCTCAATTTTTTATACAGCAACAATTATTATGAGTACTTTAAAAATGGCAAACAACAATAAACTATTCCTCCACAAAAATTCTTTGACATAATTCTTACCAACTTTTCTGTTCTAAAAAAAGTGTTAGGATATGTTGAGATGCTCTTTGGCTCACTCAATATAACCTAATACATTAATATCTGAATTGACTATTACCAAACCTCCACGTGATTTTGAAAAGACTTTTAGGTCAAAATTTGGACAGAGATTAGCCAAAAATGATTTATCTCCTCTAGCATCATTGAAAAGTTGCTAATGCAATGCACCTTGCTTCAGTGGTAAATTTTAATGATGGTATTGATAAAGGTGTAGAAGAACTAACATCATTTTCCAATTACAAAACCAGTGAGTTTAAAAGTAGGGTACCCTCACTCTAGTGTAAAAAGTAGAAACCAACTTTTTCTAAGGCAATGTAATTTTAAAATAGGGCAAGTTATTGGGTTTGGTTGGTCCATGACAAGGATAGAACACGTTGAGCCTAAGCTTAATAAGCAAGGATGAAAATGATGGTTTGTGAGAACTATATTCAAGTGGGATCAATAGTTTAACAAATGCATGTGAAATGCTGATGAAGGTTTTGGTGACCAACCCCAATCCATGATCAATATTTTGTTTCTTTTTGCCTTCAGATAGTCACTCACCTCCACCCAAATTCATCATCCATAGAGCAAACACTTATGGTAAATAGTTTGCATTCATGAGACTATGATTCAATATCAGATTTTTTTTTTCTCTCTTACTTGTTCTTATAGAGAAAAGGTATAAAACTTTTCATTAAATCAAATTTTTAAATTGTAATTCATAAGTCTTTTCCATTGCTTAATTTGGATCTGAAAATATTAGTAATATGTTTTTAAATATTTTTATTGGATTTTCTTAGTTGAATTTACATAGCAGTGTACTCATATGATTTTGATCTCATATCTGATTCTGAAATATATGTGAACAATTTATGTGGTAGGTTTAGGGCTATCACAAGTTCATACTACAGAGGAGCCTTGGGGGCAATGCTAGTGTATGACATAACCAAGAGAGCAACTTTTGTGAATGTAAGAAAATGGCTACTTGAGTTGAGAGAGTTTGGAGGAGATGACATGGTGATTGTTTTGGTGGGAAACAAGTCTGATTTAGGGCAATCAAGGGAAGTGGAGAAAGAAGAAGGAAAAGGGTATGCAGAAACAGAAAGGCTATGTTTCATGGAAACCTCTGCTCTTCAGAATCAGAATGTTGAGGAAGCCTTCTTAGAAATGATCACCAAGATTCATGACATCATAAGCCACAAAAGTTTGGAAACCAAAATGAATGGCACATCATTAAATCTTCCTAGTGGGAAGGAAATCCATATAGCTGATGAAGTCACTGCTACTAAACAACCTAATTATTGCTGTTCATGATTATAGCTTTAATGATGAAATTTTGGTATTTTGCAAGTGCCTTTGATCATTCAGCTGTTGATTCTTCCCATTTAATTTCCCCACTTTCCTTTTAGTTCTATGTATGATCTTGTGGTAGTGTTAGTTTTTTTCCTAAGTGATGAATTATATCTCAATCCCTTTCTATGTACAGATACTAGGTTTGCATTTTCTTTGTCAGATCACATTGAAAAATAGAGAACTTTATTAAATGATTTTCTTTGTTGCTTGCGTCCATTTTAATACCAACCCCTAAATTTAATGAAAGATGTTTTAAATGTCTCTAAAACAAGTGTCTTAGGGCAAGAAATGTTGAACTGTGTAGAAATTTGTACAAATTATTGAGTTCGCTCACTAATTTCACATAAGAAAAAGGTTGGATACAACTTTCAGCGTTCCTTTTTATACTGTTTTTTGGTCAGAATCAGAGTTTCATATTAGTAATCTGTCTCAAAATCATATTGAAAATCAACATGCTATGGAAGTAAAAGTTTAATTCTGGTATTAAAAAAACACCAGTTATTAAATATCAAGACCTTGCATTAGTTTGTCCTTTCACATGCCAGATGTGCAGTGTGAGGGAAAACTTTTGGCACACTCAGACTAGGCACACAAAATTTAAGGCATTTGAACAGTTTTTCACTCCCTATGTATCTTTCTTAAACTGTTAAAAGTTACAGCTGCAAAATTTCTTAACTTTTATGAACATCAAAATTAAGAATTGATATTACCACAATTACAAAAGAATTGCGTACGAACAAATGGTACAACCTGACAATGACTGCACTTGCAGATTGCAAAAGGAAAACCAACAACAAAAGAGAAAACAATGAGAGAAAGTAAAAAGGAAAGAAACAAGAGTGGAAAGAATCACAACTTGGACAATAATGCAAGTAAGGTGATGGCTTCAACCACTCACTTTTTTCATTGCAAAAATTCTATACAACCTGACAACTTGTTCTCCACCTTTCAGCAGCAAAATGAACAAAGATTTGGTTAGTTGTATAATTGTTTCCTATCTTGCTGGGTCTTCTATAACACGAGATGACTGACCCTTCTCATGCTTCCCCGATGCACTTGGTCGAGGCACTTGAGAACCAATAACTGTCTTCTGTAATGGCTTCAAAGCCGCCAATATTTCAACAAATGTAGGTCTCAACTTTGGATCTCTGTAATACAAAAAGAAAATATCCAATTAGGCAAAATAGAAAATTTTCAAGACACATCCTATGTAAGATCACTTGGTTGTGTTCTGAAACAGTTGCTATAGAAACGTTTGAATCATATCATTCCTACTACTGTTTTTACCTGTTAACCTTATATAGTGATGCACCTCCTAATGACAGTACATCTAAGGCCAAAAAAGTATGATGAGAACAATAATTTCTCAGTGTGTATGGGACCATCAGCAATATTCAATCAGGTTCAACTAAATGATCAAACACTGAGTAGTTCATCAGTTGGTCTCTTAGCAAATCGTAATTGTTCCATAGAACAAGGGGAATTGACAGACTTTGCATATTGAAAGTTTTACTTTTTAGTAATGCAATAGATGAGAAAAGTGATGATAACGCATTTAAGGAGGAACACAATTATGGAACTGACATAAATTGTGGCTTTGGTCTCTACTTGTTTTCAAATAATAAATGTAATTGATTTGCAAGACTACTAGTTTATACTTCCAAGACCTACCACAATTTCACCTAACTTTTTCAATCACCAAGGATAGTACTGGTCCTTTTTTCCCATTTTCAGAAAAGGTCTTTTTGTTAAAGTCAAGCAAAAGAAATAAGGAATTGTGATTACAGTGTAAGACAAAGACCTATTGGCAATCCAATATATGTAGCAAATGCTGTCATGAAAAAGATGCACCAAAAGTTTACAAACATTTTAGAATGAAAAGTTTACTCACGTTTGCCAGCATTTCCTGATAATATCTGCTATGGTAGGGTCCACATCATCAGGAATGTCAAGACGGCGATGCTGGAAACCCACAGCACCAACAACTTGCATTGGATTCATTCCACCCCAGGGTTGCTGCAAAGTAGAGAGTTCCCATAATATGACCCCAAAGCTATATACATCACACCTAGATGTTGGATCAGACCTTATTAGCATCATAAAACCATGAAGGGTTTTCAAAAAGTGGTAAAGCCAATATGAACAAGTAAACAAGCTTCAAATATTTCTTGTTGATGAAAGAATCTACAACAATCTTTCCGGGGGAAGAGGGAGAAGGAAAGCTATGACAAAATTTTGGGCCTAACAAGTTTGAAAATGACAGTAATACGTATATAAACCCCTATTCAATAACATACCAAAGGACACACAAAACAACCTTGAAAGAGCAGGCATTTTGCTTCAACTGTATGTAATAGACATTGCACAATACCACAACATTTAGCTTTAATAAAATCATGAAAAATGGCAACAGGGCAGAAAGACAACACCTAGAATACCAAGGACTCCAACAATCTTTCTTCATGAGAAATCATCCATATAACAAAGCCAAAAGAGATAGTTACTACTTGCTTCTGATTATTAGTATAACAATGCAAAAATATAGTTGTTTCTTAACAAGCCCTACACATGCCACACTTAACAAAATATTCACATGTGGTATACAAATATGCAGCATATCATTTAGTGGCAATTTTAAGTAAAGAAGGAGTTGAAAGAAGAGAAAGGATGCAACTGCACCTTGTAACCCTTCGGCATAATAACAAAAACAACAACAACAAGAATAACAGATAAATAACAATAAATAATAATAATAACAATAACAAACTCGAGTAAAAAAATTACTTCTCATTTGAAGGTTCATTTCTCAACACCTCGGGAGCCATCCACTCAGCCTAAAACATGATATGAAAAACGGATTAATTAATATATCTAGCTGGACAATTTTTATTGGTAAGTGGAGACGTAAAAAGAATGGCAATGCAAGAGTTGAATGCATAGGAAATGCTCAAATAAAGAAAAAACCTATGGCTGAGCAAACAATCTGATAAATAAGACGTGGAAAAAGAGACAACCATATACATAGTTGGATGAATATCACTGGCTGAAACACTAACCACCATTTACCTGCCTTATAATGTGATGGCAACTGACAGTATCATCACGCAAATCTTATAGATGTGTTTTATTCTGATATTGCATCTATGTACACTTTTCACTTATGATTATCTACACATAATTCCTTGGACCATGTTTGAAATTGACAATACATAATCTGAACAAAATAATCCTTGACCTGAAGATAGGTAACATCAGCCATAGGACAAAAAGTTCCAGGCCTTCCAAAACTATTTTAATAAAATACTAGTGTCTACATTGTACGTATACACATGCATATATGGCACGACTTCAGTTAATGCAAGCAAAGGGATGAAAGAATAAATAAGCTCAAATGAATAGAGTTTTGAGATAGCTTACTGTTCCTGCAGTTGATCTGGAAGAAAGGAATGTGCTATGCTTCATTCGTGATAAGCCAAAATCACACACCTATTCAACAGACAGAAAACATTGTCAAATTCAACACAAAGCACCCTCCATGCTACTGATAATTTTTTATCATGAAAATAGATTACACCTTCACAACCCAATTTTTGTCAACGAGAAGATTTGGAGACTTCAAATCCCGGTGCACTATCACTGGAGTGCAGTTGTGCAAATAGTTCATTCCTCGAGCCTGAGATTCAAAAGAAACAAGTTGTATCAAATGAGCTTTACATGTTGGTTATAGCAAATTAGCAATTCCTTTCTGAATCAGTGATGCATCATTGAAAGACAATAAATCTTACAGCATCAATAGCCATCTTCAAACGCTTTCGCTCATCTAATTGACTGTTTGGTCTATGAAGCAATCTATACAAACTTCCTCTGCAGAAATTAATAAAATTTGAACACAAAATTGTGTCATTAATCATAATTGTTAGGTTTAAATAAATGAGATGTAAAACTGTAGACAAAACGTTTGAAAATGCATGTCTACAATATTCATCTATTAGAATATGCAATTCCAATTAGCATTAGGGTTATATGCCACTTGTCCATATCATTAGTAAGCAAATTTGGGAAGAATAATCAGTAGATGCAGCATTATTATTTAGAACATGTTTGGACAAGTTTCTCCACATATACTCCTACAAGAGAAGAATGTGAAAAAGTGAAATGAGTTTCTCCATAAGCTAATTTGCAGAAGTTCTCTAATATAGTTTCTAAATTCTTATTTTTAACCAATGTATATGCTCATTTTAGCTCTTTTAATCTTTTCCTATTTTCTAAAAATGCTATAGAGAAGTTTGTCCAAACATTCTCCTATCGAGATACAAAATTTTTCATGCAGTACAATGTCAAAGGTGGGAAATATCAATTTCCGGAAAAATTTTCAATTTCACTATAAACAATCCCATATAACTAATGAATCACTGAGAAATCAAGAATTTGAAGTACCTGGGAAGAAATTCAGTAACAATTGAAAGATTTGGAGGTCGAGTTACTGCTCCCATGAAGAGAACAACATTTGGATGCCTCAATCTTTTCATTATTTTGACCTATTGAAATTAATATCATAAGCTTTCTGGAATTTAATTTATACAATAGATGTTGGCATTCAAAGTAAAAATGTACATTAACTTTATGAAAATCACAGAAAGTCGATCTAATCTGACACATTGTGAAGTATCTGAATATACATCAGAAAAAATAGCAGAATAAAATAAATCAGTATAGGAACAAGTACTACTCATTTCTAACACTCATCATTAAAAATAACATGAGTTTATCAGCATGGACTGTATCACATAAAGCTTTATCCTCATTAAAGAAAAATTTTCATTAGAGAAAAACTTTTAAGAGAGGAGAAATATAAGATATTCTCGTAAATAAAGAAACTAGAAAATAGATAATCTCTTGGATGATCTAATTTTTCCTTTTTTAAGCCACTAATGTTGAATTTAAAATTAGTTTACTTTGAACACAATAAATTTTAGAAAACTAGAGTGAAAGAGATAATCTGTAAAATTTAGTTAGAAATTTTATTTATTTTCAATATTTTCTTTATACTTTTAAATTTCACGTAAGGAATTAGGATTTGAATAAATTAGCAAATCTGTATAAAAAGCGGAAATCAAATTGAACCAATACTCATATTTTAATGCAGAAGCTAAAATCCACACCAATTGAAGTATACTACAATTTTCAAATTAGACTAGAAAAGTGAAAAGTTTAGTAATCTTAACAAAAAAATTTGCAGCCTTATTATATTTTATTAAGAAGGTGAAGCACACAAATCACATCAATGAAAGCAACAGAAAACATAAACCAGAAGATCACAATGCAAAAATGAGTAAACAATCCAAAAGAAATACAATGGGGAAGTAGAGATGGCCGTACTTCAGTTTTGAACTCTTCAAGTGATTCACCAGATATATCTTGATCTAAAAACCTCTTTACAGCAACTTCCTACAAACCAAAAAGCAGAAATGTACTTTAGGTGTAAGAGTTCTATAATATATAATATAGCAGAAAATTATCCCAACAATACAGTCAAAAATAAAATGGGAAGTAAGCTAGTAGTAGATATTGCAAAAAAAAGATATTTTGTTCAGATCAGAATGCAACTAAAGCCGAAGAATTCTTGGCATTGGCACAGACACATTCAATAGAAAAATTACATTTCATAATTTGTAGCACATACCCAGGCGCAAGTGCATCAGTAATAAGTCTTGATTTATTTCATTTTTAAAAACAGGATACAGAAAGGATAATAGTAAAATAAAGTTGCATAACACATGCCTCAGTGAAAATAACACTACCAATAGATTCAAGTTCAAGAATATAAGAAACTCACAGTTCCGCGCCATTCACCACGATACACCTCCCCATATGATCCTGCATGTCAAACGTGCAAAACCAGATAAATAGTACCGACCATCTAAGAAAGGAATGTAATCAATTCTTATAGAACAAAGTACAGTTAATACCGAGTCCGATCCGTTCACCGAGCGAGATTTCCTCCCATGGAATGTCAACCTCAGCAACATCATGATCGTCTAATGCAGAATCAGATTTTGTGCTATCATTACTTAATACTGATCTATCAGATCTTCTGTCACCTTCTGAATTTGGTCCTAGAGCTATATGTTCTCCATCACCACTACCCTTCGGGTCATAACCAGCACTGTCTGTATCTCCATCGCTTCTACTGCCTTGTTCATACTGTTTACTGACAGCAGCAGTTGTTGCTACTACAGCTGCAGCAGTAGCAGTAGCAGCTGCTGCTACTGGAAGATCTATGTTTGAGTCAATGCTAGATTTTGCCACCGCAACTACCATAGAAGATGCAACAACAGCAGCGGCGGCAGCTGCAGCAGCAGCAACATTTTTGTGACCATATTTTACCTGAGGTGGTATATACTGTACTGCTGGTTCCCTTGTATAAAGAGGAAGGTTGATTCCTAAACCTTCTACCACCTGACCACTAGAACTTGCTTTGTTCTGGACTCTATTGTGAGCCAAAGGAGGCAACATTCGAGCATGACAAAGATTATCGTCAAGCTCAGCTTCTTTCTGTCCACTTCCTTGCTTGTGTTCATCTTTTTCTTCTATTGGAAAGTTGCCCTCATTTGAGGAACCTGAGTCATCATCATAAATTTCAGAAAATAGATTTGGAGGAGCAACAACACCACTTTCAAGTAAAACGTCATGAAGTCTCTGGGCTAAGTGAGGGTTCTCCTTTGCAGCATCAATCATGTATAGAGAAACATCTTTGACTTTCATCCTACGTACTGCAGGAGAACTGATCCCTTCAGTCCAAGATGGAGACCTTGCATGTACATGTGGATGATTAGGTCTGCCAGGAGCCTCCTGCTCAGCAATCTTCTCAACATTGCGAGGGCTTTTAAATTCATTCAAGGGTCTCAATGATTCTTCCTTTCCCGTGGAGGGCATGCTTACATCAGATCCTTTACCTATATGTGGAAAATGTTTTGATCTGTTTCCTTTGTCCAACATCCCCAAATCCAAAGTCTCTTCATATGAACTTCCAACACCACTGCTGGATGATGCTACATGTGAGGAATCAAGGTCTCTAGATGAAGGACTGGCCACATACGAAGACTCATCGCACTCTATCTGTGATCCAGTTGCATCAGACGGAATAAGAGTTCCAGGATCTGCCATTAGATCAACAATGTATTCCCTGAAATTCAAATCAAGCACATGTTAAAGTACATCTTCTATCCTAGGACAATATATGACACAAAAACATTGAGAAACGCCATTTTGTGTGTTTTCTACCCAATAGAAAATTGATAATAGAAAACCAAAATTAATATCTCAGTGGCAATGTGCAGAGAATTATAAACAAAAAAATTCTGCTACTTGCCAATATTATAATAAAAATTAATGAAAGTTACCTTCCATCATCAATCTTGACAAAGTTTATTGCCACATCGTCCGAACTTGTATATTGCAGCCCCTTCACCAATCGACATGGGATGCCCAAACTATCAGCTAGAACCTACATTTAATACAAATCAATAATTTTTATTGCATACAAGGACTCGTTGGAAAATAAATCAGAGAATAGAAAAAGTTCACAAACATAAACATTATGCTATATTATACATAATAATGTGCTTGATCCATGTACACAGCCCCAACCAACAGGCAAAAGCTTTTGTTGTTATATCATAAATGTATAGTAAAATTTTGAAGTACTAAGAAGTAAGAGAATACAATAAAAACATCAGAGTTTGTGTAGTTCACCCAAAATTGATCTTTCTCTTGAATCTTGATATATTCTAACAATTTTTTTGGTGTAAACCTGACAACAACTTTTCATTAGAGCCTTCTATAAACTAATATGTGGAATCATTCCTAATTGAAATTCAAACCACAGAAGAAAAACCGGTGGAATAAATACCTTAAATAACAATGCACGATGCCGAGCCAATCCAATAGTCAGAGAACCAAGTGGCAAAAACATGCTACCAAGGGTTGCTTTGAGACTGTAACTAAGACTCCTCCATGCTCTTGTCATACTTTCAGGATCTCCAACTTGTCCACCCATATAGTCGGCCACAAATATCGCAAGCTTGCGAACCAAATTGCTATCTATAACTTCCAAATCTGAACTTGATTTGCCAGTCAACTCCTGGGCCTTTTGCACAAGTTTCAACAAATTTGAATCAGCAGCCCTATTGACCAAGACAGCTTCCCACGAACCACTACCTGAGATTGATGTTCCTAGCAGTTGTAAATCTACTAGGGAAGGCATTCTTGTAGGGTTTGACTCAGTTAAGTTCCCATACAGATCGTAGAAACCATCCAAGATCTTGTCATCATAGCCAAGAGAATTGTAATTCTGTGAAGCACGGATAAATCTACGATATGAGATAAGTTAGAAAGGAATATAAGTAGAACAAATAGGGTCAACTAACCAGATGACACATAGGAGTAAGTTCCTTATATAACAACCGTTTAATGCATGCATAATCTAAAACAATATATAGCAATCTATGTAAATACTAAATCCTAAACCATAGAACCAAAAACTGCATTTGAAGCCTAACATAGAAAAGAAAAAGTAAAAAAGATCTGCAATTTCCCTATAAAGGGACAACCGTGACTCCAAGTCTATAACCAAAGATCTCATAAAAAGCTTAATTCCAAATGCATATGCTCTATAGAAACCAGCCCAGCAAAGTATAAAAGGCTAGCAACATTTTTGCATGACTTAAAATTTAAGGAATGGACACTAAACAATTTAAGACGCATTTGAACAGAAAAAGACCTATATGCAAGTTATGTAAATAAGAATTATATTATTTTTCTGAGAAAGTGTCATGGACCAATTATTCCAAAAGCATAAGTTATTAGGTGAAGACACAAACGGTTTCTTACATATCTACCACAGCCTCTCACCCAAACCCTTTGAGCTTGATGCATTGATAATGCACAAGTCCACCTACTTTTGCTGAAATTCATCGTACTGAGGCAGCAAATCAAAATCTAGACAGTATAAGCTTGTTCTATCATGAACCAAACATCCCTTGAAAGCTTAAGTTTCTAGGTAAATGGTTCATAACATTTACAACATTATGTCCATCATTTTATCAGAGTGTTTTCAGAATTTTAAGAGAAATAAGTTTCTCCTTTATTCAAGGGCCAAAGACCTTAAACTTCCATTGAAAGACTCATATTTTGGTCTCAGTATTTAAACATAACTTTAACTCTAAAATCCAAATGAAAGCGAGAAGCCAATCAATTAGTTATATTCTAAACCATCATTAATATCCAGGTTGTACGCCAGATTTGTCCATACTGCAAGGATGCAATGCATCTTGCCTTGATTTAAACATCACTTTTCAAGAAATACAGCCGAACCCGAATGATGTTGGAATTTCCACCTAAAAGCATAGTTCAGAATGGTACTATTATATTTAACAGTGTCCAAATTCTACCAACTACCACGATATGCTATCCCTGTCAATCCACAAGGGTAAGAAAAGTCAAACGAAAAACCCCACATGAATAAGTGCAATGAAAATACGGTCTCATATCCTTCCTTCCATTTTTCTTTTCTCTTCATTCATCTTCATGCTAAGATCTACAACCCTAATTAAAACTCCATAGTCCAAACAATGCCAATGAAGGATGAAGTACCAATCTACACATCTGAAGTTCTTTACAAAATTCTAGAAGTCTCATATTCCGCTAAGAATGACCTGATTATCAAACTTACGACTTCCAATGTCCTTTCTTCCACCAGCAGCATGAAAACAAGAAGAATGTGAATGAAGTGACTTACCCAATACCGGTAGGCCACAACTTCAGCTGGTGTATAACCAGGGTCACAAGATCCCAAACTGATCTGCTTAACAGCTTCAATCTGCACAGCCTCAGGATCCTCCTTTGCACTCAGTTCTAAGGCCAGCTGTATCTGATACTCTTCCTCCACTTCAGGATCCCTGGAAGCACTAGACCCTGAATCAAGCCTAGCTGAATCTGACACAACATCCAAACCACCACTGCTCACTGCATCAGATTGCTCCATTCTCTCACCCCTTGCCGGGCTCAAAGACGGAGGAGGACTAGGACTCTGCCTATTGGCAACTGAATGCAACCAACTGGAGAGCCCAGATAAGGGCTTTTGCTCAGAACTTTGAGTGGACTTTGAACGCATAATCTTCTTGGAAGATGAACCAAGATTGGACTTGCTGCCCTTGGATGAAGAAGACCCTTGTTCATTCTCTGATCGGTTAGACATGATATGAAGCTTCTTAAGAAGGTTCTTCATATCTTTCCACTAAGCAACAGCACTGAATGCTAGAGAAGTGGAAGCACCTCCATAATGATCTTGGACCAAGCATGAAATCCAAATCACTTTCTCATAGAAGAAGAACCATCAAAGAAAAAAAAAAAAAAGCTTCCTTTTTTGTTGGCTCCCAAAACCCAAATAAACACCAAATCAAACAATAGTACCCTTTTTCAACCCTTGCCCAATCAAGGCGATCCAGATGCCTCGGATTGAAATGAAGCAGATTCCTTTACCCCAGATAACAACAGACAGACACTGTTGAAAGTCCCAGAAAACACACCAACTGAATTAAACATGTGCAGCAGCCTCAACCACACCAACTTCAAATGTTCTGTAGTACTATTACACCACCCCACACATCATAATCATCCTCTCACCAACTTTAGGAAGCAGAAAGAGGAAAAAAAACGAGAATCCCTGAGCACCCCAGATTGAGAAAGATGGATCTTTCTAAGGGGAGCACAAAAATAGAAGGAGCTTGGTGAGTGTTGAAGAGAACATAAAAGGGTAAATTGTAAACTGAGGAGAGAGAGAGAGAAAGATAGAGAGAGAGAGAACAAGTGGAAGAAGTAGTAGGGGGCCACAAAGGATGACCCACTTGAGTAGAGGGGCAGAAGGATATGAAGGACTCAGAAAAAGGTAAACTTGGTGGGAAACACAACAACCAATGAAACACACCACTTGTTGTTGGTTCTTTCTTTCTTCCTTTCTTCTCACCCTCTAGTTTCCAAACTCAATATGGTGCTGACATGCCATCAGTTTCAACACAGAAACTCTCTACTTTGTGTTCAACTTTTCACAAATCCAACAAAAACAACTCTTAAATAAGTTACCAAAACTTCTGTTGGCAATGGATTGAGTTCATTTCTTAGAAATATGTGAATTCAAAACTGTTTTTTTTTGACAAAAAAAGGAATCTTGCTATTAGACAATATGTAGAAAGCTTGAGTTTTGACATGTGTTTTTAATGCTGGTAAATTTCTTTGACCCAAGTCTCCTAAGTTTTTTATTTGATGAATTTAATTTATTATATTAACACTATAAAGAAATTTCACAATATTATTTAAGAACGTATTATTATATAGTTAAATTAATTTTTTTACTAACTAGGTAGCTATACTTCAAATTTTAAAATATGATTTTAGACCTTTAAATTTACATTTTGGGAACTAGAAATGATTTTGAAAATTAATTTAATTCACATATTTAGTATTTAGGACTAAAAATTTATTTTAATGAACTAGAAATATTTTTTTTAATTAAGAAGAACAAAACTAAATTCACCTCAAATTTTAAAGAGTAAAAACATAATTAAATCTATGAAATTTACACCAGACATGACAATCAAATAAAAAGATAATTTCAGCACATAAGGGAACATTTTCACATTGTAAAGTAATCAAAAGTCACCTCAAATATATTTGTTCAAAGTAGTTACAAAGTCAATAAATTTATTATTATGAAGAGGATGCAAAACATCTACACTACACTATTATTTTTAATTAAATAAAAAATCCCTTTGACTGGCACGCCCTTTGGTTATTTGAAGCAAAACCAAATTTTGTCTTTGGCGATATTTGCCACTATTTTTTTTCCAACAAAAGGACAAAATGGTTTTGAGGTGGAAGTGGCAAAAACTCACTTTCATACTCAAATTTCCATATTCACCATTTTTGAACAACTACTATAATAATAATAATAATAATAAATAAATAAAATTCCCACTATCACTAACCATTTACCATATAACTCAATTCAACCCTGCTCCATTTGGCTAAGGAAACTATTTTCTATATTTTCCATTTTTAGTTTTGGAAAGATAAAAAAGTAATGAGTCTTTTACTACTGCTTACTTTTTAGTAAAAAAAGTTATGAAACAAATATGTTCAAGCTCTCCTATTACTTATTTTTGTTTTGAATATTTAATATCTTTAAATTAAATCCATAATGAATTAAAAAATTTGGTTTGAGTTTATGAATACAATTTTAATTTTTTTTCTTTTAATTCTTCAATATTTTGTTTGCTGTAACAACTCCTTCAAAAAAAAAATTTAATAATATGGTGACTTGTTAGGTCAATATAAGAAACGAAAGATATTTAATACAAATAATTGATCAACAATGACAACTTAAAGATACATCAGCAATAGAATTGATAGAGATACCAAAGGAGATTTAAAAAAAAATTAATTTATTAAATATTCAATTCAAAGAAAAAAAAATATTGATATTCATAACAAATGTAAGTAGGAACCTGAAACATACTTAGGGATAAAAAAACATGTTTAAATGGTTTTGTTGAAAAATTTCAATAATTGATTCAATTTTATTTATTATCAGAGTCAAATAATAAATTATTTCATGCAGATGAATTAACGAAGAATTCTTAATGCTGATTAATTCATTGCCAAATTCCAAAATTATACTCCAATAACAAAGTTTCACCTTTTTTTAGACGTATAAAGTTTCAATTTACAATAAATAAATATATATAAGTATAAAGGTTTCATTCTTTTTAGCAAGGAGATATATAAATGTGTAAAGTTGAACCAGAATTGGATAAACTAAATTAAGAATATTAATTTGCAGCAAAGAAAAAATGATTAAGAGGAACCCGCAGCAAAGGGCAACAAAAAGTGCATTAACTTAAAGAGAAAGAAAAAAAAAATGTGTGAAGGAGATTGAAAGAAAAAGTCATAGGGTAGATGTGAGTTCTTTATTTTGATATTAAAAATATGTGTGTGATGTGTTGATTTTTTTAATGTTGACCAATGGTTCCATTGGCCATGTCTTAATCTAACAAGCCTTTACTCATGAAGGAAAATGACTTCTTCTAATCCTTACCCCATACTTTGATTGCATATAAAAATGATAGGGACCCAACACACACCTTTTCAAAGGTTTCATTGTTCATCTCCTCAAATTCTTAACCCTTCACCACAACTTAATCTTGGTTTGGGATGATTCTAAAGTGTGATGAAAAAAGTGGTTGATCAAGATAACACCAATGCATGCAAAGGTGTATGAATGTGTAGGTGTGTGTCTCCTCTTTCTTTTAGGGTGCCCTAGTTATGAGGGTTTGTGTGAGAGCCTCTCATCCTCTTAAACTATTGATTTTATCAAAATAATAGTTTAATGACTTAATTAGTCAAAAGGGTTATCTTAATTACAATTAGTTTTAGGGTTAAGAAACCTTATCCAAAATTGTTAATCCATTAAAGACATGTTTAAATGTAACCCTAACTCACTTTATAGATGGACATGAAAATAAGTTTTTATTCAAGGAAAGTATTTTTTTTTTTTTTCTTCTCTCACTTATCCTTAGAATCCAATCAACAATATTTGCAAAGTCAAACCATGCAACATGCAACATCTTACTCTTTTGGGATTTGAAGCAATGTAAAATATATTCAAATGCTCCCATGTTTTAGGTTGCTTTTTTTAGCATGGATTTGATGGTTCAAATAATGAAACCCTACCCTTTTCTTTTTTTTTCCATTTCAATTTCAGCAAAAGGAACAAGTTGAAGGAATTTTTCATTTTAAGTAAAGATTCATCTCGTCAACAACCAAATATGATAAATTTTTGGTCTTCAATGGACATTTCGTGACCATTATTCCAAACATTGCATGATGAAGAGAAAGGAGGAATTTGGTTCACATCACAAGTCTTTAATTTTGAAATATTCAACTATACATTTATGCATATCTATATGCCATATTTATCTTCAAAATTGATTTAATATATAGAGTTATATATTCTATATATGTTCCACTGATGTGACTGTATTTTTGTTTATATACTTTACTACATATGATATCATACTCGTGTAACGTACGGATTTATATTTGAATGTTAGAAATGAATATATTTACTGTTTATTATAAATTAAATATGGTAAATAAATTTTTGTGAGATGTTGTATTTATTTTGTCAGGGTAGTTATTATTTATTTAATGAGTTTAAGATTAAAAAAATAAAATATGTCAAAGTTTGTGATTCGTTGAATTAATTTATTAACTTTATTAATGTGTATATAAATTTATATTAAATAGCGTATACATATTTACTAGAAATTTAGAGATTTATGTTGAGAACGTAACATAATTTAATGCAAACAAAAATGAAAGGAGAATGCAAGAAATTGAAAATGCAACACATTTGAAATAAAATCAGAAATGAAAAGTCAATTCTCACTTGAAGTTTCTTACAATTTCTTTTATCATAACTCTATAAAGATTCAAATCATAACTTTAACAATTAATCAATTCATTTAATTAATTCAATTAAAAAAAAGTCATTAAACTAAAAGTATAAATCAAATTAAAAATATCATTCAATTTAATTTATATCTAACTATTAAATTAAAAATCAATTGATTTACAGTTTATTTTCTAAGATATGAGATAAAATTTAATATTATAAAGTATAAATTCGAAATTAAAAAAATAAAAAAATATCAAAATGTTAAACAATTAGTATAAAATTCAATGATTTTGATTTTATGAATTAAATTTCAATAAATAGTTCTCCATAAATAAAAAATGAAATACACAAAAAAGTAGAAAAAGATAAAGAAACAATTTCAAAAATTAAGAAAAAGTAAATAAAAGAGAAATTTAAAAAAAAAATATTATTTTTTATTACAGCATAATTATGATATATATATATATATATATATATATATATATATATATATACTTTAATTAGATCCATTTAAATACAAAAGTCTGAATTAAAAAAGGGAAAATCAGACTTGTATAAGTCATCGTACAAAAATACAAAATAAAATTCCTTCATGTTTTAGGGATTAATATTTGATCTTATTACATTTAATAAGTATTTTAAGCACGGATAATGTTTACATTACATATACTATTAAATACAGTATTTCATACTATTATTTGTAATGGTATATATATATATATGAAACATGTAATAGCAGTAAATTTGCCTACAAGGGTAGCTGCGATAGTTCACATATATGGTTCATATTTAAAATCGTTGCTTAATCATTTTTAGAAGAAATGCTTATTCTAGAATTTATCATTATTTGCACATGTTATTTTCACGCCAACTATGATATGCACGCGTGCACAATTTTAAATGTAAAAAGAGTTTTGCCTTTTTTTTTAAGAAAAATATTTGTAAGTCCAATTTAAATCTTGCAACTGCAATAAATTGCTTGATTTGTCTGTTTATATATTTTTTATGCACTCCACCATGGCATAGAACTTTTTCTTCATTTTATAATTTAAGAATAACTTTAAAAACTTATTAAAGAGGTTCTACAAAATTATCCTATTTTCTTATATTATCACGAAATATCATGTTTATAAAGGAAAAGACAGAAACTAAGTGAAAAGTGAGACAATTTTATAAATTGCTTAGTTGAAAACATGGAAATTATTTTCTCTTGTTTATATCTAGAAAGTAATTAAAAAGATAATATCTATATATCTATATAATGACATAATTTTTTTTGAAAAACATGTACAAATAAGCATATTTTAATCGTTTTCTTTTCTCAAAGTGGACATATTTTTTTCTTATCTTCTTTTAATTTTCCTTTTTAACATAATGAATCATCCATAATTTTCAAGTAGCTTTCAAATCCTATTAGGAAAACACCCCAATTGAGTCAAAATTCAATCAATCACGTGCTTTCTTATTTTATAAATATCAATGACTCTTTCAATGGTGACATCGACTTCATCCCAATATTAGTTTCTTCAATTTGTAACTCAACTTCTTTTATTTGATTTTTGTTTAATTATTAAATGCAAAAATGAAGCACAATAAAATGCCTCAATTTCCTCATTTAATGGCTCAAATTTGATGATATGTTGTGAAGGTTTTTTTTTTTTCTGCACATCTAATCGATATTTTTATTAACGCTGTGATTTAATTATATATCTTATATTATATAAAATCACATTAGCAAACCTAAGGAATTCCATTAATTAGTATATGTCTTTTTTTTCATTTAGAGGGTTAAAAAAACTTTGACAAAATGATTAAAATAAATTAATTGAAAATTATATTCGTTATTTATCTTCAGCACCAAGTCACATAAAGAAGTTAAATTTATTCTAAGTAATCGAAGAGGTTGACTCTACAAATTGAGAATTGCATGTTATACGAATCTGCTTAGAACATTTCTAAATAATAATTTTTTTTTCCTAATAGTTGACTTTTAGTGTGCACCATTAAATGCATTTGAAAAACAAAAACAAAATGAAGGAGTTATTTTGTTGATTCCCATTACGACGAGCATAGGTAGATGCAAAGAAGATTCATCTTAATTGTTTTTTCGTAATGAACGTAAAAAAAAAAAAAAAAAATCATCTAAAGTCTAATGAAGTTAAAATAGTTTATATGATACTTTAGCGTACCAAACAAAATAGTCAAAATATCTTATAGTTTATATATTTATCTTATTTTAGACCTACATGTTGAGGTATTGTCGAGCACTAAATGCAAACATAATTTTCAACGAGAATCCAAACTTTTATTTGTCATTAACAAAAAGGAATAATAATTTAACAATAATGACACAAATACCATATAGCGGATTTCAGATTAATACGTTCAATATATATATTTATATCTATCTATCTATATCTATATCTATATATATATATATATATATATATATATATATATATATATATATATATATATATATATATATATATATATATATATATATATATATATATATATATATAATATTTAATCGTGAAAATATTTTCTAAGTACAACATTCACATTTCACTGACTACTAAATTGCATTTCATATTCAATATATATGATTTTTACCATATAAATCGTGGCTATTACAAAATGTCAAATTTCATTACTATATACAAAAAAACTTAATGCAAGCTAAAAACTATTATTCATGTCTAAACTGTTATCCGAATCTCCAGTATTATTTGTTTTCAAAATACATAAAAGCATTGCATCAAAAACACTAAATAAAACATCCGGTAAGTTAAATTGAAATAATTATATTGATAGTATTATAAGAATATATATCTATATATATAATTAAATAAATTATATTAATCATAAAAACTCTCAAACAATTACATCACAAATAATCGTACAGGTTTCTCTTATCATCTGGAAAATATAACATATTGTTTCTAATACCTATTTTATTAGATGGATTATTTAAATAAAAACTCCAAAAATTTAATTATTAAGCGAAATTCATTTAATTTAAATCCTAATAATTTTGATTGTTAAACGAGTCAATTTTTAGTAGATAAAATTTATTTTATAAAAAGTTTTTAGTGGTGTAGTCATTGGATGAATACTTTGTTCATAGGAAGATTAAAAGTTATTAAATATAATGATGTCTTTTGCTAAGTGAATTGAGTGGTGACTAAACAATTAGAACATGTGTTTAATTTACTAGACGAGTCAAATGCTGGCCGGAGAATAAATTATTTTCTAGACTTTAACAAACATGTTTTTAAATGCTAAGAATTATCTATGTTTCATCAAATTATTATATTGTTGATCAATATTAGGTAGAATATGATAAATGATGAATGAATAATAATATTAGTAATTGAATTGTGACTTTTGATCAAATGGAATGTGTGTAGAATAATTTCTTGATAATGATAAGTATCTATGAATAAGAGGTCATAAATATGAAATGATATGTGAACATTGTTTGAGTTATGTATTAAATAGAGTAATTATATTACAACATAGATATTTTTGCTTCATGATCTAAGTCACATATACTATAAAATTAAGAGATGATCTAAGTCACATATACTATAAAATTAAGAGTAATGTTAGGTTGACACTGTTGGTGGATTATCCCCACTTGACACCGGGGTAATTGTGTCAAAGTACCTTATGTGGCAGGGACAAAGTTGGAAGTGAAGAGACTGGACGAAGCCCTAATTTCAGAATCCCGTTCTCTCAGTCTCCAACTCTCAACTCTCGTAGTCTCTTCATCTCACTCTCGTTATCTGCACTCTCGCTCTCTCCACTCTCACTCTTTGCACTCTCGCTCTCTGCACTATCGCTATCTCGTTCGGTGGAGGTTTAGGTCGCTCTCTGCACTCAGGTCGCTCAGGTCCCTCTCTGCGTTCTTCGTCTGAGCAAAATGTTCTTCGTCTGCTCACAGATGTGTAATCATGAAATAATAACAGAACATATGTGATTACCCATGTATTGACGAGGAGACACCTTAGTTCATGTTGAGGCGACTCAACTCAAACGTCTTCATCAGTTGCCAAAACAAACATATTCAACCAATACAAACCTAAAAAACTTACAAAAAACCTTATTTTCTCCACCAAGAACCAAGAACGATAATGTAAATGACATAAAAGAACAAACTTTACTTCAAAACCCTAAATGCAAAAGCCTTTTCAGATCCAGAACAGTGAAACAACCAAAAAGACTTCCTTTTTCATAAAAAATCACATAAAAACCAAAACTTTACACGCAAATCATTCAACAACAAAAAAGATTCTTTTGCATGAGCAATCACTTAAAAGAGCAACCTTTACACGCTTTTCAAACAAAAACAAAATAAAAAATGAACATTTTGCTCAGATGAAGAACGCAGAGAGCGATCTAAACCTCCACTGAATGAGACAACGAGAGTGTAGAGAACGAGAGCGAGATGAAGAGCTCGGGATAAAGAGACTGCGAGAGTTGGAGGGTGAGAGACTGAGAGAACAAGAGACTGAGAGGATACTTTTGGGATTCTGAAATTAAATAGTAAGAAACCTGGAAAAAAATTCTTACATACCTTATCACATATATATATATATATATATATATATATATATATATATATATATATATATGAGATTTAGCTATAAACTTATTCCGATTCATTATTTTTGGATTCGATTATAAATCTAAGACTAATATTGAATTTTGTCTATAATTAAGTTATATTTTAAAATACATTAAACTTTATACGCACCTTTCAGTTTATAATATAAAGAATAATAGTCTTCGGGCATTCCAACAACAAAAATCACTTTATTACTTCTAACAAAAGAAACTCTATATTATTGTATATGAAATCAAAAAGTTATTTAAACATAATATTATCATAAGAAAATGAGTGAAGGATATCGATAAGAATAGGGATACTCATGAGTGATATTTGGTATGATAATAATAAATACAAAAAGGGAAGAATAAAAACAATAAATGTAGGGAGACAACTGTACGGTTTCCTCCTCGCCTTTCTTTCTTTCTTACATTTACAAACCCAATTCATTAATGTCATAAAGCTCTTCCTTACTTTATATATCCAAAAATATAACATAAATTTATATGTATTATTTTTCAGAACATCTTCTCAGTCGATAGATTAATAAATAAACATATTAAAATATGACAAAAATTGAAATAAATATTTTTAAGCAGATAATTTTCCCTTCTTTTCTTCTCTTTCTTTTTCCTCTATTTCCATCAAACATTAAAAAATATTTTTTTCTACTAGTTTTTTTTCTCCCACGCATAGGTCAACACATAGTAACAGATTAACATGAAAAAATAATTAAAGAAAACGTGTCATTCTTAGCGATGATTTTTTTTTTGTCGGCAGAAGCATTGATTGGGCTGGGCATGAACCAACTAATCAATGATAAATAATTGAACCAATTTCGTCATTTTCAATTCAATATTCTTATGCTTTACACTTCATTGCTACGTACCACTATCATCGAAAAAAACATAGTGCACTACAATATATCCATTTTTTTATTATATTTAATATCTCTCATTTTATTGTATTCAAATATAAAATTATATGTTAATCATAATGTTTAACTTGTAACCAACTATTGGTTAATTTAGATATCTTGTTTATGAAAAAGTAAATTGCTAAAACATAGAAAACCTTGTCGGAATCGTCTCAACTTAAATAATATTAACTTAAAAATAAATGCATGTGATATAGATAAAGAAAAACACAGTACTATTGTTGTAATGAATAGGTTGCAATTAAGTGGTTTCCTAAATAGTTATTAGTTTTATCAATGACTAAATAAAAGTATTAAACGAGTAATATTAGTTATGATTTTAATATAATTTTAGTTATAAATACAAAATTAAACTGTTTTATTTTATTTTTTTCATTTATAAACTCTCTTTGTGATTCACTTTTTTTCCCACTTTCTCTTCATAGCTTCTAAGATATTAAAAAACAAACCTAGATATTCCACTGAAAGTTTTATTTTAGGTAAATTTTTATTTCTCCTTGATGTTAGATTGAATTTGTTATGGTATGTTTATTTGCTAAATTTGACTTATAAAGAAGTAATTTATAAGATGTTTAAATATTATTCACTCACCATCTTGTTTAGCTTAACCTAATTAGATTATTTGGGTATGCAAAAATTTAAAACATAAATATGCTTTTGTAAGTGTTTGAAGTCAATATTAACTCTTTGATAATCAAAATTTGTCTTACATATATATAAAAATTATGATTTATGTGGTAAAAATTGAAATTTTATGTTTTAGTTACCCTTTTGGTTGAGTATGCTTGTTAATTGATACGTTGGATCATGGTTTTGATTTGAATTACCAAATGATAGGATTAGTTTTGTTTTGAAAATATTGAATTTTGCATGTTGTTTTTATGTATAATTTGTTCAGGTAATTGAAATTCACCCAACAAATTAAAGAAATCGAGTATAAGTATTCAAATGTAAAAGTTCCACCTAGCAAAATGAATTTTGCTCAACAAAATAGAGGTTGTATTACCAAGGGTCTAAATTTCGCCCAACAAAATTATTTTCATCCATCAAGATTAAGATGAAAAGCTTTATCTTAAAGATATGTTAAGTGAAATTCTAAAATATACTTAGTGTAATTATTCACTCTTAAAATTTAAAGAGTTATGATATATAAAGTTTTAAATTATTTTAACATTTATTTTAAAATGTTAGCATATGCTATGTTTTATTATTTTAATTGTTTTATTATGTGAAAACTGATTTTATTATAAATTGAATTAATTAAGATTTAATGAATTTGTGGTTATTGAAGGGTATTTATTGTAAAAGTGAGATTAATTTGTCTAATAGAGTAAAATGATTAAAATAAAAGAACTAGTTATTTTAAACTTTATTATATAAAAACTATAATATTTATATTCTATCTTTTATGTAATTTTTTGACTTATCTTTCTCAAAATTATAGTGTATTGTAATAAAACTAATATAAAGAAGGACAAATTTACATCAGACCATGCATTAAACGAGGTAAATTTATGTTAAATATTACTAAATTTGAAATCAGTACATGATATGACAAAAATTTAAAATCTTTTAATTATCTTTATTTGATACTCATTCACATCTATTCTAAGTTTAAAGATAGTTGTTAGGTCAAGTTTATGTATAAGGTAAATTTATGTCTTCCACATTCATATTAACCTATTATCTAATGTAATTAATCATAAATATTTTATATGAAAAGATTCTTTTATACTAATGACATCATGTGGTAATTGTTATATAGAACTATTTTAACTTGACAAGTAGTTTTAAATTTGGTTTCACAATTATTCAAAATGTTAAAATAATAAATAAAACATTTGTTAATTGTAACGATCCTATGTGTTACATAACTAAGATTGGTTTAGTCCCATCCAAGAAAAAGGAGAAAGAACAGATAAGAAATTAGAAAAATTTACTGATTTGATCTTAATAAAAAAATTAAGATAATAATTAACTTATAGTACTGCTGATAGTACTACCAACTAGTGCTAGGTTATATCTATAACTTTCAAGTTCATTAATCCATTTGTTCTCAAAGTCAAATTACTTTAAAAAAAAAACTCAGTTTCCGATTTATTTAGTTTTGAATCAAATAACTCAAACTCAATTGTTTTGCCAGAACATATATTTGTATTATCTCTTTTTTTTGAGTTATGTATAAGTATATATGTTTATTTTAAAAATACTTTGTGATGCTAAAAAAATTCCAATATGTAGCTCATAAATAAATTGAAGAAAAGAACATTCCAATATGATGATGGGACTCTGAGGGGGGAAAATGTGAAAGATTGACATGAAAGTACTATGTTTGAAATACAGGTCAAATTGAAAGACTCTTGAATATTAAATTATAGTACTTAATTCAATCCAAAATTTTAATGAATTTATGTTTTTTATATATTAAATTTTATTCACTTTTACCTAATTAGGAACTTTCCATCACACTATAATTCCTCAATACAAATAATATATGTGAAATGATGAGAATTTTAATTTCTAAAAAAAATGAGAACTCATTTCAACACAGCACAACCATTGATGTTTTTTTACACTCATCAAAATTCATGTTCCACACTCATTTCTGTTAACATTGTTGTAAATTGCTGAAAAATGTAAACATTTGTAACTGTCTTAAGTGTGTTTGGACAACAAGATACAATTCTCATTTGTGCAACTGTCTCACTCTTTCATCTCTATAAAAGAATTACAGAAAGTTTCAGTGATAATCTTATAAATTTGATTTTCAATTATGATAGTTACAAAATTATGTTACTGGCATTCTATCATCAGCTTTACCTCTGTAGATGAGTGATAAATTTATGTGGCAGAGCATTTTGTACATGATCCTCTGTTTTTGTCTACAAGTACTACTATGCATCAATCTTGTATTAATATGATAATAAAAAAATATTGCAGATATTTACATTTACAATGCCATATATTTTACATATTTTTGTATGAGTCATTTACGCAGAGTATTTCAGTAAAAAATTAATACTTGTAATATAAACTGCTTAAATAGTATTTGTGTGGAAATAAAATAAAAAATTACTTTTGATACTAAATAAATAATACTAACCATATTATAAGAATTTAATCTACTAGATTTAAAAAAAACAACTCGAAGAAGACACACAAGACAAGCTCTGCATAATAATTCGAAAGTTAATAATATCATGTTGTCAAATAAATACTTATTTAGAAAAAAAATATTTCAAGGAAATGACAAAAATATTATTTTTTCAAATTTATAAGTAAAAATACTGTTTTTTCCTGTTGCGGCTAAAAAATATAACAATACTACTTCTACGAATACGATTTTAAAACCATGGATGCTTTGAAATTTGTATGGATAGATTAAAAAGCATTTAAAACATGAAACTTTTTATTTATTTATTATTTATGAGTTGAAGTAGTTTTAAAATCAAATTGTGACTGATTTGAAAAGAGGATAATGAATAAGTTAGAAATGGAGAGGGAGTCAAACAAATAATACTTGAATTACAAAATCATGAGTACACTAATAATTCTAAACATTACTTGAGGGGTCAATCTAGACCAGTGCACAACAACAAACTAAATGACCAATCGATGATTCACTCAAGAAAATTCAGTTCTGCTACTGCCTACTCGCTTTACAAATCTGTTACCCTCATGTGCCTTGTTAAAACACTTGTTCATAACCAAATTCAAGACCATAAAATATACTTCCTACTTTCATAATCAAATTGTTACCCTCATGGGCCCCTCATTCTCATTCCTAAGGATGAAACTGTTGGTGGTGCGATGGGGGTGGTGCCTGGAATAGCTGGTGCTGCTGTGGTGGCTGCTGGAACTGCAGCTGTGGCTGCTGATGATGGAAGGGCTGCTGCAGCTGAAATGAGGGAAATGGTTGCTGAAATAGCTGTGCCTGAGGTTGCAGGGGTGCTGGTGCCAGGTTTTGCTGTGCTGGCTGCTGCTGCTGTGGTGGTGGAGGTTGTTGCTGTGGTGGCTGTGCCTGATGCTGCGCCGGTGCCTGTGGTGGTGGCACCTCCTGTTGCAGAGGAATTGTTTCGTCCCTTAGTGGTGCATTGAGGTCCATAGTTCCCAGCTCTTCCAAGTCTTGAATAGCTGCAATTGCAGTGACTGGACTTTGATGGTTAAAATGAGGCTTAATCACTGCCAGAGATTCCTTCACTTTTGATTGCTGCAAATTAATTAATATAGGATCAAATACAACAAATTCAAAAACTATAATGAATAATTGAGGATGCAAACCAAATATGCTTCAACTCACAAAGTGTTCAAGCTTCCTCTTGAGCTCTTCATTAGCAGCAGTTGGTAGAGCTCCAGGAAAAGGTAACACCTGTCCCACAAAAAAAAAATTAAAACAGTAAATAAATTTGGAAGGAAAAAACAGGATAAAATATGTTTTTTTGGCTCTTGCTCACAACAGTTTTATGTACAAGAAGACAAAATTTAAAATTATTGTTACTTATAAAGAGACAGACCATAAATGTAAGCTAAAAAAGAGTAGGGAATCTATTAATACTAAATAAATTCAAACAAGCTAACTGGACATACAAAAGTAGTAACATAATTCTTATATAGGGAACATAAAAAACTATATATCTAACAAAAATTGACACAGGAACACAAACATATTTTTCTATAATTCATAAAGTTCCTTTTTCTATAAAACATAGGAAGCAAAACAGAAAAGGTAGGGCATCTAAAAATAATGAAATAATTCAAACATATAAAATCTACATAATTCCCACAATAAATTTTACATGTCAAATTAATCCTACACATGCTATGTGATTGTTTGAAAATATTTATTGCATGAATAAAAAAAAAATATAGAACTTATATATAGAATTTTATATAATCCACCAATACCATTTTTTAGATACTCACCAAATTATGACATGTAATAACAATATCTTCTCTTTGCTTTTCAGCAGACATTACAACAACCATTACTATTTCCAAAGTTTATTCACTCAAGTTAAATTCCACAAATAGAAATAGGTCTAGAAATTAGACTCTTGCAGTTTAAAGATAAAACTCAAATTTTCAACAGAAAATTACTAAAATACTTACCACCACCTCAAGCCAAACATACCACAAAAAACTGAAACAAAACTCATTTTCTTCAGGAAAAAAAAAAAATGACACATAAAGGTACAATATTTTAATCACGTATGGTCCACAACGATGAAGTAAGCATGGCAACAGAGGTCCAAAAGAGCTAAAAAGGGAAAGTAAAACGTTTGCAATAGTTCAAATACTTATAACACTTTATAAATGCAGTATATTTTACAATGCAATATGATTGGATTCTATGTAAAAATCCCCGAAATATAAAAGGAAAAATGAAAATATTTATCAAACAGAGGATTACAGGATAAATACTATATTTGCAATCAATCTAGTTCAAATTTCAACGTATCTATACATCCTTGCACTCACGAAAAGAACAACAAAATTTCACAGCCAATAAGATTTACAAAGAAAAACAAACCTCATAAATAAATCATGTCTGTTAGAAACAAAAATAATTTGAATCATAATTTGTTATATAAAAAATTATTTTAATGTAAAAAAAGTAATATAATAAAATTTTATAAAATCCATTAAATTTCTTCGTCAAACACTCGTATTAGATTTTGAATATCACCATAGCCCGTCGAAGTACTCACAATTTAAACACTAACTAAAAGAGTGTGAATCACTAAAAAAAAAATTATTTTCAAAGTGCACGATTCACTCATGTTGAATTCCAGATGGCACAACATTTTCACAAATACTAAATTTGCAGAGTATTGTGAATGCAAATAATGCATTGCTTGAAGTCTTTTAACCAAAAACACTAAATTTGTAGGTTAAACATAAAGTTCACACATTTTCAACAGAATTTACTAAAAAAAAAATCATCCATTAACTTATCATCAAGAAAATATAAAAAAGTAAAAGTTTTTTCTTTGACAAAAAAATACTTATATCACAGACATCTACTCTTTTTAATCGCATATAATCCATGATAACACAATAAGCAATATAACAACAGGCAAAAAGGCACCAATAACAGATTATAAAAGTCATTAAAAAAGTGGTAGTTTACATATCCTAAAATATTATTACAATTTTTTTAACCCAATACCTTTTTCACAAAACATTATAGTTCAACTCCTTATAAATATGTCTCAGGCCTAAAATAAAATGGAAAAGAAAAACGATTTATTAACAAATACAGTTTTCTTAATCAATCTAATATGCACACACACAAAAAATTTTGCTAAAAAAATTCTAAAATATCATGCTTAAACTTACAAATAAGAAAACAACATATAAATTGTCTCAAACGAGCAAAAACAAATTAAAATCATTAAAAGATATTTAAATAAATATGCTTGTAACAAAATAAAAAAATTATCCTCTATAAACTTTTATTTAACGGACACTCATGTTAGATTATGTGTAGAGAAAAATCCTTCAATACTCGCAGATAAAACACAAACTCAGGTTTTCAGTATAGATGACAACAAAAACTCCCATTATGAAAATGCATAATTTACGCATGTTGAATACCACACATCAAACAGCAGTTCCACAGCCTAAACTTGCAGTTTAAAAATAAAACTCACTTTATATCAACAGAAATTACCACAAAAGATACCTCAAAATTAAAATAAAACTTCTTTGAAAACAAAACTCTGGCACAAAGTCATACCAGAGTTTTGCTTCCTCTGCTGTGGTGTTTTACGAGGATATGGTCCATAGTAATGCATTAAACAATATTAACACAGACAAAGGATCCAATAAGAGATTTTAAAAACAGCTAAAATAAACATTTATAATTTACATAGCCAACCATATTTTTACATAGTTTATAAACTACACTATTTTGAAAATATAAGTTTCTATTGCAGATGAATACCCCACAACTACATTGAGGGGAAGCAGTATTTATTAAAGTCAAAGAGGACAACATAATAAATACTATTTTAACTATCAATTTAGCACAGATTTCAAAGTATCCAAACGAAAAAAGATTTTCATCAATCCACAGCAAAAAATCAAAAATTTACATCAAACACGTTTATAAAACAGACATTTAGCCTACAAACAAGTAAAATAAATCACATAAATACTTGAGGGGAAAAAAAACATTTTCAGATCTTTTAACAGCTTACTTTTAATAAATTTCATATCCATATAATTATCTCAGACAATTTTGATAAATTCTGCATATCAGAAAAGTCCTTACAAACAAACTCACAATTTAAACAGAAACTCACATATTCAGCAGACAATATTACTACAAACAAAAGTCCAATTTTCAAAGTGCATAATTCACTCGAAATAAATTGCACGAGTCAAATAAACTAAACTCGCAGTTTAAACATAAAAACCACATATTCTCAACATAAATCACCAGAAAATATTTTCACCTTTTACCATCAACTCAAACAAAAAAAAACTCCAAATATAAAATAAAACCCTTTCTTTAGAGGAAAAATTATTGTCCAATAAAGCCACCATATTTTAAACACATCCTCTACAGTAATGCAAAAAACCAATATAGCAAAAGACAGAGGATCTAATAAAAGCTAAAACAATATTTCAAAAGCAAAGATATTTATAATTTACAAAAACCAATATATTTTTAACACATATTTTGCACAGCATCATAATTCAATCCCAAAGTAAAATCCCCCAAACAAAATAATAAAGCCACAGAGGATAATAATAATAATAATCAATAAACGCAATAAAGACTATTTACACAATCAATCTAGTACAGAATTAATAAAGCATCCACATTTTAATTTTTCAAGTTTCCACATGCACCCTCAAACAAAAAACAAACACATTCACACACCAAAACATACCCATTAAACATTTCACAAACCAAATTATAACTGCATTGTAAGAAAATGTATCACCTTCCTGGGGCGGCCAACGGACCTAGCTTCGGCTTTTACGAGCTGCAAACCACCACCACGTCCACGGCCGCGGCCACGTCCACGCCCTCGTCCGCGACCCCTTCCCCTGCCTCGGCCAGAGGGAATAATCTCATCAGCAAACTTCTTCGGTCGACCCCGAACTCTAGGCCCCAGTATAATTCCATCACCACCAGCAGCAGCAACCGGTTCTGCCACTTCCACAGGCTCTGAGCCCGGCACAGCAGCACCAGCACCAGCAGCAGTAGGTGTAGAGGGAGCAAACGGAATTTGAGTTGCTTGGCTCTGGTCCTTGGGGGGACGGCCCGGGCGCCTTTTGGGCCCGGCAGTGGCAGAAGCAGAACCATCCGAAGCAACGGGCTTGGGCTTAGGAGGACGGCCCGGGCCTTTTCCAGAGCCAACAGGGCGGCCTCTCCGCCCCGTCCCAGGGGCCCCGGCGGCGTATTTCTTCGGCCGGCCCGGACGCTTCTTAGCGGTCTCAGCTTGCACAGGCTCGTCAGCAAGCCCAAGCGCCGCCCAGACAGGCTCAGCATTCTGCTGAGCCGTCGGGATTACAGCGTCCTGGGCCTGCGCGAGAGGCTGCGGCAGGTTGTGGACAGGGGTTTGGGCCTTGCGAGGGCGGCCTCTGGGCTTGGGAGTGGCCGAAGCAGAGGGCCCAGGCAGAGCCTCCTCGGCAGCAGCAGCTGCAGCAGCAGATCTAGGAAGCGCGTAGGACTTCTTAACCATGACGAGCATTCCACTGGTCTTCATCCGAGTCAAGTGCTGAGTCAACAAGGTGGAGTGATTCGGTGGAAGCTGGTCCTTGTACACTTGCTCCATGTACTTCCCTATCGCCTTCTTGCTCGAACCATCCTTCTCCTTCAGCGCCTCGATTGCCGTGTATATCATCTTCACAACAATTTAATTAGGTTTCAAAAACACACAAAGAAACCAATTCTTTCTTTTCCACACAAAATTTCTTTCACTTACCTCGGCGTAGGGCGGGTGATTTGACGGCGCCTCGGCAATGGGCGGCGGCAGGTGGTCGTTCGGGTCGGCCGGGAAGGGGACGGCGGTGGCGGGCGGAGCTGGCGGTGGGGAGATCGAGGCTGGGTCCATGGTTGAGAGAGAGAGAGAGAGAGAAAGGGTAGATTCGAAAATTGGGAATTGGATTGGTTTCACTGCAGAGAAAGATTGAAAGAGAGTGTTAATATAATTGAGTTAGAGAGAGAAACTGGGTTAGGTGGTTTTGTAAAATGTGCTCTCTGTGTGGTGGAAATTGGAACAATCAATGGTGATGAGTTCATCATCACCGTCATTTTTTACCCATAGCCTTCTCATCGATCCATCCACGCCGTTCGTTTCTCCACTTTCCTTTTCCTTACGTGGACTTTATCACACTCTTCTCACTCCTCTCCTTTTGCCGTTTGGGGTTTGCATTCTGCCCCTTCGCTTTTCCCTATTCTGCACTCTTCCCCAAATGCTTCTCTATTAATCTCATTTTCATTTTCCCTTTTTCCCCAAATACAAAATTCATCCTTTTCATAAATATATTAGGATATCATATTAATATTTTTCTACATTTTATCAAAATAATTATTTTTTTTAATGTATTCCTTTTTCACATTTTATAACAAAAAAAAATTATACAATATCAAACAAACTACAATCTAGATTCTATGTATGAAGTTAAGCTTTTCAAGAAATATTTTTCAAATACCTTTTTCTTATAAAACATTGCCATTAATGAAAGTTAGAATTTAATAATTATTTTGAGAAAAAAAATAGCAATCCATATAATTAATTTTTAAACAAAATTATAATGTGAGAGAGGAAAGAGTTCATTAATTGAAAATTGGAAGTTTTGGTGTAGAAAAATGGGAAAAATTATTCAAATTTTAAGGAAAATAAAAATTTCCCGCGCTTTTGAAAAAGAAGAGGGAGTGCATTGATGTAAGTTGCAGCTTCCTTGCTTTGGAGTTTTATTAAATGATGTGAAGTCATTACTGTTCCTATACGCTTCTCTGGACCACAAATACCTATTCTTTTTTATTTTAATTTATTCTTAAATTCTCACCTTTAATATTATTCCACACTCATCAATACAAAAATTATATATTTTCACTTTTTTTTTTAATTTTGCTTACACTTTTTTACTACTTAAGAAAAAACATTCACCTATTATAAATGAGGTGTCATGATTTTAAATAAGATAACAGACATGTACGTGATTTTGTTTTAAAGATGTGAACACTTGGCTAAAAGTTAGAAAAAAAATTCCCAACATAATTTTTCTTTAAAGAAATACAAAATTGGATATCTGCTAACAGTATTTAATAAATAGACCATTAATTATTCATGTTAAGAATTTAATTATTGAAGAGTTGTATTTTCAACTATCAACAGTGTTCTTGGGATGCTAGAAATTTACTTGAAATTTGATCTTCAAAAGTTCATTTTTTAAGTTTGTATAATTTTAAGAGAAAAAGTTCATTCAAAATTCAGTTTTTGGAAAGTTGAATTCAGTTAATCTTTTCTATTTTTTCAAAAATTAATGAAAAAGGATAAAAAAATTTCAAAAAATCTTATTGAAATTCAGCTCTCCAAAGATTTGTTGCTCATTGAAAATTTAACTCCAAATTCTCAAATAAACAATTAATAGATCTATTTTTGTAAATAATGTTAACACATGTTCATTTCATATGTAGAAATTTATTTAGAATGCATTTATCAGAAAAAAAAGATCTACAAATGTAGGTGTTAATTAAAAATATTTATGTATATCTTTTTTGAGAATGAGTTTATTAAAAAAATCTATTAATATATGTGTTAATTAAAAATATTTTAAAAGATATGAGTGAAAATAAAAATAAACTTCTATTGTGATTCAAAATTTCATTCAACATAACAAGGGACAATATTTCAAAACACGTATATTCATTTAAGGAGTGTTTTTTTTATTCAATATATATTATTGTATGCATACAAACTTAGAGATTGAATCTCTAATCACATGACAAAAATTCATTACTTCAATAAACAACAATCAAAATAATGAAATGTATTAAGTAAATTTATTAATTAATAAAGACATTTTTTTGGACAACTTGGGGATTGTTGTATTCCTTAATATTTGACTAACTTATCATTTATTAGTTAAAAATATGGATTTAATCTTTAATTAACATAAACTTCTGGGCTTATGTTGATGATTTTTCCAACATCCTGTCATTGCAAATAATGTTGATTTGTTACACATAAACATTATTCAAGTTTGCTTTGAACATATATATATATTTTATACCTGATTGAGAAAAAAAAAACTTATATGGTAACATTAATTAAGAATTTAAAGTATAATAGAACTGTGATGGTTTCAGACTTGTTATAAGGACAACCATCAGAAAAAATGGACTTTTTTTTTTATTATTTTAACATATTTTTACCTATAATAACTTCTTAAAATCTAAGGAATTATCATTTTATTATTTTATCACATAAATTTAATTTATTTATTATAGTCACACAAATTATATTTTTATTGCTTATACTTGTAGTAATAAAATATTTAAATAAAAATATATTAAAATAAATAGGAAAAATTTGAAAGTGTTTTCTTTTTATTACTGTGAAAATATTAAAGATATTTTTATCATAATAATTCACTATTTTCAAAACTTCTCTTAAGTTGATAAATAAATATCAATTATTTTTAAATTATCTAAAATATTTTACAATTTATTTTGAAGACCACCATCAATAGAAATGTTTGTTATATAAAACCATATAAAGATAAAAGTTATAATAGAAATGTTTGTTATATAAAATCATATAAAGACACAAGTCATGATTAGGATGTCAGAGTTAGTCAAAGTGATTCATTTTGGATTTAGTTAAGAATGAATCAACTCCACATAAATTTTATAAAATCAATTTGACCCCACATGTTAGCCAGATGGATAGGCTGACATATCTTGTCCATCCAACTTGTTTTATGTATTTATTGCAAGACCATTAGACTAGATTAGTTTGTTTCACCTATTTATAACAACACAATCAAGACAAATATTTCACCATACATTAACTACAAATAATAATTATAAAGATATTAACAGTAAGTGAAAATCAAAAGTATCAACCTATATGATTAAGTAAACAAATAAATTAAGCATCCAAACCATTATTTTTAACACTATTGGATAACATTACAATTTAGAAGAAAACAAAGGTTTTGACCTAAGTAATTAAAAGTAATAAAAATTATAATAAAAAAATGATAAAGAGTTGTTGTTGATAGGTTGTTGGTCAACCCATATACAACTCAATTTGATGTGGTTCTTATTATCTTGTTTATTTGTTTTCACCTTTTGAAAAAATGTAAGGCTATTTATGAAAGTTAAACATCTAATGTGGATGGGGGTTTTGTATTTATGTCTGACTTAATCTCAACCTAAAGGCTTCATATTTAAGACAAACATTAATGCATTAGACATAAATGTGAGACGGAAAAAAGTAAGTAAACAATCTAAATTTAAGTTGAAGTATACCCAACTGAAATAATTTGAACATTTTTCTTAAATTGAATTGTTGCATCCATCTCAAATAAATAGGGTCACACAATTGAATCTCCCTTACAAGATAAACTATCAAATGCACCATAATATTAAAAAATGAAGAGTGAAATACATTTCCAATTTACACAAGATTGTAATTAGTTCATTTTCTAACTCATCCAACATTTAGGAGTCAATTATTTTCTTATAAATGACATTGAAGAATAAACACAATTGTGCTATAACACTTCTAATAGATGTCACAAACAGTCATAAGCAAAAAAAGTTGTTGCATTAGCATATAACACTTGTGGGACTTTAAACCAACTAACGTGCATAGACACAATGCTCTTAACATTTTAAGAGTACCCATGTGAACTTTTACACTACATGTAAACATTGACATAAGTTATGTTTTTCTTTTATTATAAAGAGCATGACAAGCTGAAGGCAAGTAAGTGCATTTTTTCAATTGATTATGGATCTAACTCAAAATGTATACCCATTTCAATCAAATCTTATCGTGCCTTAACTCCATGTTCTATCTTTCCTTCTATGTTGAGTAATGTCACATACATTGTTACAAATATTTTTCTCGACATGCATCACATCTTCCAAATGTATTTCTCAGTGTTTTTTTTTATGTTTCCAAACATTTGCTCATACTTATTGACCATTGCAAGGTGTCAATGCAACTTCACCCTCCTGTCGTACATTAAATGTTTTCTTCATTCTACTACAAAGATAACCTAAAGGAAGGAACTTTATATGTCTAGTGTACACGATATTTCCCCATGCTTTAATTGACTATAAATAATGTTTTCTTCACATATAACGAGTACGAGATAACCATTCACACTATAATTGTCCAAGTTACTATATGTTGAAAAATATTTATTATGCAAAAATAACATTGTATGCAAACGAAAAATTATCTTCATATTATACATTAAAGATATCCACTCCTATTTCCCATAATATATTGAAATCATCAATCAAGGAAGTGAGAAACACATCATCAATGTCATCTCGTAGTTGTTATGGGTTATAAAATCATCATATACAACAATATATTTTCTCTTTATGCACAACCAATAAGGGAGGTTGTAAATCACCAACGAAGTTGGGAATGAATTGTGTTCACTGCTTAAGTTTCCATAATGATTCATACCATTTGTAGCAAATCCAAGTCTTAAGTTTCTTAACTTTGCACCAAATTCTAAAAATGATTCATCAATCTTATTCTAGTATGAAGATTCTGTTGGAAGTTAAAGAAGATTGTCACATCTTTTTCCATTTGTATGTCATGTTAAGTTCCTTGCATCTTATTTAATGTCAAACAATAGTTTAAATCTAGGTATTATTGACAAGTACCATATCACCTTAGGAAGGAAACTCTTTGTTTCTTCTTCACCACTACTTACATCATGTTTTGTTTTTTAATCATGATAACCCACATGTTGGACATACAATTTGTTTTTTTTAATGCAACAAACTCATATTTGTACAATATACAATTATTAAGGTATGCATATATTTCTTTGTACTCCAAATTTGTTGGACACAATATATTTTCCATCTCACATTTACAATTAGATAACATGTTATGTTTACGAGCATACCCTTCAACAATTCCAACAATTACGAGAAATTTCTATCATTCCAACCATTTCAATTTTAAAGTTACTGACAATCGTGTCAAGTTATTGTATCTAAGTACAATTGTTGCTCTAAATCAGACTTTAAAGAATCACATACATGAGTTTTTTTCAAATTTTTCTTCACCATTATCAAATATCATGTCCTTCAAATGATCGTTTTACTTTTTTCAAAATTTGTTGTTGTTCATGACATAATAAGAATATCTAATATCTCTCCATGACAAATCCCTATTGTATAATTTTTCACTATATCAAACTAACCCAATTCATATAATAAATGAAAGGATAATAATATGTCTCACTGATAGAGGATCCGTTTTTGACGAGTAAATTATAAAAACTCATTAACTCCATTTTCATACTCTTCACTAATGCGACTTTCATTTTTTTTTTTTTTAACTTCAACATATAACTATATAAGCTATAAGTGTCATCATCACCTTACCCATTAAAGAAAGCATTTTCTATAATTCGACAACACACATAAACAAAATCTATTATTTTAAATTTGATAAAACTTAAAGTAGGATTACATTGATTGCTGAAATACACGGAATGAAAGTGGTCGCAAATCATAATAACATATACACTAATATAATATAAAATAGTTTGAATAAAAATTTAATCAAATTTAAACATAAACTTGCAATGTATAATATTAACAAATTATGAAAATAAATTATCCAAATTATCTAATTAGATAACTTAAAATTTAATATAAATCATTAATATTAAATTTAGATTTGCTGATAAATAATAATTAATATAAATAATAGTTAATATAAATAAAATGTACAACAATGAGCACATTTTTTGCTAAATTTTTTTAAAACATATTGTGTATATAACTAATATCTAAAATTATAAACAAACTACTAACTTAATAATTAATTCCCTCCTAAAAATTTAAATAATTAATTAATTATATTATTTACTACTTCTAAATTTTAAATTATAATTTTAAACATCTAAAATTATAAGTAACATTTATCTATTGCATTAAATTACTTTAACAATTAATTTTAATATTTAAACATTTAAATAATATGCTTTTATTAGATTCACAAAGTGTTGAACCCTCCTCATGAACTCTTCACTAGCAACATTTTGTGGAGCTCCAACAAAAGTTGACACATGCCCACCAAAAAGTGAAACCAGTAAATAAATTTGGAAGAAAAAAACAGGATAAAATATACTTTTTGGTTCTTGTTCACATCAGTTTTATGTGTAAGAAGACAAAATTTAAAATTATTGTTACTTATAAAGAGACAGACCATAAATGTAAGCTAAAAAAGAGTAGGAAATCTATTAATACTAAATAAATTCAAACAAGCTAACTGGACATACAAAAGTAGTAACATAATTCTTATATAGGGAACATAAAAAACTATAAATTGAACAAAAATTGACACAGAACACAAACATATTTTTCTATAATTCATAAAGTTCCTTTTTCTATAAAAAACACAGGAAGCAAAACAGAAAAGGTAGGGCATCTAAAAATAATGAAGTAATTCAAACATCTAAAATCGCATTAAGTATATGCTCATTTGAGAACAAAAACATTATAGATATGCACAAAAGCAGATTTAATTCATAAATTTTTTTGTCCTTTATATTTTATAATGCATAACTCCCTCAATAAATTCTACATGTCCTACACAGCTTATGCCATTGCTTGAAAAGATTTATTGCATGAATAAAAAAATAATATAGAATTTGTATATAGAATTTAAACAGAAACCCAAGCATATTCAGCAGACAATATTACTACACACAAAAGTACAATTTACAAAGTGCATGATAAATTCCAAAAGTTAAAATAGTTCCATAAAGTAAACTCTCAGTTTAAACATAAAAACCACACATTCTCATCAGAAATCACCAGAAAAGATTTTCAGCTATTACCATTACCTCAAACAAAATAAAACCCCCAAATATTAAATAAAACCATTTCTTTAGAGGAAAAATTATTGTCAAATAAAGCCACGATATTTTAAACACATGATCTACAGTAATGAAAAAAATAATATAACAAAAGACAGGGAGGATCTAATAAAAGCTAAAACAATAATTCAAAAGAAAAGAAAGTTACAATTTACAAAAACCAATGTATTTTTAACACATAATTACAAAGCATCATAATTCAATCCTAAAGCAATATCCCCAAACAAACTAATAAAGCCACAGAGAATGATAAAACATCAATATTCTAATTTTTGAAGTTTACAATCAAACAAAAAATTTAAGAGAATTAAATTGTATGTTTTAATAAAAGATTGAGGATAGTGTAATATTTGCATGTATGTAAAAGAAGAAGTGTAATTTATTCATTATTTAATTATTAAAAACAGTATATCAATTGACTATTTAACTATACTCATATAAAAGTGGCAATATATATTTTTACAAGGATAAATTAAAACTTATTTGTGTATCATTTTGCAAAGTTTGAACTACTGAAAGTTTGATTAAATTAGGGTGATTATGGAAAACTTATATAATTTGGATCTTTTTCCTCCTCGTACATCTTAAGAAATTCAGACAAGAAAAAGAAATTGCACTCAAAATCCAATAGGAAATATCTTTCCATCATGGGAATATCTGATGTAGTAAATAACTTATTACTTTATCCTACATTCATATAGAACATAAACAAACCAAAGAGAGAAAGAAGAATTGTCTTGATTCATGTGAATTGAACATGTCCTTGGACTAGGGACCACCACATGAATATTTTGATGGTGAACAACTTAGAAGGAACAAGTTGGAGAACAAACTACAGAAACAAATGCTAAGGACATGAGACAAAAGTTTAGATGGTGACAGCATGAAAAGGAAGGTCAGAACAAGGTTTTTTATTATTCTAACATGGTGACGATGCTAGCAACTTCAACTTTATAGAAGCTGGTTATGCCATGGTTAAGAACCATGTTCAACTTGGTTTTCATGGAAAAGCTTAGCAACTCCACGATGGACCTTGCAAGTTCCAAGTTAAGAAGACACCCTCTTTCAGTAGAAGAAATCAACCACCGTGAACTTCTTCTACCACTTGACACCAAATCACAAGTTTTGGTCGGAGTTTTTTACCAATAACATCATTTTTTTTATGTATTATAATTATATTATAGGATTGACTGACTTACCAATCCAATCTATATTCGCATTTTGAAGGTTCATCGTCCGACTAAGATAAAACTTCATAGACCGACCAAGAATCCTACATCTTGATCGGCAACAGAAATCTTCCTAATGACATGTCACTGACAGCAGATATGTGACTATTGTTACCCGTAATATTCAAAAGAATACATATGGGATCCTTAATAAGTTGGGCTATGTCCCACTCACCAAAGACACGTTTAAAAGTTTATAAATAGAAAAATAATTTCAAGACATAACGTACTGTTACTCTAATCCTAAATATCCTATAATAATACTAACTTGAGCATCAGAATAACATACTGTTACTCTAATCCTAAATATCCTATAATAATACTAACTTGAGCATGAGATTGCAAAAACTCATCCCAAGACTAAGAAATGAGTCAAGAGTAGAAGAAACACAACTACTAATACTTGGAAACTCTTGATACCAACAAAAAAAAAAACTTGTTGATTATCTAAACTAATTAGCCGATATTAGAATAATAATAATATAATGATAACTAAACTAGTGAGCCGATATTGGAATAACAATAATATAATGATAACGAAACAATTATAATGGAAGCCCTCACATGCATTAATGCACTTTTTTTTCTAACTATTATAATTACTACTTATTAATCATTAATCATAAAATTCTGAAAACCAATCATGTTTAATCAGATTGTGCTTAGTTTATTCCATTTATTAAAGTACATGTTAGATTAAGACTCAACCAGCACCAATAATGTAACGGATGATTTTGATTTTGAATGAATGTGGAGTTTTAGATGAAAGGATTTTGTACACAGAAGAGTGTTGAATTTAATGATTGTTTTTGTCTTTTAGATGATATAAGAAGCCATGGAAGCATTGGATAAAGATGGTGGATATCAGGGTCTAGGTTGACTCCATATCATTGTACATTGTGTCTCATTATGAAGACCTGTCATGGGCACATGAACAAATTCTCTCTACCCATCTTCAAAAACTAGTGAGAAGTGGACACATTCTGGCAAATTCTAATGGTTCCTATTCATTCCTTAAAAACATGAAAACCCCACAATTGCTTTTGGAACATCCTTGTCTTGGTGTAGATGTGACTGGCCCAAATGACACTTCTTTAACCATAGTAGTGAGAGATGATGTGGAGACACATAAACTACTTGCTTGCAAGGTAAAAAGAACTTAAAAATTGAAGAGGTGAAAGAAAAAAAATTGTGAACTTGAGAAAGAGCCAAGAGAGTGAAGAGAAGAGAAGGCATGATGATAGGAAAAAAAAAGTTATAATGATTTTTGGTGTCATTAGCTTCAATCTTTTGCCACTTTAGTTCCTATTGAGTTTGCAATGCTCATATGCTTAGTTGTTGAAGCTGTTGTTCCAATTTCCATGTTTGTTTTAATTTTATATCTTGTTTTTATGGATTTTAATAATTGATTGAGAGGATATATTTTTTTATAGGATACTTTTTATATCTTAATAACTTTGTTTTGTTGGAATCAATTATCATAATATTTGTTTAATTGAAAGTATGTTAAATGATGAGGAAAAAGAGTTGCATGCAAAAAGTCCCTAACATTTTATAACAAGTGGAATGTTGAACTTTAAGGATTGCAAATTTGTTTTATTAAAAACAAAGATGCTTTAATCAAACCTGTGGGGTGAAATCAAGGTCAGTGACATGAAAAGACCTAAAGCAATGGGTTGACATTGAAAAGACAGAGAAACTTACAATGTGTGTAGATATTGAGACTCTTACAACTTGCTAATGTTAATGTTAGAGAACCTCAATTACAAAATGACACCTTATTTGTAAAGAAATACTTAACAATAAAATAATATTGAATTTTAAATTTTTTGATTATATTAATAAAAAATAAGTTAATAGCCGTTGTTAGTTATGAGTAGCGTCTCCAAAGAATGCTACTGTACTGATATGTTGGATTGAGAGGGGATAGGATGGAAATGAAAAAAAAAATAAAGAAAAGAGGGTGAAAATTGAACTGTTTAAAGTAATGGAAAGGAGTAGAAAATTTATAATAGATTTGATGGATGGAATAAAATAAATTTAGTTATATATAAATATATTTAGAAAATAACTTGGAAAATAAATTTTTAAAAATTTAATGTAAGAAATATAAATTAAATTCAAAATAAATTTTAAGATAAAACAAAAATTATTATTAAATTAAAAAAATATATTTAAGAATAAAAATATATTAAAATAAATAATCAAAATTCATTTTAATTATTCATGTTTAATATAAAACATTTGTTAACAACATATTAAATTAATTTTCTTTTATTTCATTAATTATTTTAATTTGTCATTTTATTATAATATAGTTATAAATATTTACTTATTATTTACATTTATATATTTTAATTATTTATTATGTTACAATAAAATAAATAAATATTTTATTTTTTATATTTAATTTAATGGATTGTTTTTTTAATTCAATATGATTTCTGTTTATGATTAAAAATGAATAAATTTTATTTATATAAAAATAATTCAATTTTCATAATTTTATGTTTGTTTTTCATATTTTGTTTCCCTTTTCTCTGCTTGTTATGTTTTTGTCGTGTCTTTGAAAAATCTTACGACCATTGTTTCTTCTACAAACACTCCTCTCTTTATATTTTCTTTGCTTCTCTGATATTATTTTGCCTTTTTTAATTATGCTATATTTTTATTGTTTGATATTTTTATAATCTTTTTTTTAAATAATTAATTTTTTGTTGTTAATCCAATCTTCCTTTTGAAATAACATTTTATCATCTGTTAATTTTTTTTTCTTTTGAAATTAATTAATTTGAAATAATTAATTATTTTAAAATGTTGATTATGATTACTGTAGGAATATTGTAGAATTTCATATCATCTGTTTCAGGCATTTTATCATACAGTTGATGCACAATGGTAATTATCTTAAAATCACCAACAAACTAATTCAAAGTTTATATATAATAAATTATGTTTGACAAAATAATACTAACTTTGTTCGCATTGAAGTCTTTAATAAATGTTTAAATAAATTTAAATATCTCCTTAATTATATTATTTTTAATTGAGTTTCTATTAATTTTTTATTTAAACATCCACATTTATTTACTTTTTGTCCAAATTTTTTGTTATTTGATATTTCTGTCAATAGAATAAACAAATAAAAATAACTGTTACTTTGTATAGTTATTAGTTGACTTATTATTGTACGTTACATTCAGACAAAACAACATCTTATATGGTGAGAAAATGACTATATTTTTATTTTTATAGTTTTAAATGATAAAATAATTTTTTAATATAGATGGAATTAAAAATATAAAAAATTATAAAAGATGTAAACCCTATTTAAGTTTATTATTAGTCATTGTTTTTGTGAGTAATAAGTTTTAATATAATAAAACATAATCTGATTTAGATTATAATAAATTATAACAATACTGGTTTATGCATATAATTAATTGTTTAAGTAATTTAATTCTTACACGGTTCAAACATCATATTATATGTGACGGCTAAACAAAAACGCATTATTTTTCAGAACTTTTTCAATATAATTTTAGTACAGAGCGACGTTACATCCAATCCACTTTAAAAAGATCAAATTGGGTTGAATTTATATATTTTTATATTAAATTTAATACAAAGTTACTTTTGAATGAGTTGAATTTGATTGAATCATTTAAGTCAAATAATTAAAAAGAAATTATTAAAAGTTGTAAGTTTTAAATATAAATTTATTTAAAAATAAAATAATGTGTACACAAATTAAATCAAGATTTTGAGTTAATAAATGAAATCATAGTAAATTTTTTAAATTAATTTAAAACATAAAAAATGTAACACAATTTATTGATAACACAAATATAAAAATAAGTTAGTTTGAATTGAATTAGGTTTTAATCATATAAAACATAACTCAATCTAATTGAATTTAATTTGATTAGTGAGAGATCTTATCCAATAGATATTAATTAATTGATATCTTAATTTGACATTTTCAATTAATAAAAATATTGTCATATTAATAATAAAATGATGTAATATTACAATAGAATCACATTTTAATAGATAAATTAAGATTGAAGAATTTAAATATTAAAAAATTAAAGTTGTAAAAAAAATTAAGAAAACAAAACTTACAAAATAATTATGAAATCAAAACAAATCCTAAACCCTAAATTCTATGCAATAATAAGAAGTGTGCATAAAGATGAAAAACAATCTAAAGACAAAATATGGATGGTGATGGCAGAATGTGGAAAATAGCAATGACAAAAGAAAGTACAAAACGTTGCCACATTGGTCCTTTTCACTTCACAATTATTTTCCTCATAATTCACTTCCTATTATTCTTCATGCCCTATTTTCTTCTTTTCTTTTCTTTTCTTCAAAATCATATTGCTTTTGCTTCCTCCATATTTGCATACCATACTGCTAAACAATATAGAATTTACTGTATTGTTTTATTTTCCCATTTCCATTACTTTAAATAAAAAATCACTTGAAAATTTGATTTATGTAACCAAATCGAAAAGCAGATACATAAAAGCTAAAGAGGTTTATTAAGATTAATAAAAAGCAGATACATGCTACTGGAGTAAAAAAAATTAATAAATCATATGCGACAATTATTAAACATAAAAAATCTTCAATTATATAAACTAGAAGTTAAATAAAATTAATATAAACAAAAGTTTCACTCTTCTTTTTATTACTGTCTTATTTTTATTTTTTTCTGAAATAAGTGCGTGTAAAAGGTAAGAATATTGTAAAGAATGAATGTTTTTACTTTGATTTTCTGGAAATCTTTATCATCAAAATCTTACTTTTAAATCATGCACTTTGTTTTGATAAGAATTTGAGTTTATTATTATTATTATTCGATGTCAACGTCGAAAAGACGAGATCAAGATTTTCTTGCCATGTTTTCCGCAGGCTTGGGGCTCAGAAAAATCCAAAACAGCAGAAACACGACACAGAGAAAACCAAAATAGAGAGAGAAAAGAAAATGGTGAGAGAGAGAAATGGCGCAGATTGAGGAAGAGTGAGTGTTTATGGATGGTGTAGGAGCAACACTCTTTCGTGGATGGCATTCTTCCTTTCTTCCATCTTTGCAATTCTATTAACTCTCACATTCACCTTCACAACAACGAAAGCAAGGACCTCAAAAATGCCAAGAACAACGTTAACAACAACATTGTCCTCGTGAGAGACATTCCCAGCCTTCAAACCTCTTCCTTTCCACCTTCTCAGACTCCCCAAGCACCCCCACTTCAAATCCTCTTCCATGGATCGTAACAAGAAGGTCCCTTTTAAGCAAAGATACTTTTTTCGTTTGTGGGTTCTGCAAGATCGTGGCTTTTTCTGTAGTTTAGCTTTATTGAGTAATGGGGTTGTTCAAGTTTCAATTTTATTCCGACCCGTCTTTTCAATTTTTGTTTTTGTTTGGTTCGTTGCTTTGCTTTATTATTTGCCATTTATTTAATGTGTTGTATTGGTTTTGACTTGTTGTTGTGTCTATTTTTACTTTTTTCAATTTTTATGTATAAATCATGGCATAGAGTTGTGTTTGGTGTCACATTGAATCTGGTTTAAGTTTTGTCTGAGAATATGCAAAAGGGTTGGAGTACTAGAAAGGTTTGGTTTTATAGATCGTAACTGATTTCATTTGGTGCTTCTTTCTGGTTATGAGTCAAACAGTTAGAGGTAGCATTTGGCAACTATTAACCAAGATTAACTTGTTAGGAATCTAAATTATGTTTTTTGATTCTTCCTGTATCTGTGTTTTGCATCTATTTGAAAGACAAGATCACATGAATTTGTAGTACTCAGATAATGTTTTTGATGTTATTTGCCTGTCTCTGAATACTGGTTTCTGATTTATCAAACAGGGAACTGCTGAGGTAGAGTTTTTTACTGAGTATGGAGAGGCAAATAGGTATGACATCCTAGAAGTGATTGGAAAAGGGAGTTATGGTGTTGTGTGTTCTGCTGTGGACACTCACACTGGGGAAAAGGTTGCAATTAAGAAAATCAATGATGTTTTTGAGCATGTGTCGGATGCCACACGGATCCTAAGAGAAATCAAACTCCTACGTTTGCTTAGACATCCTGATATAGTTGAAATCAAGCATATAATGCTTCCTCCCTCACGAAGAGAGTTCAGGGATGTCTATGTTGTGTTTGAGTTGATGGAGTCTGATCTTCATCAAGTGATTAAGGCAAATGATGATCTTAGTCCTGAGCACTATCAATTTTTCTTGTACCAACTCCTTAGAGGCCTGAAATTTATACACACAGGTATACTTGCAATTGAGTCTTTGACTTTTTCAGACAGTGATATTAAACCAAAACAATTTTTTTTCTTACAGCGAATGTGTTTCATCGTGATTTGAAGCCAAAAAATATTCTAGCTAATGCTGATTGCAAACTGAAAATTTGTGATTTTGGACTTGCTCGAGTTTCATTTAATGAAGCTCCATCAGCTATATTCTGGACAGTAAGTATTCTAGGAAATTTATATACACTTATTATTGATGTTATGCTTCTCCCTTCCAAGATTTTTTTAGCTGGAAAGTGCAATCAAATTCATTATCTCTGTTCCAGAATCATCCTTCTAATCATTTTGCTGACTAACTTTACCTACTCTGATTAAGGACTATGTTGCAACCCGATGGTATCGTGCACCTGAACTATGTGGTTCTTTTTTCTCAAAAGTAAGCTTATTGTATTCTTTCTACCTTGCATCCAATTTTTCTGTAGTTTGTGACATGTATTTTATGGCTCCAAATTCTCTTGTTATATTATACCTTTCAATTTTGAAAATTAGCTTGTTCTGCATATATAGTACTCCCCACATGAAAATACTTCTTGAATTTAGAGTTGATTTGTTTATATCAAGTATCAATCATTATATATATTATATACACATGTCATTTTGTTTTAGTTGCTTCTTCATTATCCTTTTGCAAAGATTTGAATTTGTGTATGAAACTATTGAAAAATAGTATTGATGTACTTGTGTAATTTTATATGTTTGCCTTTTGCAGTATACCCCCGCAATTGATATTTGGAGCATTGGATGCATATTTGCAGAAATGCTCACTGGGAAGCCATTGTTTCCTGGAAAAAATGTAGTGCACCAATTGGATCTCATAACTGACCTGCTTGGTACTCCTCCTTCTGAGACCATTTCTAAGGTCAGTTTATCCAAATCTGTTCTACAGTTTTAACATCAATAGGCAAAAACTTGTAACATGCTGGAATGGTGAATGATATTAATTCTAAAGCTTCTATTTTTTCCTGTTCTGAAACACCCTCTTGTTTGTTCTAATGGTTACTTTATTTCCCATCACTAAATTTTCAATCTTTACAGATTCGGAACGAGAAGGCTAGAAGGTACCTTGGTAGCATGAGGAAGAAACAACCAGTTCCATTCACCAAAAAATTTCCAAATGCAGATCCATTGGGGCTTCGTTTGCTGGAGCGATTGCTTTCATTTGATCCTAAAGATCGTCCAGCAGCTGAAGAGGTTGATCTTCAGTTACCTAGATAGCTACCAAAGAGGAAATTTCGTTTAATGTACCAAATGAACCTCTTTAACATAACTATGCAGATAATTTCCCAAGTTCCTTACTTCTTATTTGTTATGCCTGTGATTGCAGGCACTCAGTGACCCTTATTTCCATGGTTTGTCAAATGTGGACCGTGAACCGTCCACTCAACCCATCTCAAAGCTGGAGTTTGAGTTTGAGAGGAGAAAATTGACCAAAGATGATGTTAGAGAGTTGATTTATCGAGAGGTATGGCCATGCATTTCAATGGCTTGATTCATTTAATAATTCATTATCTTTTTCTCTTTTGTGCCTTTGAATGAATGAGTTTTACATTTGTACTGAACAGATCTTAGAGTATCATCCTCAGATGCTCCAAGAATATCTTCGCGGTGGAGAACAAACTAGCTTCATGTATCCAAGGTAGAGCATTATTGGTTCTCAGATTTCTGATACATGATATGATAGTTTTTGAACAATCTATCCCCTAAATATAGAGTAGTTCTTGTCTTGACTTGGAACCATCTTGGTACTTTAATCCATAATTGTGTGTTATCTTGTTGCAGTGGGGTTGATCGATTCAAGCGACAGTTTGCGCATCTTGAGGAGCATTCTGGCAAAGGTGAACGAGGCACTCCATTGTTGAGGCACCATGCCTCCTTGCCTAGGTAAGCATTTGTTAAGCATTCAGGTCCCTGGACAGTTTCTAGATCCAAACTTGGTAAACCTGTTCAAGTACTTGATTTGCACACTTGCATACAGCCTTAAAGTCTTGTTCTTTTGGAGATTTATTTTGTCTATATTTCTTATTTCCATCGTTGGTTCAAAATCATAATCTAGAGTAGTGTTTATCTTTACAATGTTCATAGATGAGACTGGTAGTTATGCCTACAAAACTTGGTCTCTGAGAGTCATGCATTGACTATTTCAATTTACTTTTTCCAGAGAGCGAGTTCCTGCTCCCAAGGATGAAAATAATCAAAATGAAGATGTTGAAAAGACAACCGGAGAAATTGGTGAGACAGATTCTGGAAATCCAAATGAACAAAATGGAATCTCCAGGCCAAACTGCAGCGCTCGTAGCCTGTTGAAGAGTGCCAGCATTAGTGGTTCAAAGTGTATAGATGTGAAACAAAAAAAAGATGAAGAGGTAGCTAACTCTCCTTTCAATTGCTGTCCTTGCACTGTGTGAAATGGAATCCAATACCAATATTTTTGATTCTTCACTGATATGTATCTTTGCAGTTTCAGACCCTTCAAAAAAAGTTTTGAAAATCCAATACATCTATGTATATATTAGACTGAAAAATGTATAGTAATAGAAAAATATAGAAGCATTGCCCTTAGTGAATACAAAATATAAATTGTTCTCTCTAAGAATGATTTTAACTAAAGACTAAGATTCATACTATAGGAAGCAATTCATAATGACTATGATTTGTATTTGATCCACATATTCATGGCCAATAATTGATTATGATTTCTTGTTTTACTCTTTGAGTACATTTCTCCTTTAATAATGTTGACCATTTTTCTTCAATAGGAGGAGCCAACTACAGAGGTCACTGATGAGACTCTGGATGAGTTGACACAGAAGGTTGCTTACCTGCATGCCTAGTTCAAACTTGATTCATGATTTTGATCTAACTTTCCAACGCTCCCTTCACAAAAGAGAGAATGAATTGTTCAATAGAAACCCTTCACATTGTTTTTGGCGTAGAAGCTAACTGTAGGACTCTGTTGTATCTAACTATAATTTTTGTTCACAACTGCAAGAAGTCATGTAAGTATATATTTGTGTAATAGTACTTATTATGGCAGCACAATGTATTATAGTACTTATTGGAGCAAGTAGGGATGGTGATAGGTACCTTAATTCTTGTTTTATAGCAGAATTGGTCTTGCTTTGCATGTATTTGAAGGTGTCAATCGATGCATATTACTCATGTTCTCATCCTTATCGCAGATGTATGCTTGAAACTGTGTCATGCATGCTTTGAAATTTCAAAGCCTTTAAGGTTCATTTGTAATTAGGAATCACTATAGATAGAGTTTAAATATGATACTACAGTTTCCATTTTTTGTGTTTGTGTTATGTCTGTTTCTAAATCCACACTTGCCTTGTTAATTTATTCTCATCTGTATTGATATATCAATGCCTATAATATTTACTTAAATTTAAATTCAATGTAATAGATTGATAACAAAATATAATGTAATCTACTGTTTAAAGCGAGTAGACTATTTAAATAAATTGAAATAAAACATAATGATTATGGAATAGCTAATTTGTAAACATACAAGTCTTCACTTGGTCAAAGTTGTGGGCAATAAAACTCTTTAAAATAATCATAATAAGTCAAGACAAATAAAAGAGTAATTGATACATGTCATGCCAATTGATGTAAAAAAGTAGTTTTTAATATTTACAAAATTGTGACTGCATATATTTTAAAATTGCTTTCACATAAATTGATGTTATATTAGTGGCAAATTAATGGTTTTGTAACAGTGTATTTAGAGTAAGAGGGAGGAAGATATACCCACATTTTTATCATTATTTAACTACTCTCTATGTTGTTTTCTTTTGACTTACCAAAGCCTTTATATACTTTTGTAGACACTTCACCTTATTTCAATCTAGTACGGACCTTGTTCAAAATTGGTTAAATAAAATATTATCGTCTTGTTGTATAAAGTTGTGTAAGACTACAAGTTTGTAAATTCCTTTCATATGTCTAGTAAAATTGTCTTGTATAAAAGTATGTTTGATCAAAACGTTCAAATCTACTTACCTCGTATTAATATCTAATCTACTAATGAAAAATGTATTGTGATGGAGGAAACTCTATTATAACTAATTGTGTATATTATATAGAGTATTTGATGTGTTCATATCTTGTATTAAATGTGAAACATTCTCCACACATTACATATTCTATTGAGTGATACATTTTGTTCTTAACTTAAAATATATAAATAAATAAAATAAATTTGTGTATCATATTTAAATTGAAATTGTAATAATGCATATCAATATTTATTAAAAACAACAAATTTATATGTAGAATAATAAAGAAAAAAAATCAATATTTTAAGTTAATTTTTATTTTATTAAAAAATTATAATTGTAATTTATTATTTTGTATTGAATTAGTGTTTTTTATTATTTGATATTCGTGTGTCGATTTTAGATTCCACATACAAGTTTGATATGTTTTTAGCAACTATCATATTTGCTAAGGTTAGATTTTGAAATCATTTCTTTCAAATGATGTTATTTTTGCTTTTAATTGATAAAAATGTAATATGAGAGGATAATTTTTCAAACTCAAATGATGTTGTTATTATCCTAACTAGGATATTTTCATCTACTTTTCTTTTAGTAACTTTTCTAACATTTTTAACAGTAATGTATTTATTAGACATCAAATCTTCAATAAAGAGAATTAAGGGTTTTTCTAGAGAGAACTAAACAACTCCGTCAATATGACAAGGAAATCCTAAGACAAGGTTCCGATTAATTTACCAAGAAAAGCAAGAGATTGAGACAGAAAACTAAGAGAGAATAAAATATAATAATAATAATAATTATTATTATTATTTTTTAAAACAAATACATTCCCCTTTACAAAGAGGTAATTGTATGTACAAATACTCCTCCCATAAGAACATTCTTGTCCTCGAGAATAGAATGCATGGTATTTCTTCTACAAGTCATAATAAAACTTTTATGTTGTGGTTTCTTTTCTTGTAGCCTCTCCTCCACTTGGTAAGTAGTTCTGTAAAGACTATTACCTCCCTCACATAAGTTGAATTTTTGAATTCATTGAAAGTTCTTTCAAAATTTGTAGGCTACTTCCCCACCTTGTCCAAAATCTTGTGAAGCCCAAGATATTTTGGGCTTAATTTGGCATTAGGTTTGGAGGTTTGAAGCTTATTGAAATTTGTATGTAAGCTTATTGTTTAACATAAATTCTGTCGCCGATTTCATAACTCATGCCCAACCTTTTCCTATCAGCCACTCTCTTGTGCACTTTTCAAATAAAACTTCATTATCTTTAACATTTCTTCTCTTTTACTAAGGCTCCTATCCACCAAATCAATGTTGGATTCTCCCGGTAAATATGGAAAATGAATAGGAGCAGCTTGCCCATGATTTCATAAGGAGTAGCCTTAATAGTTGTGTGATATGTGGTGTTATACCACCATTCTGCTATAGTAAGCCACTTCACCCATTTATGAGGTGATTCAACACACATGCACCGAAGATAGGGTTCTAAACACCGATTCATAACTTTCGTTTGTTCATCTGTCTAGGAATGAAAACTTGTAGAAACCTGAACCTGTACCCCTTGTATTGCAGTAAATTCCTGCCAAAATTGGCTTACCTCCCTGTCACTAGTTATATTTCAAGAAATCCGTGTAATTGAACACGTTATCAAGGAAAATTGAGCGACATTCTTTGTTGTATAGTGATAAAATGTACAACTTAGCTCAGTTTGTCCACTACAAAAATGACTTGTTTACCTTTTGAATTCGGTAAGCCTTCTATGAAGTCCATGATCCCAAATTGTTTGAGAAATGGACAGAGGTTGTAGTAGTCCAGGATTTGCAGCAGTGTTGTATCTGTTTTGCTGACAAATATAACAATGTTGCATGAAATATTTGATGTCTCTATCAGGCCCTTCTAATAAACCACTGCCTTCACCCTTCTCACGGTAGCATTCATTCTTGAATAATCCCATCTGCTAGTGCATGCAACCACATTATCATTTTTTTTCTCAGCAGCAAGTCATTCCCTACCATTAAACTATCCTTCCTGCTGAATTCCTTTTTTTTTTCATGTATAGTCTTTACGTGAATTACCACTAACCTACCCTTTTCTGTAATTCTTTGATTATCTTCTGCAAGTGAGTGTAAAATTCATTAAATCTAGTTGCAATTAGAGTGTAACAATTCCTTGCATTCCACTGTTTTCATTCTAAAAAGCGCATCAACCACTACATTGTCTTGTCCCTTCTTGTACTTTATGAAAAAATCAATTTGATTATTTTCCCTGACCACTTCTATTGAAAATATATGGTCTATCTCTGGTCTAATATGTATTTAAGGTTGTAATAGCCAGCCTTGGTGATAAAATGCCTATTCAAGAGATAGTGTCACCACCTCTGCACAGCAAAGACCACCCCAGTAACTCTTCATATGTTGAATAAGCCTGTTATTGATGGTTAAAGGTTCTACTTATAAAAGCAATAGGACAGTTGTCCTGTGTTAAAACTGCACCTATTCCTTGACCAGAAGTATCTACATCCACCACAAAAAAACTAATAAAAAACAACTAATAAAGTTAGAATAATTTTGCATTGCTTGTTCATAATTTTTGCTTGGAATTTATTCTAAATGTGTTGTCAAACATTTATCTCCATGGGAATTCCCTTGGGTTAGATTCAATCTGAAACAAAATAATGCCACAATCAGGATTCAATCTCTGCAAATTTGCTTTTAGATCTAAAAATGATTACGTAAAAACTTCATGTTCAACCAAATAACTTTAGAGTATGTAATGGTTGTTTATTGCGTTTTGAAAAGTTAAGAAGCACTTAGCATCACATTAATCAAGAGATTGAGAAAGAAGAATGGGCGGAGAGTGAATGCTTCTATATCACATATTTGTGACAGTCAAGATCAAAACTGTGACCTCCCCTCCCTATGTGAAAAATTCTGATGACTTTTTTTTCCCTGATCAGTTTGATCGCCTCCATTCATGATCCGCATAATAGTCCACAGTTGGTTGTTTGGGGCGTTCAGTGTTGCACTTCAGGCAAGCCGAATTTCTTGAATAATTGTAGAAATCACACCTACAGACAGTAATACAAGAATCGACAAACTTTAAATGTGCAAGAAAATAAGGTGGGGAGAGAAGGAAGTAAAACAATGGACTTATTGGGACAACCCCTGTCCCCATGATATTTCTTGGAACTAGGGTTTGGCTCTTGACAATGCAATAGAGCGAACTGTTTTCTAGCAAAATTCATGAACCCACACCAACATACATAGGAACATCCATGAAATAGAACGAACTGTTTACCACATGTGTCAACGTATTGATTATATACTCCTTGCATAATGGAAGAAAATCATATATGCATAAAGTAGGACGGGAAACAAGGTGTTTTCACGGTGGGGGGAAGAGAAATCTGACTTACTTGGGACAATTCCAATCCCCAGGATGTTTCATAGGCCTTGTCTCGGGACATCGCAAACATTTCGTGTTCCTAGCATAATTCATGAACCCACATCTGCATGTACAAAAACATGCATGCAACTGTATATTAACTGTTAACAAGTCCTTAATTCTAGTCATCTACTGCTAAACTTGGATATCAATGATCATAATGTAATATAAATTGTGCTCTTGCTCATGTTGAAATTGTAACTACTATTAGCTGAAACTTTACTGTGATTTACAGTTTTAGCTTGAGATGGACAAAAGAGTCTTAAAGAACCTATAAAATATCAACAGCATTACCGTAAGGTGATTACATTACGTAATGCGGATAGTAACTAAAGTTCATGCATGAATTACGATAAAAACAAAGAAAAGCGGATAATTCTTACGGATGTGATTTAATCAACTAAAATTCAAACCATAATATATATGGCCACTAAATTACCCTATTTCCTAATGACCATAACATAGCAATAAAATGAATAAAATAGATTATACTGCAGCAACAACAGATTAGATATATGGCGTTTAACATTCAATCAAGTCTACACTACAATAATTAAATCACAACGTTGTGTATTCAAGTGATTGCATAATACAATCATATGGATGAGTTTGCTGGAAAAGAACTTGTAAAACTGAGTTCGAGGAATTTCATCATTAATGCAAAATTGAGGGATCGAACATTATTCATAAGCGCCAAATGCAGCAATCCAAGACAATGCAAACATTCAGGTGAAAGGATAAATGACACAAGTTAGATGGTATTTTTAACAAATGTTAGAAACATGCTCCGATATTTGTAAGTAAAAAAATATATGAATTAAGAAAAGTCATTAAATAAAAGGACCCTATAGCAAAAGGATCTTTACAGAATGTTAGGAAATATGTGAAGCCATTAGACACTTAGGCTGATTTAGTAGGCTCTCACGTGTCAGTAACTTGGAGGATAAATCTGCTACGTGTTAGTTGTGTCAGTTTTGCTATATATGGCAACTCTGATCTGGGATATCTTATGATTGATTCATCAAACTCTTGTAATTTTTCTCTTCATCTCAACAATGTTTTCTGAAACTTTCTTTACGTGGTTCCCTATTCTCCCTTAAGATTTTCGAGTCTTTTACATTCCAGAACTAGAAAATTTTAAAACAATTGGTTTCCGCCTTCACGATCCATTCAAAGTTTTCAGCAATGGCGGATGCCGCTTGCAATGGGGCGGCGATCAAGGATTTGGAAGAATGTATGTGTGCAAGGTTAGAGTCTCGTTTAACGGAGCTAGTTGGGTCAATTCCCTTAAAAAACAAATTCAAGAATTGTTAAAACAGAATTCAGAACATGTTTGTGGACCTTCCACATGTTTACTCTTATTCTTGCAGAACAAGATTATCTACAATAGATTTTCCTCATTTTCTCGGTGAAGTTGTCCATCAGTGGATATATCAGTGCAAAAGTTATTTTTTAATTGATAATACATTTGATGATGGTAGAGTAAAATTAGCAATTGTTCACTTGGAGGGTCGTGCGTTGCAGTGGCATACAAATTCAGCTACATATTCTCCATTGATTTCATGGGAAGCATATACCAAGTTGTTGATTGAGTGATTTGGGGATGTGTGTGATGATTCCATGGCCGAATTGATGAGATTGAGGCAAAAGAAATCTGTTTGTGAATATCATGAGCAGTTTGATTCAGTTGTTAATAGACTGAATCTTCGTGAATGTTACTAAGAGGTTAAAGTTGTTGTATATTGGAAAGGGTTGATCAATGACATCAAGAAGTTCATCCAACAATGTTCAGTTTGTCAGCAATGTAAATGTGACACTGCAGCATCTCTTGGTTTACTTCAACCCCTTCTAGTTCCTGAACAAATTTGGCAGAATGTCACTATGAATTTCATTGAGGGCTTGCCTAATTCATTTGGCAAGAAAGTGATATTTGTGGTGGTTGACAGGTTGAGCAATGCTGCACATTTATGGCTGTCTCATCCTTATACAGCCAGTGATGTGGCGTACTCTTACATGGATAATGTGTTTAAATTACATAGTTTTCCTAGTACCATCACTAGTGACAGAGATTCTACTTTTATGAATAAGTTCTGGCAAGATTTGATGTGGCTTTGTTTTTTTTAAAGGATTGAGAGTGGAAAAAGATGGAAACGAGTAACGTAGTTAAATTTAAGAGTTTAATCATAAGATCATACCATTTTACACATTATGTGATTCAAATTCTAAGCAGGATCATAGCACAATAAGGTCGATCATATAGTTCATCAAATAAAATCGTAAAAATGTGTGATCATGATTTTTTTTTAGGTTGTTTTCTGCACCAACAGTTCACCTTTGTGGGCGAAATTTTATCTTGTTATATCAGTTGTCAGCCATGACACCACCCAATTAAAATTAATGTAATTAAATTTCAAAACCCATCATAAAACCGTTCATCTTCTTACTTGAATGGCTTAAAGTCATTAGAGCAACAAGATTTTCTTCTAGTTCTCCTAATTAGCCACCAAAATTGACACAACTTTGTTTTTGTATCTTGTTCACCGGACACCACTCGCACTCACGAGATTGATGACTTTGTTTTTATCTCTTTCATTTGTCTCCTTTTTTTATGCACTTGTATTCATTTTACAAAATAAATTGTAAAAGCACGTTATATAATGGCTTCTGCACCTTCTAACCTTCCTTATAGTGATGTTGTTGTTCACAACGGTTCCTTCTCACAAAATGTATTGACGACAATCCAAGAAAAGTTCAATGCAAATTTTTCCAAAGGATTATAACAAGAGTAGTTTATCGCTTGAAGCACCACTTGGCAGAACTCAAAAGGATGTAATTATTTGAAAAAGTGTGACTGATTAAATGAAAAAGGAATATTAGAAGTTGTTGTAGGCTTGCAACACAGATTTTGAAAAAGACAACGTTTGATAATGAGGTTATAGGAACTAGAAAAAGTGACAAGACTAGAGGTGAAGATGTGAGCAATAGTAGAAATATTTTTAAGAGGACAATAAGCTCATAGGCCACAATTAATCAAAACTATTCAAGAAAGATCAAAGGAAAAGTACTTGTAGAGATGTAGCAAAGTTTTTCTATGAAAATGACATATTGTTTACGTGTCAAGAAGCAAATCATGTAAGAGAATGATTGAGTTAGTTTCAAATTGTGGCCGAGGATTTAAGCCACCTTTATACCATAAGATCAGAGTAAAGTACTTAAAGGAAGAAGTTAGGACAATAAAAAGATGTTTGGAGGTTCATAGGACTGCATGGAAGAAAACAAGATGCACAATAATGACTGATGGGTGGACTGACAAGAAGAGAAGGACTATATTGAACTTCTTAGTTAACAATCCATAAGGATTTGTTTTTTCTAAAATCTATTGATATATAAGCTATTTCGAAAGCAACTGATGACATTGATGAAGAATCAGTGAGGAAAACGTTGTCCAAATTGTAACAGATAATGTTGTCAGTTATAAAGCAGCTAGTGAGTTGTTAACGAGGAAAAGTAAGAAACTCTATTGGACCCATGTACGATACATTGTATTGACTTGATGCTAGAAGATTTTGAAAAGAAGATACTTTGTTCATAAAAGGACTATTTTGAAAAATAATTTTTTCATCCTTTTGGAATAGTATTTTGATAAATTATCTTCTTTTCAAAATTTTCTAACATCACGTCAATGTAACGTGCCGCACATGAGATTCAATAGTCTCTTTCCTTTTTTTTATTAACAACTCACTAGTTGCTTTATAATTGACAACATTTTTTGTTACAGTTTGGACAATATTTTCCTCATCGATTTCTTCAATAGTGTCATCCAACATCTTACAAAGTTTATTAGTTGCTTTTGAAATAACATATATACCAATAGATTTTAGAAAAAAAGTTCCCCATGGACAGTTAACTAAAAAGTTCAATATAATCATTCTCCTCTTGTCAGTCCACTCACCAATCATTATTGTGCAGTCTGTTTTCTTCCATGTAGTCATATGAACCTTCAAAACAACTTTTGTTGCCTTAACTTATCATGGTACGAAGATGACTTATATCCTGTGCCATTATTCAAAATTGACTCAATCATTCTCTTAATGCTTTGCATTTTAACACATTAAACGATATGTTACTTTTATAGAAAAAAATTGCTACATCTTTACAAGTACTTTCTCTTTGATTCTTCTTAAATAGTTGATTAATTATGGCTTGTTAGCTGATTTCCCTCTTTTGAAAAATATTTCTATTATTGCTCACATCCTCCTCTTCAGTCCTCTTTCTTTTTCCAATTTCTATATCATCATCCTCATTATCAAATCTTGTCTTTTTCATAATCTTTGATGCAAGCCCACAACAACTTTGAACATTTCTTCTTTTACTCCATCACTCATACTTTTACAAGCAACTACATCCTTTTGAGTTCTTGTCAAGTGATGCTTCAAGTGATAAACTCCTCCCGTTTTAGTCTTTTAATAAAATTTGCATTGAATTTTCTTGGATAGTCGTCAATACATATTCTATGCTTCAAAGCCAAGTTTATTCTAGTACCTAAAGCATTTTTTATGACTTTTCTAGGGTGAACATTTTGCGGAAAGGAACCGTTGTCAGCGACAACATCACTAGAGGGAAGGTTAGAAGGCTCAAAAGCCATTATATAACTTGCTTCTGCAATTTATTTTGTAAAATGAATATAAGTTCATAAAAAAGGATACACAAACAAAAGAGAAGAAATAAAATGAAAGAGATAAAAACATAATCCCTCTCCACATTATACTGCTTTAAGCTACCATAGGCTATCTCAACCTTTTTATACTTGCCTTTTGTCTATTTATTTTGTATCCATTCCAGAAACTATAGGTGATGCCTTAGCCAATCCTGGTTGGCATGAGGCAATGGTTGATGAAATAAGTGTTTTTCAAAATAGTGAAACTTGAAAACTCGTTTCTTCACTTTTTGGAAAATTTGTTGTTTGTAGCTAAATGTTATACACAAATGTTTGGTTTATACTATGGTGGTACGTTTTCTCCACTAGCAAATATGGCTATTGTTCTCTTATTCATAGCCATGGCAGCCCTTCAAAGATGACCACTTTATCAATTGGATGTCAAAAATGTTTTTCTTAATGGAGACTTGCAAGAAGAAATTTATATGGAGCAAACTCTAGATTTTGTTGCTCAAGGAGAGTTTTCTGAATTGGTATGTCGTTTCCGCAAATCTTTATATGGTCTCAAGTAGTCTCATAGGGCTTGGTTTGGAAAATTCAGTAGTATTGTTCAACAATTTGGTATGACTCGCAATGAAACATATCTTCAGATTAGTCACTCAAGGTTTTTACAATCACTCAAGTGTTGGGTGTATCCATCTAGTAGTATATGTTGATGACATTGTTCTTACAGGTAGTGGTCACCATGACATCTCAGATAAAACAGTCACCACTTTTCGATCAAAGATCTTGGTAAACTCAGATATTTCTTGAAAATTGAGGTAACACAATCCAATAATGATATTGGTATCTATCAGAGAAAGTATGCATTGGATATTTTGAAAGAAACTGGATTAATGAATTCAAAATTAGTTGACACTCCCATGGATCCTAATGCCAAACTCTTACCTAGTCAGGGGAGCCTCTTTCAGATCCTGAGAAGTATAAAAGATTAGTTGAAAAATTGTACTATCTTATTGTTATTATCCTGATATTTCATTTGCACTCAATATGGTTAGTTAACTTCTTAATTCTCTATGTGTTAATCATTGTAATACAAAGGTTTGCTATATGGTCACAATAAGCATACTAAAGTTATATGTTATTCGGATGCTGATTGAGCAGGATCTTCGTCTAATAAAAATCTACTTTCGGATATTGTGTTCTTATTGATGATAATGCGATCTTTTGGAAGAGTCATGTTGTGACAAGATGTAGTATTGAAATAAAATATAAAGCTAGAGCCCTAACCACTTTTGAGCTTATTTGGCTTAAAGAATTGCAATTTAGAGAGGTCACTCAAATGACACTCATGTAATAATCAAGATGTTCTTTATATTAGCTCAAATCCCATCTCCCATGAAAGAACCAAACATATTGAGATTGATTGTCATTTTATTTGAGAGAAGATTGTAATAAGAGACATCAAGACTGAATTTGTTAATTTGAATGATCAGTTGACAAATATTTTCACTAAATCTTTACAAAGACCTAGAGTTGATTATATTTTTAACAAGTTTGATACATACAATTTATTTGCACCAACTTAAGGGGGAGTATTAAATGTAACGGACTTAGTCTATATTTTTCCTGTTATTTTGTTACTATTTCTACCTATAAATAAATAATCCTATGTGTGTATTTTACACAAGGGAGATTAATCCTATATTTTTTTTTTCTTTATTTTAATATATGATAACTTTGATCTTCTAAGATATCTTCTAATTGATTCATTAATTTCTTGTAATTCTTCTCTTCAACCTTTCTGTAAGTGGTTTCCTATTGTCCCTCAAGTTGTTCAAGTCTTTTGCATTCCTAGAGCTAGAAAATTTTATAACACAAAACTATTTAATGAGGATGAAGAATGAAAAATGAAAGATATTAAAGGAAAGAATAGTGACAAAATATAGAGATTAGTAAAATGATTATCATATTGATGTCTGAAAGTTATCATTTTAAATTTACCGACACTTATCATAAGAAACAGAAACTAAAAATACGATCAATGGGGTTTTCCTTGGCAGTGAAACAGGGAACTCACTGTGTGCAAGTCCAATCTCCTTTTTTCCTTTCAACTTCATTATAACTAGTATTGGCTTCCTTTGTTGGCCCCTCTGTTTTGCATTTTAGACATCTTGTGTTTCTGGCAAAATTTAAAAAATTGCATCTGTAACGGAACCAAAGAGCAACGATCAGCAGACCAGAAGATACTAAATATGGGGCAATTTCACACATGTATTTGAAGACAGCATCAATACAAAACATAGAAAAATAAAATAAAAAGCTTACCATACAAGTCATTTCAAGATACTTGACGAGGACATTTATCAATAATAGGCAGTTTGACATGCATAAATGCATATGAACACAACAACAAAGAAAACTTGTAAGATAAAAATTCATAGTACAGATTCAGAGGCACTTCATTTAGTTAGATGGTTTATATCACATTCTCTTTGAAAAGGAAGCTGACAAACACACAGAAATCGATTATGGCTTGTGAGAAAAGCTAGTAAGCAACTAGAGGACTTACTCAGGACAGGTCCAATCTCCTTGCTTCATTTGAACAGGGGTCGGGTTAATATCCTTAGGCTTATCATCATTACAATTCCGGCATTTGATATTTCTGGAGAAGTTCATAAAATTGCATCTGCAAGAAATTTTGGGTAAAACTCTCAACAGTGAATTATCAAATAGCTGAGATCTAATTTAAGATTCAAACAACAAGTAGCATTTCCACTATAAGGGATATCTGTTGAAAGCTAAATCATCAATATTCATGATAAGGAAGAAGTAATTACCGACAAAAGGGATATAAAATCAATCCAATCTTCCACCGGCAAAAAATACTTCCCAGTGACTACCATCACTGAAAACTACCACTCAGAAAATAAACTTGGATCATTCAAAAAGGGAGATACACTGTTCCCACAGGTCAGCAATTCTTCTAAATAAGTATTATCACTAAAAACTATCACACTGGGGAAAAAAACTAGTATGACAGACAAAAGGGATAAGTATAACAAAAATCCACTCATCTCACGGCCAAAAATACTTCTAGAAGAATACTATCGTTTAAAACAATCAAACATAAAACAAATATTATGCCAGACCAAAGTAGAATTTTCACTGCATGTTCTAAGATAAAGCTTTATATCTATAATATCTAGTTCCTATTATCCTAGTAAAAGTTGAGGCAAGATTTAGATGATAGATCACTTGCTTGATTTCTCAAGCAAAGTTCCTAGCGGATGGAGAAAATTTACTTCTGCTAGCAATTCCTTTCAAATTTTATGTCAAAACGCAAAAACTGAAAGTTCACAGATTCAGGTGCAGAAGTTACTACACACACAAAGAATATGATTCCATGAGCGAAAATAACTCACTTTGGACATATCCAGTCACCTTTCTTCATCTCAACATCTTTAGAGAACTGATTACTTGTAACACGTGGAGACCGGCCTTCTCCCACAGCATCCTGCACAGTAGGCTTTGAACGAGCAAGTGCAGGAGCAGGAGGGGGACTGGGGGACTCACTCAGCTCAATCAGCTGACAGAGAAGTTTTCTGGCAGATGATTCAATAACTTCTCGGCCTGATGGTTTGTCTCCTCCTCCAGAAAGGACCAGCGGATCTAGTGCATGGAACAAAAGTATTCGAACTACATCAACAGTTCGAGCATCAGTCTCACTATTCTTTAGAATCACATAAGCTCTATCACAGAAGTTTCGTAGGTTGCAAGCAGCACAAACCTGGATGGAAGCAAACTTACCTTGTCAGACCATAGGGAATCAAAACGCCACCTCAAAATCATGCAGTAAAAAAAAGTTCTAGTAAGAAAATAAAACCTGATCTCATACATTGACCAATACTAACTGATGGCAACATTTAACATCTTGCTGCGTTAACTAGAAATAGAAATACTAAGAATACACTCTCCAACACTCGCATTTCATTAGCGAGTAAACTCCGCACTACTATTTATGAGACCAGCATGAGATTTTCATTCACACAATAATAGACTACTTGCAAAGATGCAACCAATAAATTTGGACCATAAATACTTCTCTTTCAAAAAATTAAAGAAAATGCACTAACACATACGTCCCCTTCATCTAATTGCAGGTGTGCTCTCAGCCTCTTAGCCGAATTAACAACTTTACGTAAAATATTAGGGCACCCTCCCTCAACAACAGCTTGGACATCACCCACCGGCAGCAACCTGCATAACATAACAATTAACAAAAGAAATGTTAAAAACACATTATACACACACTCATTATTTGAAGTTTATTGAAAATTACAAAATTGTGTATCTCATGTCTTCATGTAATAAAATATTCTGATTTCAAAGTTTTCAATAAATGTTAATAAAATAAAACAATGTGTTTAGTCAGTAAGAGAGAATAGGTAAGAGATTGTGTTCATAGCACTCCTTATAACATAATAACCTCATATATACGTATACCGTTCTCATCATGAATTCTTACATAGTCAATTTTAAAAAGGGGAATATCTGGACATACTTCTCCATCAAAACCTCCACAAGAGAAAAAAATAAGAAGAAAAAAATGAAATGAACTTCTTCCTAGATTAAAATTAGGTTAAAATACAAATTCAGAAAGGTTAGATCATGCAATAACTAAGCTTAACTCATTTCATTTTTTCTCTTATTTTCTTCTCTAAAGATACGAACCCTGAAAACAACACCAAAAATAACATCAGCTTCTTATTTCCCCCATTAACTTACATGCTAGCTAGCAAAGTTTAGCTCACGGAGCAACACAAATCATTTTTCCTTCTCACTTTCACATTCTAAAAGTGCTTAAAGAGAATTCTACCCAAACCAATCCCTGACAAGTTCAAATTTCACGTTCCGAAATTTAAAAACGGATGAGGAGACGAACGGACTTGAAGAGGTCGTAACGGTCGCGCCCAAAGCTGAGACAAGCGTCCTTGAGAGAGTTGATGTTCGTGTAAAAGTTTACGCTGTCGTCAGAAGAGGAGGGTTTGGAGAGGTAGCCTTTGGCGCTCAAGCGGTCCACGAAGGAGACCCATTCCGGCCAGGGGTGGTCGTCGAGGGAGGGTAGGGTTTCGGCGGCGGCGGCGGAAGAGGAGGAGGAGCGGCGGAGGAATTGCGGTGGCGTGAAGGAAATAGGTTTGAATAAGAGAAAGGAAGAAGTAACGGTTACAGGTGCGGTTCGATGGGTACGGAAGAGTGCGGTTCCGATTCCGTACATTGCAAGCTTAGAAATTGACATTGTTTTGTTCAGCTTTCTCCTTTCTGTTACAGCTGAGGTTTATCTCAATGGATGGAACACAGTGGCAGGGTTTTAAACTAGGGATAATAAATAATAAATAATAAATAATAAATTGTTATATTATTTAATTGGTCTTTACATTTTCTTAAAAATTAAAAAAAAATACACTAACAAATATAGAAACTTAATACGCAAAACCTAACGATGAAAATCAAATTGATTAATAAGGAAAAGAAATATAATTTGAATATGACCGGATTGTAAAATAAGCGAAAAACCATTTCTAATTTGATAGACTTACAAAAGATGTTTGTGAAAACGAGAAAATTTTGAATAATTATTAAACCCTTTTTCGCTTAGTATATAATCTGTATTTACTTTATTTCAAATTTGAAAAGAACCTTATATATAATTTTAAGAGAATAAAATCAATGATTATAGATTATATTCTTTTTAATTAAATATATAAAATTATTAATTATAATGATATTTCCAAATCATAATTGATTTTCTACTAGCTCATATATATTTAAAAGTTTTAAATATTTCAAAATGATCGAGGGTATTATTTCTTAATAGAACAAATGATTATGGATACATTTTTCATAACATATTTTGAAAATTATAAATACTCATAGATTAAATAAACATGTGAAATTAAATATATTAAACGTTTATTTTATTATAAACAATTAATTCAAGTATAAGAATATGTTAATAAGTTTGGGGTTGTTGATCCTTGATAATATAAATCTTTTATGAATTAATATTATATTTTGATCTGCAGAGGTGATTATTCGTATATTGTAATTAGATAATATTATATTAGATATTTATTATATTTTTAGTTGGGTATTATTTTTATGTATTTTTTAAGATACTGGGTAATCTATATATATATATATATATATATATATATATATATATATATATATATATATATATATATATATATAATATTTCTTAGTTTAAAATATTTTAAGATAAGTTTCTTAATAAATCAAATAGTTATTGTAAATTCTTTAAAAATATTTCAAATATCATAAATATTCATAAATAACTAATTATTAATTATAATTCACAGTAAATATAATAAAACTATTACGTGTGTGTTTAAATCAAGAGCAATTTTGTGATATTTACTTTAAAGTTATGAAAAATTGATTTTATCACAATAGATTTTCATTCATTCACTATTATTATTATTATTATTATTATTATTATTATTATTATTAAAATGTATATACTCGAACGGATATTATTGGTTTCATCTCCATTATATTAAAAAATTATCCGTAATCATAACCGTCCAACGAAATTATATGAAAAAACTGACAACAAGAAAAAATTAATACTAAAATATAATTTACATTTAGGTAACGAAAATTTAAGAAAATCATCACGGTAAGTGATGGAGTAAAAATATAGTTATAGTTAAACCCAAAAATTAACAGAAGTAAAAAAGTGTGTGAATTAACTTTTTGGATCACGTGGATGGCACGGAGTTCTAAAGCTAAAACCCTGTGTTCGTGGATCCACGAAACCCACATAAACCCTTCCAACTCTGAACGATCTAAGCCATCGTTACACAGTGAGAATCAGAGATCTGATTTGCTTCTGTCGCGAATCAATCAAATCTCCGACGCCACGCCATGAGAAGGGTACCCTCTATTCTGTTCAGAACGCTCGCCGCCACACGCGCCACCTCCTACGTCGTCCACAACCGCCTTCTCCACGGCAGCGCCACCGCCGCCGCCAACTCACACCGTCGCTCCTTCTCCTACCTCGTCGCTCCCTTCGCTGCCGCGTCTCTCGGCGTCGCCGGCGCCCTCGTCTCTCAGGAAGTCCTCGCCAAGGAGCCTCCGCCGCCCGAGGCTCTTCCACGCGAGGTCGTTCTTTACCAGTTCGAGGCTTGCCCTTTCTGCAACAAAGTCAAAGGTAAACCTAACCGCCATAAATCTAACCGTTGAATGGTATCATGTTAGGTTGATCATCACGTGTAAGACTTTTTAGATAGATTCAATATTCATAGATTTGTTATGCTGTTCCTGAGATTATATTTTTAGTAAGTATAATATAGGTCGAGAGATGAAGTTCATTCAGGAAGAATTGACTAGTTTTCAGATTTTTATTTTTATTTTTATTTTTTACATTTGAAAACCTTAAAGAAAATTCTCAATCTAATGGTTGGATTAATGGAATTCAATGTATCGGAGTAGTTTCGGCAATTGGTTAATAGGGCGTTTATGTTAAATTCCACGTCCAAATCCAAAGGCTACTTCATGTTTCAGATGTGCTTTTTCGCGTTCAAGACGTGATTTTAGAAGCTAGTAGTTTTAGCGAACACATCCCAAACACGTGGAAGGATGTGGTTTGAGTGGTAGGAGCCTGTTCCTCGGATTAGATAGAGTCCTCTATAGTTTTGTCAGAATTTGAATATAAGCATGGAGACATAGAAATAGAAAGGAGATGGAAAAATGACACATTGACAATCAGTTGTGACTTCTAAATGAGTGTATTCACCCTATTGATTTATCTCGCATATAGTGCAGTGCATTTTCGTTTGTTTTGCTATACATTTTAATTTTATTTATTTTCTGTTGCTTGCATTTAGATTTGGGAGTTTTAGTTTCCTGGTTTGCGTTAACTGATATTTTTAATTGCTTTACCAGCTTTTTTGGACTACCATGATATACCTTACAAAGTTGTGGAAGTCAACCCTCTTAGCAAGAAAGAAATCAAGTGGTCTGAGTATCAGAAAGTGCCAATATTGGTGGTAGATGGCGAGCAGCTAAATGATTCATCAGGTTTCTACATTTTCCCTTGAATTTTGATTGTAATGTTTTGTCATGGACTTGTGCCTATTGAACTACTGTAATTTATTTTTTGTATTTTGCAGCTATAATTGATAAGCTGGGACTTAAGATTCTGTCGAAGAAAATTGCAGATCCAACTTCTGAGGATGAAGAGACAAAATGGCGAAGGTAGGGTTTTCTTTCTTTTGGCTTTGTTCTATCTTTTAATGAAGCACATGTCTAATAAATGTAAGAGAGCGAAGTGGCAGAAAAATTTCTTTATGAATATGATTGAATTTCATTTTTTCCAATTATAAGAAGCTCTTTACAGTTTCGCTCTTTCATTTATGAACCAATTTAAAAAGAGAGATTTGCCGTGTAACTTGAAGAGAAACCTTTCTTTCTTCCTCAGTTTTTCTGCCTTTTGTTACTTTAACTTTAGGTTTGAAGAAAATATATTCACTGATGATTTTAAAATATTTGACTTATCTTTTTTACATGAAGATTTGACATATAAATGCAGTTTGCTTTCATTACTTGATCATTTATCACTATGTAAAAACAGTATAAATTAAGTTGCTGCTCCCTTTTTTTGTGGTGTAGTTAACGTTTTGGCTTTCTTTATGTGCAGTGACTCGATATTTCAGTCATCTTTTATTACACATTTATGTTAGGAATCTTATGTATCTTTATGGGGTGAGATCTTAGTCATCCCAATTTTTAAATTGTTTACTTTTGACTCTCTTGATTTGTGGGGTTGGTAATAGGTGTTACCATGGTCTTATTTGGCAA
>Ga0209700_100569_pt1 | contig 70943 bp, 50 predicted proteins | sample SiratroredBW_FD_187528 | JGI IMG/M metagenome (GOLD analysis project Ga0209700, IMG submission 187528) | Root nodule microbial communities of legume samples collected from California, USA - Siratro red BW (SPAdes) (version 2) | ecosystem: Host-associated > Plants > Roots > Nodule | place: USA... | reverse complement strand
GGCCAAGACCTTGCTTCTGCAGGGGATCAAGTGCCAAAAACAAATGTGACCTTGCTTCTGCAGGGGGTCAACATTAACGAATTTAAATGACTGTGACTTTGCTTCTGCAGGGAGTCGAAAAATAAATAATGGCCAAGACCTTGCTTCTGCAAGGGATCAAGTGTTAAAAACAAATATGACTTTACTTCTGCAGGGGGTCAACATTAACAAATTTAAATGACTGTGACTTTGCTTCTGCAGGGAGTCGAAAAAATAAATGATGGCCAAGACCTTGCTTCTGCAGGGGATCATGAAACCACTTTTTTAAAATTCAATTTATGATTTTTCTTGAATGAATGCATGTTTGAATGCGTGAGAATCTATGATTTGCCTTTGCTTTGAATGTATCTATGAATGCATGATGTATTTTTTAATGTCTTGAATGCAGGTTTGACTTTTCCAATAGGGTATGAATGCATAACTTTATGCTGATGCATGAAATTTTGACTCATATGAGAGATTTTTTTTTATTTTTAATAATAATTTTTTTAATGCATGAAGATTTTGATTTACTATTTTGCTCTTTTTAAACCAAATATTTTTATAGAATCATTGAATTCATTGATTGAGCTTTGAACTTTCATTTTGGGAAAAACATTCACAAATCTTAACTATTGACACAAAATTATTGTTACAATCAATTCTAACATTTTGATGCATATGTGTCGGAATGGGTGGATGAACGAACATACGGTGATGACATGCTAAACTTCAAATAGGCAATGAAATTGCCCCAAGTATGGAGGGTGACTTTATTTTAACTCTTTCAAACTCTGAGAGTTGACCATAAATGCAGCAAAGTTGCCCCAGTTTTTTAATTATTAAAAATGAGAAATTAGGGTTCAAAGGGATAGCCAATTTTGTTGGGTTAGATGGATGAAAATAGATTTGGTGGGAAATCAGAATACTAAATTGATACTGATTGAATCACATGAAAGTGTCCCCGATTTCAATGAATATTTCGGCTAGGGTGAAGAAAGAACATGGGAAAGACACATATAAGAAAGGATTGCCCCAATATTTATGCTTAAATGACACTATTTCACTCTTATTTGGTTGACAAATTTGTATTATCCTTCCGCAAAGGCATTTTTTTTTTAATTTGTTTCTTTTTTTACAACTTGACTTGTAGTGGTAGTCGCATTCCTCTGTTGCAAGGTTATTCTCTGAAAAAATCATCGACAATCATTCTTCAATCAATATGGACTTTATATGGCTTGTAACATGGTTAGGGTTTAAAAGGTTTTGAAAAAAAAAAGGATATACAAGCTCGAAAATTGTTTATTGGTTATCATCATTTTTTATAACAAAGACCATCAACCAAGTATTGCTCGGAGCAGTTTATGTTCTTGCTGAGATCACTTTTCTTTTTTATTTGCGAGTCATTCATATTTTCTTTTTTGAATTTCTCTTTTTTTTATTTCTGATTCGGGAGCTTCTAATGTGCCCCTTTTTTACTCTTTTTTTTATTTTTATTTTTTTTAGAGATCTCTTATCCTGAACTGAATTTAAACATGCTGATAATCCTTGTTTAGGGTATTTTTGAAAGAAATTTTCTATTTTTCAGGCTCAAAGAGGGTGCAATGGAATTTTATTGATGTTTCAGGATGAACAAACATGGTCATATATCATTTTGAATTATGATTGCTTGATTTTTAGAGAGATTAACTTCCGCAACAGATTTAAGCGATTTCCAATACTTGTCATTTTTCTTTTTTCATCGTCCTATCTTTTGCTTAGATCGCCCTTTGTGGGTTTTCAATCTAACAGACTTTTATTTCTTTTTCTTTTTTTTTTTAATGCTTTTAGCGAAAAGAACTTGAGATTCACAGCCATATGAAAGATCTAATTGATTGTCCCGGTATGATATTTACTATTAGTTTTAGTGGGCAACAAACATGTTACTGAGGCAAATCGCCCTTTTTATTTTTGGGTAGAAGGCTCAAAGGGGATATCCAACACATGCATGCCAATATGCTATTATGAAATAAATCAATTTTCTATGCCAAACTTTAAAATTGTGTCGAATTTTTTTATTATTTTTATCAATAAATTCAATGATTCCATAAATATGATTTATTGTGCAAATTTTTTATTTTTTTATTATTGTTTTTCTATCCTTTTTTATTTTATCCCACGACATCCATATATTATTTAAGATGAATTAGATGACAAGATGAAATATAAAAAAAATGCAACTAGTCGGAAATTATAAAGTTGTGTACTTGATATGTAATTAAATGGTTTTTGACAAAAGACACAACTTTATAATGTCTGACCTCAAAAAAAAAACAATTGAGACTATGTGTGAAAAAAAAATGCATGCAATGCAAATGAATAAAAGCCTGAGCTAATCTTCATATGTTATAATGAAAAAAATAGATGCTTTGTATGAGAGAAAATTAATGCAATGGATAAAAATATTTTTATTATTACTTTTTTAAAAAAAAATGGGGTGGAGGGTAGAGACGCGCAACATATCTCCCTTTGTGCCCTAAACAAGGTTCAATATGATAGGAGTCTAAGGCATTAGATGCACACTCACAAAGGTAAGCTCCTAACTCCTAAAGGTATAAAGACCACCAGAGCTATGGCTCTCATTACCACTTTATCCAAAGCTGTCGGATACCAACTAGCTTATGAACAGGCGATAAGAGAACAGACTCTGGCTGGGATTCTCATGAAAACCGAAGTAGAAAGTACATCCATTTCAGTATCACTGAATCCCTCTAATTCTAATCTTTTTCAGATCCGGGGTTTTATGATCCCACTCATGATATATGCATAAAAGTGTGTGTGAAGGGAGAATCATGCACCCAACCCCTCACCTGGAAAACAAACAGAAAAGTTCCCAGGCAGATATAGCATGTCGTCTACCCTAAGGTTCAATATTCCAGCAATGATAACATATATACAGAAGAAAAGAATCATATATATAAAAAAGAAAGGGAAAATAAACATTCAGAAGACCACACTTATTTTACTTATTTAATCAAATTGGCCTGACTCTTAAACAAGTCCCCAGCGGAGTCGCCATCTGTCACAACTGGGTCACGACGGGGATGGCGAACAAAACTATAATTTTTTTTTAAATAAAACAGAGGAGTCGCCACCATAATTTATTAACGGAAAACTATGGAAAACCAAAAATAGAATAAGGCAAGTTCACAAAACCGGATTTAGAGTCCGGGTGTCGGTTACGTGTGGGGAAGATATTAGCACCCCACAACGCCCGTCCTAAGACGGTACCTTTAATTAAATAAGTAACCTGAGTGTAATTTAAAAAAAACATTTATTTTCCCGAGAAAGAGATTAAGATAAAACAAACAAAATATTTTTTATTTTAGGGAGCCCAACAAGGTTTGACCTTGCTCCTACGTATCTTCATCAGGAATGAAGAATCAGGGTTACATAGTTCTTTGAAAATACTTGTTTGTTAGAATGTTTGATATTTTTTAATTTTGAAAATTATATATATTTTTTATTTTGAATATTTTTTTAGAGTAAACTTCAAATTTGGATACCGTTGACGCGTGCGGTCTTTTGGTATTCCAATCAAAGTTAAAACTTCTCAAATTAAACTCTCACACGGTGCGAACGACCATTTTAAGAATTCAATCGAGTCATCATAACTTTTCAAATCGAAATTCGGATAGTTGGAAGTTAAATAAAACATTTTTTTTAAAAAGAAAAGAAAAACACAATATGTCAAAATTTTTTATTTTCTTCATTTTTATAAAAAAGGAATTAAAGGGGCATATATCAATTATGGTGTTGAAAAATAACATGCAACAGTTATATGCAACATATAATTGATACTTTAATTTTAAGGGATCATGCATCTAAAAATGGAACATGAATGAATGAATTATTGATAATGCAAAATTATATATGGTGCTTGATGACTTTTTTATTTGTAGAGGCAATTTTGGAATAGTTTTTGGAGCATAAAATACATGGATGAAGAATGTATGGAAGATGAAAGATGATGATTTTTTTATTATTTATTAAATAAGGAAAAAAAATGTTATAAAGAGCAAAATGACCTCCTTTTTTTTATTAAGAACACATGATTTACAAATTTCAAACTTCAAGATCCATATGAAAATTTAAACCTTACAAATCATACCCGCGTTCTTCAAAAATGATAGTCTCCTTTCCAAAAGTTTATTGCTTATCAGTTTTAAACTGAGTGTGGATAGTAAGACAGGAGAATCAATCTTCTCTGCTTTTTCTCTCTTTTTTCTCTATTCTTAACGTGTTCTCCCTTTCTCTTCCTCCTCTCTCTTTCTTTCTTAAGTCTCCGTGCGTGCTTCCCGTTTTTTCTTTCTCTCTTTTTTCTTCCTTCTCTTAGTTCTCTCTTTTCCTCTCCATAATCCGTGTGCTTTTTTTCCAAAAACCCCCCAATTCCCTTTGTATCCGATTCTCCTCCTTTTATTAAAGTCTCTCTCTTTTCCGTTTTTTCTATTTTTTTCATTATATATTTTTTTAATTATTTATTTAAAACATTAACAGACAAATCTAAACTACTCTATTTTTTATTTTATTTATTTAAGCAAAACAATTTTTTTTATATATTTATTTTAAAACTTGCAAATCAAGTATAGAAGCAGTTATTTTTATTGTTATATTTGTTTTTATTATTTTTTATTTATTATTTATTTATTAATTTTCAGATGTTGTTGTTTTAAATTAAGATATTTTTGTTATTTTCTTGTTATTTTTGTTTTTTTATTATTAATTATTTATTTTATTATTTTTTTTGGAAAAAAATTATTTTTTATTTTTATTAATGGAAAAATTCAAATTTATAATTTTTATTTTGTTTTTTTATTGTTATCATTATTTTTCAAGAAAACTTAAACTAATAAATATTTTTTTTATGTTATTATTTATTTATTTTTTTTTATCAATATGCTTTAATTAAAATATTATCCGGACAAAATCGGGTGTTGAAAAAGTTGAGATTATAAGAATGATGAAGTGAATCCACTTTTTTACCCTATCAGTACCTTTTTATTTTTTATTTTCCACAATAGCACTTTTTATTTTTTATTTCCCTTAATACCACTCTTTTTATTTTTTAATTTGTGAAATAACACTCTTTCGTTTTATGTAATAGCACTCTTTTTTTAATAGTTATTAAAATTTGTTATTATTAATTTATTAAAATTAAGATAAAAAAGAATGTAAAAAAATTAAATTCAAATTAAAAAAACAATACAAAGAAAATAAAATGAACTAATTAATTATAATGGGAAAAAATGATAGATTATTTTATTTTATATTTTATAATAAATTTAAATTTGGCATAATAAATTATATTAAAATAAATTATAATAATTTAATGATTGTATTTTATATTAAAATTGATAGTGGAAGAAAAAATTATACTAAATTATAAAATTGTTATTTGAATTAAAATTTGTATTTTTAGTCTGTTAAAAAAATATCTAAATAATTAATGACAAAAATCAAATAAAATTTTGATTAATATAAAATTTGATTTTTGATAAAGATAAATTTTGATTTTTTATAAAGATAGAATTTGGTTTTTGATAAAGATAAAATTTGATATTTTATTAAAGATATCATTTGATTTTTTATAAAGATAAAATTTGATATTTGATAAAAATGTAACTGATTTTTTAATAAAAATAAAATTTGAGTTTTGATAAATATAAAATTTATGTTTCATTTCACACAAAGTATTTTGTGTGTCATTAACTAAACTATTTAGTGAATATATGATTGTAATTTACTTTTCTCTTTATATTTAAAGTGTATTGCATCATTTTAGTAATTAACATTTTTTAAATAATAAACATAATATTTAAAAGTAATTAATAAATAAATTAAATTTTATTAAAAAAATTAAACCATTTAATTAATATTTATTTACAAAAATACTTCAACAATTTTATTTTATTTTTTCTATTAATTATTTAGATATATTTTGAATAAATGAAAAATATAAATTTTAATTCAAATAATAATTTTATAATTTATCATAAATTTTTCTTCTAATATTAGTTTTTAATACAAATAGAACCAGTAAATTATTATAATAAAATACAATTACCAAAACATAAAAATTAATTAAAAAATAAAAAATAATCATAATCATAATTAATGTACTGTAAATTAATTAAAGAATAAAAAAATAAAAACTAAAAGAGTGTTGTTTCAGGAATTAAAGAATAAATACTGCTATTGAGGAAAATAAAAAATAAAAAGTGTTATTGAAGGAAATTAAAAAGTTTAAGTGAATCATTACACATAAAATAAGATATCATATGATGAGAAACTAGTTATACAATTATCAGATATCGTAACATGTGTAGAGTAAATACGCAAAATTGGGTTTAAATTAACTTACCCCAATCCATTATTCTTAGAGTTGCTTGTAAATCAGAATATTGGTTTAAAACAAAATATGAATATCATTTTATATATAAATTTGTGTGTGATTTTTGTATGGTTGTGTTGGATTGAAATTGATTTGTTTATAAATTGTTAATAAAGTTATTTATTTTTATATATTTTTTTTAGGTCGAGAGTTTTATTCAATATCTTACCCTCTTACCTTTTTATGTTTTATTTATGTGATAACATATTATGATTGTCTTTATTATGAGAATAATAAAAAGTTTATTTAACTTTTCTCATCTTTTATAAATATTTACATGTAGGTATATTTTACACGTGTTAAGTTAAACTTTAAAATACCTACCTCATTAGAGTTTACAGATGATAGATGTTACTTTTAAAGTGTTATAAATCTTTATAATAATTTATTCTCAATAGATTATCAAAGTCATTTTCCACCATATTCGTCTTAGAAAAGTAGTAAAAAAATCATAAGTTTGTTGATTATATTGAATTTTAAAGTTTAATGTTTTAATAATGAAAAAAATTGGTTTGAGAACAGTAGGAAAAAACAATTGTGACGTGGCAATCATTCATTATGTGACAGAGGAAAAACTTATGTTTTCCTATTTTGTGCATAACGAAATCAAGTTTGAAGAAAAAATTGAGTGAGTTTGGCCCGGGTTTAGGAAAATGTTAGTATTTGAGTGAGCGAAAAAAGTTAGAAGAAATAGAAATAGATGAATTTTTATCTTCAAGGAAGTTAAGAAGTGGAAAACGTTAAAGGAAATAAAAATTTAGGTTTTTTTTTTTAATCTTCAAGGCAGTTTGAGGGAAGAAGACATTAGCAAGAAAAGATAACAGGTGGCCAGTTAGACATAAAGAGGTGAGCAGGCTGCAAACATATGTTCACACTCAAACAATTAATCATTTAATGCAAACAAAGAATAATAAAGGAAAAACAAGAGCACTATCCTGCCAAAAAGGAAATCACTCACCAACTACCCCCAAATCATCTCAAATGGAAACACACTACTTCAGTAGTAGAGAACTGCGACCCAGTGACCAATCATCACTCCGAAGCACAACCTCTTAACCTCGTCTCCAAAAACCAGGGATCAACCACTACCACACACAGAAGATAACTTAAATTCATCTTCAATCTATGTCAAACACCCCAAACCTTAATAAAAAAAACTGTTTCTTTAATACAGTTAGCACATTCACTTAAAAAATTGTTTTCATTATTAACTTAGCACATTTATGATGACACATAAGATTGTCAAGTGGTTCACATGTAAGATTAATCTGTCAAACATTAAAACTTTTTAATAATATATGATAAGTTTAGTTGATTTTTTGAAATAGCAGTGATCAGGTTTTGAAGTTCAAGCTTTTAATAACAAGGAAAACATAACAAAATACCAGTAATTTTATTATTGAATTAACTTAATATTTTTTTTAAATTTAAATTGAATCAAATTAATGATTTGAGTTATTTATTAAACTCAAGAAAAACGTATATCATATATGAATTAATTATTACAAACAAAATACGATAATAAAATTAACGCCTTATATATATATTATTCCAAATTTTATATAATTATTAAGAACTCAATTAAATAAATATTTTAAATTAATGTCTAAATTCCTATTTTTTACTATCAAATAGCTGTATACTTTGAGTTATTAAGATTTGAATGTTAATAATTTTTTAAACAATACAAAAGGGGGCTGATGTTCTTATTTCTGAATTCAAACACGGCGTGAAATAAGATGTTTATCTGAAAAATATGACTTCTGTTATATTATTACTATTTAATTTTCGGTTTGAGTTTAGTGAAGAATGATTTTTTTTCTTCATATACTTCGGTTGTTCCGTACAATGTGAAGTCTGCTGTTACAAAATTTATGGCCTAAATTTAAAAATAGCTTCATTTTATAAAATAATAATTATATTTTAAAAAAATATTATGATAAAAATATTGAAAATATATTACATTAAAAATTATATATCAAATTATCATATGTAAAACTAAAATCAAGTTTATTAATACAGTTTAAATTTTATATATATTTTAACTTTGATGTTTTTTTTTTGTTTAAAAATATCATTTCTTACTTTTTCTAAAAACGGATCAAAACAATTTATTAGTCTCGGTCAAACGAAAATATATGACCTATTTAAACTTACAAACGGTATTAAATCAATCCAAATTTATTAATTAGTGGATACCATCCTGTTCAACATTTGACAATAGTAATTATTCGGTGTCAAATCCAATTTAAAAACTTAAAAAAAAACATCCCTTGTACACTTTTTTTTTCTGATATTTTATTTTCAATTTTTATTACTACAATGATATTTTACTTTTTGACCTAAAAGAGTTATTCTTTTACTTTTTCTTTATACACTCGAGATGAAACATTATTAAATCATACTAAATTGACAAAATTTTCCTTCTAAAGAAGAAAATGAAATTTGAAATCAATATTTTCGAATCAATACAATTATAAAAAAAGTCTCAATTTTTAGTAAATAAATAATTTCTTAGTAAATAAATCATTTGTAAAATGACACACATATACTCAATGTCACATTATCAATTTTCAAAAAAATATTTTTCATTATATTAATTGATTTCGATTTCAAGTGATTTAGATTGTCACTGTGGTTAAACTAGAATAGTTTTTCATAATGAAAATATTGGTTAACTAATAAATATCAATCAACGTATTATATTGAAAAATTTTCAAATTCTTTGTATCATGAGAATACCATTTTATGATCATTTTTCTAGTCTACGTGTATTGTTATTGTTATCTTGTAAGAAATATTTGCATTAATGATAAGGTACATATTTTGATGGCGCAACAAGTGATACTTTTTGACCAACTACGACTTTTGATAATAGTAAATGTTTGATCAAACTATTAGTATTATAGATGGTGTTATAAGTTTAATTTATAGTAGGACAATTGTTGAGAAGAAACGGTTAAGTAATATCAATTGTCCCATACCATATATTATAGATTGTGTTTTTTTAAATAAAAAGAGTTACATATTAATTACCAATTATAATTATGACTACAATTATGTGTCACAAATTCTCACTATACATAAAAAATAATTAGTATCTTGAAAGAAAAAGGAAATTAAGAAATGATACATAACATTATTTCTAAATTTGATTAATGATAACAATACATAATCAACCTCAAAAAAAAGTCTTTCTTACACTTCAAAATTACAATATGTAATTAAACCTTGTGAAATGTATTATTTATATGTCAAGACGATATCAACCACTTAATCTTCAAATTAAACAATAATAAAATAATATAAATATTCAAAGTATGTATTATTAATTTATTATTTCGTATATACTGAATTACGTATTCATTATCTTTTGTATGATTTGATATATTGTTGAGAAAAAAAGTGAATTTCTCTTCAAAATTTTATATTGCTCCAAAGCTCCATGATCATATGATCAATGTATAGTGCTCAGTCAAACACACATTAGACTAATAAAAAGATCTCACTATTTTTTCAATAAGACCCAAAACTCTTGACTATTTACCAATAAATACTTAGATTAATAATCAAATCATTATACAAAGTGAGGTCAACCACTATTCAAACAAAAGAGATGGTAAGATAACATCCCCATATAAGAGAATAAAAGATAATACACTTCATTTTAATAGACAAGAAAATGTTAATTTTATATAGTAATCCATGTAATTAAGAGAATTTATCATCTTTGTTTGTAAAATAAGTTTAGTATTTTAAGTATTAGTCATTAATAAATAAAATTAATCTTGCATCATATTAGAACTGATTCATAAAAAATTTAAAATAATTTACATATATTAAATATTTATTTATTATTTAATTATATATAATTTATATATTTAAAATATTTAATTATAAATTATTTTTATATAAGTTGAAACAGCAAACATAAATTCAAAATACCAATTATTTGTTACGGTATATATTTAAACGAAATTCACCAAACACACCAGTATGTTACCAGCAAAATCGCAAAGAGAACGAGATTTGACCGAATGCTTAAACTAAAAGTTAAAATGGTTAAAAATAAATAAATAAATAAATCACAGAACGTGCATTTGACTCGTCCGAGTGAAATCGGCAACACGGAGCCGACGTGGGATAACCACAACAAACCTCCTCGCTGGAGGGTGTAACACCATCACTAGCAAAATTTCCCTCTCTTCTTTCCTCTTTTTCTTCTCACAACCCTAACCTCTTCCCCGCAATTCTCACCCCTCACTCTCTCTACCACGTCGCGTTGTTTCGCACCTTCCCAACAAACCCTAAACCTTTCGCCAAACACACAAAACTCTGCAAAAAACCGCACAGAAGCTTCATTCTCCGTCTGATTCCACGATGGAGCCTCCCGTAGTGAGATCTAGGGGTCGCCCGCGCAAACGGAGAAGAGAAGAGGACGGAACCGTCGCCGGCGATCCGAAAACGTTGCCTGAGGCGAAGAAGGCGCCTCCGGTTGTACTGGTTGGTCGATACGTGCTGAAAGAGTTCCGCAGGAACACGGTTCTTCTCGGCAAAGTCGTCCGCTACGACCGCGGATTGTACAGAGTCGTGTACGAGAGTGGCGGATTTGAGGATTTAGATAGCAGAGTGATTCGTAGGATACTTCTCCCTGATAGCTATTTCGACGATGATTTGATTCGGAGGAAAGGCGAATTGGAGGAATCTGTGTTGCCGAAAATCGTGGAGGAACGGGAGAGAGATTCCAGCGAAGTTGGAGACGATTTATTGGTTGGAAACGAAGAGGAACGAAATGAAACGGACGATGAGTCTTGCGGCGAGGCTAGGGATTTGAGTTCCGATGCCGAAACGCCGATTCCGTCTCCACCAACGCTTCCGCCGTCTTCCGGAACAATTGGCGTTCCGGAACCGTGCGTTTTGAATCTTCTTTCAGTGTATGGATTTTTGCGGTCGTTTAGCATTCGTCTGTTTCTCAGTCCTTTTACTCTGGACGAGTTTGTCGGTGCTTTGAACTGTAAAGTTTCGAACACATTGCTTGATGCTATTCACATTTCGCTGATGCGTGTTTTGAGACGTCACCTTGAAAACATTTCACCAGATGGCTCGCGGCGTGCAACAAAATGCCTTAGGTGCTTAATTCTCCGACCGTCTTTTTTTTTTTATTTAGTTCGATTTTAACATTGGATTTAGTTTTAGGACCAAACATGGATGCAGTTACTTTTGGTTCTGTTTTCTGATTAGAGTTAGAGGTCACTGATGCTATATAAAAACGTTTTGTTTTACTGTAGCTGCTTCATCTCATTTGTTTTCAATCACGCTTACAGTGTTCTAGAACGCTGTGTGGTAATTTTATGACTATTATGTTACGTGCCAGTTTATCTGATAGGTGGTAAAACACGAAGTGCTCTGTTTATGTTATCATTTTCATCCAAGGACGCCTGGAGACCGTAGTGTTAGTGGGATGATTTTATGTAGTGAAATTGGTGTTATGTTCCATTTGGTTTGATTGATGGAAAACAACTGTTCTGTTTATGTTCCCATTTTTGGTCTTTGAGGGTTTGGCGGAGCACATGGCTACCTTTATTCTACTTCTTAACTTGTTTTCTTCTTGTTTAGATCCCAAAACCACTTGAAGGCATGTTATATGCCCTTTTTAGTGTCAGGTAGGAGTGTTGTATTAGAATTTTGAAGCAAAGAAAATGTCTTTGTTTGACCGATCGATTAATTTTATGGAGGACAACAAATCTGTTATTCTTTTAATTTCTCAATACGGAAACTATTGTATATGCTCTAGTGTCCTATTAATGAGATTTTTTATATTAAAATATTATTAATTGGAATATGTATTTTTTTCCAGGTGCATTGATTGGAGTTTACTTGATGCTTTGACTTGGCCTGTTTTTACGTTTCAGTATCTAGCAATTTATGGTTACACAAAGGGACCTGAGTGGAAAGGATTTTATGACGAAATATTTTATGGCGAGTACTATTTATTGCCTGCAAGTAGGAAACTGATGATTTTGCAAATTCTCTGTGATGATGTTTTGGCATCTGAGGAGTTTAAAGCTGAAATGAACATGCGTGAAGAATCAGAGGTTGGGATTGATTATGATAATGAAGATAGCCTTCCTAGTGAAATTGGGCCTAGAAGAGTTCATCCAAGATATTCCAAAACTACTGCCTGCAAGGATAGTGAAACTAAGAAGTATGTTTCAGAATTGAATGCTGAGGATGTTGATGGAAATGGAGATGAATGCCGCTTGTGTGGCATGGATGGAACTTTACTTTGTTGTGATGGTTGTCCTGCTGTTTATCATTCAAGGTGTATTGGTGTGATGAAGATGCATATACCGGATGGGGAATGGTATTGTCCTGAGTGCAAAATAGATATGATGGGCCCTACAATTGCTCGAGGAACATCACTTAAAGGGGCTGAAGTATTTGGAAGAGATTTGTATGGGCAAGTTTTCATGGGTACTTGCGACCACTTACTGGTGTATGTTTAACATCTTTTTTACGTTTCTTTCATTCCATTTATTATGCTGGAATCCTTGTGTACTTTGAATTTGTGTTCTATTTTTTCATTTATCTGTTTTACTTTTTGCTATCATTCCCAGTAATTACTATAGATGTACTTGCAAATTTGAGGTTAGATTTTGATATTATATTTTTGCAGGCTCAATGTCAGCTGTGATGAATTTTGTCTTAAGTACTACAATCAGAATGACATTCCTGAAGTTCTTCAAGTCCTCTATGCATCCGAGCAACTTAGACCTATATACAGTGGTATTTGCATGGCAATTTTAGAATATTGGAAAATTCCAGAAAACTTCTTGTCCATTTGTGTCACAAGTGTACCACAAGTAAACTTCACAAATTCGAACACAGATGTGAAACTTCCTCTCATGATTAAAGAAGAGAATCAAGCTTTAAGTTCGTTGAAGGCAGAATACAGTTTAACATTTGCAAATGGGATTTGTAGTGATAATTTGGAACCATCTCTTGATGCTTCTTTGGTTACAACTAGTGGTCCTGCTCCTGGAAGCAGTGGCAATACAAGAACTACTGTTAATTTGAAGCTTTGTGAGGAAACTGCAATGAATTCAACAGTTTCAGTTGTTAACCATCTGTCCAATCCAAAGTATGAAAATCCTGTTAACATGACAGCTGGAGTTGGCCCTGCTAACTGCTCCTTTGTAAGCGGCCAATTTAATAATTATGGGCACAGAAATGACATAAGGTTGCCTATGAATTTTTCTTTGCAAACTAAAGGTGGCCAATCTGGTTTTGGAAAGTGCAAAGGCAGTTTAACTAATGATTTTGTGTACACTGGTTTCTCCTATAAACCACAGTCATACATTAATTGTTATATGCACGGTGATTTTGCGGCATCTGCCGCTGCTAACCTGGCCGTTCTTTCTTCAGAGGATTCTAGATCAGTGGGTCACGTGTCTGATAACTTGGGGAAAGCAACATCTGGAAACACTTATTTGCTTGCAAAAGCATTCTCCCAAACAGCTTCACGGTTCTTTTGGCCAAGTTCTGAAAAGAAGCTTGTAGAGGTTCCAAGAGAGAGGTGTGGCTGGTGCCTTTCTTGTAAAGCCCTTATTTCAAGCAAGAAAGGATGTATGTTAAATCATGCTGCTCTAAATGCCACCAAAAATGCAATGAAAATCCTTTCTGGTCTTGCTCCTGTAAGAATTGGAGAAGGAATCATCCCTAGCATTGCAACTTATGTTATATATATGGAGGAAAGTTTACGCGGTTTAATAGTTGGGCCCTTTTTAAGTGAATGTTATAGAAGGCATTGGCGTAAACAAGTGGAACGAGCCACATCATTTAGCGATATAAAACCCCTTTTGCTCAAAGTGAGTGATTGTTATTATTTTTAAATGAAGGAGATTCATTAAATTTTAATGTCCAGACTCTTGATGGATTGCCTGCACTTCTTGCGCTTGTTAAATATGCAGATTTATAAATAATTTGTTTTTCATTGATTGATGAAATTGTCCTTTTCAGCTCGAGGAGAACATTCGATCAATTGCTTTTTGTGGGGACTGGGTGAAGTTGATGGATGATTGGTTGGCTGAATTTTCTACAATTCAAAGTGCCGCAGTTACTATTGGAACTACACAGAAACGAGCAACATGTGGGAGGCGTAAGAAACAGTTATCTATCAATAAAGTTACAGCTGGTGCTTGTCCTGAAAATTTTGTATGGTGGCATGGCGGGAAATTTTCCAAATCTGTATTTCAGAAAGCTGTTTTGCCAAAAGCCATGGCCAGAAAAGCGGCCCGACAAGGTATTCTAGTATATATTATGCCATTCTTAACTCGAAGTAGATTATTAGCTAAATTGGATTGTTGCATTTTTAGTCAGTTATTGATTAACCATGAACTGAAACGGAAATCTTCTCCTCAAGTGACAGTAATTGGTCATTTTCTTGTTAAAATTATATTATTATATTAAAACATTAAATTATAAGGTATTCTTAATTTATAAATTTCTAAATGTATTTATATATTTAAACAATAAATATATATTACATAATTAATATTTACCTTGAGATTTCAACTCAAAAATCAGGAGTTCTAGAAATATTGTGGTTGTCAAACTTGAATTTGATATAATTGAGTTTCATCTACAAATCCTGCTATGTAGTTTTATTCTATTACCATCCTGTCTGTTCCTAGCTGTTGACAACTATTTTCCATTTGCTTTTGAAGTAAATTAAATTTGTATGGAAATAAAAACACAAATGCTGACTGTTTTGGGCATCAGGTGGTTTGAGGAAAATTTCGGGTATATTATATGCTGATGGCTCTGAGATTCCTAAAAGAAGCAGACAGGTTGTTTGGAGAGCTGCAGTTCAAATGAGTTGGAATGCATCCCAGTTGGCCCTTCAGGTCTCTTCTGATATATATATATATATTCTTTTTTTTTGCTCTAGCAATTCCTTTGTTTGTTTAGTTCAGCATGCTAGATTTGTCAATAATTTACATGATATTTGATTATTTGCATCAGGTCCGTTATCTAGATTTTCATGTGAGATGGAGTGATCTGATTCGTCCTGAGCATAACCTCTTAGATGTGAAAGGTCAAGATACTGAAGCATCTGCTTTTAGGAATGCAAATATTCATGAAAAAAGAATTGTGGAGGAAAAAATTTTGTATAGAGTAGCCTTTGGAAACCAAAAACATCTTCCTTCTCGGGTAATGAAACATGTTGAAATAGAGCAAGGTCCTGAAGGAAAGGAAAAATATTGGTTTTCTGAAAAGCGCATTCCTTTATATTTGGTAAAAGAGTATGAAATGCGCCATGGAAAAATGCTATCTGATAAAGAGTACCTTTACATTTCATCTCAGTTGCGCAGAAGGCGATTAAAAGAAACCTACAAGGACATTTTCTTTTACCTTACCTGCAAGAGGGACAAATTAGACATGTTATCATGCTCTGTTTGTCAGCTGGGTGTTTTAATTGGGTAATTTACCTTTCGTTGTTACTGTTTTATTCAGGTGTTTGTATATGCTATTCCTTCTTTTCTTTCACACTAGTTTCTCTAACGCCACAATTTTTCTCTTGGTTTCATTTCAGGAAAGCTCTCAAGTGCAGTGCCTGTCAAGGTAGGCTCCTTGTGTGATCCATCATCGTTTCACTCATTTTAAGATCTTTTCAATTTCTTATGAAACGAATTGATGTTTTCCATTGAATAAAGACACGACTCCATATATAAAAAGAATCTACTCACAAATGAATTCTTATAATCTTTTCTTTTTCTTTTTGTATCTTGCCCTTTTTATTTTGTTTTGCTCTGTACTTATTTAGTTTAATCTTCTATTTCATACGGGCATAGGTTACTGTCACACGGGTTGTTCAGTGAGTTCAACTGTCTCTACATGTGAAGAAGTTGAGTTCCTGGCCACATGCAAACAATGTCATCATGCCAAATTACTTACTCAAAAAGAGTCTTGTAATGAGTCTCCAACCAGTCCCTTACTCTTAGAAGGACAAGAACAAAGCACTTCTGCAGTTCTGAAGGAACCAGGGCCTAAATGTGATGGTCAAGGATTGATGTCTTCTAGGACAAAGAATAATCGATCTGACATGAAACGAGCCGCTTCTGATTTCCCTTTGGAAACAAAAGGCCGAAGCAAAAATTGTTCTTGGGGTATTATATGGAAAAAGAAGAACAATGAAGATACGGGCTTTGATTTCAGGCTCAAGAACATTCTTCTAAAAGGAGGTTCAGGCCTGCCTCATTTGGAGCCTGTTTGTCGCTTGTGCCAAAAACCATACAAGTGTGATCTAATGTATATCTGTTGCGAAACATGTAAACGTAAGTTTTTTACCAAGGTAATAAATGCCGACATTTTTACCTACTTACCCTTTATTCATCTAATTTCTGAGTTTTACAGATTGGTACCATGCTGAAGCTGTTGAACTCGAAGAGTCCAAACTTTTTGATGTGCTGGGCTTCAAATGTTGCAAGTGTCGCAGGATAAAGTCGCCTGTATGTCCTTTCTCTGATTTGAGTTACAAGATTCAAGAGAGCAAGAAGTCTTCAAGGGTTGCAAAGAAAGAGTATTTCGGTGGAGATTCTGATTCTGGTACACCTATTGACAGGAGAACATGTGAGCCTGCAACTCCTATCTATCCTGCAGTGGATGTCTCTAGACAAGACAATGATCCTCTGCTGTTCTCCCTTTCAAGTGTTGAGCTGATTACAGAACCCGAGTTAGATGCAATTGGTGTGGGCAATACTGTCTCTGGGCCAGGACTTCGGAAGTTATCTAAGCGTGAGATGGAGAATAATGGTTCTTTTAGAGGTAATCTTCATGCTGACTTCTCAACCAGCAATGAAATGGTTTCCAAATCAGTAAAAGATTTATCTCCTTTAGAACATGGCTCTACTGACTGCAGTCTTCTGAAGGACCCCGAAATTGTAAATTATGACGAGTTGGTGGATTTTGAACCTCATACCTACTTCTCTCTGACTGAACTGCTCCACTCAGATGAGAATATTCAATCTGAGGAAGCTAATGCGTCTCGAGTATTCTCGGGGTGTTTGACAAATTCTTGTACGTTAGATATTCCTGAAGAATGCGGGACTGTTAATTTAGCATCCAACTGTGAGCCTACAAATTTGTTGAAAGAAAATGTTAATAGTTGTCGGGAATGTTCAAAAAAGGAACCGCTCCCTGATCTCCATTGTCAGATTTGTAGGATTTGGATTCACAGCCATTGTTCACCTTGGGTTGAATCACCCTCTCGGCTTGCAAGTTGGAGATGTGGTGATTGCCGGGAATGGCGATAGCAGATTTTGTTTGTCATCCTGTGAGATCTATCGGGTGCAGTAATTGCCAGGAATGGCGATAGCATACAAACTTTGACTGGCAATTTTAGCATTAATCATACAAGCTGGCTCAGTATGTTTGTGTGCATTGATCTGTGCGGGTATTATACGTGTTGGACGAATTGCCGCGGAACTTCTTGTGCGCCTTCAGAGTTTAATTCATCTGCAGGTTGCTATGAATTTTGTTACCTGCGATTGAGATAGTCTTTGAGTAATTTTGATATCCGATACATGTTTCCAACCCGTGAACCATTTGGTTGAATGTTCTGGAACCATATCGGTTTATATTACTCAATAATTGCATTTCCTCCTACTCACTTCTATTGCTGGATTCATAGAAGTTGCTCTGATCATGGGAGATAAGCATGTTTTTGGGTTGCTTATCTGACAGGATTATTTGTATAGATTGGATTCACATTGTTTTGGTGGTCGGTCAAAAATTAAAGCCTTCACCTTTGGATCTTTAGCTCAAACTGAGATGCCTTAACCTTTTCCCCGGCCCCATCAGTAGTCATTCTTTACACTGCACTGTAAAACCGCTTTCTTTCTGCTTCCCTAGGCGCTTCCTTTTCAGAGATTCTACTACTATACTAATGGATGAAATATAGGCTTTTTTAAGTTTTTTTTTTTAATGAGTTTATTGGTATTATAATTGCATTCCTCTTCCTAATACAAGGAGTTTGCGATTTCTGTCATCGATTTGTTCGGAAAAGTGAACATTTTAAATTTCACATTGAATATTACCTAGTCTGATTAGCTCTTTAAACACGAAAAATTATTTTGAATCTTGTAATTTAGATTTCATATAAACTAAAAAATCTCAGTTATCTTTATTTTAATATCAAGTTTCATTCAGATATCATGATACAAATTGAGTTTGAGTTCAATATTTATGAAATTTCTTGTTTACTACTCAAGTTTTTAATATTTAAATTATTAGGGATTAAAGAATATGATTAAAATATTTATTCGAATTCCTTTCAGCTTTCGAATTTGTAAATATAAAGCAACGACCAATTGGTAACTGAAACTTCAATAATGTATTTGCTTCGGCATAACACACGCCTCAGGAATATTTTAATATAAACATAAAATAGAACCCTAATGTATCGTAGCAAAAATGCGCATGTCCTTACTCCACAAACTATTATTGTATATGTAATGTCAAAATAACAATTTCAAACTTACAATTGTTTCTATCAAAGGCAATATCTTACATGCTATCAGGTGCCCCGCAAACAATCCAGCGAAACTGGGAAGGGGAAAAATATTAGAAAACTGAGAACCCTTGCCCAACTGATATAAAATCTGGCTTAAAGGACAATCACTTTGTGCAGAAAGAATCTCAAAAATGCCCACCAACCCAGAAATCCCTGCTCAAACCAAGCTCACTCGTAATTCCGCCAGCCCTTGCATCATGATTTCGTATATCCACCTCACTAGCTTGAGGGAAACATGGGTTAGGCTGTGTAGATGAGGTTTACAAATGTGTAATGATTAATGAACGAACACCTTTATGTTGTCATAAAAGGGCAGCCAGTATTGCCCCAGGATCCGTCAAGGATGCAGGAGCACCGCTGGGTTGAGCCACTGGAGATGTTGGAGCTGGCTGTGTTGGACGAATTGCGATGGGAGTGGGGATGCTGACTAACTGGTCCTTGATGAACTCCTTCAGCCTGCAAGCCAATACAAGAATCATCAGCAGAGGATGTACTCAGAATCAATCTATTGAAAACATCTTGTAAAAAAGTAGATCACGTACTCAAACGTTAGTGTTGGGTCCCCTGAAGCAACTGTCATTCGCAGCTGGGTTCTGTCTGCTGGGTCTGTCTCAATTCTTACCTGTGCACATCATTCACAAAAAAGCTTTAAAACTACCTCAAGCTTCAACTACTGTTATCACTAATTTAATCATGAATGTCTGGGATAAATTATAATCACGACTATACTATTTGCAGGGATTGCGGACTACAATGCAAGATATGTAGTTCAACATATGTACTTACCAAACAAAGCATTGCCCTAGTACTTTCTGAATAAAATGTTGTACTCGCAACAAGATTGTTTGGATTGGGATCCTGATAGATGGCAGAAATAATGTATATTAGTAGTTAAGAATATCAATAAAGATAAATAAAAAGAAGTAAAAAGAGGAATTTCAATATCTTACAAGGCCAGGGGAAACTGTCAAGTGGTAACTGTTGAATAAGTTTGCCATTTCAAGCAGTGGAAGTGGTCTAACACCTCTAACCTGCAAAACCAACAGGAAAGATAGTAAGTTTGGATGACCATAAAGAACAAGCCAGTAATGCAATTGCAGATCTGCCACAAAAAATAATAATAATCAAATTGGTAGATGATATCCAAAGTTTACACAATGCAAATACATACCACTTCTTGAAGCTTCAAAGGTGGTCCAGGAAGTGATCTCCATTGAGGGAAAAACTCTTCAGCAGATACAGATATAGGTTGGAGAAATTTATTTAGGACAGCAGGTAGGCGAAGCTTGACATTGACCTATGAAGCAACACATAAATATGCATCAATTAAAATAGTATTTGGTTGGAGAGAAATGGAGGGGATGAATTTTTGTAAAATTTTCTTGTTCTGTTCAAAGATGGAGAGAAGAGAGATAAAATCCCTTTTCATCAATTTTGAAGTAAGTTGGTAAAAAAATGTTTAGAGGACTATCCTACTGCTCATGGAATAGAAGTCAGCCATAAGCTTGGGTAGACATCCTACTGCTCATGGAAGGAGGAGAAAGCATAATGATGTATTGTGACAAGATCTCACTTCCTAAGGGATCAAGTGAGTAAAGGAAAGCTGGAGTTAAAACACTGCAGTACTACTGAACAGGTGGCTGACATTTTAACAAAAGCCTCTTAAGGCTGACAGATTCAAGTTGATTAGAGAGACGATAGTAGTGCAGTCTATTGCTAATCTGAATTAAAAGGGTTTTGTAGGTAGTTAGTGGACTGTTCACTAACTGTTGTAATAGTACTATAAATAATAACGATGTATTGTGGCACATATATGTGTGAGAAATAAAATTTCAAATTTAGTTCTCTTTAATTTTCTTCTGTGTTTATGTGAGTGTGTGTTCTAACATAAAGTAGTCAACTGGCATTTTTTTTCGGAAGTTTAAATTTAAGTACCCTATCGTTACCAAACATGTAGGAGAAATCAAGAACAGCGACATCCCTGCTTGGATGGAGATTAATGACCTCAAGTGGGCATTGCACCTATACGATCAAAAGAGGGAAAATGTAAATCAACAAAAATAACAATATTTGAAAGAAACCAACAGTAACAAAAGGATTCTCACTTGTGCCCGGGGAGGTATGGTTTCTGGTACTAGGGAGAGCTCCATCTTCAAATGTGTGGGAGGCAATATTAAAGCTTGAACAGAGACAAGAGGAGAAGTGTTCTTGTTTCCCAAGAAAAGAACAAGATGACCAAGGTGAGCTCTCCATTCTGCCTTAATACCAATCTGGGAAAATATAAATTTTAATCTAAGAACACAAGTTTAAGCTGCAAATAAACATGATCAAAATTAAAACAAGAAAATAGAGAACATTACAAAAATAAATGAAGAAAATACCTGAATGTAAGGATCCTCGTATAGAACACCACTATCCTTCACGCACAAAGCATGAAATCTTTCAGCAATATTTCCAATTGGCTGCACATACAGAAGGTGCAAGTTATATTCCAATGCCCACCAATAACTTTTGTAGTAATATCCATATAATGTTGAACAATAGAGAACAGAGTCTAGTGTAAGAGTAATTGTTACATGGTTTAAATTTGTATTTGTCCTAGAAAGTATTGATGTAAGAATGTGGTTCATCATTGATAATCAAGCATAAAAAATATAAGGAAAAACCATATCCAATGGAATTTTGCATCAGTTAGCACAGCCGGTTAAGCAAAAGACTAAATTACTAGTTAATGCAAAAGGTACCTGCACAGAGTTGGTCGGTTCTCCAGCAGGTACTATGGCTGTGGCTTCAACCACAGTACCTTCCAATCCTGAATTAGAGCCTGAACGAGTGTGGACATTAATACTGGGAGGGCCTTCAATAGCCAATGGACCCAAGAGATCACCAAGGAGATCTGCTGAAGGAGGTTGAGAATCTACTTTACTCAATGTCCCATTTTCCTGGGATAATCTTTCACCAGCTGAAGTATCATCCTGTTCAGAAAAAAACGTCAAACCAAGCAATAGGAAGAACCATTATACAGTTAAAGATTAAATCATGTTGACCAAAATCATTTGTGAAGATACACAAAGCAGAGTGAACAACGAACCACAGCACTGCTCATGCTCGGTATCTTTACAAGGCTAAGTTGGCCACCAGAAGGAGTTCCATTAGCATGACTTTGTTCTGTTACAACCAAAGCATTTGATGTTTGAGATTGCTGCTGAGCTCGTAACCTTATGGCACTTTGTTCGGCAGTATCAACTTCAGTGTCTTCGGCCTTTTTAATCAAAGCAGACTGAATTTGAAAGAGTATAAAATCAATGAGTGTATATCATAAGTGATAATGCAAATTTCAAACAAGTTGTCTCTGAATCAATATTGCAAGAAAACCTGTCGTTCAGGGAATTTAGGCATTTCGGCCAATATATCCATTAGAGCTGCACCTTTTCTACTCAACGCAAAATATTCGACAGCTCTTTGCTGTATTTCAACTTCAATTGAGCTTTCATATCTAAACATGAGCAAACGGGTTAGAAGAACCTATGGCCTCATGAAAAACTACAGAAAAAACCATAGTAATATGAAACTCAACACTGAAGAGGTCAATCTCACTTCTTAAATATTGTCCATATCTGATTTTGTAATTCAGGGTCTGGTGGTTGACTGTGCATCAGAATTTTAGCATATGTAGACAAGAGAATAGAAATAGTGGAAGTCCTGAATACAAAGCACATCTTGTAAGGTATCCTGGAAAAAAATGGATTTCAACTAAAAATTAAATGTAGAGTGCGATTCCCCTTACGATACAGTAGGAAGCTTCTCATGTATAATGCCAAATATTTCCTTTGGACTGCATCCAGGTCGTCTGGCTAGAAGGTGTCCAAACTCTCCAAGGATGTATGCACTGACCTGTTGAAGTGTATTCACACGACATAGAAATTAAACAAGTTGCTTTTTCATAGTGAATAAATCAGTACATAAATTATTTGGAAATATCGATTTGCGAACAAATCAATATAAAGTAAAATATTACATAAAATCCATAATAACAGAAAGAAATACTTATTGACATTCCTCATATTTTGTAAGAGATTATGGAAGTTCAAGTTAAAGGAACCACTTCACAAAGATGTCACTGTTTTTCTCTAATATAATTAAATATTTCTTACCCATTTTACAGTTTAGAAACCCTCTTCAATAAGTGGCACTTTGCAGAAATATATACAAACTAGTAGCATTTAGATAATTAAAGAATGGAAGGAAAAATACAAACCTTAACCATAGTCTCGTGTATAGCAGGTTTGTCAAGATACTCTCGAGCTTTTGCCGCAGCATAAGGCTGAAAAGGACATCAAATACCTAGTGAATGTTTTGTACATTAGGGAGCAGTATCATAGTCACTACAAGTTTCAAACACACCTGTAAATCTTCGTTGTTTGTAACAAACTGCACCACCCGAAACCATATGTCATCACTAACAAAATCTCCAGCCTTGTCAATTAATTGAAGAATCACGTCAACGTACCTGTATAAAAAAGGATGGCATGATATCAATGTACATATTACATCAATAAAAAGTTCTGATCTAAGATAACTAGGGATTTTTTATTCTGAGGTAAGAGGTTGACAGGTTTACTGTTTCTATTTTACAAATGCTGAACAAAATTATATAAACAAAATCTTGCAATCCCTTCACAATTGCAGAAAAATATTTAGTAATTATTGATGTTCATCTCATATGTTCATAAAGAACACAATCAAGCAGTTCCTTTAGGCCGTCCCCAGTAATTTCTAAATTAATTACATACATGTGCCACTAGAAAAATTCTGATTGACATTAAACAGGTTGGCTGTTATTTTGAATTTTATTTATATTGTCCTTTTCTCAAGAAGATATTTCATGACAAAAAAGTCAGGTGAAAAGTTGAATACAGGTCATCCTAAAAAATAAAAGTAATAGAAAACAAGCTACAGCAAAAGATGAGAGGACACATCAATTATACTGAATTTTTAATTTTTGACAACAAAAAATCCACCACATGTATGATAATGAAACCACTTTTAAAACTAATTATTGGGTGACATATCAATACTTGGGTACTTTGCACTCGAGCCTGTTGGGGGATTTTCTTCAAGGTCAGGGCAAACTATCCGTTTATTTTGCCCATCTAAAATAGCTGAATCATTGTCCTAGATTTATTAGCGATGAGTAAGGAATTATATATTGCATTTTTTAAGAATTCATTAGAGGCTATACATTATAAGTAACCTTTATGAGCAGTTCAAGGGAGTTGCATATCAAGACGATCAATTATGAGATTGTCTGCTACAGTAACAATACTATTATTTTATTTCTTTAGTAGGTTCAATTACATTACCATGAAAGGTCTGGTGCAAATTTCTCAGCTAGAATGGCTGCTTTAAGTGACAATTCCTCACGCATTGCAAACTCTGCTGTGCTGAGATACTACAAAACAGTCGAAATCGCAAAATAATCATTTTATATATCCCGTTAATAGCTACTTCATTTCTTTCTTTTGTTTATTGTACATGAGGTGGGTGTTGGGAAGTTGATAGGGTTTACATTGCAAGACATTTTCAGATTGCATAAATTTGTTTGGACCTAGCTCCATACCTGCAGTAGTTCTTCAACTATATCCTTTGCATTTGAAACATCACACATGCCATAAAGCAAATCTAGAGCACGCCTCCGAATACTGCATGTAAATAAATGCACTTAAAAAAACTATATTTAACAAAAATTGGCATTGAGGATGAAAGAATTTGCTTTGTATCAACTTTGCATTTTAATGAACTTGTAAATTTAAGAGATACTAGCAGTATAAACCCTCACATACAAGTTGCCATTTGCAAAAAATAAATAAAATAATTTATAATCCACTCATTAACAATACAGGAGAGCATAAAAATTAAAACCAAAATCTTGAAAAGAAAGTGTCCTTTGATCTCAATTCCATCTAAAATGTTAGCAAGGTCAGCAGGAATGTAATGAGAGCGAATCAATGAATGGGCATCCTATATTTAATTGGACCACTTTATACATATATATACATGAAAACATATGTTTTACCAATAAGTAAACACTGCGTTCTGAATGCAAATGATTCAGTGATGATATATACAGGATCAATGATGTTAACATATAGGATAACACATGTAACCTGATGTCAGGATCTTTCAATGAGGTAATAATCTGAGCTTGATGTCTTTTTATGATATCTTGTACATCAGTAACCATCAACATTCTAGTCATATTCTCCTGCACCGTAATAGCATATATGTTACGAATTATGACAACCAACCAATACCACCAAAGCCTTCTAAACTGTGATACAATGAGATCCACCACAGAATATTGGGCATGCAATTTTTGCTCCTCCTTTCAAACAGAAAGAAAAGAAAAATATGCATTAAGCAAATGTGCCCCCCAACTTACCAAGCCAAGATACCGAATGTTTGGTTCACGGACAGCAATAAATTTTCCAAGAAGGGCCACACATTGAGACATCATCTCTTTTTCAGCATCAAGATGCATCACCTGGAGAGAGCAATCAGAATAGAGACAATAATTACCACATCTCATTGTGAGAAAAATTTCCTTGAGTAAATTGGAAGGGGGGTAACAGCCACCAAATTCACTACATGCATCTCTATATGAAGAATTAAGGACACCTACGGAACCCCCAAATGCACACTATAAGCATTCTTACAAATATGTGAATGCAGATCTATGGATAGAAATGAAGACTACCGATCAAATATGGAAAAAGAAAAGAAAAAAAGACATACAATGAAATGGCATCTCATGTCTCTCTTAAAAGTTTGCTATGCGATATATGGTGTGCTTTTGAGAGGGTAAAATAGTAGAGTAATAACAAGACAGTCCCACTTATACTATTTAAGCACATGGCAATATAACTACTTCAGCAGTGAATTCACAAATGAAAGAACAACGTACAAAATTGGGGCATACTTTGCAACGGTTTCAATTAGTTTGACCAGTAAAATTCATAATCATTGGATTATCATTTACACATGCAGGTTAATGCCATATAGAGTGATCAGTGTGAAGAAGAAAAACACGGTTGGTTGTTTACAATATTGTATAGCACAACAAACATACCAGAGCAAGGGCTTCAAAAAGAACAGCATGGGATGCGTTATTTTTGTTCACATTTTTTACAACATCAGTTCCCATCAGTATCCTTTGTAAGACCTGAAATGATAAATCAAGGCTCGGTAAATTGTTAACCAAACAAAAGTTTCGGACATTTCAATGTGATCTGACAAACCTCAAACAGTGACCTTCTAGCATTAGGATCTTCAATTGTAGGAAAATATTGAAGAGCCCTCATTGTTTTGACCTACATTAAGTAAAAATTGGTAAAAGAATAAAAGGAGGTTTGCATGTTAGATAAAACAAAAAGTTATTGCAACACTTTTGGTAAGCAAGCAAGCTTAAACAATTTGAAAACCTTGCTTAAACCAAAGCCAATTGAGAATTATATATTTGACAAAAAGAAAAATTCACAAACCTGAAGCCAGGGAGATGGGATACCATAGTAAGTGTATTCTTGAGGGATATCCTGGTTCCTAGCAAGCCGCTCTAAAATTTTTATACACTTGGGAAGACAACTCCAATATGCCTCGTGGTTGTTTGATACTAATGCAACAAGAAGACTCATAGAAGATGTCAAAACACCAAGGTCTCGTTCATCCAAAAGTTGTGCCATACGATCCGCCCTTAAGGTAGAAGGTTGAGAAATAAGCTCTTTGAAGAAAAACCATAAAGAAAAAAGTGTATACTAGCATAATTACATTGAGATTTACCATCCATCTACATTGACAACATCAGGATTTTTCCTGTACAGACGCAGCAAACACAATGCAGCTTTTTTTCTGACAAGTGGTCTGCAACTGCTCGATATCTAGATCACAAAATGCATTTAAGATCAATATTTTCCAATAAAGCCACCTATTTAATGACAAAACAATAATTTCTTACCAGCAACTTCTGCACATCAGGTGCTAAGGACTCGGCAAATTCTCTCCCACCAATATTTCCAACCTATAAGATAACCCTTTTGCTCACATACATTGAAACCATAATGGTAAAGAAAAAAGCATAAAGTGTCATTTAATGTGGATATTTTATTAGTTTATAAATTATATATTCATTGAAGGTTCATATTAACAAGTAAAAGTTTTTAATGGAACATGATCAGCAGATGATGGTAAAATGATTAGAAGAGAAAGTCCACCACAAATGGCAAAACTTGTTCAAAGACTTCTTGTTAGTACCTTTTAATATACTAATAGTAATGTATGCTATCATTAAATGATTAATATGACGAGTAAATCTAGGAAAGGTATTACCATACCATAGTCAATGCTAGACACTGGAAGGTTTCATTACGACCAATGATATCATTGCGCACTGTATTTATAGCCAACCTGAGAAAGTCATGATTTTCATTAAGCAAACTTGAAGTTACAATGTACCCAACCTGCAGTCATTTATGAGGATATTAGGATTCCTTCTTCAGTCTATAGATATTTTCTGTGCTAAGTAAATATGTAAATGAAATGAAACTGAAACAATGCTCTAAAACAATGGAGTAATGTGTATATTGGGAGAGAGTAATAAAACATCACAAAAAGGCATCACGAAGAGAACACAATACCTGTTTTTCGGGATACTTTGGGGCAGATATAAGGGAAACAGCTTCCATGTGACCAAAATCCACATCATAGCCAAGCATGTATATATAAAGCATTTTCCAAACATATTTCTTTTTCTCGTATGGAGTCAGAGCCTAAAGCAGAACCAAAGGTAAAAAAATTAAATACAGCCGTTCATAAATGTAAGACATCGATGTTGTTTTGAATAACAGGAAGATCAAATGGAACTTGAGTAATAGATGAGTAGATATATTTTACTTTCCGGCAAAACTGGAATATAAAGAGGCTAAATTACCAAGAAATGCTAAACAAACCAAAGCATTTAGATCAAGACCGTTTTGGAAAGGGAAAACAAAAATTAGAAAACCCTGCCCCTCTAAAAGCGGAAAGTCAACAAAATAAATAAAAATAAAGAATTTCAAGAATCAGAAAAAATAAATTTGAGAAACTCACTTTTCTATAATTAAAAGGGTAGTTTAACAGATATATAGGAGAAAATTATTCAAAATAACAAATATAGAAGAAAGAACAAATAAAACAGATCTAAGGGCACAATCAAACCAACTTTGGCCACAGGAGTTACAATTGTGAAAGAGAAAAAAAGAAAATCAATTAGTCAATTGTTAGTTCTGAAACCCTCTGGCGTGAATTATATGTATGATACCATTTGAGCCCAAAAAATGACAGTTTATGATAAAAACCATAGGCACCATAGAGTGCTAAGTAAGAACTATATTGGCAAGGATAAAATCAGATCCCAACAAAGAGTTAAAGACAAAAGTCAAACAACAGTCTTCTGCATCCAATACCAAAGTTCAATGCTAGAAGAGCTCTTTAATGTGAAAGGTTCCTCATATTAGAATGAAACTAGGTCATAACTAATTGAATGATATGGTAAAATGAAATTTCATCACAGGGTAGTGTTTATAATAAATAATCAATATTAAATGTTTTAGTTTACGAGTTGGCAATGACATTGCAATCCCCATAATCATAGATCATCAATTTCTGTCACAAAATTGTATTCAAAGCCACACATTTGGAAATATACAGATATGCATATGACTGAGTCAACTTAACCCAAACACACAAATTGATTACATCGTACACATATGTTGATTCTCGTGCTAAGAAAATGATGTGCTGCAAAATTGCACACACTTTTGGTTCCTATTTATCAGAATTTTCAACTAAGCTTATTTTAGTTTATCTTTTTGGATTTTGAGTTAGTTACTCTTCCATACATTTTCACGCTTAATTTGGGTTTTCAGGTATATTCCAGAATATTTTTATAAGAGATATTGTGAAGAAAGAGAAACAAATAGTACATAAGCTCGAAATCTTACTCAAATCTGCAATTTCATATTGGAGAGAATCAAAAAAACCATCTCCTTATCCGAAAATTAAGGAGCTATAGGCCTAGAAGGATTAAGCACCAAAAGTCCAAAACAAATCAGGAAAAATTACTCCCACCTAATATAAATGAGATTCTATATAGAGAGAGTTGTCACATGGGGGAGCTTGCATGAAGAGCATTCGTGCTTTAGGTTGGAAGAGGACTAGAAAGTTCCAAAGGAAAAGTCACAGTCAATAATGGTATAACTTTTACAATTTTATTTTTTTCTTCCATTATTTATGATCAAATATTTTCTGTTAGAACAAAGACAGCTTGGTTTGAATGATAACTTATTTCGATTCGTTCAATTTAATTTAAGTTTCTTTATTCAATTGAGTGTTAAAGTTAATGATACTGAATTGCCATTTACAATCTTGTAGGTTGTTAGGATAATGGAAAATTTATATATGACCTGTCTAAGAACATGCGAAAAATACCATAATCATTAATTTTCCACAAATAGTGTTGAGTGGGATTTTTTGTGAGTAAGATAGACACCATAAATCATCAATGTCTTTGTTCTTCTTAGAATCCAAGAACAAAATTAATTAGGTTTTAGAAACTAAAGAGAATTGATGTGGGAAGAATTAAGTCTTATTTAATCTAGGGAATTTCTCCATCAACCGATAGACTAGATCTTAGTTAAGGTAAACGCTAAAAGGTAGTAGGGAAAACCAAATGAAATTCGATTGCCGGTGTTTCCAACATTGAATATATACTCTCTAACTAACTAACATAGAGAATATTGCATTTTCATTCTAGCTTTTCAGTATTTAGTTCCTAAGTTGTATTCATGTGGTATTACGCCCGAAACCGAAATTGTAAGAATCCTTGTGGGAACAACACTAGACTCATCCACTTTACTACTTGATTTTATGCAGTAGCAAATTTTAACCATCAGAATGCAAGGCCAGGACCATCTTCTAGATTGGAACCTACTGAAATTAGCTTAGAAAGATAGGTCCATCTGTAGAGGTTATAAAACACATAACAAACTCTGACAACAAATATAATAATATATAATAGTCGAACAAATTATAGTATATTTGAAGTCAATTCCTACCTTAAGAGATCCAGAGAGCAATTTCTTACCTATCATTATATGGCTTCCAATCATTCTTTGCCACAATAACAAAATGGGCACCAGAAGTTGTTTTAGAAATAAACTATGCTACTTGCAATGTATTAGATCTACTAAATCTGTTCAAACTGAGAAGAACTGACCTTCTAGCACGTAAATATCTATACATGAGCTATTAAATCTATCGATACCAGCTGCCATTCCATGTCATCTTCAATGTTGCAGCCAAAGGGACACTACTATAAGTGAACAGATCAGAATAACTTAACACCTCAACCAATAACGGGTACCTAACTGTACAGAACACTCTATAACCCCTAGAATTTCAGCTTATTGCTAATTATTCCATATACTAGTCGTCAACAACTAAGCTATCATGAAAACCTTCGTTTTTCACGCAGCTGTAAACAAGTATAAATCTCAGGTCCATACATCAAAAACCCGCTAAAGTCCAACTCATTTCAACATTCAAAGCACGTCCACCTAATTTTCCTCTCTCAATTTTAAACACCAATCCCGGCACTACGAAGAGGTCATCGATTACAACTTTCTAGGTTTCCACTGTCTCAAAGTGTTGGGGAAACAAAATCTGGAGCAACAGAGGCAGCGAGAAACGGTGCAAAAACAAGAGGAACTAAGTGGAAAAGCTGAAAGGAGGAGATAAACCCTAAGCGAACCTTCTCATTTTTGAAGCGCGTGCGTATGTTGCCGAGTTCCTTGTCCACGCGAAGCCTCTCCTGCTCCTTGTTCTGGCAATTGCGAATATCGCTTATGAAGACGGAGAGTCCTCGCATCCCCGACATGGCCATCACCTATGGCGCTCACAGATCCCTCTCTTCTCTTCAGATCCCCAAACTCAATTCGGTTACGGATTCGATCCGATCCAACGCCAATTTTGAACGGTCGTTGATCTTCAGCTCCGAATTGCCGAAACGTCGAACGGAGAACCGAGTAGGAGAAACAATTCAGTTGTGTGTTATGGTTGATCTGGAGAAAAACAGTTCGCGAGGAGAGAGAAAGAGAGAGAGAGAGAGAGGGTGAACTGAAGGAAATTGAAAAGGCCTTCGAACACTGCTGGAACCACCTTTTATTTTCCATTTTCATACCATTTTACCAATTCCCTCATTCCATCATTTTCTGTTTTTTTTTTTTTTTCTCCCCCTAGGACTTTTTTTTTTTTTTTTTTTTTTCTCCACCTAGGACTTTTCTTTTTCACGGACTTTACATATACTCAAATTATAAAAGATATTTAAAATATGCTCTTTAACATATTTTTTTTAACATATCTCTTTCACTAATTAAAATTTATTTAAATTTACTAAATTTGTAAGTCATGCAACTTGTCCAATGACTGTTGGTTATTCCAATCCCAAATGCACAATTTTTAATAAATTTTAACTTGTGCTGTCAAAAGCAAAGAAAAAATTAAATTTATGAAACAAGTGCTGAATAAGAGTCTTGGAGCATGTAGCTTTTAAAATTATTAAATTCCTTAGAGTTTGAGATTATTTTTATTTTTTTAAGTGTAATTGAAATTTGAGTTTTTATTATATATATATACATATATAATTTTGTTAAATACTTATGAATAATACCATTATATATATATATATATATATATAATTTTGTTAAATACTTATGAATAATACCATTATTCACAGTGATTTTCCAGTGAGCTTAATTCTCCTTTTTCATGGTGATTTTTTATGTTTTAGATACAAATTAATTAGTTACGTCTTTTGTTTATTTCTTCTTGCTGACAAAAAAAACCTAGGTTTTCACTGTTTTTATTGTCTTTTTACCCCCTTGTGATTATGATTTCGCCTTTGGTGTGTAGGTCAAACAAATGTGGGAAGGGTCAACATCCAAAGTCATATTTGTCCTCCTACTCTTGAAATTGGAATTATATTAGAGGGTCACATTATCATTTCTGTACCACATCTCCCAGGTATTTTTTTTACTTATGTCTTTTAATCCAGCATTACCTTATTCAGTGTCTTGCTATTTTAAATATTTTTATAAATGGTGTATCATTAAAATAAAACTAAGTTCTTTTATTTGTACTCCAATCATAGTTTTTTTTATAAGAAAATACTCAATAAGTATGTTAAAATCATGAATGAGTTATACTTTACATTTTGCATGTTATAAAACTACAATAAAACAAGTTAATAAAATGGTACATTTGATTTTGACTATATTAACAAGCAAAAATATCATGCGTCTATATGTCTATATATCCATTTATTACAATAACAATAATAATAATAAATATATACAAAAGTATAATAAAAATTAAGACTTAATTAAATTTTAAGTTTTTTATAAATATGATTATTTTTAATTGAGTTTCTATAAATTTTTTGATATATTGATTATTTAACTTTTTATATCATTCAATTAAGATATTGTCAGTTTAATTTTTTCAGCAGTTTATTTTGACGTGAGTAATGTTTCATTTTACCTATTTGTCTATGTGTTTCAAGAAATATAAAATTATATGATTAATATAAAATGATAACAATAAGTATCTTTTATTTTTTATTAAAAATGTTTTAGATGATAATAAATTGTTATTATATTTATATTTATGGTGATGAAAGTAATGATTCTTAATAAATAATTTCATTATTTAACATGTTTTTAATTAAAAAAAAAAAGTAAAAGTCACTTGTCATTGTTATCAGTAATATCATTTTATATTAAGTATAAAATCTTATATTTGTAATACAGAAAAACAAAAAAATAATAATATCGTCATCCAAATAAAAAAAGCGGAGAACTTAATTGAAAGATATAAAAATTTTGAGTACTAAATAGACTAAAAGTAATTAAAAATAACCAAATTTTTAAAAAACACAAAACTAAATTAAAAAATAATTATAAAAATATATAAATTTTATTAATTATTATTATTATTATACTTAAAAATTATTAAAGAATGATTATTATTGATAATAAGTAATTTTTTATTTATCACCTTAGTTTGAAGGGATGTTGTTAATAAAAAATGCGTTTCTATACAAAATAAGTTTGCAGATAATATAGGCTTAATATATAGCTTTTTATTCTCAGTTTTTTATTCTCGGATAGATCAAACAGTTCTGTCAATGATAATAATATATTAAAATTATTATAATTATGAATCAATTATTTTAAATAATTAATATTTAAATACTTAAATAAATGTTTAATTAAAAAAAAATACTACAGTATTATTTCTCAGTTGTTTTTTTAAGAAATATGAAGAAATAATTTAACTAGATCTATATAAAAAAAAAGAAGGAAACTAAAAAAATATATTAGTGTAGAGCGATTGAAAATTTTCGTATATAACATTTATTATAATAAAAATTAATAAAATGAGTTATGTTTATAAGATTTAAAAATACTAATATTAAAAAAATTGTCATTATGATAATTTTTTTATGAAAGTTAAAAAAATATAAAAAATATTTTTATCAACTTTTAAAAACTAACTAAAAGAGTTATATTTATAAAAGTAAAACTAATAATCAAACATGTATACTAGAAAATAATTTTAAAAAATTATTATTTCTTAATAGTTATGGACAAAAGTCAACTCAAAGACATCAAACACAAAATATTACTATATTTGTACACCAAAAAATATAATTCATTATAACATTTTAACAATTTTTAAAACTTTGAAAAATAACTTAAAAATTATTTTTAAAAAATAATATTTTTCCTTAACTACCTAATAGGCATTTCCCAAGTTAGTATATTTTCCTCTGTCAAATTGCACTATTCAAATTGGATTAAGTTCCCAGCTGTCAAACTTCATAACATTGTGTTTACAGCTGGACTGGCCCCTCAGAGTGTGCCTTTTATTGTTAATTGGTTTTTCTTCTTCTGCTAACATACAAAGGCAGAGAGACAGATGCTTGAGTTTGTGTTTTTGCTTCTGAATTTACATTATCACCAAATAAATTTTATACAAGTAGCATTAAAAGGACTAATACTGATCAAATTATGCATTATTGATAAATTTTTATTTTAGGGACACAGGTCACCATTCACCAATATGCCAATTTTGAATACTGAAATTAATACTTTTAAAATAATATATATTATTTATATGTAGTGGTTCATTTGTCTCTGGAAAGATAAAAACAGAAACTTCAAACATTATTATTGGGTTTCTTTCCATTTCAAATAATTAGTTATTTAGTTGACTTCTGTTAGGGCTCATAATTTATAATCAACCTATTAAAGAAAGTAGAAGTAAAATCTTGATGAGAAAGTTTCAGAGAACAATGGTTTTTACAAGTAAAAGTAAAAGTGTCTTGTGAAAAGTATTTGGATAGAAGAGAACTCATTTATAAGAAAACTTTAAACTTTAGTGGGACAATTATCTCCACAACTCTCAATGGAACACCCTAATTTTATTTTTAGTATGTAGGATATTTTAACTCTATGTACAAAATAGATAAAATTACACACACAATAATATCAAATTAAGAAAGTGACAGAAAAAATATAGTTAAAGAAAAAAATAATAGTCTATTGTATGTATAAATGAGACCAAAGGTTATTATACCTAACTTCTATACTTTCAAATAATAAATCTTTCATTTAAACATCAATTTAATACACTTTTACAATTAAAAATTTGATATATGAATCATGTTATATGTTCAACTTTCTTTATTTCAAGCTCAAACAATAGTTCTCCATCTTTTGTCTATGTTATTATTTGCTAGCGGACAAAAATTACTTTCATTTATGTACCAACTCTGATGATTTTATTTTATAGCTAAAATGAGTAGAAAAAGTACTAGGCGTCCCAAAACTTCACATGAGAGAAAATGAAAATGGCTAACCTAAACTCTAATATTTTAGTTTGGAGGAATTTTTGTTTTTAGAAAATAATTCATTTTAATAGAAAATTTAAAATAAAATATGTTTTATAGATAGAATAGTTTTAAAAAATTTAAAATTATTGAAATTTTTAAGAGGAATTCAAGTGCTTAAAACTATACAGTTTAATTTTTTTTTTTTTAAATTGTTCATGTTCTCTTCAATCTCAGATGTCCATGTTGATTTATTATTCATGTATTTTCTTTTCAGTTTAGCCTCTTTTAGATGACGTTGACAAATAATTCTTAAAGATAAAACGTTCTTAAAGATAAAACTAATTGATTATTTCTCGAATCACATTATCAATTTCTTTTTTCAGAAAAAATATAATCACTACGTTTCTAATATTTATTAGAAAACTTTCTATCAATTTTTACAATAACTTTTTTCAAGTAAAGAGAATATTTTAGCTATCTTCAAAAGTTAAGAAAAAAAAAAAAACTTAATCACTGCTAACCAAAATAATTGTATTAATATTAACTAAAAAGAAAGTAACCTTTTGACTTCAAATGAATTTTTTTAGCAAACTTTACCTAAAAGACGGTCTCGGTTGTCATCGATTAAAAATCATCATCTACTGATATTTTAAATTATTAAATATTATTTAAATTTAAAATAAATTTTATATTGTGTTGTAATTAAAATAGTCTAACTAAACCATAAAATCAAAATTTAATAATTTTAAATTTTCCTACACAAACAAAACATTTACAAAATAAAACAATCTATCTGGAAAATAATTCGAATTCATATATTTTTTTTTTAAATTATGAGATTCCCTTGTAAAGTAATCCCACATTATTTATATTTCCCCAAAGTAAAGAGTTTGCTAGTTTAACTAGAATAGCATACCTAGTTATAAGGAGCTTAACACATATCTGCCACATCTAAGTTACATAAACATTGGATAATGAAAGTGAAAAATTGTAGAGAAGAAAAAAATGAGGAATGAAGAGTGAAGAAGAGCGGGTATGGTCCTAGTTTAATCAGAAGAAGATGCCCAACAGATGAAAAAGTGGTGGGAGTTTCACTTCTTGGTTTGATAAAGAGCCTTTTTCCTTGGGACAAGACTAGCCTAGCTAACTTCAGACAAAACTTTGAAAAAGGTGAAATTGCAGAGTGTGGACCCTCATTGTACTCCACTCTTTTTTGCCCAGTCTACGAACTGCATGCCCCCATAGATGTTGTTGCCAAATCGCACACCCACTGTGAAAGCCATTGCAACAAGTGGGACCCTCTTTGCCACCACAGATGCTTCAACAAGGCTTTCTAGGCCATTGATGATCTGGTACCGGGTGTTGGATGACACAGCAAGGAAGAATCCTGATCAAGAGAAGGAAAAAACAAGTAAAGCAAGTTACATGGTAATAATAATGCTATAGCATAATCATCATCTTTTCAACCACTGTTACACCTCTTCACATGCAACCTTGTTGAAAATAAAGCAACAAGTAAGCTCAAATGTTTGTGTCCATCTTGGCAGCAGGGAAACAAAAAATGAAATACCCTTTTGAGAATAATGGACACATGAATATGAAACTCATTTTTCTGAAAGCAAAATTCATGGCTTATAGCATAATACAGCAGAGCCAGCCCAAGAAACTGAACAAAATAATTAATACCAGACTTGAGATATTTGAATAGAGAGCACAAGACATACCCCAAAGAGCAGCACTTTGCAGAAGAGGAGGCACGGGTATGTCATCGTCAGATTTCTTAAAGCTCCTGTTTTAAATATAAAAAAAAAAAATTGCATAATTATTAAAAGCAAAAATGACACTGACACCCCCTCGTGATACAAAATGCATTTGTGCATGTGCATTTGCTAAGCATGTACTAGAATAATGTAGCCAACAAGGGATTAATGAATAAGAATTTTTGTAATAAAATAGTACAACAGAACCCGTCTTGGGTAGGCATACCTTTTGGCATTCATGATCGTGTTTGCAATTCCTTGACCAATAATGCCACATACAAAGCCAACCGATCCATACAAAACACCCTGAAAACAGAATGTCAGGTATTCACAAGAATAAACTAATGCCAGAAACCAATTAAGAAAAAAACAAATATAACAGTTTAGCACTATATCTAATACTAAAGCAAGCGGAAGCATACAATTCCATGCAGTGAGAGTTTGATTCTACTATTTACTGGGTTTTGTACATAAGATACATTCTGCCATAAATTAAATAGTTATTTAAGGGCACCTTGTAGAAGTATGTAGCAGCGCGCTGCATCATAGAGAATCTACATCCCGGCCTTTCAGCTTCAAAAACACTGCATTGAAATTGTAATTTAGTATCACATCATAATTTCACATTCCACTAGATCTGTGAAAATATTGGAGAAGCTTATAACAATATTAGGCTTGCTGCACCGAATATGAACAAGAAATGGAGACATTGAACAGAAGTAGAATTCAGTCTAGATGCTGCAAATTAACAAATCATGAACATCTCACATTGGAAGAGCAATGATGAATTCACAAAATTTCCATCACTTTCCAAACACCAACCTGCTAGGAAGAGCAGCAGTAGCCTGTTGAATTTTCCCAAGTAAACCTTTTGAGAGTGAAGGCTTGCCAATTCGAGCATAGGGTGCTAGCATACCCACCAAAGCAATGTCAACAACTATTCCAACCAAAAGATCAGCAGCATATAACTCAAATTCAGCCCAGAAATCCTTGCCCCTTTTCTGAACCTCTGCAAACGTTGCACAACAAGAGTCTATGACAATCTGCACATAAACAAGGATAATCAGGTCATCACATCTAATCCAAAAAAATTAAAATAAAAACACTCAATCATCAATTTCACATCATAACCATTACAGTATCATTATACCCAGAACAAAGAATTAGTACATGTTTGGACTTCAGTTAAGAGACTTTAAAAGTTCTTTGAAAGAAGCATTTTCTTCCTTCTTATGCATTGAAATTGACAAAAGTATTTTTCTAACTTATACTCAAACACAACCTTATTATATTTCCACACGCATCTTCTCTGACAACAGACTTCGCTCTATCTTTTATTTCAATCTCTCTTTTTATCACCAATTATTTTCTCTCTAACTTCTAAGTTTTTTTATCATTCTTCCTTCTACCCCTTCACAAAAAAATAGTTATACATTTAACATTTTTGAGAAACAAACCTCGGTTCCAACTTTGAAAAGAAAAGAAGGGTCCGCGAGCATTCGATTTCTCAGCATGGAACAATGCTGCATCAGAAAAGACAGAGGCCAAGACGAACCCTGCAATAATAATAATGATAATAAAAAAGAAGGCAAATTGAAAACAATCAGGGAAGAAAAAACATTTTTTTGAACCCAAAAATTCAAACTTTAGAGAAAACCCACCTGCAACTCCATGTAACGAAGAAGAAACATTTCCCGGATGCCTGTGACCCTGGCGGCCTCCACCATATCCGGAGGCAGCTGCACGCCACGAGCTTCCGATTCTCTCATAACCGCTTCAAAATTCAAAAGGGGTCCAAATTCTTCATCACCTCCTCCGTCTCTGTCTCCGCCACCACCGCCGCCACCGCCGCCGGCGTCACCATCACCTCTGCCGCCTCCGCCGCCAAAAGAGTGTTGATCGTGTGTGATTTGTGGCACCGGGAGGAGGGGTTCGGGGGGGATGCAGTGGATCCTGAAGGCGCTCACGTGGAGGAGCGAGTGGCGGAGAACGACGGGTGAGGAGGGGGAAAAGTGGGAAGAGTCGAATTGGGGGAGTGGCCATTTGGCGGCGCCGTTGTTGGAAATGGTGAAGGTTGTCATGCTGGTGCGGCGGCGCGTGAGGTAACAAAAGACTTGTGTAGGAGTGTTGTTTTTATGCCGTGTAGGAAATAAAAGTGACTGTGAGAAAGACGCGGAAGAATAGGTTGCAACTGCAACAGATCGGGCTCTACTATAGGATTCAGGAATCGAATGTGACTGCAAATTCAATATAATAGTTATAAATTTCGGACAAAAATAAAATAAAAAAATAAAAAAACACAAGCGTCGCCTGAGAGATTCGAACTCTCGCGGGGAAACCCCATGTACTTAGCAGGCACACGCCTTAACCACTCGGCCAAAGCGACACTGTTATATTTGTCTTCTGATTTCTTTTATTAATTTCTTACCAAGAATAGTTCAAAAATGCTTTCCTAAAATTTTACATTTTAAAATACTCTTATTAGCATGTTATTATCTTTATATTTTATTTTCAGTTATAACAGTTACTTATATTTTTTAAGGGTAAACATAAAACTTAATTCAAATTTTGTAGCCAATTCTCAATTGTTTCCTACATAGGTAAAACTTATCAATTTAGTGTTTTTGATTATTACTTTAAGCATTTTTAATTTAGTTCTTATATAATATTTGTGTAGCGTGACCAAATTAAAAATGTGTTAATCATATAAAAAATTGAAAACATAAAACGTGTATGCAAACAAAACTAGATATTTACAAAGAAGTAACACTAACAGATACCAAATCAGTAATATTTTGCACAACTACACTATATGTTTAACTATTTTTAAATTTTAAATCATTTTTTGTATAAATTACTGTTATGATACGCATTTGCAAGGATTAAAATGCTCTTGTAGGTATTAAAACACTAGTTTCGTATATTTATAGTACCTGATGTGAAATCATATAGTTAAAACTAAAATTTGTGTATAATGTATATTGATATAGTAAGTATTTTCAATTTAATCAAAGTTTTAATAAAGCAAGAATTACCAGACATCATAAACTCCAAATTGCCGACCCTAACTACGCAGAAAAAAACAGCATAAATGACAGAGCTTAAAATATTTGTCTGTCATTTGTAAGAAAATTACACTCTTCACAACTATACAATATTTGTCATCTACAAAAGAAGCTCTGCTATAAGCACAACATAGTCAGTTACATTTGTTTGAGTTCTCCAACCTTTGTGCATCAGCTTTGCATCTGCACTAGGGGGAACAAAGGATGATTCTTTCTTCGATGACAATAATGTTCTTCACATATAGGTCCAAAACAACATCTTCCACTGTCAATATCTTCAAATGAAGAATAAATACAGAAGCTATTCGCCTAACAAACAGGACAATTTGTGAAATTGCCTACATAAGTTTACAGCCATCTTTACACAAGGGAAAGAAATGGAAAATGTTCGAATATGCAAACAAGTTAAACAAAAGGGCATAATGGATTGAGAAACATTTTCCTTCCCTTTCCCTCGTACAAAAAAAATTTATAACCACACAACACTGCTATATGTATATATGAATAAAATCAAGAGGGATTATGGTTTCTTGATGCTCAAGTAAAAGTTTCTGATTGTTTGGACTTAAGGGAACGCCTTGCCCGTTCAATGGATGCTCTCGGTGTGGATCCGGTGCGATTGAGGGATTCCGGTTGAGCATCTGAAGGCCGAGGAACAAGCTTACACCCAATTTTTCTGGCAACCAACCGAGGGGAGTTTCTGGAGCTGTGAGATTTGGTCACACTTTTCATTTCTTGCTTTATTTTACTGAACTCTTCTTCAAGTTCTCCAACTCTAGAACTCATCCTATCCATGTCCACCTTCAAAACCTGGTTTTCACGCACAACAGTCACCCACCCATCTCTTTGTACAATTTCACCAGCCGTTTCACCTAAGCCGGTTACAGGAACAGGAGCCGCTGGCGCAATCTCACCGTCCAATGCAGTGAGACATCCGGCCAATGCTGTTCTCAAATGCAGTTGTTCAAAGAACAGCACTTGAAGAACAACTCTGAGGGGTAACCTGTCATTCTGGGATGCATGAGCACAAGCATGGATTGAAAGTTTCTGGTAGTCAATGATGTTGCATAGTTCCTCCTTCTCTCTATCAGAGAGCCAAGGATGAGCCTGCACAATAGCATAAGCAGTCATCATTAAACTAACAATCCATGACCACAAACAAGTCTTTAGGTAAAAGTTTTGCACAGAAAAATCAAACCTTGAAATATATATCCAGTGCCCTGTAAAGCCCATCATGCAATAATCTTGACGACTCAGGAAGAGCATCTGCAAGTCTGCGTATCTTTCCCGGTTTTAAATTAACATCTGAAGCAATTTCTGCAATGTAGCTATCTATCAACTTCGAGACCTTCCTCAAGGACTCAGATGATGGTGACGCTGGCATTTGCTGGTCGCGCGATGAAGGAGAAAAGGCGGTTAAATTTGATTCTGTAGATACAAAATAATGGACTATGTGTTCAATACATTCAGTGTTATATAATGCATCTGAATCTGAATAGGTAGGAATTAGGAGACTATCCAAAGTTGCAAGTTCTAATTGCATCCCTATTCTCCTCTCCAAAGAATCCTTGCAAGTTTGGCTGACATTCAATATCAAAGCCACACGAAGAAGTCCCAGCAGGAAACGGCAATAAGATTTCCCCTTCTTGTCAGGAAGAAGCTTCTCAATGGTTTCCAACAGAACCCTCTGATCAACTGTGGCCGGCGTCAAGCTGAAACTTGCAACGGTTCTGGTCTTGCCACCTTGACCACCCTGCCATCGACCTAGACCTGGCAAGTGCTTTCTAGAATAGTACATTATGGCACCTGCTAGGCTTTCAGGTCTTATACCTCTTGCTTGCATTGTCTTGATTAGCCTCTCAAACAAACTCACACTGAGATATGAGATGTCTTCAAACCACCAATCGGATTCGGAGCTCCGAATTCTGGCACCGGTATTTATGCCATTCCAAAGAATGCTTCCACCAGGGCTCTGGAAACTCCCATACATCATCATGGGCCATCCAAACAAACTTGGGTCCGTACAAACCATCATAGATAGAGCATTCAAACACTTGCCCACTAACTGAAGCTTTTCAGCTCTGGGTAGAACAGGCTCGGAACTTTGGAGAGCCAAAATGCAATCTTTCCAGTTGCGCAATGTGTTTTTATGGAAAAAGCTCTCTGATTTTGACAGCAAGTTACCTTCTCCAAATTCATCTGTCATTTCAAGGTATTCTGCAGCACAGTGAACCAATACTACATTTCTGGCTGTCAGTTCCACACGATACCCGTAACAGAATTTGGCTGCAACTAAGAAAGTGTCAGGACCACCAGGAAATTCTTCCAGCACCATTCTCAGAGCCTTCTTGTCGGTATACTTGTACTTGTCATGTGCTTTAGCAAATTTTCCACTTTTTGACACAAGAGGAAACTGCAGTTCCATGATATAACTTTATTCAAACTCCAATGCACTCAGTCCACAAATAACTTACCAATAGCATAACAGTATAACCACCATAAAATTAAAGATTGTGATACAGAAATGCTCACTAGTTCATCAAGTAATTATACATCGAGTCCAAATTGAAAAAAACAGAAAAACCAGTTCCCAAAGGAATTTTCCAAAAACATCTCAAAGCTCTAACTTTTTCCTCTTAGCCAAGAAAGCTAATTTAGACAAAACAGGAACAAGTGTTCATGACATGCAAAAGACCTCACCTAGTCACATTACTTCCATAACAGCAAATCATGTGAGTTAAACGATTTTGAGAACTAGATAAAATTTTAGCTTCATTGCTAACTGGGAAAGTCAAGCATTAGTAATGAGATATCTGCACCAATGGACATACATCATGAATAACATACATAACTTAGAAGCAAAATTTTATAACCATCATCTTAAACAATAACAAATGAGCTAAATACAATCCATTTATAATTAAAGACAGTCTTGTGCCTGCTCTATCCGACCTTAAGCTGAAGGAAAATTACAGTCAAACTCAAAACAGAAAACCAGCAAGAACATCACAACCTTTGAAAACCATACAAGCGAATTCCAGCGTAGGAATACAGGGTTGCCCATAAAATGGTGGAATTGCATTAAATTCCAACAAATAGATGAAATTTATGGCGAAACCGTGAAAGCTTTGTAGGCACTGTAACATATGGTACGGTATCTCCAGCAAGTCTAATCGAATTCCCTTATTTGAAGAGGGATGTTTAGTTACAACACTCAAACAACAGAGATGAAAGAAACCAGAAGCAGAAGCAAAAGCCATGAATCACATTAACGCGGTTGGATCAAATTCCAAAGAATAAAAACACAAAGAGCAGCAAGACAAACCAGAACCACAAAAAACCCAACAACTATTTCATCTATCAACAAACCAGAGAGAAAAGAGCAAATTTCTGAAAGGAAAGCAGGTACCTTGTGAAGATGGAAAGTGACACCCTCGATGGAAACAGTGAGATCACTTGGCAGTCCCCCATTGCAGAACCTATCAAGACCACGAACCAAAAAAATTAACAACATAAATCACATCAAAATCTTTTTTTTTTCGATATGCATGTCTGACTTGGACTCCACCCAGTAATCAGGTGAACAAAAGGTGTCATTTTCTCATCAGTCAATTGAAAAAAAGAACGAATTTTTACTCCAAAACAAGAAATTTCGAGAAAGGGAGTACCAATCAGTGCCTTCTCGACGAAACCCGGAAAGCTTCCCAGTAGGAGCCATGGTTGAGGGAAGGAAAGACCCTCTTTTTCCCCACTTACGCTACCAACACAACATCATTGTTTTTTCCTAAGTTGTTGTTTCTTCTTCTTATTATTCTAAAAAGAAAAAAGGGAAAAAAGATAAAGGCACAGATGAATAATATATCTTGTATATGGAAGAAAAATAAACTAGCCAAAGTATGGTAGAGAGAGCATAGCCCCTAGAAATAGAACAATTAAAGAATTGGAAAAATGGAACTAAAGAGCAGAGAATGACGCAGGATCACGACGCCAGAAACGGTCGAGGTAAAGTAAAGCAAGTTTTAATAAAAAAATTGCAGCGCCAGTTTCGTAAGTTAAAAGCCTTGGTACAAACAATATATATTAATATCACCATAATATTTTCTAGTCATAATAATAAGCTTTAACTTTCAGTCAAAACAATTACTTAAATATACTTTTAATTTCTTAACTTTTGTATTTGGCGTTAAACTTTCAAAGTCATTATTTTAGTTCTTTAACTTAACAAAAGTTTATTTTAATTCTTTTACTTAAAAGTATTGTAATTAAACATTGCGAAAATAAAAATTAAAAAATATTTAGTCGAATAATAAAAACATAAAATCAAGATAGATCATGATATTAATGACTTGTAATTATTAAGCACGTAAACACAACTAATAACATGTTTAAAATAAAAGAATTAAGAACAATATTATTCACATAGAAATAGAAATTTAAAATTTAGAAAATAAAGAATAAATATTGGAGAAACTTTCTTATTCTAAATATCTGTCATATGAGTTATATTGTATAAGATTTTAGTTTACTTTTTTAAGTTGTACTCTGTTACTTTATTTTTAAGATTTTTTTTTTAAATTTTATTTAATTAAAAAACTTATAAAACTTACTTTTAAAAATTATACTTTTAAAATAAAAATATATTTTTTATTTTTATAATCAAAATTTTGAATAAAGTTCAGATTTTTAATTTTATGATAAGTTAACTTATTTTGATGGAAACTTTTGTAAAAACTAAATTTTAACCTTAGGACTTTTGCAACCTGCCACGTGTATGTAATATATTAAACACGATATATTAAACATTAATATTACTGGTGATGTCATGATTGCAACTAATGTAACGAGTTTTCTACCATAATAAAAATATATAACTTTCATTTAAACAAATTATTTGAAACTTAAATGTCTGATGAATATATTAACTAAAATTTAAAAGAAGTCATAAAAATGACATGAAGTGAGTGAATGCAAATGAATAAATGGAGCGTCGTAGGGGCCAAGGAGAACATTACAGTCAATAAAATGACAGGAAGTGTGATGTGAGGTGGAAATCGGTTTTTGTCCCTTCACTTGGTTTCTTCCTTCTTCATTCTCTTTCTCTCTCTTTTTTCTTTCTTTTTTTTTATATATATATATATATATATATATATAAAGTTTTGTTTGGTTATTCTTTTGGGGTTGTGCTGAACCACTTTGCCTCTGCTGAATCATGTCCAATTGTTTTGCTCTGGTTTGGTGAGTGGAACCCACTATGGCACACTTAAACATGGGTGACATCGTTTTTTTGGAATGGTAACGTGGGTGTCTCGGTTTATGGTTTGGTTGGTGTAACAGAATTGGCAAGGAGGAAAATATTGAAAAAAAATAATAATAATAACTCGTGAAGCTAATGAGTTTTTGTAGCAATAACGTTAGTTATAGAAGAGGAAAATGAAAGTGAAAATGGGATTCCATAAAAGGTAATTTTGTTTTTTAAGTCAATAATTTTTTTGAACAATCACTTTACTTGTCAAATAAATTGTATATTTTTTAGTAATAAATTTTCATAAATATAATTAATAATTTAAAAATATAGTATTTTTACAAAATAAAAAAATAATAATAATGACCTTAATTAGCATTTTTACTCAATATAAAATTATGTTTTTTTATGTATAACTAATTTAAACATAAAGGAGTGCAGAGTTTAGTGATGATCATTATTAGATATAATGAGGTATCATCATAAGTATTTTCTTCTGTATGCCAGTTAAAACAATATCATTAGTTCAAGTAATCCTCAAGGCCACTCATTCCAACTGCAGTACTTTAAAACTCATACTCCTTATTATTCTCACATTCCTTTATATTAAGTTCATATTTTTTTTATGTTTTTTCCTACAAGAACATTCTTAGCTTTTATTAAAAAGAACATACTCCTCGTTTTTATTCAAAACAATACACAATAATTTTTTTTATAATGTAATGTTTGAATAATAAATAATTTAAATTTATAATATTCAATAAGCTTTTCCTTAAACATTGTGAAGCCATAACTCCTACTACCAATTATTATATAATAAAAATGTTTTTGGTAGCTTTGTCTTTCAAAAACTGGTTCAGGAGTGAGCAAAATTGGAAATGGCAATAGCAAAGCCCTGGTATGAGATGAAGGCCAACAAGTCCAGTTGATCGTGTAGATGACCACAAATTGATTTTATTCTAAAAAAATGTTTGATCAGTTTTTCCATAAACTATTTTAAGAGAAAAAAATCTTTATAAACTGAAATTAATTTATACATTAAGTAAAAATAAAATGAAATAATTATACAAAAGAATTTTTATATAGACTAATTTTAATTTATAAAGAAGTTAATTTAAAAATTTAATTACTTTTAAATCTTAAGAAAAAATTTCGTGTAAACATATCCTAAAGCTTTAATTGATTATCATACATTATTTCTCTACTTGGTCCTATTTTTTCCCGTGAGTGTATATTAAATGGTAGGAATATTTATAAGTCCAGAATAGGAACCAACCTCAACAAACTTAAGAAAAAACGTAATCATTCATATTGTTACTCTTCTGAATGTTTAAGAGCACGATTATTATTAAATAAATAATGATTTCTACACTTTTAATATGTATTCATGATTTTAGAAATGATTATAATAAAAATCATATTATAATTCTTTTGTTTAAAACTCGTTATGTTTATAATTGTTCGGCAAAACTTACCTTTCATTAATGTTTTATAGTTTTTCCGAAAAATATATTCATTTTCAAGACAGAAAAATATTTTTTTTATTCTTATTATTTAGGATCTTATTTTGTCTGCTAAGTTATAAAATATAGATTTTAATGTTATGGCCTAGCATATAACCTCTACAATGGAGTATATAATTTCTTAATCTTAAATATATGTCCCCTATATTGAAGATCCTACTGGGTATATATGATTTGCTAAACAATTGCACAGTTCTTTGGTAGAATACAATCCACTTATTTTAGGGAGTTCTTGGGTCTAGTACAATGCTGCACCCATATTTTTACTATATTTAATGCAATGTATATGTTACCAAACTTCAGAACACGATATATTTACGTATTGGAGCATGCAGAACCATGTCCATTCTGAATGATGTAGAACTGTATTGCATTCAGAATGGAAAACAAGAGGCTTGAGACAATTTGGTAAGCAAGGGAAAAGAAGAGAAAGAAAAGAAAAACCATATTCAGGGTCGTAACCATTGATTTATTCCAGAGTGGTAATTATTTCCATAAAAAACTGAAGAAACAAGACTAATAGCCAGATTCTCACTAAGATGTAAATACAAACAACTCTATGCAGCATGTGTTTGTTGAAATTCCTCTGCCATGAGAACAGAAAAGAAAGCAGCAAGAAAGAAACAAAAAAAATGAAACCAGAGCGAACGCACAAAGAAGAGCTCTAATTGCATATCAAACTCCAGAAAATGATATATTTACAGATTGGAGCATGCAGAACCATGTGCATTCTGAATGATGCAAAACCATATTGCATTCATAATGGAAAACAAGAGGCCTGAGACAATTTGGTAAGCAAGGGAAAAGAAGAGAAAGAAAAGATAAACGGAAAGAAATCATCATTGATTAAAGAATTATGTATATTGATACAAGAGAGAGACCAATAGTTATATATACATAACAGTCAAAACCTGGGAAAAACAGAAACCAACTGGATAACTACTGAGATAAGTTATTTCAAACCAAATAGATCAGTAAATTTATGCGGGTGGATCTGGAATCTATCAAAATATATGAGATGTAAACATATTGCACAAAAGTATTCCATTAATTTAAATTTAGGAAGTATATGATAAATGTTACAGCTGAATTTCCTTTCCTCGTATGTTTCTCCCCAAGCCGTGTGAAAAATCACATTCCAACAGCACATACTGTGCTCGATAAATTCTTACTTCTTCATAAATATGTAATGAATAATATGGGTATTGGCTACCAAAACCAAAACCAAGGGGAAAATTACTATGTATGTAAAAAATAATCCAGTAAACTATGGTAGGTAAATGCCCCTATGGGCTGAACACTCTCAAAGCAGTTCATCACCATACAAGTTTAACTTGCCGCAGGCTTGGCAATGACTTTCTTGATGGCTTCAGCATAAGTTCTGTGCTGATAGGTGAGAGTTGATTCAAGCAGGTCCCAAAGTGAGGTCTTAGGATTCCAGCCTGAAACAGGAGTGATACATCATTAACAGGTAAAACATCTTATCTTAATAATCTTTAAGGTAAAGTAGACAAGGAAACATACCAAGTTGCCTATTAATTATGGTCATGTCAGGTATTCTCTTGTCGCTATCATCATATCCCTCACCATAAAATTCTTTGGAGCTCACATCAATAGTTGGCTTTTCCAGAGATGCTTCTCCACTTACCTTTGAATAAACCTGCAGAATTGAATGAAAATAAATATTTGATGGCCCCAAACACCATGTTAAAAATCTAATAAGGGTCAAACAGTCAAACTTGATGCTTCAACCTGAGTCATCATTTCAGCAAGCTGCCTCACTGTAACCTCATTGTTTGGGTTACCCACATTAAAAATATGTCCATTGGCCCTGCCAGGATTTTCCTGTTAACAAGTTTTTGTTCACATTTAGAGGAATAGTTTAAAGGTGAACTTCTACAATCAGATAATCTGTACTCAAAAATCATAAAGTTTCATTCAAGATTGGATATGGGAGCCTACAATCATCAACAAGACAGCTTCAATAGCATCCTTAATATACACAAAGGTTCTCTGGGATTGGCCACCATCCACAAGCTTGAGGGGCTCACGACGGAGGAGATTCTGCAGAGAAGGAATGGAGAAAATAGTTAGAATAGTAATTCAAAAATATGGACAGAAAATATTGTTTAAGTATATTCAATCTTAAACAAAGTCTAAATCTCAAAGTAATCTCACATTGCTAAAGCATGCCAGAACACGAGGAACACCCTCACTTGGACCATCAATGCCGGGTATGAAATCCATTCGTGGTCCAATCCAATTAAAAGGCCTCACAATTGTGAATTCCAATCCATTTTCAGCGCCCTCAGCTGTCAACAACACCATCCAAAATCAACACATGAAAATTGAAAGTCTATACACAAAAAGTAAAAAAAAAAAACAACTTACCATAGATCAGCCTCTCAATCAACTGCTTAGCACAGGCATATGACCATCTCTGCTTTTCAATCGAACCAAAAATACAAGGAGACTCATCCTCCTTAAGAACGTAGTATGCAGGATCCTAACACAACATGGAAACAACATAGATTATAACTCCACAGATTACCAAAGAAAAAACAAGCAAACCATTCTACTGCTAAGATGCTGTTAGATAATTTTTTTCATAAGTAAGATTTATAAGAGCAGAAAGCAAGAAGATAAAATGAAGTTAGCTTCTTCCATAAACTAAAATCAACTTATATAGAAGCCATCTCATCTAATTTACCCAAATGATAAAAATTCAAAAATTGATTTTAGTTTATGAAAAAATAAACTCAATAGATTTTATCCTCTTACTTTCTTCTTCCACAAGTTTATCTAAACAGTGTGTAAACAACAAACATAGATAAAAAGTAATCATTGAAAAGATCCACCGGTGCAAAACAACAAACTGTTGATGCATTGCAAAATTGAAACCATCATCGATCATGCACAGATCTGAAGTAGTAAGTCCAAGGAAAGTGAAAGGTTACCTGCCGAAGTGGACTATCTTTGGGGAGGAAGCTTCCAATCGTTTTCCCATACACTTCACAGGTAGAGAAGTGAATGAGACGCTTGTTGTTTTCCGAACAGTATTTCACCTGAACCAAACTCCACTCCTCAATTCCAACTTCCACACACAGAAACTAAGAGAGAGTTAGAGAAAGTAAAAGTAACACGCACCACAGGAAGCGCGTCGATGAAGTTGCTGTAAATGGTGTCGAGAGGGCGCGTGTTGTAATCGGCGGGAGTGCAAATAGCAGCAAGATTAATAGTCTGAAACAAAGAAACCCAATTGCGTCTCAGACATAAAAGTTCCGGAAAAGAACACTGCAAGAAAAAAGATTGCATTTTTATGAAGTGAAACCAGATCTGCGATCTTGATGAGGCCCTCAAGTCGAGAATCGTGCTTGATGTTGAGGCGGTGGAATTGGATGCGACCAGCCCAGGGGAGCGTGTCGGGTTCCAGAAGGTGTTTGATCTTGTCGTTGTAAACATCCAAAGCAAAAACGGTGTGAGGGGTTTCGGCCATGAGCTTCTCGCAGAGGTGGGACCCGATGAAGCCACCTGCACCTATCATGCAGATGGTGATTGGCTTTATGGGGTTCCCGTCCAGATTCAATCGCGCAGAAGCCATTGCTGAAAATGAAGGTAATGAGAGTGTCTGTGAGAAGAGAAAGTGAAAGGAAGAGTTTATATGGATGGATGAGAGTGTTTCTTCTTCTCTTCTATGGCTTCCACAGTGGTATTTTTCTGGTTACTGTCACTGTTAGCGATTGTGTGATGTCAGAGAGTTGCAAGTAAGGTATAAATACTCTTTTTCTTTACATAAACAATTTCATACACTTTTTTTTTATTATTATTATTATTATTCATGAAATGAAGCCTTTGATAGATCCACATCACACACACTTTGCATATGGTTCTAAATCTACAGCTAGCTATGACTTTCGTCCTCATCTTTTACACGCGCATTTCTCACTCATTCACAGCACATACACGTTCCAATACTAGCAGTCTAAATTGTTTTTAATAAACAAATAATTCAAAATAGACATAAATTATTATATATCGTATATTTTAGTTTTATGTAACCATTAATAAGAATTTTTTTTTTTAACTAGATCTTTATATTTATTTGACTTTTTATCTCGGCTTTATTAACTAACTTTTTAGTTTTCAGGATGTATAGAGAACTACTTAAAGTAAAACATATTTTCAGTCGGTAACTATAATAATTAATAAAAATAAAATATTTTTATAACTTTTTGAATTTTTATTATAATTGAACTTCTTTTTATATATTTTAGTAATCACTATTTAGTGTAATAATATTTGTAACTGTATTTGTTTTCACAACAATATTTACATGTGCGATATCTGTCACTAATAATAATTATATAATTTCTTATGGTGTAAAGTAATAATAAATTAAACAATTATTAAAACGATTACTTTTACAGGTATTGATATTCAAATATTCTATTTGATGAATCCGACAGTTTTAGTGGACGTAAATGTCTATTAATTGAATTTTGTAATATTATTTAAAACATTATTATTTTACAATTTCAAAACAAATCAAAGTCCACAGAAACCATAACCAATCCAACATGAGAGTATTTAACAAATCAAAGTCCACAGGAACCGTAACCAATCCAACGAGAGTATTTGTGTGGCCCTCACCAATCTTAGCTTTCTTCACGTTATTAATTACTCCTTTTAACTATAAGGACTTTAATTTCTATTTTTAAAACACTTAATTACCGCACTTTGAATTTAATATTTTAAAATTTATATCCAAACATCTAAGTTATTTAGTTGAATAAGGTTCCAAGTTATTTCGGGTGAAATTTTCGGATATGGATTATTTGGACGGTGAATTTATATTGGGTCATTTTTTTCAATTTTTATAAATTAATGGATCAATTTTCTTTTAAGTTTTTATAAATCTTTAAAAATAATTATATGTCTAATTTTAATAATTACTTATTTACATAGTTTAGTATTAAATTTTAACTAAAATATTATATCAAAAATAAAATTTAAATACTTACAAATTTATAAATATTAAAACATTGTTTTTGGACCGGGTCGAATATCCACAAAATTTTAATTTATTATTGGAACTCAATCGTTATTATCTTTACCTAATTTTGTTTATTCGATATTATCCTATTGGACCTCACCTTTATGCATAAATTTATTTTTATTTTGGATTTCTGCGGTTACGTCTTATTTGGTCATGCCTAACTTAATTTTCCATTTTAGTGCTCCAATAATTGTTTTATAAACTTTACTTTCAAGATCTTTCTTTCCTATGATTTTACAATCAAAATTTTAAATTTTCATAAATTATATTGTTCCGTTAAAATTTTAGCAAAATATAATTATGTATGAAACAAATCGTAAAAATAGTTATAGCAATGTCGTTTTTTTGAATAAATGGGTCATAAAGTAATGTCATTTAAATTTCTAAAAAAAAATCCTTATTAAAATTGACCACTTTATTAAAAATTTAGCGAACATATGAAATGGAAAACAGAAAGTTTGAGGATAAAATTCGTAAATATTGATAGATGGACGATAAAATATATTATCAAACAAATATTAGATATACATAAATTCTTTTTACGATAATATATTCTCTCCTTTCCTATTTTATCAATAATAACTAATTCATATTTCCTAAGAAAATTGGTTAATTTAATTCGTAATATTCAATTTATAAGTGATTACAATATTTTTCAAAAATTACTCTTAAATAATTAACATATATATATATATATATATATATATATATATATATATATATATAAAGAAAATAATAGTGGTAAAAAAATTAAAACTAAACTCTTTAATTTTCTAATTTTCACTAAAAAACAACTCATAATATTTTTTATTTACGATGAAAGATAACTAAGGGTGTTGTGATAAAAAAATTATCAATATAAATGCCAATTTTAAGAAGAGTGTCGTGAAAAGGACAAAAAAAATTATAGCAATGTCTTGTAATGTGGAACGAAGAAAGTAAATTTACCAACATTTTTCGTAATTATATTATTAGAATGATTTATTAATTATTTTTTTAAAATGAGATATTTAGAATAAAAATCAATTTCAGTTGAATATAAATATAATTAAGACTAAATTGAAAAAATGAAAATGAATAATTGAGAAATTTATCAATAATTCTAGATTTATCATGGAATAAAAATATATATTTAGTAATTATTTTAATTTATAATACTATTTAAATTCAGAAATATTTAAGAAATTTAATCCCTTATGAATGTATTTAAAAACATTTAAACACCAATTTAAATAATTACGAGTAACTAAATTGGGTTATTTTTAATGAATGACTGTCACATTAAGTCATAATTTAGTTTTTATACTTTTTTTATAGGTCTATTTGTACTTTTTTTTAATTTTATTATAATTTGTACTCTAATGTAAAAATCCATATATTAAATAACCTTTTCTTATTTTCTAGCAGAAGGTAAATTTAATTTAATTTTATTTTTTTACAAAGTTTGTAACAAGACAAAACAACACTTGATGTATTGGGGTGAGGTGATGGTGGACGAAGTAAACAAATCTTCGTTGAATGGAAACATGCAAGGAATCAAGTACCTTCAGAATGGATCAAATATTATTAGTGAAAAAAATTGATGTGGTTTTATGATTTAAGATTAAAGACACTTTCTATTTAGATTTATTTATTTTTATTCGATATTAGCTAGATTTAAACTTTAACATTTTGTTGGTACTTGAGAAGTGTTTTGTAATTTTATTTTGATCGATTAAAAGTTCATCAAAATTTTAGAAAAGATCAAATACACCATTAAAATAGTATTGTGCATGAAAAAATCACTTCTTGCGGGTGAGACTCATCATTTTTATCTTCCCCTCAAAGGTGGATTCAGGGAAATAGAGAGGTTCAAAGGGGCACCGATCAAATTTTATTTCTTATTTTTAGTTAACAGATAATAGTAATTGTATTTTATGATATTAATTTTAAAATGCAAATATAAAATATTTTTAAAAAAAATTACATACGAGGAAGATGAAATTGGAAACTGTAAAAAATTGACTTTGCTAATTAATAAACAGTGGGTGGAAAGAAAGAAAGAAAGATCAAACTACATAAAAGGAAATACGTAAAATTCAAAGCACTTTATAGTTTATGGGTAGGGTAAAGCATGTGCCGAATAAGAAAAGTAGACTGATTCTATTTCAAAGTACTATAAAAATCATGTATGGGAAATCAAAATATAATACTAAATTTAGTGCTAAAATATAATAAATCCAAAGAAAAGCTAAATATCACCTAAAACAAATAATACTTGACACTAGTTGATTCCAAATCGAAAATTACATTTTAAATTGATGGGTGATAAAAAAAATAATCATCTTGAGAGAATGAATAATTTTCCAAAAGACCATTCTTATTTACATCACATTGTACTATTTTATATTTTTGTCTTCTTTCATTTTGTATACAATCAAATAAAAATAAATTATCCATTTTTTTATTATTCTCTAACCAAACAATTTTAGAAATTATCTCATCTTTTTTGCTTTATTTTTTCTTCGTTCCTAGATAAGTTATACACTATCAGTGTTATGAAAAGAAACCATAAAATTATTTCACTGACAGAAACTCGCATATGGTCGAAACCTTAGGTCACAAGAAACAGTTAAGTGTTGCCAACAAGAAAAGCTATATTGCGCGTTTGTATATAGTTACCTTATAATGATATTCTTGTTTTTCCTTTTTCTTTTTAGTTTTTTAATATTAAGCTACTTGTAAGGATTTTTGAAATTCTACCCCCTTATCAAATCTTGTAAGACATCAAATATGGCATCAAACGTTATCTCATGGTCCAACCATGAAAATCAATGTGTCCAAAATCCAAGTGTTGTTACGTCTTTCTTAATTTCTTCCTCTTTGTTTCTTCCTCTTTGTGCAGTAATTTTGGTCTGGTTGAAAAGTGTGCTTGTTGAAGAAGCTTGTAGTTAGTTGCATGTCACGTGCAAGACTCTACCTGTAACCAACATCCCTTTTTACTTGTATATTAACTTTATTCAGGTTTTTGGTTTTGGGAAATGTAGAAAACAGACTAAGAAAAAGGCCATTTGTTGCATTGAGCCACACCATATAGCTTGCTACTATTACCTCTCTTTGGTTTTTTGTTTTAACAGATATCTTGTAGCTCAAGACATGATCATAATTTCATTCATACTTCTGCAACATTAAGATGGTTACAGCTAAGAATGTTTGTGCTACCTACTTCTAATTAAAAATTTTACTACCTTAACTTGCCAATTTTAGTTACACTAAAACCATGCACTACGTTTATGTGATACTGGGATTTTTTATCTGTTTTGACTGGTGTATCTCAACTACCAAGTTCAGACATTTATAAGATTCTCGGAATTGCAGCTTTGCCAAACCTGTCCCAGTGCACGCTTCAGACCATTGCTCAGATTATCAGTTCCCAATACTATTACACCCCTTTTTAAAAGCCTTCTTACTTTCCCTCTCTATTTGAACAGAAACTGAAAAAAGCATGGGGTATGCAAGTTATTTCTTGGCTTCCTTTCTTCTGGTTGTAGTGTTCAATGTGGCTAAAGGGCAGCCTCTGGTTCCTGCATTGTTCATATTTGGGGACTCTGTGGTTGATGTGGGAAATAATAACCACTTATACACCATTGTTAAAGCAAACTTCCCTCCCTATGGAAGAGACTTCAGTAATCACAGTGCAACAGGGAGGTTTTGCAATGGGAAGCTTGCAACGGACTACACAGGTATTGCTCAAAATCCTACTTAATGAAACACCATTTTCTCACCCACATTATCATGTTTTTGCATGCTTGATCTTTATTTTGTTCACTGCAGCTGAAAACCTTGGATTTACCTCGTACCCGCCAGCTTACCTCAACTTAGAGGTCAAAGGAAAAAACCTCTTGAACGGTGCCAACTTTGCCTCAGCTGCTTCTGGCTACTACGATCCCACAGCTAAGCTTTATGTAAATATACACTTGCCAGTTTAAAAAGCTTCAGTTTTTCTTTCACTTCTCATCATTATTCATAAATCCTAATAATGGGTGTTTTTTTTTCTTTGTTTCCATTTGGTCTAGCATGCAATTCCATTGAGCCAACAGCTGGAACACTACAAAGAGAGCCAGAATATATTGACGGGAATAGTAGGGCAGTCAAATGCTTCATCAATTATATCTGGTGCTATATACCTTATCAGCGCTGGAAACAGTGACTTTATTCAGAACTATTATATAAATCCACTGCTTTACAAAGTTTACACTGCTGATCAATTCTCTGATATACTCATGCAACACTACGCCACGTTCATTCAGGCATGTCTTTGTCAACCTTAAGAAACCAAGTTGCAATGATAAGAAGTGATATTAAGAAACAAAGGGCTATTTATTTTAGTTTGCTGATGTTGACTTTCATGACAGAATTTGTATGCACTTGGAGCAAGGAAGATTGGCGTCACAACATTACCTCCTATGGGTTGTCTGCCAGCAGCCATCACTCTCTTTGGCTCTGATAGCAACGAATGTGTGGTTAGACTAAACAGTGATGCTGTTAACTTCAATAAGAAGCTAAACACTACGTCGCAAAGCTTGCAAAAATCGCTTTCTGGTTTGAAATTGGTCCTCCTTGATATCTACCAACCTCTATATGACCTTGTCACTAAGCCTTCTGAAAATGGTACACTTTCTAACTCTGCTAAGCCTAGAAAATCAATCTTATCATGCATAACTCATGAACTAGTTTTATTTTTGTGGCATGCACTACACTTTCACAGGTTTTTTTGAAGCAAGGAAGGCTTGTTGTGGAACAGGCTTGCTAGAGACATCTATATTGTGCAATCAGAAATCCGTAGGAACGTGTGCCAATGCATCTGAGTATGTATTCTGGGATGGTTTTCATCCCTCTGAGGCTGCAAACAAGATTTTGTCGGATGACTTATTGGCTGCTGGCATCTCTCTCATATCCTAATCCCGTGTCATATCTACTTTGGATATATATATTTTTAAGAATTGTGCGGTTATTGTTGTATTGGTTTGGCTTATGTAAAAGCAGGTTGAATATGTTTGATGACAATGTTTACTCTGTGTTTTAAAGTTTCGTGTAATAAGACCCATATTCCAATGAGTTTTCGTGCAAAATTTCTACTGAGTATTCAAAGCTGCTCCTAAAGGATTTGTGTTTAATTCAGTTATTTTAGTTTAATGTGACAGCTAAACTCGAATTCTTCGCTACTACAAATAGATATGTAAGTTAAATCTCAATGATGTGAAAGTAGGAAACGATTATTTTTCACCCTTTAATTCCTACCATTTATTATTTATTATAAAATCACACGCGGTGAGGTTCTTGAGTGAGAAATTCATTGGGTCGTTAAGGTTAACAAATTACATCTAGACTCACATTATAATAGTAATATAACGTCCAGCTTATATTTTAGACAAAATTTAGATAAAGTCTTTTTAGATGGTTTTATTTTCTGCAATTATACAGAATGAAGTTTTACCTAAATGTACTTAAAAAAAGTTCACATAAAAAATCAGCATTAATTACTGATGTAAAAGTTCCATAGGTCTTTTTAGTTTTACTTTCTAATCAAAATTAGAGCTTTGATTAACAAAGTTTATCAAGTTGAATGTACAAATTTTGATTAGAAAATAACAAAAAAAAATCTGATGACCTAATCAACTTTAAAATTAGTCCTCCAAAAATCCAGTTGTAAATATCCTACCACTACCAATTGCTTCTAAAGATGAGCGGACAACGCTAAAATTTGTACCATAAATAACTAGATGTAACTGCCCAGAACAAGCAAAAAATACAAAACAGTCCAGAGCCTTCAAATATTGTCTAGACAGCTGTAATTTACAAGATACATTAATTGTTGAAGAAATTATGACAACAATCCAGCAATCTTTGTACATCTGTCTCACTGACAGGAACTTCATCATTCAGATTATTCTGGGCATTCTCTTCTGCTGCAGTCCAGTTATTCAGAATACTGATGATCATCCCAAGCTATCGATTGCGATGGTAAAGTGAAACAACAAATAAATGGCAAAGCAGGTCATGTGGATAAAAAAGCATGTGAACCTAACTGTGGGTAGGCGTGGTTGGCATTGTATAGTTAGACAAATTTGAATGGCTAGATAAGAGGTTTAAAGGTCTAATGGTTCGGAATTGAAGACACAAACAATCTAATATGCAGAGTTCTTGAGAGTGTTTTTGTTCCCTGCCGAAGGATTGTCCGTTGGAAAGTTTATTGACACATAAAAAAAAAGTAAATAATAAATACCATGAATGGATTCTACAGAATTAGAGTAGTTTTTGCCACGCTTGTACCAGATTTGGTAAGAAACCCTTTTTAACATGTAGCATCATTAGTAAATTGTAAAAAAAAATTGCCCTGCATTTTAGACTGAATGAAAATAGATACATTATCATATAATCATGAAAACATAGATAGGAATGAAATTAAATTCAACATCTTCTTTCAGAGAAATTGAAATCTCAACAGATTTTAAATAAAGTCATCCAAAGGGGTCCTTAGAATCACAAAGAACAGATTGAACTAACTAAAAGAGAAGGATACTAAAAGAGAAGGATACAGATATATTCCTAGCATTTGCTGTTGAGCCAGGAGAAGACAAGCTATGCTGTTTATCACCAGATTCAACTTGTAGGTTGAGAAGCTCATCTTCAATCAGATCAAGTTTTTTGACAAGAACCGAAACACAGTGATGTACTCTTGAAGGGCTCATTTCAGGTTCTCGAATTCTAACCAATATCCTAGCAATTACATTCCAAAGCGCATTTCTTGCTTCCACATCATCCGAAGCAAAAGGGAATATATCAAGCAAACCACCTAATAGGTTCAAATCTAGAAAACCCAATACCATTTACCATTATATTAAATAATCCAGAGATTCAAGAAAGAATACACAGTGAATATATAGTTTACCCTGTGATATCCTCAAAGCATGATCAGGAACATCAGACAACATATTTGCAATGATAAATGAAGCAGTAACACAACAGTTCCCAACCTGCAGAAGATATCACCAATCAACCAGTTTTCAGTTAGCCAAATCATTTTATTTCCTTGTCAAAACCTAAAAGTTTGCTATTAGCTATAAATTGATCAAGAAAATGTTATCAAATAATTAGAACTGATAAAAAAGCTGAGATGTTGTCAGACTCTCATGGCTCTTAATCAGAAAATCATCAGTAAAAAAAGTTTGGATAGCTTGATTAAGTTGACTGCATTATGAAACTCTCAGGTCAATTGAATGTAGATTTATCTATAGGGGGAAAAGGTCCTACTAACAAAAGAAGAAAGCCTTTTTTATTCAAGTACGATCAAAATGAAGCAGGAGTGCATCACAAGCAACAATAACTTCAATTCTCACCCAAAATGAAATATTAACAAAATTTCCAATTTTTCATCAATAATATCCATTGATAGAGATAAAGCTTCGTAGTTTAAAAATATAAAAGCTCGTTACACATCTTGGAAGAAAGAAAAATATAGTGTTGGAGAACATTCTAGAACACGAGTAATGCGGACATAATTTTTCTGACTTTACAGGTCATCAAATACCAAATTATTGATATCAAAAGTTAATGTTGTGAAAGATGTATCAGTATTGAAATTGTTAAGAATAACAATGTACCTCAACTTTATCTGGGAACTTAACGAGATCACATACTAGTTGAAACAGTTCTGTACTTGAGCAAATTTCCTGAGAATGATCATCCAAAATAGAAAGTGCTTCAATTGCATGAAGAATTAAATCAAGAATGGAGTACCTGAAACATTAAGATGAGATTTTATCATACCAATTCCACCAGATAGGTAAATGGAATAGTTATCTGCAAAATAAATGTGACAGTGAAACAAATTGCAGTACAACATATTCTACAGCCATTTGTCAGTGATAACAGAATTAGAATAAGGGGATAATAGGAACTGTAATTACATCATTGCAGAATGGAGGACTGTGGATCACAGTACCTTTCAGGTATTCTTTCACTCGTTAATTTGCTGATCTCAAAAGTCAAGAGACTAATTAATATATTTGCCAGACCAAGCTTCATCATAGGTGGAAGGAGAGCATGCATAACTTTCTGTTGACTCTCTAATATAACTAAAATCAGCCCGATGATCTGTTAAAAAGTAGAATGATGCTGGTTATTGAACAGATAAAATTTTCATTCTGATGAAAGTAAAAGAAAAAAAAAAATAAACATAAAATTTTTCCTCTGAAATTATTTAAGTTTTTAGTGCATATATTCTATGACAAGCGTTTGACAAAGTTTAGTGACTTTCACACATTGTAACCTCCATGCAAAAAACAAAAGTTGAAACTATTCTGGATTGGCACCAAGTGTTGACTACCTTTTCTAAAAGCTGTTGGTTCAACGTATTTTCTGCAATCCATAAGATTTGACAGAGTACATGTTCAGACTGCAATGCCTCAGCCCATGTAATAGATTCACCACTTTGAAGACCTGCAGTCAATAATCTGTTCCAAAATTTAATTGTAAAAAGGTTTATCCGTTGTATAATAAAGGCACCAGTGTCAAAAATTAGTGTGATACTGGATTTACAGCATAACACATAAAATTCTTGAGATAAATAAAAAGTATGTCTTTCATCTATCCATCTATTTGGGTCGGTAAGTCAATGTGTCTTTTTTCTTGCACACACACTATAATGCAGGAAATTGATTCAATAAGACAAAGTAGAAGTAAGGAGGATTAAACATCCTCTAATAAAAAAAAAAGAGATAAATTAGAACCAATGTGATCAAATCATGTAGGAACACACACCAATCTTTCTGGAAACATCATGAACATAACACCAGAGGTTGTCCAAACAAAATATTATCCCAAATGAAGCCTACAGTCAAAGAAATTGACATTTAATATTCTGCCTATAAACAGAAAAGATGCACCAAGACTTTACTGCAAAAAAATTAGCCTCTTCGTGTGAGCCAAAGTCAAGTGAAAAGTACAAACAATGAAAGAAATGGACATAATATACAAGTAATAAATAGATAAGCTTGGAACAAATACATATGATTTATTTAAAAAAAAAAAGGCATGGGAACATTTAATACTAGCAGAGTTTTTCTTTTGCAATGAAGTTATGCATTAGACAAACAGAAAATAAAAATAGCAGGAAAAAAGAAGGCATACAATAGGGAAATAGTTACCAATCATGTAAATTTGGTACTTAACAAAAAGGAAGGGAACCACATCTATCCCAATTCCAAAATTGACAAGAAATGTGGGTGTAAAAAATGTGTCATACCGGCATGTTTCACATAGGCATTGAGGATCATCCAGAAACAATTTTTCAATGATTATCTCAATCAGTCCTTTTGTTGAGATTATACGCTTCATTGGAACTTCATGACAGGCAAGGTTCCCGATAATTCCTATACTAATTTCCTACACCATGAAATTAATCCACAAAAATGTGATAAGAGCTTCTTACTCATTTGATAGTTTTATGCAATCTGAATAACATTGACTTACTGTTACACGCTCTGATTTGCAAACTAGTAGATTAGCTAAAAGAACTTCAAGTATGAGATTATCCACCTGCAGTATTGCACCAAGTAAACATTTGGTTTCCATTTATAAAAGAATCAAATGGCTGAAACTTGAAAGACAACAAGTTAAATGTATTTAGATCTCCAGTGCATGAGAGAAAGTCTCAACAATCATGAAACTTTAATGATTATGAGCTTGGTGGTACATGGATAAATTGGGCAGCGTTGGATAACATACATTAGAGAACATTCAAACAATCAGTTACTGTGTTCTTACAACTATGATATGAGGGAAATTTGAGACTTGCGGCCAAGTTGGTTTAAGAAAAAAGTTTTCTATTTCTGCACATAAATACAAAAAAGCCATTTAGTTTTGCTCCATTTCCTATTTCATTTTTGTGTTTTCACTACTCACAATATATTTTTTTTTTGAAACAGGGAACAATATAAAACAAGGTGACTTTCTTATTTGTACAAATAAGAATTGAGAACGAAAAAATGTTTTATCAAACCAAATAGAAGAAAAGGTTCTGTGGGGCCTGGACCAAATTATGACCGTACAGTTAATCGCACTCAACCTACTCATTATATGGAGAGTGGAAGCTAGTGGCAACAACCTCGCCTAGGCTAGAAATGTAGTATATTATAATAAGAAAGAAACTCGAATAATTTAAAAACCAAAAACCAGCATTGCTATACCATGAGTTCTGCATGCGTTTTACTGGCAGCTAAATCCCACAAAACGCAACCGTATTCCTCCCAGGCGGTCTCTCCAACTGAGACATTAGTACCTTCACACTCCCCACGCGAAATTTCAGCAGAAGCATCAACATCCATATTCTCAGATTTGTTCCTGGAGGATTTAACGTTTTCATCGTCGGAAATAGACGCAGAAGGCACATCCCCTTCTTCTCCTCGATTAGGGTTTTCGGAAGCAACTTCACTGAAGGTACTCCGAGAAGCAGAATCCAACGGCAGAAGCTTTCTTATCAAGGAGATTATGTAACTCGGATCAACTGTCGTCGATAAATCAAAAAACTGCATCAGGAGGAGTAATCATTCAAAATCATCACTGAAGAACAATAAAAAAAAAAAAAAAAAAAAAAAAAAACATAGCGAACATATTTTGCAACGTGTAACTTAAACGGAACGGTCGATGAGAACCTCGTGTGACGGAGCGGAAGGGTGGTGCGTAGGACCACCGTTTTCTACTTCTTCTTCTTCAATGGTGGAATCTGCCGGAACCGCCATGCCCTTCTTGGACTTTGCTCGTTCCCTCCAATTTTAAATTTTTATGACAAGTATTCAATCTACGAAAGAGTTGGCGAGATGCAATGTTCCTTTTTTTTTTCTCGATAAACTATTGTGCATATCATGGGCCAATGGGCCTGTGTCAGGCCCGGCCCGAAAGAGACTATTAGTGGGATCAAGATAAACTAGAAAAATCTGTCACTCTCACTATCAAGTGTCAACTACACCAATTACACAAAAATGAATTAATTAAATATTTTAAAGGAGAGGATTGTGGGATTCCGATTCGAATGACGAACGCGACGAATATCAGCCACACGTAACTGGCAACAAGATTATCCGCCACAAAATAATATATTTAATTTATTCTTCATTTAAATTTAAATTTACATTAGTTTTTATTTTTTTACTTACGCGAGTTTCGGACAAATTCGCGCACTTTTCCGTGGCTATCCAATACGCATCCTCATTTCGTCACTTTTCTCGTTCCGTCAACTTCACCGGAATATTATTATTATCATTGGTTAGATATATTATTATTATTGTTATTATTATTATTATTATTGTAATCAAAAGAAACATTTTATAGTAATAAAAAAATCGAATTCGGATAAATTATTCACCTGTTCCGTTTTGATCGTTACGGACACATACACCTTCAACTACCACCCTCATCCTCCCTGCACGGCATGCACGACCACCGTAACCATAACAGCAACTGAAGTGAACCACGCTAATATGGCGTTATCTTGGCCACACTTGCTGCAGTTTCGTTCTCAACCTTCGTTCGGACATGCTAACTTCGCCTTCTTCTCCGATCTCACTGAATCCCGCTCTGTGGAACTATCGTGCACTGGTTCCCTCACTCTGCTTCGTCGGTGCAAGATCTCCGGTCTGTCTCGGGCGGCGCTGAAACCGGTGAAATGCCTCAGCAGATCCACGGAGGAGAAGCTGAGCGACGCCGAAACCGCTGTATCCGACTCTGAAGAAGTTGCCGATGAACCAGATGACGGCAACCGAACTTCCGTTCCGGCAAACGGTCGTGTTGGTTCGCAGAGGATTGTCACCACGTCTTCAGGCGATTCTCTTTCTCTCGGAGTTCGAGAACCGGTTTATGAAGTTCGTTCTTATGAGCTCTTTTTAAATAAAATTGAAATTTAATTGAGGAATTTAGGCAATTCTCCTGCTACAGTTAAATGAACTAAGACCTCAGAACTAATGTCGTTGGCTTTAATCTATTTTAATCCAGCTTATAAGTAGACATTTTTGTAGCTCAGCTCTCAAGAAACCAATTGTTACAATTCATGTACAAGAGAAGAGTGCACTCCAAAAGATTAGTTCATTAGGGGGGATAATCTTTCTGATTAAGTGACACATTAACTAATTTATCCTATTGGAACTCCTGCAATTAAATTAGCAGCTTAATAATGTAATTGCACCTTCTCCAGATCTATTAACTATTAGCTTTTTCTTTCATCTTACTTGTTTGTTGTGTTTCTTTTCCTCTTTCTATTTATATAAATTGTGAAGGTCGTTGAAGTGAAGTCTAACGGGAAAGTGTCAACCAGAAAAATCAACAGGAGACAATTGTTGAAATCAAGTGGTAGGTAAAGTGCATCTATTTCCTAAGATTTGAAGTTGGGAATACTTGCCTCTAGTATCTCATCACATTCTGTTGTTCATGCTCTGCTTATTTCTCTTTGGATGAGCTAAATTTTGAATGAGTTGCTTATAAACATGATTATAATAGAATCTGTGCAACAATTGTCTTTTAATGGGGCAATGTATCTGCATCGCGCTCAGTTGTGCAATGATACTGTTCATCTATTTATATTATTTATTAATTTTTCTATGTTTTGTTTAATTATTCAGGTCTTCGTCCTCGGGACATCAGAAGTGTGGATCCTTCATTGTTTATGACAAATTCAATGCCTGCTTTACTGGTAAAATTTCTTCTTTCTCCCCTATCATTTCTTAATGCCTCGTTGTATGAATAAACGCACGAATTCAAGTTAATCAATATACCCAGTGATGAGTGTCCCGTTATCCATGTTATTGTCAACAATGAATTCCACATATTTTTCCTGAAAATTTGCATGTTTCGTTCCATAGTTTAAGAAATATATTTTGATCTTGGTTTTCATCCTCATCCTCCCCAAATTTCGGTAAAGTACTGCTTAGCTAATTAAATGGAAAACTAGACTTGTGCCCGAAAATTTGTGGGAGTAAAAAGTACGAGACATCTCTAAGAAATATTAATTTAATCAAGCTATTGTGAAAGTTAATAGATAAGCTGTCTAGAGCTATTATTACAATGTAAATAGAAATCCAGCCTCAAAATGAATTCGTTTATGGTTGATTGTGTGCGTGTGTGTTGATGTATATACATATATGCAGAGACATACTCAAAAACCTTTTATTTTGTAAACTTTACCCCATTTGTGGTAAGGATGAATATACAACATGGGTATGGATTGCTGCTTTTATCAATTAATTATCTATTCGATTTCTTTGTCCTCTATTAGGTCCGGGAGTATGCTATACTTCTAAATCTGGGTTCACTACGAGCAATAGCAATGCAAGATTGTGTACTTATATTTGATAATAATCGGTATTATTCTAATTCTGAAATAATTCATAAATTATATATGGGATGCATTACCGTTACTGTTCCTTTGATAAAGTAAGAGAATACACTAAAACTTTTGTTGATGTCTATCAGTATAGGTGGGAAAGCTTTTCTAGAGACATTGCTGCCTCGTTTGAACCCCAAGAACAACAATGGAGGACCATCGATGCCATTTGAAATTGAGGTTAGTCTGGAATTTCAAATTTTCTTCTTCATTTAGCATCCTGATTTCTAAATAGGAGATTGACAAAAATAGAGTCGCAGTCACTTCCTGATACTCTTCTGCAGTAATGCTACGGCATTGTTTTCTGCTATATCAAGGAGATCAGCAGTCCTCTGAGACAAGAAAGTAAAGTGAAACTGATTTGAAATTGGATATGGTTTATTTTCAAGGGTTGAAATATAGTCATTTAGTCACCCTCAAGAATGAGGATATAGTATGAATATAAAATGCATTTCTTCCTAATTTTATTCTGAGAAACAAGTATAAACAAGATAACTAATTAGAATTATACTTTGGTTCGTATTAATGTGCTCAAGGTTGGTAAACCTAAGATGGTGTGGTGTCATGGTGGTGGTTGTGGATATTATTCCGGTACATCCAATAGTCCCACATCCCTTAGAAGTCGAGGTCAAGATAGTTTAAATACACCTTCCTCCTTTAACCCTCCGATATGCTTTTTAAGAACAAAACCCGCAAAACCGTGATGGAGCTGTATGTGGGGACTTTGTTCCCTTAGGCTGCCTTCAATTGGGGGGAGGGGGAGTCCCACATTGCTTAAGAGTCAATAAAATGTATCTAGTGTAAATATGATGCAGAAGGATCTAATCATGGTGACAATCACAAATGCAGAAGATCACGAGAAGTGTGTCTAGCAGAAAGAAAATAGGGAGCTCTTAAAACTCTTTTTGCCTTTTGGGCAGTCGATTTCCAAGTAATTGGGCCCAAGGTTTGTTCCTTGTGGCAAATACCATTTTCAAAAAGAAACATAAAGCATTTTAAAATGACTGTTTAGCTGAGGATGCGTATAATGAGTTGGCTACCATGGGTGTAGTTTTTTCATCATTTGGTTTGTCATATTACTCACACTGTCGTCAACTGTCTTCCCTTAAGCATTTAGTGAAATTTTCAGGTTGTTGAAGCAGCATTGCTTTCAAGAATACAGCGATTGGAGCAGAGATTGATGGACTTAGAACCTCGTGTGAGTATGAGAACATAGTGAGTAACTGAGTATATTTATGTTAATTTGTATGTGTATACTTGCTGATGTTTTTGTCTATTTTGTTTTATTATTATCTTGACCAGTAGCTATTTCTAAACCTGCCTCTGAATAAAAAAGTAGGAAATTTTTGGCTTTATTTTTTCTCCTGCAATGTGTTGTAGCCACTCTCTCCATGCAGACATTCTACACATGTCATAACGTGCAAGTCATGGTGCTTTACTTTTAACATGGCATGTATCCAGAAACAGAAAACTTTCTTATTTTAATATTTTGTGGACAATGTTGGGTTTTTGGTTTTGGAGAGCATAACAGATTATACATTTACAGCTTCTCCCTATATCTGAATTCACTCTTTGATTGGAATTTTCTCTCCCTCTTCCTTTTGGTCCTAGGTACAAGCCCTTCTTGAGGCCTTACCAAATAGGTTAACTGGTGACATATTGGAGCAGCTTCGTATTAGCAAACAAACTTTGGTACCTTTCTCTCTAGATTTTTTAACCAATCTTGAGTGTTTCTGGATAAATCTAGAAATTTATTTGCTTTCCACCCAATTGCTAGGTTGAGTTAGGTTCTAAGGCAGGAGCTCTTAGACAGATGCTGCTTGACCTTCTGGAGGATCCCCATGAGATACGTCGTATATGCATCATGGGAAGAAACTGCACACTTAATAAAGGAAACAATTATATGGAATGCTCAGTGCCTTTTGAAAAGCAAAATGCTGAGGGTAAGCTATTTGAATCATAAAGGTGTTTTCGGTTTCTAATATCAATATGGATCTTTCCATTCCACCATAGTAGAGCTATAACATAGCTTCTCATTTCTTTTTTTCTCTTGATATGTAGAGGAGGAGGAGGAAATTGAAATGCTTTTGGAAAATTATCTTCAAAGGTTATTCTCATTCCAAATATGAACAATACATTTCATAGCTGATATTTTATGTGCACTAACGTGTTGTGGATTTATCTGATATTTGTAGAAGGCTGCAGTCACTGAATTAACATGAAAACACACAAATGAAAGGAAGAACGTTAACCCTTCACCTGCCCTTTAATATTCTTACACAAGACTTCAATGTTAAAAATCCCATGTAAATCTAGAAAACTTCTTTCAAGAAGTCCCACATAGCCTAGGGATATCACTCAAGTGGTTCTTACAAAATTTATGCACCTCAGAGAGATTTTAGAGTTGAGTTAGACCCATTCTATTTCTATTACTCTCTAATCCCATATTAGAATATCTAAAGCGAAACTGCATTTAGTAACAAGTCTCATAAGGTGTTAAGTATTGGCTTTATGTATTGCATGTAATTGCTTGTAACTTTATATTTTGTTTGTTTCCTAAATAATTTCTTAATATTAAATTATTAGTTACTGGAGGAGAAAGTCAGTTAGTTACTACTTTTACATGAGGAGCGATTATGAAAGTTAGTGATAATTATGTCTAAATTTGTGGTCTTTCAATTATTATAAATATAAACGTTAATAAAATATCAGATTCATTGCTTCCAGCTCAAAATATTCGAACGTGTTCTGTTTGCCGCTCTCTTATTTTTTCACCATAATTCCAACAATTAGTATCTAGAGTTATTTTATAGCCATCAACAAGTTCAAGTTCTTAAAGATCGAAGGTTGAAGTTTGCAATCCTTAAAGCAAGGAGTAGTGTTGTATTATACGTGATTTTATATTTTTGTTTCAGTTTTCTAAATATTTCATAGTAGTAAGTTATTGCCACTTTTAATTGAGTCCCAAATCAATCAGTTACTACTTTTACTTGAGGAGCAAGTCTGTCAATTACTGATAATTATTATATCTCTAAATTTGTCAATATGATTTATTTTTCAATTTTTATAAATGTAAACGTTGGTGATCAATAAATTATCAGATTCATTGATTTCTGCTCAAAATATTCTGACATATTTTGTTTCTCCTCTTTCCTAACTTGTTTTTCTGCCATAATTCCAACATAAAGTTTTCAAACTCAATTATTTGTTTATTATTCTAGCAAATGCGCTTTCTTTTGTTTGTAAGTCTACCATTTCTAATGGTTTCAGCAAATGATTTCTCGAAATGCACTTACAGATGTGAATCTTGTCATGGTCAAGCTGAAAGGCTTCTTGATTCTGCCAGGGAAATGGAAGATTCTATAGCTGTCAGTTTGAGGTTTGAATATCTTTATCTCTTGATAATTGATTGGGGATAACTGCACTGAAAGATTACATAGTTTGATGCTAGAAAGTTAGTGTTTTTCTAAAGCCATGAATATGCCAACCATGGGATTGTGTTTGGAGTGCTATATTTAGAAACAATGTGACTGGTTAGGCTCAGAAGTCACATTAGGCATTAAATCATTTGCTATCCATGTTGTCGTTGTCAATGAGGTCAAAACTATGACATTTAAGAACTTCAGTAAGACAGGTGGAGATCAATCAATAATTTCAAAATTCAAATCTCACAATTAAGAAGGCATGAAATATTGGGTGCTGTTATTGTAAACTTAAGGGAGCCATCTCGATTTCTTCTTGCAACAGTCTTCCATAGAGTAACGTATGAGCATTGTGCATTTGTCAGACATTATTATACAGATTAGGTTAAATTTAAACCAAATTAAAGAAAAACCAATTTTTTACGTCCTCGATTCTATCATTAGAAACCTTATAATAAAATTGATTTCATTCAACAGTTCACGAAGGCTTGAGGTTAGCAGAGTAGAACTCCTTCTTCAGGTTGGAACATTTTGTGTGGCAGTAGGTGCCCTTGTAGCAGGTACAGGGTTTGGGTGATTATTGGATGTGATATATAAAATGTTTTTTTTACAGCAATATAATGGTTTTTTCTTACAGAAATATATACAATGGGTTATACAACCCACAGTTTTATAGCCAAAAGAAGAAAACAACCACAGTTTTAACCGAAAATTATTTAATTAATCACTCCCAAAACCACATCAACCAGCAAACCAAAATTTATTTCACATCAATTACATTAAAATTTACCAGTAATTGAAGTGAACTCAAACTTTTGGTTAGTTATCAATTTTGTTAAGGGTTTAGATGGCCGCAAAACATGTCTTAAAATTTAATAAATCATTATCAATTTATTATGAAGCTTGGCTAAATACATGATTCTACCATTTAATAAATCATACATATTTGAAGAGTTATATTATATATTATTATCTATAATATATTATTATAAATAAGATATTTGATATTTGAAATACTTTTAACAAATCTCAAAAAGATGTATCACATTTTTTATAATCGACAAAATATATTTTCTATTCATAAGATTGTCATTTATAACTTGCAAAACAAAATATATATATAAATTATCATAAAAAGTGACTTCTTTAAATATTTTGGGAAAAAATAACTAATTATTACATCAATATTAGGAGATAGAAAGATATACTCTCTTTTTTAGTTAATGCATATTATGGCATGAATAATTATGTCAACTGCAAGGACTGTAATATTATCTGAGAGGATATTATAACTGTTCCCTGATTTTATTAATATATATATTTTGGTGACTTCAGGTATATTCGGCATGAACCTGAAGTCCTATCTCGAGGAACATGTGGTATGTGAATTGGTGTCTGAAGTCTTATTCCCTGCATGATTTACTTTATTCTTAGTGGAAGCTGTTATCAATCAGTCTTTAATAACCACATGTTTGGACGTGATGCAGTTGGCATTTTGGCTGACAACAGCGGGGATAATTGTTGGTGGAATTGTTACTTTCTTTCTGATGTATTCCTACCTCAGGGCGAGAAAAATATTTTGATTGGGAGAAACTTCATATTTAGGTAATTTTAACCTGTCTCTCTACAATACAGCTCTAAAACCCTTTTTCTTCCGTCATCGGATCTATTATCATGATATTGCCAATGTAACATCTTTAACCATGATATCTCCAAGGGTGCTATTGACCTTCCAGTAATCAACGTAACTACAATCTGTATTAATTCCTAATTTCCTTTTCAGGTAATGTCAGGTTGTGAACAATTGTAAGCACCCAGGAAATGCAGTGATTTACACGAGGATCAATCATCCAAAATGACTTCGAACGTATGCATGATGGTACTCACATTACTGAGCTGTGATGAGCATTAATTTTCATTCTTGTTTTTGGAGAGGGGGATACATTTTTTTTGGTTCGTGAATTCATAATGTATATGGCAATGACTGTCATGATAGATTGTCAGCCATCAAGAGATCATGGTTTAGTTGTTGTCAATGTAGGCGTGAGTCTTGTGTACACTAAAACATTATTCAACTTACAATATTATACGCTATCTTTAGGTTCAGGGCACTGCATCATAGAGGTAGTTCAATGCAGATGTCGATCAACATGGTTTTCAAGAATGTAATTGCATGAATTGCGTCTTCAAATTCAGTCAATATTCAAAAAAATCCTATAGATTAAGCTCGTTTCCTTGGTGCCTTGTTTTTCCATGCCAACTATCAAAGATCCTTCAATGGTGAAGGAGATTAACAACAACCGAAAAAGAAACAAATCCCAATGAGAAACAGAGAAAGATTAAGAAAGAAAAATTTCTCATTCAACAAAAAAAAACAAAGTTGTATGTATATACTACAAGAAAACCAAAAACAGGAAAAAAAAAAAAAAAAAAAGATGTAAAAAACACTAAAAA